>Ga0153916_10001333_pt1 | contig 17588 bp, 16 predicted proteins | sample Opewatmetagenome_FD_109642 | JGI IMG/M metagenome (GOLD analysis project Ga0153916, IMG submission 109642) | Freshwater wetland microbial communities from Ohio, USA - Open water 3 Core 3 Depth 4 metaG | ecosystem: Environmental > Aquatic > Freshwater > Wetlands | place: USA: Ohio, Lake Erie... | reverse complement strand
GCAGATGTTGCAGCGCATGCACCGCCCGTAGTCGATCCAGAACTCGTCGATGATCTTGCGGCGCTTGCTCTCGCCCGTCGCGTGCTTCGGATTGTCCTTCATCACCACCGTCATGCACTCGACCGGGCAGGCGCGCTCGCACGCGTGGCAGCCGGTGCAGAACGGCTCGTCGTGCTCTTCGTCCCAGATCAGAATGGGGAAGGCACGGTCGCGGTTGGCGATCTCGCGGTGTACGGTCGGGTACTGGATCGTCGCCGGCCGGCGGAAGACCGCGCGCGCCGTCACACCCATGCTCCTCAGGATGCCCAGCATCAGACCACGCTCCTCGCCTCAACGGTGTTGCTGAACATCTGCAGCGGCAGTCGTGGCTTCACCCGCACCGACTGGTACACGAGCGTCACCAGCGCCGCCGCCCCCAGCCCGGAGCTGACGAGCAGGAACGCGTCGACGTACGGCGGATCATAGACAATGAACAACCCGTTGAGGAAGATCTGCACCAGCGCGAACGGGATCAGCACCTTCCACGCGTACGACATCAGCTGGTCGACCCGCAGGCGCGGGAAGGTCGCGCGCGCCCACAGGTAGAACACGATGAACAGCGACATCTTCGCCGACGTCAGCAGCAACTGGTACCCCCAGCCGACATCGCGCCCGAACGGCCACTCCCAGCCGCCCAGGAACACGAACGCGCCCAGCAGGCTGAACACGTACATGTTCACGTACGACGTGAGCTGGAACATCGACCAGCGGATGCCGCTGAACTCGATGAACACGCCGCCGGCCACCTCCGACTCACCCGTCGGGATGTCGAACGGCTGCCGCTCCAGCTCCGCGATCGACGCCGTCAGGAAGATCAGGAATCCCAGCGGTTGCCAGACGATCAGCGGCACCCGGTCCTGGAACAGGATGATCGAGTAGACGTCGGCCGAGCGCGTCACCATGACGACGCCGATCATCGCCAGGATCAGCGGGATCTCGTACGAAATGAGCTGCGCCGCGGCGCGCATGCCGCCCAGCAGCGCGTACTTGCTGTTCGAGCCCCAGCCCGCCATCAGGAAGCCGATGAACGACAGGCCGGACACCGCCAACAGATACAGCAGGCTCAGCGGCAGCGAGCTGACCAGCCAGTCCGCCGTGAACGGCACCGCCACCACCGCCAGGAACGCCGGCACGAAGATCCCGAACACCGCCAGCTCCCAGGCGACCGGGTCGGCATCCGCCGGGCGCAGGTCTTCCTTCACCAGCAGCTTGAGCATGTCCGCGATCGGCTGCACCAGCCCGAACGGCCCCGTGCGCGTCGGCCCGAGCCGCTGCTGGATCCGCGCGATGATCTTGCGCTCGTACCACGTCGCGTAGGCCACGGCGACCGTCATCACCATCGTGATCACGATCAGCGCGAGCAGCGCCCGGACCGCGGGCTGGCTGATGCCGAACGACGGAGCCGCGAGCAGCATCTTCTGCCTACCTGTCCACGTCGCAGAGCACGATGTCCATCGAGCCCAGGATCATCACCGCGTCCGCCAGGAATTGCCCGACCGTCATCTCCCGCAGCGCGGAGAGGTTGCAGAACGACGGAGAGCGCATCTTCAGCCGGTACGGCTTGTCGCCGCCCTTCGACACCAGGTACACGCCCCACTCGCCGCGCGGCGATTCGACCTTCGCGTACACCTCGCCCGGCGGCGTGCGCAGGCGCCGCGGCATCTTCTCCGGCACGATCGGCCCTTCGGGCGGCAGCTTCTCCAGCGCCTGCTCGATGATGCTCACCGACTGGCGCATCTCCTCCAACCGCACCAGGTAGCGGTCGTAGACGTCGCCGTAGTTCCCGACGGGGATCTGGAACGTGAAGCGCGGGTAGATCGAGTACGGCTCGTCCCGCCGCAGGTCCCAGTTCACGCCCGAGGCGCGCAGCAGGGGCCCGCTCAGGCCGTACGCGATCGCCCGGTCGGCAGTGAAGGCGCCGATGTTCTGGCAGCGCGCCATGAAGATCTCGTTCTTCGTCAACAGGTCGTCCAGGTCCTTGATGCCCTTCTGCGTCTTCTTCAGGACCTCGTGTACTCGCTGCGTGAAGTTGTCCGTCACCTCCCACGCGAGCCCGCCGACGCGGAAGTACGCGTACATCAGGCGGTCGCCGGACACCTCCTCGAACACGTCCTGGATGTACTCGCGCTCGCGGAACGCGTACGTGAAGCTCGTGCCGAAGAGCCCGGAGTCGATGCCGAACGCGCCCATGAACATGAAGTGGCTGCTCAGCCGGTTCAGCTCCGTCAGGATGATGCGGATGTACTCGGCGCGTTCCGGCACCTCGATGCCCATCAGCTTCTCGACGGCCAGGCAGTAGCCCAGCTCCGCGCTGAACTGCGCCAGGTACTCCGTGCGGTCGGCGTAGCCGATGCCCTGGCGGTAATCCATCGCCTCCATCAGCTTCTCGCCGCCCCGGTGCATGTAGCCGATGTGCGGCGTCACGTCGACGACCTTCTCGCCGCTGATCACCAGCACCATGCGGAACACCCCGTGCGTGCTCGGGTGCTGCGGGCCCATGTTGATGGGCATGTCAACGATGTCGAGGCCCTGTTCGTGCTCGGCGACCAACGCTATTCCTCGCCCTCACCCGCGCCCTCGCGCAGGTTCTCGCCCTGCCACTCCTCGATTTCCTGGAGCGGGTTGTCCTTCCGGAGCGGGAAGTGGTCCGTCATGTCATCCGGCAGCAGCAAGGGCACCAGGTTCGGATGTCCGTCGAACACGATGCCGAACATGTCGCGCGTCTCGCGCTCGTGCCAGTTGGCGGCCGGAAAGAGGCTGGCCAAGCTCGGCACGACCGGGTCGTCGTACGTCACGCGCGTCTTCACGGTGAGCTGGTGCCGCGTCGTAAACGACGAGAGGTGGTACACCACCTCCAGCCCCTCGTCCTGCCAGTCGACGCCCGACAGGCACCGCAGGTATTTGAGGTCGAGGCGCTTGTCGTCGCGCGCGGCCGTCATGACAGGGACGAGGTCGTCGCGCCCGACTTCGACGGCCACGGCCTCACCTTGCAGCGTCGGCACCATGTAGGCCAGCATGGCAACGCCCGGGACGGCGGCGGCGAGGATTTCGTTGATGCTGCCGGCGGGCGGTGGGATGCGCGGCGCTTCCTTGGGCTCGGCTTCCTTCGCGGGCCGCGCCGGCCGCTCCGCCGCGGGCTTGGGCGTCGGCGCAGCCGCTTCGGCGGGCGGCGGAGTCTCCGGCGCGGCGCCGGCGTCTCCCTGTGCTTCCTCTTCCTGCCCGTCCGGGAGCGTCATCTACTTGCTGCGCTCTTCCATGATCTTGTGCTGCAGCGCGATGAATCCGTCCATCAGCGCCTCCGGCCGCGGCGGACACCCCGGCACGTACACGTCGACCGGGATGATCTTGTCGACCCCCTGCAGCACGCGGTCGTAGCGCGTGTACGGCCCCCCGTTCGTGGCACAGGCGCCCATGGCGATCACCCATTTCGGGTTCGGCATCTGCTCGTACAGCAGCTTCACCGCCGGCGCCATCTTCTTCGTCACCGTGCCCGACACGATCATCACGTCCGACTGCCGCGGCGACGGCCACGGCACGATGCCGAACCGGTCGAGGTCATAGTGCGGCATGTACGTCGCGATCATCTCGATCGCGCAGCACGCCAGCCCGAACGTCATCGGCCACAGCGACGACTCGCGCGCGAACGCCAGCAGCGCGTCCACGGGCATCTGCATGATGCCTGGGAGGACCTGCCGGTACAGCGCCGTGCCCGGCTCGTACGGCGCCGGCGTCAGCCGCTCCGCTTCGCGCTCGACCCCGGTCTTCTCACGCTCCGGCACGACGACCGGTGCGCCCTCGATCTGCTTTTCCGGTGTCGTTGCCGGCGGAGCCTTTTGCGCAATTACTTCTGCCATTGCAGCACTCCCTTCTTCCATGCGTAGCCCAGCCCCGCCGCGAGGATGCCGATGAACAGCACCATCTCCCAGAACGCGGCCTTGCCTGCGGCCGAGAAGACCACGGCCCACGGGAAGAGAAACACCGCTTCGACGTCAAAGATGAGGAAGAGGATGGCGAAGAGATAGAAGCGGATGTGGAACTGCGTGCGCGTCTGCCCGATCGGCAGCATGCCGCACTCATAGGAGATCGACTTGCCGCTCTCTTTGGAATAGGGGGCGAGGATGCGGGCCGCGATCAGCGCCGTCGCTACGAGGATGAACCCGACGATGGACGCCAGGAACACGGCGAGGTAGTTGTCGAGCAGCGCTTGGAACGGCAAGCGATCCTCTCCCGCCCGGCCATACGGCCCGTCCGGGACGGCGTATCCCGGCGTGCGCGAGCCTCGGCACCCGCACGATCAGCCGTACCCGGAGTCATTTGCGATCCTAACAACGGCACACTTGTAGGTCAATTCACAATCCGCCGACGCCTGGGCCATCCGCGACGGCGCCCCGCGCTTGACGCCCGATCGCGCGCCGCCCTATGCTCCGACCACAACCGAATACCGTGATGAGGCTGCGGCGAAGCCGGTGAGATGCCGGCGCTGTCCCGCAACTGTATCCCTCGCATCGACGAGGGGAGCCAGGTCGACCGCCCTCATTATGTCGCGGACCCTCGAGGAAAGGGCGCGGGCGCGCGCGCTCGGCCCCTGTCTCGAAGGCAGGGGCATTTTGTGTGCACCGCGCATCCGCTCTCCCCTTCCCTTCAGGGAAGCGGCCGGGGGTCAAGTTCCGGCCAGAACGACGCTCCGCCCGTTAAGCGAAGGATCGCCGCATGACGCAAGAACCAGAATCCGAATCCCAATCCACCGGCCCCCGCAAAGCCCTCGTCGTCGTCAACACCGGCAACGGCAAGGGCAAGACCACCGCCGCCCTCGGCGTCCTCTTTCGCGCCTGGGGCCGCGGCCTCAACGTCTGCATGCTCCAGTTCATCAAGAGCACCACCTCCAACTACGGCGAGAACCGCGCCGCCAAGAAGATCGGCATGGAGATCGTCGCGCTCGGCGGCGGTTTCACCTGGCTGTCGAAGGACATCGAGAAGGACAAGGCGCTCGCCCACGATCTCTGGGAACAGTGCAAGCAGCGCATCGCCTCCGGCGACTACGACGTCGTCGCGCTCGACGAGTTCACCTACCCCCTCGCCTACGGCTGGCTTCCGACATCGGAAGTGATCGACTTCCTCAAGACGCGCCCGCCGCGCACCCACGTCATCATCACCGGCCGCGACGCCCCGCAGGAGCTGATCGACTACGCCGACCTCGTGACGGAGATGCGCGAGGTCAAGCACCCGTTCCAGCAGGGCCTGAAGGCGCAGCCCGGGATCGAGTTCTGATGGACCCCCGCAGCACGATCGACGAAGCCATCGCCGCGATCCGCCCGCCCGACGCCGCCTCGGCCGATGCCGCGCGCGCCCTCCAGCTCCGGCTGACAAAGCCGGCCGGCGCCCTCGGCCGCATCGAGGAGCTGGCCGTCTGGGCCGCCGGTGTGCTGCGCAAGCCGGCGCCCGCGCCGCCCCGCAAGCTCATCGTCGTCGCCGCGGCCGACCACGGCGTCGCAGCGGAGGGCGTCAGCGCCTTCCCCCAGGACGTCACGGCGCAGATGGTCGCGAACTTCCTGGCCGGCGGCGCGGCCGTCAACGTCCTCGCCTCCCACGCCGACGCCGACGTCCGCGTCGTCGATGCCGGCGTGCGCGGCGATCACGACGACCCGCGCCTGCACGTCGCGAAGGTGCGCGGCGGCACCGACAGCATGACCCGCGGCCCGGCGATGTCGCGCGCCGAGGCGGAGACGCTCGTCGCGCGCGGGATCGCCTTCGCGCGCTCGGCCGTCGCCGACGGCTACGGTGCGATCGCGCTCGGCGACATGGGCATCGGCAACACGACCGCCGCCGCCGCCATCACGTCCGTGCTGGCCGGCGCGTCGCCGCGCATCACGACCGGCCGCGGCACCGGCGTCGACGACCGCGCGTACGCCACGAAGCTCGCCGCTATCGAGCGCGCGATCGCCGTGAACGCGCCGGACGCCGCCGACCCCGTCGACGTGCTGGCGAAAGTAGGCGGCTTCGAGATCGCGTTCCTCGCAGGCGTCGCGCTCGGCGCAGCCACCGCCGGCGCCGTCGTCGTGCTCGACGGCTACCCGACGACCGCCGCCGCGCTCGTCGCCGCCGGCATCGCGCCCGCCTGCGTCGACTACATGCTCGCCTCGCACCAGTCGGCCGAGCCCGGCCACCGCGTCGCGCTCGAACACCTGGGTCTGCGGCCGCTGCTTGAGCTCGACATGCGCCTCGGCGAAGGCACCGGCGCCGCTCTCGCCATGACGCTGCTCGACGCTGCCCTCCGCATCCCCCGCGAGATGGCGACCTTCGACTCGGCCGGCGTCAGCCGCGGCGAGCGCGAGACGCAGCCCGAAGCCTGATGCGTTTCCTCGACGCGGTCGAGTTCCTGACACGCGTCCGCCTCCGCCGCACGCCCTCCACGCTGAAGGAGGTCGCGGCGGCCCAGGGTTGGTTCCCGCTCGTCGGCCTGCTCATCGGCGCCGCCCTGCTCGGATTCGACCGCCTGGCGCAGCGCGCACTGCCCGCGGCCAGCGTCGACGTGATGCTCGTCGTGCTGCTCGCCGGCGTGACCGGCGGCCTCCACCTCGACGGCCTCGCCGACGCCGCCGACGGCCTGCTCGGCGGTCGCGACCGCCCCGGTCGCCTCGCGATCATGCGCGACCCGCACGCCGGCAGCTTTGCGATCGTCGCCATCACCGGCGTGCTCGCCATGAAGTGGGCCGGCCTCGCCGCTCTCCCGGCGAGCGTCCGCTTCGAGGCGCTCCTGCTCACGCCATGCCTGGCGCGCTTTGCGATGCTGCTGACCTCTGCCGCCTACCCCTACGCCCGCCCCGAGGGCATGGGCGCCGCGTTCCACGCTCGCGCATGGCCGGTGGCCACAGTCGCCGGCGTGGCGACCGCGCTCGTCGCTGCGGTCGCGCTGCTCGGCGCGGGCGGGCTGCTCGTCGTCACGTTCGCGGGCGCCTGCGCGGTCGCCGCGGGCACGCTGGCGAGGCGCGCCGTCGGCGGCATGACGGGCGACCTCTACGGCGCGACCGTCGAGGCGAGCGAGGCGCTGCTGCTGCTCTTCATCGCCGCGCTCGCAAATCGCGGCTGGCTCGACGCCTGGCTGCTCCGGTGACCCGCCTGAACTGTCCCGTACACTGACACCATGCTGACGCTGATCCTCGGCGGCGCGCGCAGCGGCAAGAGCGACCTCGCCCAGCGCTTCGCCGCAGCCGCCAGGCGCGACGTCCTGTTCATCGCCACCATGCAGCCGCTCGACGACGAGACGCGCCTGCGCGTCGACGCGCACAGCGCGGCGCGGCCCGGCCACTGGACCACGGTCGAAGCGCTGTACGACGTCATCGCCGCGCTCGACGCTCACGCCCGCCCCGGCACCTGCGTCTTGATCGACTGCCTGACGCTCTGGGTGAGCAACCTCCTGCTCGACCAGGTCGGCGACGGCGGCGACGTGCCCGCGGAGCGCGCCGCGGCGGCGGTGGAAACGATCGTGCGGCGCGCGGCGGCGCTGGCGGAGCGCGCGTGGGCACACGACGGCGACGCGATCATCGTGTCGAATGAGGTCGGGCTGGGCATCGTGCCCGCGACGCCGCTGGGCCGCATGTTCCGCGACGCGCTCGGCGGCGCGAACCGCGAGGTCGCCGCGCGCGCGGACCGTGTCTACGGCGTCGTCGCCGGCCTCGCCCTCGAACTCAAGTCGCTGGGCGCACAGCCGCTGCAAGCGTTCGAACCATGATCCCGATCCACGACAGCGAGCGTTCGCGCACGTTCCCCTGGGTGAACGTGACGATCATCGCCGTCAACTTCATCGTCTTTTTCTACGAGGTGTCGCTCAGCCAGCAGACGCTGCGCCAGGGCTTCAGCCAGCTCGACACGTTCATCTACCACTGGGGCAACATCCCGGCCTGCACGCTCGACCAGTTCGGTGTGCACGCGCTGGAGGCCAAGAGCCGCATCTGCGCGTCCCAGCCGCATCCCGCTTGGACGGTCGTCACGGCGATGTTCATGCACGGGAGCTGGCTGCACATCCTCGGCAACATGCTGTTCCTCTGGATCTTCGGCGACAACGTCGAGGACTCGATGGGGCACGTCTTGTACGCCGCCTTCTACCTGCTGGTCGGCGCCATCTCGTCGTTCACCCACATGTACGTGAACGCGGGCGACCTGACGCCCGCCCTCGGCGCCAGCGGTGCCATCGCCGGCGTGATGGGGGCGTACATCGTGCTCTTCCCGCGCGCTACCGTGGCCGTGATCATCCCGATCTTCTTCTTCATCCCCTTCCCGCTGCCGGCCTTCGTACTGATCGGCTTCTGGTTCGTCGTCCAGCTCTTCAACGGTGTCTCGTCGCTGGGCCCCGCGACTGTCGGCGCGGGCGGGGGCATCGCCTACTTCGCGCACATCGGCGGCTTCGTCGCCGGCGCCCTGCTGGTGAACCTGTTCGCGGTCCGCCGCGCCCGCGCCCGGCCGCGCCAAGCCCGCGGGCCCACGAGCCTGCGGTAACCCGCCGCGGCCCGAACCTGCCGATTTCTAACCTTGACGTGCGCGTTAGACTGTGGCTACGATTGGCCTGATGACGAGCAAACGCTCCTCCACCGCCGAACCGCCGTCCGAAGAGCAGGCGTACCTCCAGATCGGCGAGGTCGCCGAGCGCACCGGCGTCACGCAGCGCACCCTCCGCTTCTACGAGGAGAAGGGCCTGCTCAAGCCGCCCTCTCGCCTCGACGGCGGCTTCCGCCTGTACTCCGAGGACGACGTCCGCCGCGTCGAGCGCATCAAGCGTCTGCAGACGCTGCTCGGCTTCACCCTCGCCGACATCAAGGAGATGGTCGAGGCCGACGAGGTCAAGCTGCAGCTCCGCCAGGAATACCGCCCGGACGCCGAGATCTCCGAGCGCAAGGCGAAGATCGCGAAGGCGATCGAGGTCACGGAGCGCCAGGTCGCCGTGATCGACCAGAAACTCGCCGCGCTGCAGGACATGAAGGCGCACCTCGAGCAGAAGCTCGCCCAGTACCGCGGCTGGCTCCAGCAGCTCGACGAGAAGGCCGCGGCGAAGATCGCGGACTAGGACATCGTTCCCACACCTCACGTTAGCTGCGGCGCAGTCCAGCCGACGGCCAAACGGCCCTTGCGCCCTTCGCGGCAACGACGAACGATTGCAACGCCCTCCTGGCACGTGCGCGGCGGCTCAGCCCGGGGAGCATAGTGTCTTGGCAGCCTCCGTGCCGCAGGTGAGCGCATGGTGCAGCGTAAGCCGGTCGATCCGTGGCTCGATCCTCTCCGGGTCCTCAACAGGCGCATGCGGTTCGAGCATGGGCCGGAAGACGTTCGTGCGGCGTTGGAGTTCGTCGGGCCAATCCACGCCGATGATCCGAATGCCTTAGTGCGGGAAGTCGTCACTCGCGTCCGCGCGCGCATGCGCATCCTGCCGTCGGCTTTCGGCTACGGCATGCCGAAGACGCTCGCGGAGATCGTGGCGCAGCGCGGCGGCAATTGCGTGTCGCACGCTGTGCTCGCAACCGTGATCCTGCGTCAGAGCGGAATCCCGACCCGCCTCGTCAGCGAGTGTGTCTACACGAGCTTCTCGCTCCTGAGACTTCCCGCCGCCGTCGCTCGTGCGCCGGTCGGCCCCACGCTCAACGGGCACGTCTGGTGCGAGGTCCTCCTCGGAGACGACTGGATACCCGTTGACGCCGAGCTCGGGATATTCGGGACGATCGAGTGGCTTGCGGCCCGCGTGGCTGCACCCGTGGTCATCACGGCCGTTGGCCTGCCGGTTCGCGAGCAGTGGCAGTTCCCGCTGCGCATCCGACGCCTCGCCTCAGATGGCACACCCGATGAAGACGTGTCCGCTCTCTACTTGGTCGACCGTTTGCATGACGCACTCGGCAACGCCGCATCGTTGCCGGACGCATGGAGTGTCGGCGTCACGCACTTCTCCCGCTCGTTCGATTGGGAGGGGCGCCCCGGCCTCCGGCTCCTCGGCGAACGGCGTGTGCTCAATGCGATGGCAGCCGCGCGGACGCGGTTCCCGCCGCACCTCGTCAAAGCGTTGGACTAGCTTCTAGGTTCTCGATTCTCGGTTCTCGTCACGCCGGACTTCTGCCGTTACCGCCGGACTCCGCGTCCTCCTCCTCTTCGTCCTCTTCTTCCTCCTCGTCCTCCGAGTAGACGCCTGCCTGTGAGCCGCGCCACACCGTCACGACGAAATCGTCGCGGTCGGGGTCCGTCGTCAGCACCAGCCGCTCGTCGATCTCACCGATCAGGTCCTGGATCTCGTCCTCGTCGAAGTCCGCCGGCACGCAGAGCGTCGCCTGGACGATGCCCGGCAGCGTGAAGTGGATGTCGACGCGCCCGACGGCGTCGCCGCTCTCCTCGATCGTGTACGCCTCCGAGTACGGCGTGCGCGCGTCGCGTTCGAACTGATACTCCGCCATGCTCCCTCCTCCGCGGCCGCGCACCTGGTCACGCGGCGGCTTGCGTCTCGTGGCGAAGCATACGCGCGCCGGCGCTCCCTGTGAAGGGAGTGAGGTCCGCCCGACGTCCTGTGGCCCCCATGCGCGGGTTACGCCCGTGGCAACCCCAGCCCGCGCGTCGCGATGATCCCGCGGTTGATCTCGCTCGTCCCGGCGGCGACCGTCAGCGCCGCGCTGCTCAGGTACAGCGCCTCGATCTTCCCCTGCAGCGGTGCCCACGGCGACCCCGGCGCGAGCTGCCCGCCCAGCGACAGCAGCTCCATCCCCGTGCGCGCCATTCGCTGCGCCAGCTCCGAGCCGTACATCTTTGACGCCGACGCCTCGTAGTTCGGCACCTGCCCCTGGCTCTGCAGCCACGCCACCCGGTACGCCAGCATCTTCCCGACCTCGTACGAGATCGCGAGGTCCGCCAGCCGGTGCCGCATCGCCGCGTACGCCGGGCGCGTCGTGCCCGCCGCCGCCTGCTCCGCCGCGTAGGCGATGAGCGCGTCGCACGTCTTCCGCCCGCCGATCACGCGCTGGATGCCCGACCGCTCGAAGTCCAGCGTCGTTGTCGCCACGTACCAGCCGCGGTTCTGCTCGCCCACCAGGCGGTCACGCGGCACGCGAACGTTGTCGAAGAAGACTTCGTTGAACGCGTGGCGGCCCAGCATGTCCACCAGCGGCCGCACGGTGACCCCCGGCAGTGTCATGTCCAGCAGGAAGAACGAGATCCCCCGGTGCTTCGGCGCCTCCGTGTCCGTGCGCGCCAGCAGGATCATCCAGTCCGCGAACTGCGCCATGCTCGTCCAGATCTTACTGCCGTTCACGACGAAGCTGTCGCCGTCTTCCACGGCCCGCGTCTGCAGCGACGCTAAATCCGAGCCCGCGTTCGGCTCGCTGAACCCCTGGCACCACATCACCTCACCGCGCACGATCGGCGGCAGGAACCGCTGCTTCTGCTCCTCCGTCCCGTGCAGCATGATCGTCGGGCCCACGCGGTCGACGCCCAGGTCGTTCGCCGGCGCCTCCCAGTACGCCATCTCCTCGTTGAACACGAGTTGGCGCATGTGGCTCGCCGCCCCGCCGCCCCACTCCTTCGGCCACGCCAGCGTCAGCCAGCCCCGCTCCGACAGCTTCTTGATGAACGAGCGCGCGAATCGCCACCCCTCCGCGCCCTCCGGCCGCTGCTCCGGCAGCTCCGCGCGCAGGAACGCACGCACTTCCGAGCGGAACGCCTCGTCTTCCGGTGAGAAACGAAAGTCCATCACACAGTCTCCGCTTCGTCGTCCTCGTCGCTCTCGGGCAGCAGCCGCTCCCGCGTGAATACCACGCCGTCGTCCATCAGCCGGTCGATTGCGTCCTCGCCGTAACCGTGCTCGCGCAGGATCTCGCGGCTGTGCGCACCGAGCGCCGGCGGCGCGACGGGCGCGACCGGCGGTGTGCCGCTCATCCGCACCGGGCACGCCGGCACCTTGATCGCGCCGAGCACCTCGTGCTCCAGCTCGACCATCAGATCGTTCGCGGCTGCGTGCGGATGCTCGAACAGCTCCTCCGGGAAGTTGACCGGCCCGCACGGCACGTTCGCCGGGTCCAGCGCCGCAAGCCATTCCGCCGTCGTCCGCGACCGGAACGTCGCCTCCATCGCATCGGTCAGCCGGTGGTGTACCTGTGCCACCGCCTCCGAGAACCAGTCGTAGCCCATCCCCTCCACCGTCGGGTCATCGATGCCGAGCGCGTCGCGCAGCCCGCGCCGCTGGCCGTTGTTGAGGCAGCCGACGGCGATCAGCCCGTCCTTCGTCTCGTACACGCGATAGTAGTTGTTGCGCCCGCGCCCGGGGATGTACTGACGCCGCAGCTCGATCGATTCGTCGAAGCTCAACCCGGACGTCCGCCGCTCTCCCAGTTCGGCGAGGAAGCCGTCCCGCACCGGCCGGTCCAGCGCTTCCACCGACAGCAACGGCCGGTACTGAGCCGCCAACCCCGAAGCGAACAGGCTCGTCTCGATCCGCTGCCCTCGTCCCGTCGTCGCGCGCGCGTACAGCGCGTTGACGATCGCGAACGCCATGAACATCCCCGACGTCAGGTCGGCCACCGCCAGCGTCGAGATGTAGCCCGGCGTGCCGCCCTGGATCTTGTGCTCGTACAGGATCATCCCCGTCGCCGCCTGCGAAAGGATGTCGAACCCGGGGCGTCCGGCGTACGGCCCGACGCGCCCGAACGCCGTGTTCTCGCAGTAGACCAGCCCCGGATGATCCGCTGACAGCGCCTCGTACCCGAGCCCAAGCCGCTCGGCTACGCCCGGCCGGTAGTTGAGCACGACGACGTCGGCGCCAGCCGCGAGCCGCCGCGCGATCGCCTGTCCTTCCGCCTGCTGCATGTCCAGCGCGATGCTGCGCTTGCCGCGGTTGACGCCGAGGTATCCGCGCCCCTCGTACGGCGCCACCGGCGCCGTGTGCCGCCAGGCGTCGCCGTGCGGCCGCTCCACCTTGATGACGTCCGCCCCCATGTCGGCGAGCATCATCGTGCAGTACGGCCCCGCGACGTACTCCGTGAAATCGACGACGGTGATCCCGGACAGCGCGGCCGTCATACTCGCTCCTCGCGCGGACGCAGCGGTGCGCTGATTCTACGCCCTGCCCGCCCGCGGTCAAGCGCCGCGCGTACCGTTCGCGCCGTGACGCCCGCTTCGCTCGGGCCACTGAGGGACGCATTTGACGGCCGCACCATGAGGTGATCGTGAGTCGCGGCCGCTCACGAAGGCCCTCGTAGACGCCATCCCTTTGAAATCACAGCTCGCTGATGCCGCGTCCGCTGCGGAATCAGTGCCCGTGCTCGAGGTTCCTGGGTGGAAACACCCTGACCTGAGCCGTCCCTACCGGGAGGAACGTCACAGGCCGACCATCCTTCAGGGAGCGGCCATGCCTCTGTCAGCAGCCTTCGGCCAACGTTCCCGTCTCGGACTCGGGCTCATCGTTGCCTTCGCAGGGCTTTGGGCAGCTTGGAGCGTCACGCGGCCCGGAGGCGACTTCGCCTACCTGATGTTCCAGGACTGGGCGACCGTCGGCGCCGCGGTCCTGGCAGCTGTCCTCTTTGGCTTAGGTGCCCGAAAAAGCAGAGCGCGTATCCGAATCGGCTGGCTTCTCATCGGTCTGGGCGTCGGGTGTTGGGCGGTCGGCGAAATCGGATGGGCGTGGTTCGATATCTACGGGCAAAAGCCGTTCCCTTCCCTCCTCGACGTGATGTATCTCGCGGGATACGTCCCTCTGGCGGCAGGCGCCGTCCTCATCGCATCCCCTGATCGATCCCTCGCACGCACCCGCACGGCGCTTGACGGGACGGCGCTCGTCCTTTCGTCAACGGCGTTCGTGTGGCACCTGGTCCTGCAGCCTACCTACACCGACAGCGAGAGCACGCTTGTCGCGAAAGCCATCGGCGGCGCCTACCCGGTGCTCGATCTGGTCGTGCTGTTTGCCCTCTTGATCGCTGTCGTTCGCTACTCCAATCGATCAGGCGCAGCGGTAGTCCGACTGTTGTCCCTCGGCATCGCGCTCAACGTTGCGTCGGATATCGCGTTTGCGTTCGTGAGTCTTCACTCCTGGGATACCGTCGGCGAATGGCTCAACGCCGGGTGGGTGTTCGGATACCTGTTCATGGCGCTCGCGGCCGTACTCCAGCTGGAGCAGCCGTTGGGACAGGCGGCTGCGGACGATCGCGCGAGCCTGGCCGCCGCGTGGCGGCAGGCGGCGCCCCTCACACTGCTCCTGGGGTTCCTGGGATTCGCAGCCGTTCGCCCTGATGCGCTGAGTGGCGATCTGCCGTTCCTCGTGATGCTCGTCATGGCTGCTGTTGCGATTACGGCTCGGCAGTTCGTCGTTGTCCAGGATAACCGGCGCTTGAACTGGGCCCTCGCGGATTCTGGCCGGATGCTCGAATCGCGTGTGCAAGAGCGCACCCACGAACTGGCGCGCCTGGTATCGATCCTGGAAGCCACTCCGGATGTCGTGGTCACCACGGATCTTCAAGGAACGCCGTCGTACGTCAACCGATCGGGCCGCATCCTGTTCGGTCTCTCGATGGATGCGGAGGCGATTGCGACCTCCCAACTCAATCTCTTCGACCACGTCCCGGCTTGGGTGACTGACCTGATCCAGACCAAGGCACTGCCCGAGGCGCTTCGCAAAGGCACCTGGACAGGGGAAGCTGCGGTTGTGGCGTCCGACGGACGGGAGGTCCCAACCTCGCACGCCGTCGTCATCCATCGCGGCGGCGACGGGCTCGTGCAGTTCGTATCGCATGTCGCGCGGGACATCAGCATGCAGAAACAGCTGGAGAGCGACTTGCGCAAGCAGGCCTTCCGCGATGCGCTCACCGGGCTCACGAACCGCGCGCGGTTCATCGACCGATTGGAGCATGCGCTCGTCCGCGCTCGACGCACGGCCGATACCGTCGCTGTGCTCTTCGTGGACCTTGATCAGTTCAAATCCGTCAACGATAGCCATGGCCATGCCCTGGGGGATCACTTGCTGACGAAGGTCGGCGAACTGATCTCAACACTCGTCCGCCAGGGCGATACCGTCGCCCGGCTCGGCGGAGATGAGTTCGCCGTCCTACTCGATGGTTCAGCCGACTCCGGCACCGCCGAGACGACGGCGAGCCGGCTCGTCGAGGCCCTCCGGACCCCATTCACCGTCGACGGCCACGAGGTGTTCGCACACGCCAGCGTCGGCGTCGCACTTGCCAGTGGCTCAGAGGGCGGTGGCGAACTGCTGCGCCGCGCGGATCTCGCGATGTACACCGCAAAGGCCAATGGAAAGAATCGGTTCGAAGTCTTCGATCAGGGTGTCCAGAGCGCGATGGGCGCGCGCCTGCGGCTGCTGAATGAGCTTGAGGGCGCAGTCGATCGAAACGAATTTGTGCTGCATTACCAGCCGACGGTATCGATTGACTCCGGTGAGATGGTGGGGATCGAGGCGCTCGTGCGCTGGAAGCATCCGCAGCGAGGCCTTATTCCTCCGGCAACCTTCATTCCGCTCGCCGAGGAATCTGGCGCCATCGTGCCACTCGGGAGGTGGGTGCTCGCCGAAGCGTGTCGCCAGTTCAAGGTCTGGCAGCAGCGGCACCCCGCATCACGCATGCAATTTGTCGCAGTGAACGTGTCCGCTCGCCAGATCTACGATACTGGCTTCATCCGCGATGTCGCTGCGATTCTCGAACAATCCGGCGTCCATCCTGATTGCCTCACGCTCGAGATCACCGAGTCGGCGACCATGCGAGAGGTGGAAACGACGGTTCGTGTCCTCAAGGAGCTGAAGCAACTTGGCGTGCGCTTGGCGATCGATGACTTCGGGACCGGGTATTCGTCGTTGAGCTACCTGCGCCAATTCCCCTTCGACGTCTTGAAGATAGATAAGTCGTTCGTCGAGGCAGCCGGCGACGGAGAACTGAAACTGACTTCCGCCATCGTCAGCATCGCCAAGTCGCTGGAACTGGAGATCGTCGCGGAAGGAGTGGAGCAACGCAGGCAACTCGATAGCTTGCGGGCGCTTGAATGCGACGTGGTGCAGGGCTACTACTTCTCACGGCCCGTCCCTGCCGGCGAGATCGACGAGTTGCTCGATCATCCGGAGCGCTTGACTGGAGCCGACGTGCAGCCCGACGGGCTAGCGACGGCGAGTGAAGACGCCGCCTGACAGCCTCACACCGTTAGCATGCTCGCTCCTCACGCGGACGCAACGGTGCGCGGATTCTACACCCTGCCCGCCCGCGGTCAAGCACCGCGCTTGCCCTCACACCGTTTCCCGGCTGGCCGCGCCCGACGGCCGAGGGCGCCAGCCCGGGCTGGCGGGCGCGCAGCGGCCGCCCAGCCGGCTATTTCAGTCCGAAGACGTTGGACTGCTCGTGGCTCGCGATCATACCTCCGTTGAAGCTGACGGTGGCTTTCGCCTTGTACGAATCGGTCGTCGTGTAGAACGACGTTTTCGTGCCCAGGTTGTAGATGAACTGGTGCGCGGTGCCGTCATAGCGGAAGCAGACGCCCCCGTCCGCCGTCGGTGAGCTCGATGTCTCTGTTTCAGTCGCGGTGTACAGCAGCGTCAGGCCGCCGAGCGTCCACTTCGAGATGCCGACTCGCGCCCCCGTGCCGCTCGCGCACGCACTGGCGATCGCCTGCGCGATGTAGTCCGCGATCGGCTGCCCGCTGCTGTCCAGGAGCTGGAACTTCAGCGGGATGTTGCTGCCTCGCTTCCAGACGCTCGGCGTACTCGTCGATACTGCCGGGTCGTTCAGCGGCTGCAGGAACCCCCACAGCGTCACACCGATCGACGCCGTCATCGTGTTCGAGGCGCATGCGCCGTCGCTGTCGCACACCGTGACGGTGACCGTGTAGACGCCGGGCGCCACATACCCGTGCGACGCCGAGCAGGTGCCGTTGGTCGGACTGCCGACCGTCTCCGCCACCGCGCCCGATTGTGGTGCCGTGCCGTCGCCCCAGCTCACGCTGCAGGTGTGCGTGTCGGCGCCGGGGTCGCCGAACGTCGCCGGCGCGAGGCTCACCGTCGTCCCCCCGTTCGTCCAGACGAGCGCCTGGTCCGCTCCGGCATCAACCGACGGCGCCACGTTGTCCACCGTCACGTCCGTCGTGTACTCGCTGTAGCCGTCGTCCTTGTCGATGATCCGCGCCCGCACCGTATACGTCCCGTTGTCCGGGTACGTGCAGCTGGTCGAGTCGCCGGTGCCGCTCCCCGCGTACGTCGCCCCGCTCAGCGAGCCCCCGTCGCACGCGAAGGCGTAGTGGAAGCCCGCCGCCGTGTCCGTGCTCGACGGGTCAGCCTGCCCGCTGAAGGTGATGGTGGCGGCCGACCCCTCGTCCACCGGCCCGTCGTTCCCCAGCGTCGCCGTCGGCGCCACGTTGTCCACCGTCACGTCCGTCGTGTCCGAGCCAAGACCCAAGTCGTCGTCCGTCACGCTCACCGTCACCGTGTACACGCCGTTGTCCGCGTAGACGTGGCTCAGGCTGAACGTCTTGCCCGGCCCCAGCGCCAGCGCCTGCACCCCCGAGCCGTCCCCGTAGTCCACCGTCGCCGTCCACGTGTCCGCCCCCGG
>Ga0153916_10001332_pt1 | contig 17590 bp, 17 predicted proteins | sample Opewatmetagenome_FD_109642 | JGI IMG/M metagenome (GOLD analysis project Ga0153916, IMG submission 109642) | Freshwater wetland microbial communities from Ohio, USA - Open water 3 Core 3 Depth 4 metaG | ecosystem: Environmental > Aquatic > Freshwater > Wetlands | place: USA: Ohio, Lake Erie... | reverse complement strand
GCTCCATAATAGTCAGCATAGACATAAGAATGGACGACGGCGCTGTGGATGTTTTTAAGGGTGTTAGAGTGCAGCATTGGGATGCGCGTGGACCCTTCAAAGGCGGAATTCGCTACCACCCAAAAATGACCCTCCAAGAAATCACAGCGCTCTCGATGCTCATGACTTGGAAATGTGCTATTGCTGACATACCTTACGGCGGTGCCAAAGGAGGAGTCTGTGTTGACTCAAAAAAACTCAGTATGTTTGAGCTCGAGCGGTTAACTCGGAGATACGTTAGCCTAATCTTTGATTATCTTGGTCCTCATCGTGACATTCCAGCGCCCGACATGTACACAGATGCACAAACAATGGCTTGGATAATGGATACTTATAGCCAACTTAAAGGCTACCGTGTACCCGAAAGTGTCACCGGCAAACCCGTCGAAATCGGAGGTTCGTGGGGGCGCATAGAAGCCACCGGCCGAGGAGTAATCCACTGCATCAAACAAGCCGCAGAAAACAATGGGCTCAAACTCAAAGGGGCATCAGTCGCCATTCAAGGCTTCGGCAATGTTGGTTATTACGCAGCAGAGGCTGCAAGGGAAATAGGCTGCAAAGTGATCGCGGTAAGCGATTCAACAGGCGGAATATTTTATCAAGACGGCTTGAACCCAGCAGCTGTTTTGGCGCACAAAGAGAAAACGCTGAGCGTGCAGAACTTTGAGGGCTGCAAGGACATAACAAACGAAGAATTACTCGAACTCCAATGCGACATACTCATCCCGGCAGCTTTGGAAAACCAAATCACATGCAATAACGCTGACAAAATCAAAGCCAAAATGGTCGCAGAAGCAGCTAATGGACCAACCACCCCAGAAGCCGACAATGCCCTCTTCGAGAAAGGCATCTGCCTTATCCCTGACATCCTTGCCAATAGCGGGGGCGTAACTGTTAGTTACTTCGAATGGGTCCAAAACTTAACCCGCGAACAGTGGCCGCTTGAAAAAGTCAACCGCAAGCTCGAGGAGAAAATGACTAAGGCATTTAACGACGTTGAAGCGCTTGCGGAGAAAGAGGAGAGCGACATGCGGACTGGCGCGTTGATGCTGGGCGTGGGCAGGGTGGCGAACGCGATAAAAACATTGGGACTTTGGCCATAAACTCAAATGATGCCCAGTTAAAGTAACACGCAACCCTTTATCTATTCATTCTAGTCTCATGTGTTCACTTATCTTTCAAATAGATTTTTGATCAAACGTTTAGACCATAAATAGAGGTTATAGTCTTTGAAAGGGTAGTGCGCCATGCTTGGCTTGTTTTTTCTAGTGCAAATGCTTAAAACCGTTCCTGCCATATCTGTTGAACCCTGTAAACTGCAACTGTATTGAGAGGGAAATTGGGATTTGGCATCGAAAATATGCACTTTGGACTTCTGCTACGAAAACTCAATGGTTAAAATCGTAGCTAACCGTAACTGCCCAGAAATCAAGCTTGCGGGTTTAACGGTTGGTCCCTTTGACGAAGGCAACGAATACGAAGTTTACTTTTGGGTAGCTAAAGAACTTGCGAAGGCTGGTGTGGTGCATTTCCGAGAAGACGACGTCCTCGACTCCACTAAGCTGTTTAAGGTGCAGTGGAAGGAAGGAGTGCAAATCCCTGGGCAAATCTCAGATGTACCTGACGATTTTTATCCTAAACTACGAAGGTTCCTCTCAGATCTCAAACAACAAGCATCCAAACAATCAGAAAAATACCAAGAATATGACCGCGCAAAACAGTTAGCACGCGACATCGTGAATTCAAGGTTGAAAAAAATTGTCTCACTCTCATCTGCACCAACGCAGAGTGACCAAGTTCTAAAAAAACTAACAAGCGAAGAAAAAGTAATGTTCGAACAACTCGTCAAAATTATTTCCGAGTGGAAAGCAAGAATCTTGGAGAATGGAGAAAAGTAACATGGCTAACGCAATGGAAACCGTTGATCCGCAGCAGCGCTTCCAAGAATTCTTCAAAAAGGAAAAATACCGACAGCGCATTGCTCAGTTGGCCATCAGCGGCAAGGGCTCCATAGTCATCGATTTTGAGGAACTTTATGGATTTGATCAAGCACTGGCTGAGCAAGTGCTAAACAAGCCCGAAGAATATCTGCAACACGCTGGCAAAGGCGCTTACGAGCAACTTCGCATTGAAGATGCAGAATATGCAGAAAAACTCGAAAAAATAATAGTACGAATTGTAAAGCTTCTGGGCAAAGAGCAACTTAGAAAACTTGGCTCAAGGCAGATGAGCAAACTAATCATGGTTGAAGGCATCGTAGTACGAGCCACACCAACCCGACCAATGGTTCAGCAAGGAGCCTTCAAATGCAAACGCTGTGGCACAATGAATCAAGTAGAACAAACTGGACAGTTCCTAAAAGCACCAGCCGTATGCATGGCACCTGACTGTGGAAGAGACGGACCATTCGAGTTCAGCCAAGAAGAATCCACATTCATAGACTCACAGGACCTGCGCCTACAAGAAAAACCTGAAGATTTGCCGCCTGGACAGCTACCACGTACATTAGCAGTTAAGCTCGTGGGCGACGAAATCGTCGACGTAGCTAGACCAGGCGACCATATTTCTATTGTCGGCATAGTCCGTGCGTTTGCACCTTCGCTGATGGGTATGGGAAAACTACGTACATTCATACTCCAACTAGACGCTAACTCCATAGAAGTTTTGGGCAAAGAACCAGAAACCTCGCCGCCCACACCAGAAGAAGAAGCAAAAATCATAGAGCTCTCCAAAGACCCGTGGGTACACAGAAAAATCATGACATCAATTGCACCCTCAATCTTCGGGTATGAGCACATCAAAGAAGCAATAATGTATTTGCTTTTCGGGGGAGTCTCAAAGAGCCTACCAGACGTAAATGTCAGAGGCGAAATGAACGCACTGCTCATTGGTGATCCAGGCACAGCCAAATCACAGTTACTCCAGTACGTGGCAAGGATTGCGCCAAGAGGACTCTACACATCAGGGAGAGGCACAACTGCAGCAGGCTTAACCGCAGCAGTAGTGCGGGAGAAAGGCGGAAGCATGAGCCTTGAAGCAGGAGCACTCGTCCTCGCCGACAAAGGCATTGCATGCATTGACGAAATGGATAAAATGCGTCCAGAAGACCGAGTTGCCATACACGAAGCCATGGAACAACACACCGTCTCTGTCGCAAAAGGTGGCATTGTGGCTACGTTAAACGCTCGAACAGCCGTTCTTGCTGCAGCTAACCCATCACTAGGAAGATACGAACCGAACCGCACGGTAGCCGAAAACGTTCCTCTGCCAGTCACTATTCTTTCTCGTTTCGACCTAATTTTCGTGCTCCGTGATGTGCCGAACAAGGAATCTGACGCGAAAATGTCCAGGCACATTTTGGAGATTCACCGAAGAGGAGTAAGCCCAGTTGAAGCACCGGTGGACGCAGAATTGCTGCGCAAGTACGTTAGCTTTGCAAAAACTATAAAACCAGTTCTCAGCGAAGAAGCACTCAAACAACTCAGCGACTTTTACTTAGCGATGCGTTCGGCAAGCGAAACCGAAGGCTCGCCGGTAGCAATCACTGCACGACAGCTCGAATCGCTTGTCCGAGTGGCTGAGGCACGTGCACGTGTCGCTTTGCGTAAGGAAGTGACAGCGGAAGATGCTGGAGCGGCCATTACCATTATGAAACGCTCGCTGGAGGAAGTCGGCATTGACTTGTCCTCCTACAAGATGGACATTGACTTGATTATGACTGGCAGACCCAAAAGCATCCGGGACAGGCTCAGCATAGTACTTTCAACACTGATGCAGATGGAGAAAATAACAGGCATCGTGGAGAAAGACACATTAGTCAACGAACTTGAAACTAAGCAGAAGATTCCAAGAGGCGAAGTCGAACGCATGATAACACAGTTGCTGCGCGAAGGCACAATTTATGAGCCGCGAGAAGGTTGCCTAAAGAAGACCTAAAACCTAAACACGAGGAGTGCAAATGAAGCCGGTAATGGTTGTTGCAGGAACAAGGCCAGAAATAATCAAAATGGCACCGATAATTCGAGCTCTTGGCAAAACAAAGTTGCCCTCGGTGTTTGTTCATTGTGGTCAACACTACGATTACAATATGGCTCAGCAGTTCATTGAAAACCTCGAATTGCAGGGACCTGATTTTTCTTTGAAGATCAAAGCTACTTCGCCTGGAGCACAGACTGCTGAAATAATGATGAAAATGGACCAGTTGCTCGAGAATCTTGAGCCAGCAATTGTTTTAGTTGAAGGTGACACAAACACAGTGTTATCAGCGGCTTTGGCGGCAAACAAACGTTTTGTGCCGATTGGGCATGTGGAAGCGGGTTTACGCAGTTTTGACCTTCGTATGCCTGAAGAGCATAACCGACGGTTAACAGACCACATTTCAGAGTACTTGTTTGCGCCGACAGAACGCGCAATAGCTAATCTGCGTAAAGAGAGTGTGTGGGGCAAAATCTACCTCACAGGCAACACAGCTATTGATGCAGTAATTCAGCACTTGCCCATTGCAGAAAAGAAATCAAAGATAATGGAAAAGATACCTTTCAAAACGTTTGCTTTGGCAACTGCTCACCGGGCAGAAAATGTTGATGACCCAGAAGTTCTTGAGTCATTTATGGAAGTTTTCTCTAAATCGCCTGTTCCAGTTGTTTACCCCATGCACCCAAGGACAAGGAAACGGCTGCAGGAAAACAACATGCTTAGGCAAATGGAGCAGCTGAAGAATTTGTTGATTTTTCCGCCTTTGGGTTACTTGGACTTCTTAGTTTTAATGAAAAATTGCAGGTTAGTCATAACGGATTCGGGTGGCATTCAGGAAGAAGCAACAGCGCCAAACATACGTAAACGGGTATTAGTGATTCGCCTGTCTACTGAGCGTCAGGAAGCGGTGGAAGCGGGTTTTGCCGAGGTAGTTGGAACTGATAGAAACAACATTTTGGCTTCTATGATAGAAACAGTTGAAAGTGATGAGAAGTTGCCGTTTGTTTCGCCTTTTGGAGATGGCACAGCAGCAGTTAAAACGGTTGATATTATAAAGAAAAATTTTGTTTAGGATATGTACGTGGTTTTTTTGTCTTCTTGTTTGCGTGTTTCCTCAGCTTCGACGGCTCGTTTTTCCTCAATCTTTTGAAGTTGAGACACCATTGTTTCGGCTCTTGCTATTTCCTCGTTTAAACCCGTAAGGTCTAGATCAAAGTTGAAGGCTGACTTTAACACTTCTAGCACGCTTTTGGCGGCAAGTGGATCAGGCAAATAGCCACGTGTTTCTCCAAGGAGACAGAGCGCTTCGATTTTTTTGAATCTTGCCATGCCAAGGATGAGTCCTGCTGTGCCGACTATGGGGCTTCCTGAAGTGCTAAGGGTTGCGCCCGCTTGTAGTGCTTTCTTTAGTATATCTTGTGAGGTTGCGGCTATGAAGACGCGTGGCTTTTCTTTTGGTTCCATGCGGTAGCCGCCGATGGTTGCGATTGTTTTTACGTTGTGTTTTTCTGCGAAGTCTAGCATTCTATCGGCGATTTCGTATTGTCCTTCGATGGTTTGTGATTGGCTGTCGCCTGTGAAGAGGATGATGTCGTTTCCTTTTGGGTTTTGGTAGTAGTAGAATACTCCTCGCAGTAAGCGAACGTTACCTTTCTTGTTAACCAAGACGAAGTATGGGAAGTGTGGTGAGTATAAGTAGGCGATTTTTTTGGCTTTCAACTGTTTAATTAAGTATCGCAGGGCGATTTTGCCGACAAGCCCAAGTCCTGGAAGTCCTTCGATGAGTATGGGGTTGTTAGGTTGGATTTCGGTGAATTCTTTGATGTATGTTTCTTTCATTGCTCGGTGCTCCTCTTCATAGCCATTCTGTATTTTAGGTATTTATCATCTGGGGAAAACTTAGCTGGGTGTGGAATTCTTACGGGACCACCACAGTATGGACAGCTGGTTTTGTTTAGTGTGTATTTTTCGCAGTTTAGGCATTTGCGTAGTTGCCAGACCAATTATTTTTCCCTTCTGAAAGTGTCTTGTCTGCCTGCTTGTGCGATGTAAGATTCGACACTTTGGGCTGATTTTTGCAAGATGTCTTCGGCGCGCTTGTAGTTTTCTGCTATGGCTTCGATGCTGTATTTAGGAGCTGCGATGACGCAGAATTTTATGTCCGCGTCTTTGGGCTTTTCTTTTTTGGCTGCTTGGAACGCTTCTTTGATTATTTTTACTCCATTGGGTTTCAAGCAGCGGATTTCTAGGACACCTTTGACTTTCACCAGTTTTACATGCATGCGTTCTTGTGCGACTTCAGCGAAGGCTTTTGCGATGTTTTCGGGTATACCCATTTCTGTTAAGGGTTCTGGTCCTTCAATTGCTGCTTTTTCAAAGCCTCCATATAGACCGATTTTTTCGTCAATTATTGCGCCAACCTTTTGGTAAACTTCATCATTGCTTAAGCCGACTTTTTCAGCCACTTCTCGGAGGAGGACCTCGGCTTTTCGATCTTTTTTCCATGAGAGAACTTTTTCGATGCGTTCCCGTTTAGTGACGCGCCTGAGCGATAAGTCGATGTGTCCTTTTTCTATATCAACGTGGAGAACTTTTAGGACTACTTTTTGTCCCTCATGTGCAAAATCGCGAATATTTCTAATCCAAGAAGACGAAATTTCTGAAACGTGCAAAAGTCCGCGTTTTCCGTATTCGTCGAGTTTAGCATAAGCGCCAAAATCTGTTAATGTTTCTATGGTGGCGATTGCCAGGTCGCCAACTTCTGGCCATTGGGGCTTACGCTCAGCCATTTGGTTGCTCATCTCTTATTCGAGGACTGTGAGGACTTCACCGTTGATTTTTGCTCTTCCGCCTGAGGGTTCGGCTAATATTTCTCCGCATACATTGCAGGTGATTTTGTTTACTGCATTGCTGAAGATGAGTTGTTCATTGCCGCATTTTTGACATTTAACTCGGAGGAAGACGCTTCTTGGTTTTGGGATTAGTTTGTTCCATTCTGACATTTCCTATTTCTCCATAATTATTGTATTACTAGTTTTCTGAGGCGTATGCCGTCTTTGTGCCTCATGTAGTTGCAAACTTTGCATTTTAGGCGCAATGTTTGTTTTTTGGTTGTTTTGGCAAATTCCCTTTGCAGTGGATATTTTTGTCCACCGTATCCTTTCTTTTCACGTGCGTGGTGGCGTTCGCCTTTAGCTAAGGCTCTGCGCTTTCCAGGCTTGTAGAGGGTTACACTGTGAATTCGATGAACTTTGCATTTTGGACAGTAAGTCTTGACTTCTTTAGGAACGTTCACGTTCTACACGACCAGCTTTGCATAAAAGAAACATACGCATTCTTATACTTTTTCACCTATCCAGCAAAAACTTGAGTGCTTTTAGCGCTGGACTAGTGACAACCAGCAAAACATAGTAATCATTAGCAAAACCGCCTTGACCGATTTGTCTAACGGATATCACGACCTAACCGTAAATTTGACCGACCTATCGGAAACATCGGAATATCGGAAAACGTTAATTTTGCAACAGAAGTGGAGCAAAAAGCTATTTTTCCAACCTTGCCTGTTGCGGTTGTTTTGGAGGTACTGCCATAGCTTGTGTAGTCTTCATTTTTTACGTTAGGAAACGGAATCATTAAGTGAACGAATTGGGTGTTTGGCATATCCTTTTTTAAATTGGAATCACCGTTTAATTATGTCCCGGCCCCAAGGTATACACCTATGATAGACGTTCTTTCAAAAGTTGAGAAATATGCGATGAAGTTGTCGCCGCTCATCGCGTTTGTGATTCCAATGGCTCTCCTGTATGTGCTCAACCCCATTGATCCATACCTTAATCTGTCGGCGCAGGATTCGTTTCAGTTCATGTGGAAGGGTAGAACCTTCCAGCTCTTCTTTCTTTGGTTAATAGCGCTAGAGTTTATCCTCAGCTGGGAAACCATAAAGCCACAAGTAACCGTCAAGAGTAAGGCGAGGCCTGCTGCTGTCGCCTTGGTTTTAGCGTTACCTACATTGTACGTGGTGTTGGAGAATTATTTTGGGTTAAACGGCTCCATAGCAAACTGGACCCAACAAAACGGAGTGACCTTTTATAATTCAATGCCACTTGCAATTGAGTACCTTGTCTTTTCAGCGCTGTTCTGTCTTACGGCCTTTTTGACTCTTGGAAAGAAAGGCTTAGCAGATTTTGCTTTGCCCGCCCTGTTTGTGGCTTTAGTAGGTGTTTTGTACACAATTGATAACGTGTTTCCTTACGGCACTTTTACGCCGTTTGAACTTCTAGTTCCGACAACAACATCGCTTGCTTCTGGCGTGCTTACTTTGATTGGTTATACTTCGGTGCTTGGAACTGAGGGTGGAATGCCGACCCTGCAGGTTACTGGCGCGTTGGGGACGGCAAAGTTCGCGATTGCTTGGCCATGCGCAGGTATTGAGAGCCTGTTGATTTTCACGGCGGTTGCTATATTGTTTTTGAAGCGTATGTCAATATCTTGGAAATCAAAAATAGGTTACTTCGCCTTGGGGGCGGCAGTGACGTATTTCATTAATGTTTTGCGTATTGCGACTATTTTCACGATTGCTGTGCAGTATGGAGTGGAATCTCATGAGGTACAAATGTTTCACTTTTATTATGGACCCCTCTACGCTATGGCGTGGATTGTGTCTTACCCGCTTGTAATTCTTCTCAGCCAAGGATTATGGCGAAAAATGAAAAACAGAAAAGCGCCAGCTATAGAGGAGTTAGGAAACCTCAATCAGCACGGCTAAGCCCTGCTTAACTAGGATTTTGGCGTTGAGTTCAGGCAGTGAAGCAACATCCTCAGGTACGAAGGGACCATAGGATTTCATGTCGGCACCCATGATGGCTGGAATTGCTCTTGAGAAGCGCACAGTTAACCGTTTGGGAGATGCCTTCACTACTACGACTCTCGGTACCTCGTCAGTAGGAATGGCAACTTCAGCGGGAACCGCAGGCTCAACTTTGGCGGTAGCCTCGCTTTGAGCGCCCAGTTGACCCTGCATCTCGCTCTTAACAAACCTTTGGTACTCATCGCTAAAATTAAAAAAAGCTGTTGATATTCGAATTTCTTCAGGCGTTAACAATTCAGCGGGGACTTTTTGTGTTTCCGTGATGACATCGATAATTTTTTTGTATCTTGCATTGAAGAGTTGTTCAATCATACACAGAACATTCTGGTCTTCATGCATAAGCAAATTGTCTTTAGGGGATTTTTTGTCAGGTGCCTCTTTCTGTTCATAAAGCCGCTTGATATAATCGCCAAGTTTACTGTAAAAATCGGGCGACAATCCCCCGAGCGAGGGGTCAGTGATTTCTCTTTTCCATGCAGTGTAAAGTTCATTGTACATTAGTTCGCCACCTTAGCCCTGCCCTTGCAAATCAGCATAACTGCCGCTGCAACAGGCAACTCAACAGTCTGATTCTTGAATGGACCCATCGTTTCCCCACCCAACCTAAACTCAGGCGCATCCGAGACCAACACATTCACTTCGCCCGTTTTAAAAGCTACCGCTTCCACAAACGGGTCAAAATCCTCAAGGTCCTTCGTTGGAAATTCAACTTTTTTAAGACCTGTCTTACCATGTAGAGTGCCGTTCATGCGAATTAAACGGTGAATGTCGGTGGTTACGACAGTGTCAATTTTTGACGACTGATTATCACGAACATACTCAGCCAACTTCAGCCAAGTTTGACCACTGATACCGTTAACGCTCTCCCATCTACCATCGTTGATACAGCGTTTGACGATAAGTTCCTTGTTGTTGAAGAGTGCACTATTTCTTAAGCCGACGTTTTTGAGATCTTCCCTAGTGCCATTGATCAAAAAATTTTGCATCCCAACCTTCAACCGCCTGTTCCAACCAAAATTGTGTAAATTAAATTTTTTAGAAGAAGCACTTTTGCTTTTGGCCTCCTTGGCGCCCTTATTCAGAACCGCTAACCCCAACCCAGTCACGTAATCAACAATCTCTTTTCGCGCCATAGCATCCAGCGACCGCACAGTCGCATCCTCGATATGCACATGGTAGCCTCGATGTCCTGAAAAGAACACCCGCAACTCATTCAAAGGAAAACCAAAATCATTCTCTAACATGTCAAGAAGTTTGGCAGCCTCATCTCGAGTGGACTTGATACAAAGATCGCATGGCCATGTTTTGGCTTCAAACTTAGTGCCTTCGCAGGCTGGGCAATTTTCAGGAATAAGCCCCCGACCGCTGAATCCACATTTGGTGCAGGTGAATTCGTCATGGATTTTGTTGCATGAGGTTGGAATATGGTCCGCATCAATATCAAAGACTAGGTCGGCGCCAAGCCAGCCTTTTTTATCCATATCAAAGTCAGGATTTTCATAGTAAGCGCAGGAATGGTAAACATCTGACGGCACCGCTTCAGCAAGCAAGGAACGCAACTGGTTGATTCCGCTGAATCTTCTATGCCTGACCATGAACCGTTCCTTGAACATGAGATAGCCAAATTCTCTTTGCTCAATAGAAGGTGGCGCAGGAATCTGTGTTGAGGGGTCTTTGTAGTATTCGCGGAATTTTTGGTACACAAATTCTCTAGAAGCTTCTATGGTTCCCTGCCCCCATTGATGGATATATTACCTTTTTTTTCTTTAATTTAACTTATGCCCGCTTAAAGCCTAAAAAGATTCATAAAGTTATCAATAATCTGCAACGGATTAAAAGACACCATGCCAAACGAGAGCACACCAACCATAAAAATCAGCCACAAAATCGTAGCCTCCACCTCTCTTTTCCGCTGAGGAACAAGAACATAAACAAAAAGGAAGGGCAAATACCAATTCTGGAAATAAGGCAGCATAAAACTTGGCATTAACAAGAAAAGCGCAGAGACAGACATCAAACTGTTCCTACTGGCCATAAACAAAGCGTAAATCAACGTAGCCATAAGAGTAAGCAAAATCGAGAGAGATTGAAATTCATACGAAATCTGCGAATGTGGCGAAAAAGCGTTAACGCCATTCATAACCAACTCAGGTCTCGTCTGCAAGAAGTAAGGCAAACTCAAATAAGCAGTAAAACCACTGACAAGCACAAACACCGCGCCAAAGATAACTGCCTTGTTGCGTACTAAAACCGTCAACTTGGTGTTCTGAAAGAGCTTGATAACTCCGACAAGAATTAAAGGCAGCAGGAATATCCCTGCTTGATATTTCAAAATCACCGATATGGCGACAAGCAAGAAGAAATAGTCATACCGCTCGGTCAAAAAGAATGTGACGGCAAATAGTGAGAAGAGAAACGCCACAGAATCAAACATGCCGTTAGCCGCATAAATTGGCAACGCAATGTAAATTATGTAGACGCCCACAAGCTTCAGTGACAAGTGAACAGGCTTTTTGAGGAAAACCGTGAGGAAGAAATAGAGGCACACATGCGCAAAAATTAAAAACAGAGCAATTTCAAGTTTGTAAACCAAAACAGGGTCCAAACCTCCCTCAACCATAGTTCCAAACGGCAAAAACAGTATAATGCTGCCAATCGGGTAGAGGTGAGGCATTTCAGGCCACGTTACATACTTGAAGGCGGAATTGTCCAGGCTTGCCAACGTGTCCAAAGGTTGCTCAAAAACCGCCAAGCCATCTTTCAAAAACAGGTTTGAAACATAAGAGTGTCGTGCGTGGTCAGTGTACCAGTTCTCAAACGTGGCAAGAGGATTAGCATTCACGGCTAAAAGCAAAAGCCAAAACATCAACGATATGATAAGAAGCTTTAGAATAATGCGACGGTTTTTTTGGTCAAGCGCAGGCAAAGAAAACTTATGTAATGGGCTGGCTTGTTTTGAGAGCACAGGTATTAATAGAACTAGCATTGCCAAGACTAAGCTAGAAACGAAGAGGATTTTTGCTGGGGCAGTAAGCCACGCGAGGGGAAAAAGCATTTTTGGCGCAGTAGCGTTTACTTGGAAATTAACTGTGCCTGCGTTAGGTGCGTCGGTGACGAAGATCGCTTCGTAGTAGTCAGCGCCAGCCGTGAAATTGTAGGCTATGTTTGTGTTGGAGTAAATGGCATAGCGTAAGCCGTTGTACGTGACTATGGAGAAGTTTTTGTTGAAACTGTCCGGGCATTGGATTTGAAGAGTGATGTTTTCTCCACCGTGAAAGGAGCCCAACCCTTGTCTGCGTGTCTCGTTGGGGCTCAATTTGAAGCTGTCATTGATGAGGACAGTCGATTGGTTTTGGCTTGTGGTGACTGGAAAAAGGCTTGCAAGTGCTAGAACGAGGCTTAGCACAATTAGTGTAATAGCGGCTAAAAGTGCAATTCTAGCTGTTGGAGGTCTTTTCATTGGTGTGCCTTCAATTTCTTAAGTAACTAAGCAACTTCCCAAAATAAGCGTTAACTAAAAAAAGTGTTACGAACGCAAAGCAGCCTTCAAAGTATACGTGATGTAACTCTCAATTTCAGTCCACGTGAGCTTTGATTTTCCACGCTTACGATTAACGAAAAGAATGGGAGTTTCTCTGACGGCGAACTTTCTCAAAACCGCTTGCCTCACCGTCTCAATTTGAATCTCATATGTTTGGCTGTGCAGGTTACCTATGGCTTCTTTGAGAAACTTTGTGGAGTAGCAGCGATAGCCGCTGGTGCAGTCGTGCGGCTTTAAACCTAAAGAAACCTTGGCATAAAAGTTGGCGGCTCGGCTCACTATTTTTCTTGTCAGTGGCCAGCCCTCAATTTTGCCGCCCTTAACATACCGGCTGCCGATGACTATTCCGCACTCTTCATCATACATGTTAACTAATAGTTGAGGCAGAGCTTGGGGGTTATGGGAGTAGTCCGCATCCATAGTGATAATGAACTTGGGCGCGCTTTCGCTTGATAAAAATATTTTGAAGCCATCCGTGATGGCTGACCCTAAACCGCTTTTTTGCGGTCGCACACGCAAGAACACATTGGAATATTGTTTTTGTTTTTCTTGAACGATATCCACTGTTTTGTCTGGACTTGAGTCATCAATCACCAAAATAGAAGCATTTAAGTTTAGGTTTTCGATGTCGTCAATTAATCGACCTATGTTATCAGCTTCCCGATAAGTAGGAAGGATAACGCCAACTTGATAGTCAACCATACGGTTACCATTTAATTGGCAAAGCATAAAAACCTGACTCATCCTACAATCAGTAGAGTACAATTAATAAATCTTAATAGCAAATTCAGCCTGCTTTTGCTGTGGCCTGCTTTAGCTTATAATACTTTTAACGGATGAAAAATGCGGCGGCAAACGAAGAAATTTCAGTTTTTTGTCTTTAACCATGTCACCGACAATAATACCCAATATGGCATTTTCTACTCTCTTTTCAGCACGTTCAAATATGGGCTTATCTTCCCCTAGACCTTGAATTGTGAACTCAAGTTCGGTTATTTTTTGACGCTTGCTTCAAGAAGGGGGTATTTAGCAAAATCCTCAATAGAAATTGCTGGCGCCAATCCGATTTTAACGCCAGCGCTATTCAGTTTCGATTCTTGGCGCCAAGAAGAAGGTCAGTTTTCCCTCTTTTGTCTGCTGGAAATCAATTTTCACTGGCATGTCACTTGAGAACTCTAGGGTCGCAATGTCTGATGTGGCTGATGCTGCCTTGATGATTTCTGAGAGGTAGCTTAAGCTGAAAGTTGCTTTCGCAGGTTCTTTGACTTCTAAGTCAAGCAGTGCATCGCTGCCCTTCTGAAGAGTGATGGTTGCACCCATCAAATCGCCTGAAGCGCTAAGCGTCAGCTTTTCAGGTTCAGCCTCAATGCGCACGTGGTCACTGACTAGTTGGGCATCTTCGATTGCTTGGCTCAAGCCTTGGGTTGTAGTTTTGGCTTTGACGTTGAAGGTTATTTTTGGAGTGGGAACTTCTTCTTCTGAGGCTTCGAGCGTTGGCATCGTGAAGTTTCGGCTGTACTTGCCCGTTATCGTTACTAGTAATCGTCCGGTTTTATCGTCGAGTGATAGCTCCACGGCTTCGTCTTTTCCAGTGCGTTTGAGAAGTTTGAGCAGTTCGCTTATGTTTAAGCATACTTTGGTGGGTTCAGTGGCGACGTATTCTTGAAAGAGAGTTTTTGGCCATTCAAAATCAATCATGGCGACGCGTGAAGGGTCCATGGCTCGGAGTTTTAGGCCTTCAGCATCGATTTTGAAGGTTGCTTCATCGACTAGGATTGATATGGCGGTAGCCATGTCTCTTAAGAGTTTAGCGTCAGACACTTTAAGCTTGAACATTTTTCTCTACCTCGCTCTAATGCATGCATTGTAAAGTTATATAGCTTATTGTTACATACTGAGCTAATAAATAAATTGTTCTAGCTAAACCAGAAAACCATCGCTTTGAAAAATTCGGCACTGGATATGGTTATAGGAAACCTAATAGATCTATTAAAAAAAGCGGTTTAGCTGTATTCTCTATAAGTGTAATTGCATTTTGTGCAACGCAAGAATTGGGTCGAGGATTCATCTGCTCCGCGTGTTTGCACTTGCCAGACGTAAGCCGTGTTGTTGCCGCATCTTGGGCATTCAATGCGTACTGTTGGCAGCGTGCTGAGTTTCTGTTCTTCTTTGCCGATTACAGCCACAAACTGCTGGGGATTATGCTGAATAACTTTGGGCGCAACTTTCGTTTCAATACTTTGGCCCGCTTCAGGCTTCTTATAGCCACATTTCGGGCAGGCAAGAACCAAGGTTGCTTCTTTTCCACTCTTAGATTTCTTTGGCTCAAGACGAGAACCGCATCTAGGGCAGAATTCCATATACCGCATCTCCAGTATCCGTTTCGGAATCCCTTAGCATTGTACCTTTTAAACTTTTTCTAATTCACCCAAAGTCAAGGTGTGATTCCTGAGGCGATGAGATGAGCTACACGCAACGGTTCAGGAAAACAGCTTCTTGTCGATGTTAATTTCATGATTTTTTGGGCGTCAGCCAAAGAGATGCCTGCCAACTCAACATAGTTTGCCGAGCCTTTGCAGCTGACCTTGTAGATTTCCCCTGCCTCCAAAGCCATTCGCCACCGTTCGTCGGTGTTGGGCAGGTTTTTGAGCGCTTGACGGATTGCTTCTAAATCAGGCTTGTCGCGAGTCAAAGCCATGACTGGAAGTTTTGTGGATAGATGGAGCTCTTTTATATCTACGATGTTGAAACCTGCGAATGTTATGCCGTTTAACATTACTAAACGCAACTGTTTGCGATGTGGTGAATTGTTAATCATTGAAGCCAATTGTTCAGTAGCATCTAAGCCATCGATACTAATCCTTGTATGCATCACCCCGTCAATCCAATAGCCGCCGCGGAAAACAACACCAACAACAATCGCGGTACCTTGTGTATGAGGTATGAACTTGCCGTCGTCTATTCCTAGCACTCGGATTTCAGGCTTTACAACGCGGAAGCCTTTTTGCCCAATCAAGATTTTACCCTTAAACCGTTAATAGCTGTCGCTGCCTTAAAAAATAGCCGAATAAAATGAACGGGTCAACAAAAAAGTGGAAAACTACGCTTTTAGAACGCGCACGAGTTCTTTGCTGAAAGTGTCGTTTTGCTCCCGAACTTTCTGAGCAGCCCTAACTAGCGCATCTTCAGGTTTAGCGTCACCTATCATTCTAACGTAGATTACTGGGCTTGAAGCCAAAGGATGGGGCACATCATAGCCAGCCACTTCAACCGCTTTATCTTCTAGCAGCCTCTTCTGCAATAGGTTACAGAGACCATGGCTGGACCCTTCAATCTCAATCTTAAGCTCATTTCCAGACTTCTTTAACACTTTAACTTTCATGCCTTTTCCACTCATAGAAGCTATATTTCTTCTTTTCCGTAATCTGGAGCCATTTTGCGCCTTTCAATGTTACCACATTTTGGACAACGTAACTCATACCGCTCAGGCACAAGCAAAGTACTATCACGAGAACAGAAAGCGTACATCACACCCAAACCTTTGTCATTGGTTGATAGGTGGTAGATTCTGTTTTTTTCGCTGATAACTTTGGCTTTAATTATGTCGCCTGGTTTGCACACGTCACTCATTGAATTCACATAGCGGTCGGAGACATCGGAGACATGCAAGATGCCACCAAAGGTGCCAGAAATCTTCTTTCTGCCAACAGTGAAAATCTTTACTAGAACGTTGTCGGACTGTGCATTGCCAACTTGTCCGATAACGACGCTGGATACCTTAGGCGTCACAGCACCGTTAATGAGTGGGTAAACGGAGACTCGCCTGTTTACTAAATCCATGAGTGCACGTCCTATGATTTTTGAGTAGATTACGCCATCTACAACGTATGTTCCTGAATCAGGAATGAATTCTTCAATAACACCTAAGCGTTCCCCAGGCAACACCAAATGACCACTTTTTTGTTCAGGAGGTTTTAAAGTCATAACGTTCCCTTAAATAAGCTAAACAGTCGCAATATTACGATGCATATGCTTAGTTTCTACTCTTCGCAATAAACCTTTTGATAAACAAACAAAAATAAATCCTTCTGCCAGCACCTAGAATTATTGTTCCTAGCTCACCTTTTTGATAACGTACAAGTCAATTATGAAGTCATGTTTTGCCTTTGTGTGGAAATTAAACATGCGTGGAATCGTCATAAGCATAGCATAAACGGCCACAACAACTCCGCCATGCTTGACAACGAACCGTTCCAAAAATGGCGAAGGCGCAACACGAACAAAATCCTGGCTGGCTTTCAGCTGAGCAATCAAGTGCTTATCGACCTCAGGATGATTATGCAATGAATAGATTGATATGCCAACCTCCAAAGCTTTAACCAAGAAAGCGCGATCAGCCCCACGGCTCTGCACTCCAAAAGGCGGATTCTGCAAAACAGTTTCAAATCCGCCAGTAATAGAGCTAATGTCGCCGTTAACCCATTCGACATTTTGGGCTAAGCCAACTTTAGAAGCGTTTTCACGCGCTGTTTTGATGGCTAACTTATCAATATCAACGCCTAGCACGCTTTTTGCCCCGAGAAAAGCGGCGCCTAATCCCAGCCGCCCCGTTCCGCAGCCTAAATCTAGCGCCGACTTGCCAATTATGTCGTTGTTTGAGTAAGCAGCAATGTACAACATTGCTGCGGCTATCTTTTCAGAAACCGTGTATTGCTCTAACTGAGTCCGAGGCATCGGCTGCGAAGAAATGTTGGCGAGAAAACGTTCAACGTCTAGTTTTCGAATAAGCCTTTTTTGAGCAAACTCTCCCATGAAATTTCGCCGCACACCACCATAAACTCGTTTAGGGTTAAAACTGGCCTTTGAAAATTTCCAGTAGCATCCATTGAAATGCGAGGGCAAGCTGTATTCACATAAGCGTTAATTGAGGGAAACTCCAAAAGCGATTCAGGACTGATTTCTCTTGCAGCCAACAAAAAAGCTTCTTTCCTATGTTTCTCCGCTAATTCCTTCACCATAAATGCTTCATCAAGGTGCATTTGCCCTGGCTTCAAACCGACGAATATGCCAAAGGCTTTTGCGACTTTTGCTTCCTCGATGCTGGCGAAGCGTTGCTTGACCAGTCTCTGCGCGGCCTCATTGATTTGAAACGCTCGGTTATCGTACGG
>Ga0153916_10001331_pt1 | contig 17591 bp, 12 predicted proteins | sample Opewatmetagenome_FD_109642 | JGI IMG/M metagenome (GOLD analysis project Ga0153916, IMG submission 109642) | Freshwater wetland microbial communities from Ohio, USA - Open water 3 Core 3 Depth 4 metaG | ecosystem: Environmental > Aquatic > Freshwater > Wetlands | place: USA: Ohio, Lake Erie... | reverse complement strand
TGAGCCACTGGGGGGCCGATTGTTTGCCGGCGACGATGACATTGACAAAGTTGCGGCTGCGCAAGCAGTGGTCGGTAACCGAGAGCAAACAGTTGGCGTCCGGCGGCAAATAAACTCTGACGACTTCGGCTTTCTTGTTGACGACGTGGTCGATGAAGCCGGGGTCCTGGTGCGAGAACCCGTTGTGATCCTGGCGCCAGACATGCGAGGACAAGAGATAATTAAGCGAAGCGATGGGGCGCCGCCAAGGAATATGATTACAGACCTTGAGCCATTTAGCATGCTGATTGAGCATGGAATCGATGATGTGAATGAACGCCTCGTAGCAGGAAAAAAAGCCGTGGCGCCCGGTCAGCAAGTAACCCTCCAGCCAACCCTGGCATTGGTGCTCGCTGAGCATTTCCATCACGCGGCCATCGGGCGCGAGGTGGTCGTCGGAAGGCAGGATCTCCGCGTTCCAGGCACGGTTGGTGACCTCGAGGACATCTCCCCAACGATTCGAGTTGTTCTCGTCCGGGCTGAAGATGCGGAAATTCCGGCCATCCAGATTGAGCTTCATCACGTCGCGCAGAAATTTTCCCATTACGCGGGTGGATTCGGCAGAGGCTTTGCCGGGGTTTGGGATCTCCACGGCGTACTCTGCGAAATCCGGCAGGCGCAAGTCTTTCAGCAGCAGGCCGCCGTTGCCGTGCGGATTGCTGCCCATGCGCCGCGCGCCCTTCGGGGCAAGCTCGGCCAGATGCGCTTTCAATCGTCCGTTGGATTCGAAAAGTTCTTCGGGCCGGTAACCTTTCAGCCACTCTTCGAGAAGCCGGATATGCTCCGGGTTCTCGTGCATCTCGCCCATCGGTACCTGGTGCGAGCGCCAGCTGCTTTCGGTCCGATGGCCGTCAACCTCTTTGGGCCCGGTCCAGCCCTTGGGTGTGCGCAGGACGATCATCGGCCAGCGCGGCCGCTCGGTGCGGCCCTGGCTGCGGGCGGCGTTCTTAATCCGGTGAATTTCTTCAATGATGGCGTCGAGCGTTCCGGCCATGAGCTGGTGCATTGACTGCGGGTCGTCGCCCTCGACAAAGTAGGGCTGATAGCCGTAGCCGCGCATGAGCTGATCGAGTTCCTCATGGCTTATGCGCGCCAGAACGCAGGGATTGGCGATCTTGTAGCCGTTAAGATGCAAGATCGGCAAAACGACGCCGTCGCTGGCCGGGTTTAAAAATTTATTCGAGTGCCAACTGGTGGCCAGCGCCCCGGTTTCCGCCTCGCCGTCGCCGATCACGCAGGCGACGATGAGATCGGGATTGTCGAAAGCGGCGCCGTAGGCGTGCGACAGCGCGTAGCCAAGCTCGCCGCCTTCGTGGATCGAGCCCGGGGTCTCGGGCGCGACATGGCTGGGAATACCTCCGGGAAAGGAAAATTGCTTGAACAGCTTTTTCATTCCTTCTTCGTCGTGCGAGAGATTGGGGTAGACCTCGCTGTAGGTTCCTTCTAGATAGGTGTTGGCGACCAGGCCGGGCCCGCCATGCCCCGGTCCGGCAATGTAGATCATGTTAAGATCATATTTCTTGATTACGCGATTGAGGTGAACATAGATGAAGTTGAGTCCCGGCGTGGTACCCCAATGTCCCAGCAACCGCGGTTTGATGTGATCCTTTGTCAAGGGTTGTTTCAGAAGTGGATTATCGTAGAGGTATATCTGGCCGACTGAAAGGTAATTCGCTGCTCTCCAGTAGGCGTCCATTTTCGTCAACTCCTCAACTGGGAGAGGGGCTTTTTGTGAAAAAGGATTTTCTTCCGTCCGGGTTTTCACCTCTTTAGCGGGTCGCATCGTCGCCATGCTACTTCTCCTTATCCTCAAATCGACAGTTTTCACTATAAGTTAAGGCGCAGGGGCTGTCTATTCTTATGCTACCGTCATGGACTGCAAGATTGGGGCGAATTACTGAGTTTGGAGAAAGCGGGCACGTTGCGGGGGAATTCTACGCTTGGGGCATGTTCGCTTCGCGCGGGCTGGCCGGTCCATCGAAGGACGCAGCCGGTTATGATCAGTATCGTTTCGAACGTAAGGGAACGGCGTTACTGACTGTCCAGTTCCCGCTCCAGGAAATCCGATGCAAGCTCCCACGAAAGTTCCGCCAAGCGAGGGTCGTAGCAATCTCCGTCGCCGAGGGCAAAGCCGTGGCCGGCGCGATGGAAAAAATGCCAATCCAACGGCTGGCCATTGGCCTGAAAGCTTGCCATCAAGCGCTGCTGCACGGCGACCGGCGCGACGTGATCGTGGGCGCCGAAGAAAATCTGCGACGGGCATCGGATATCGCGCGCCGCGTCGTTAGGATGGCGTGGGCGCAGCGGGCTCGGTCCCTCGTCGCGCACCGACGGATAGAAACCGACGAAGGCGCGGACAGTTGGAGTCGCCGCCACGAAGTGGATGGCGATGCGCCCGCCCATGCAATAGCCGACCACGGCGCAGCGTTTGGCGTCCACGTCGCTGCGCTCGGTCAGATACCGCCAGCTGCGGTTGATGATCTCGATGAACTGGCCGTCGGTGGTTTGCTTCTGCGCTTCGTGGACGCCGCCGGCGACTCCCAAAAGTTTGTAAAGATCCGGCACGATGGTCGTGTAGCCGAGCTGGGCGAAATTGCAGACGGTGGCTTTCATATGGCCGGTGACGCCGTAGTGATGGTGCACGATCAGCACGCCGGCCCCCGGCTCCTTGCGGTCCGGATGGGCGAGGTAACCGGGGATGCCGTCCTTTTCCTGAGACAAGTCGCGATTGACGATCTGCATTTTGGTTGCCTCCGTTTAATTTGGCAGCGGCGTGGTAAGCGCTCTGGCGTGGTGGTCGGTTCGCCGGCGGCTGTTCCGGGTTGGTGCCAGGACTCGCCGCCGTCATCCGAGCGTTAAATGATCTGCCCGAACCAGCCGTTCGACTGCGACGCGTAGAGCCGGTCGATTGTTTCGTCCGCTCGATCGCCGCGGCTTCGCTTTCCCGCAGCTTGCTGCGTAAAACCCGCCTAATGTTTCTACAATCGGAAACGGAAAACAATGATTCGCGCAAAGCATGACCTGAGCGACATCGAAGGGACGCGAAGCACGCCAAGTTCGGAGAAATCGGGTCACGGCCTCACCGGGAACGGAGAATGATCTCAGCAGGGCAAAAATAGTCCAGAGGATCGTCAATCGGAAGAGAAAACCGTTCATCCCTACAGAATGATTGCGGTTGGGTAACTTCACGTAATTTTTTAGCGCGAGCGACCGCAGTCCTTTAATCCAACCTTATTCGCATCCGACCGGATAGTCGAAGTCAGGCATTGACCGCAGTTGTTCGCCGAAGAAAAAAGACTATTAAGCCGCTGAAAATGGTTCGCCGATAAAAACCCACCATTTGGCCGGCGTTCACCGCTCCCTTGTGTCCCTATGCGAGTAGGGCCGCGACCAGGCCGGATAAGACGATGCCGTCGAAAGTGCCCGCGCCGCCGATGCTTGCTACCGCGGGCGCCATTTTCACGATCTCCTTCAGATGCAACAGGTCGGCGCCGATCAAGGGGCCGAGGACGCCGGCGACAAATGCCACGGGCGGGGCGAAATCGGGGATGAGCAGCAAGCTCAAACTGGCGGCGATCAAGGGCGGAACGAGGGCCGGAATCGCCAGACCCACTCCCGGCACGGGGCGGGCGATGCGAAAGCAGACAACAATGTTGGCGAGCGTGACGATGAGCAGAATCATCAGTGCAGCGGGCCCGCGCCGGGCCAGGAGCAGGCATTCGTAAAGCGCGAGGGCCGAGGGGATCACGCAGCCGCCGACGTTGACCGCGAGGGTTACGTGGCGGCGCACACGCCGCGGCAGAGAGAATAACCGGCCGAATCCGAACATGACAAACGGATCGACAGAGATTTCCTCGTCGCGGGGAAAGCGTTTGATCGGAATATTGATGGAGCTTCCAATGATGATCCCGGTGAGAATGACGAACGCCATCGGCGGGCTGAGTCCGAGTTTCGTCAAAGCCGCGAGCATGAATTGGGCAAAGAAAAACGGCAGGAGAAGGAGTAGGAAAAAAACCAGGATCAGCGCTAAACAACCCGGATGAATCATAGATTACCACCCCACCTTTCGTTGCGCGGCAAAGAGGTTTGAATTCGATCCGTCATCCCTGCACGCTTTGCCAAGCCGGTGCGCAAGGAGAACGCCGCGGCCGGTGCTTATCAGTCGGAACTCTTCGGCAGCGGCCAGTTGAGCCATTCGGCGATGCCGCGGCCCATGATCCATTCGAGGTCGGTCGACGAGAGCGATGTCATCTCTTCGATAAAAAGCGTCACGCATTGCTTGTACGGGCATGGGAGATGAGAAAGATCCGTCCCCCAAAAACAGCGCCGGGGGCCGAAGGCGTCGACCACGCGGCGGACGAGCGGGTGGAGGGTCGGAAAGGGGTAAGGCTCGTCGACGTAACAGGGCAGGGCGGAAACTTTCACCGCGACGTTGGGCAGGCGCGCCAGTTTGATCACGTTCTCGACCGCGGCTCCCAAGGGCTTGCCTTTCAGCGCCGAGCTGAGTCCCAGGTGATCGACGATGAGCCGGAGCCCCGGGTGTCGTTCGGCGATCTCGCCGAGCTTCGCGACGGTGTGCGGCGCAAAGGCCATGATCGGGACGTCGTAGCGCTCGGCGGCGTCCCAAAACCAATCGGCGGTGCCGTCCTCCAGCCAGAGCTTCGCCTGCCCTTGATGGAAGGCCGTGCGTATGCCCAGCATGCCCGGCTGATTTTTCCAGGTCGCCATCAGGGCGCGGCTCTCGGGTTTGTTGATGGCCAGCCGTCCCATGACCGCGAAACGATCGGGATATAACCTTGCCGCGCGCAGCGACTCTTCATTGGAAAACCCCTCCCAGGTGGGCGGCACGGCGATCGTGCGCCGCACGCCGGCATCGTCCATCACCCGCAGGAGTTCTTCGGCTCGCAACGGCACGGAGCGATGGGGTTTGGAGGCGTTTTCGGTCGCATAGGGTTTGTCCGCGGTTTCGGGTCCCCAGATATGAACCTGCGAGTCGATGATGAACATGGCCTTGACCTGTTTCCTTTCGATTCAGCCCCGGACGATGGGCGACGAAACTAGCTGACTGATAGTCCCGTTATGGTGGCGAGGTCAAGAGTCTCTCTCAGCGCGGTGTGCCTTGAAGCTGCTTGACGATTTTTTCCGCCGCCTCTTCGCCGGTGCGGACGCAATCGGAGATGCCGACGCCGTGATAGGCGCTGCCGGCCAGAGCCAGGTCGGGAAATCGGGCGAGATCGTTTTCGATCCGCCGGATGCGGGCGTCGTGGCCGACATGATATTGCGGCATGGAGTTCGGGTGGTGGAACACGCGGGCAAAAAGCGGTCGAGCCTTCACGCCGAGCAGACTCGCCAGCTCAGCGCGGACGTTGCTTTCGATCGTCGCATCATCGTCGTTGGACAGCTCCGGCTGCAAGCTACCGCCGACAAAGGCGCGCAGCAAGAGATGATCGTCCGGCGCGCGGCCCGGATATTTTAGACTGCTGAAGGTGCAGGCCATGATTTTTCGCCGTTCCAGCGCCGGCACGACGAAGCCGAAGCTGTCGAGGGTGTGGGGGAAATCGCCGCGCCGGTAGGCGAGGCTGACCGTAGCCGTGGAGGCATAGGGGATGTTTTTCAGCTCCGTTGCCGCCGCGGCCGCGATCGGGCTTAGCATCGCGCCGGCGCCGAACGCCGGCGCCGCGAGGATGACGGCGTCGCTGTCGAGCGTTTCATGGTCTGCGGTCGTGACCCGCCAGCCGCGGCCGCGCTCGTCGCGCGCCAGCTTTGTGACCGGCGCATGCAAACGAATGCTGCCTTCGGGAAGTCGCCGGGCCAGCGCATCGACGAATTCCTGCATGCCGCCGACGAGCGTCACGAACAAACTCCAGCGCGCGCCGCTGCCGGCTTCGCGCCGGCGCGCCCGCTTTCTTTGTTCCGACCACATGGCCCAAAGGATGCTGCGCCGCGCTCGTTCCATTTCGCGGAAACGGGGCATGGTCGCCGTCAGGCTGAGTTTGTCCGGATCGGAGGCGTAGATGCCGCCGACCAGCGGCTGGGCTACCCGTTCCAGCGCCTCGGCGCCGAAGCGCCGGCGCACGAACGAGCCGAGGCTTTCGTCGCCGTCGTCGCCGCGCGGGAGAAAAATCTCGCACGCCATGCGCAGTTTTCCGCGCCAGGAAAAAAGCGGCGTTTGAATGAAGGGCCAAAGACGCGTCGGCGCGAGCAAAAAAAAGCCTTCGGGGAGCGGTTCGAGCCCGCCGCGATGGACGATGTAGATTTTCTGGTAAGCCGCCTGCGTCGAGACCAGACGGGCAGTCAGGCCGAGCCGCTCGCAGAGGCGGAGCGCCCAGGGTTTTTCCGTGATGAAGGAGTCCGGGCCGGTCTCGACGAGAAAATCGCCGACGCGCTCGGTGGCGATGCTGCCGCCGAGGCGCGGTGCAGCCTCCAGCAGCGAGATTTCAAGCCCAAGAGCTTTTTCGCCGTTGAGCTCGACCAAGCGGTGCGCGGCGGCCAGTCCGGCGATGCCGCCGCCGATGACGGTGATGCGGCGGTTCATGGCGATGTCGATCGAAGATGACATTCTTCCATCTGCTATCCTCGCTCCTCGATTTTTTTTTCGATCACCGAAGCCATCAGCCGGATGAAAGTCGGATGATCGTTGGGACAGCCGGCGCGGCGCAGGACGATCCCCAGCTCTGTGGCGATTCTTTGCGCCTCGATGTCGAGATCGTAAAGGACTTCGACGTGATCGCAGACAAAGCCGATGGGTGCGACCACGGTTTGTTGTACGCCTTGTTGGGCCAAATCTCGAATCACTTGATAGATGTCCGGCTCGAGCCAGGGGTCGGTGGGCCGGCCGCTGCGGCTTTGGTAGGCGAGCGACCAGCGTTCGTTGCCGAGTAATTGCGCGATCAAGCGGGCGGTTGTTTGAACCTCATCGACGTAAGGCGACTGCGCCGCCATCGCCGCGGGCAGACTATGGGCGGTAAAAATCAGCGGCGCGGCGCTTCTCCGATCGGCGGCGATCTTGGCAAAGGCCGCTTCGATCAGTTCCGCCCAGCAACCGACAAACATCGGATGGTCATGCCAGCCGCCGCAGTAATCCACCGCCGGCGCTTGGCTGCCCAGTTGAGCGCGGGCGTCGGCGATGTTGTTCTGATAGCGTTCCCAACTGGCTTCGGTTCTGTGCGATGAAAGAATAAAGCCCAGAGCTTTTTTTACGCCTTCGTCGGCCATCCGCTTCAGCGTTTCGGCGAAAAAGGGGCTCGAGTTTCGCATGCCCACGTACACAGGCAGCGGCCGGCCCCGCTCCTTGAGCAAAGTTTGCAGGGCGCCGGCTTGCCGTGCGGTTATCTCGTTGAGGGGCGACTTGCCGCCGACCGCCTCATAGTGATGGGCGACTTCTTCCAATCGTTGCGGCGGGATCGGTATTCCCTGGGTGACGCGCGCGAGAAAAGGTCGGATCTCCTCGGCCGAGGTCGGGCCGCCGAAGGCGATCAGCAGAACGGCATCGTAGGAGGGTGACATCGTCGCGGCTCAACGCGCGCTCAGCTCGTGGACCGCGTCGACCATGGCGATGACGTGGTCCACCGGAGTTTCCGGCAGAACGCCGTGGCCCAGATTAAAAATATGGCCGGGCCGGCCGCCGGCGCGGCGAAGGACATCCGCGACATGGCGGCGGATCTCTTTGGGAGATGCGAAAAGCGTCACCGGATCGAGATTGCCCTGGACCGCGACGTCGTGGCCGACGGTCGCCCAGCCTTCGTCGAGATTGACTCGCCAATCCAAACCGATCACGTCGCCGCCGCTGGCGCGGATATGTTTGAGCAGGCCGGTCGTGCCGGTGCTGAAGTTGATCACCGGAACGCCGGGGGTGATCGCGTCGATGACCGCCTTGGTGTAGGGCAGGACGAAATGCTCGTAATCGGCAGGCGCCAGACAGCCGGCCCAACTGTCGAACAGCTGCACCGCCTGGGCGCCGGCGGCGATTTGGCAGTTGAGATATTCGGCGATGACTTGCGCCAGCCGTTTCATCAAGCGCTTCCAGGCTTCCGGCGCCTTGTAAAAGAGCGTCTTGGTGCGCACGTAGTTGCGTGAACCGCCGCCCTCGATCAAGTAGGAAGCCAACGTAAAGGGAGCACCGGCGAAGCCGATCAGCGGCACGCTGGCTTTGAGCGTTTTGCGGATCCGTTTGACCGCGTCGTAGACGAACGACAGCTCGCGCTTCACCTCGAAGTCCTTGAGCGCGTCGACATCCTTGCCGCTGCGCACCGGGCGGTGGATCATCGGCCCGTCGCCCTTGGAGTATTCCAGGCCGACGCCCATCGGTTCGAGGATGAGCAAAATATCGGCGAACAGAATGGCCGCGTCCACTCCCAGCCGCTCGACGGGGGTGACGGTGATCTCGGCGGCGAGTTCCGGTCTTTTGCAAAGTTCTAGAAAGTCGTGTTGCGCCCGCAGCGTGCGATATTCTTCCATGTAACGGCCCGCCTGGCGCATCAGCCATACGGGGGTATGGGGAGTTTTCTGTCGGTGGCAGGCGGCGAGAAACGGCGGGTTGTTGCTGGCCATGTTGGTCATCGCGGATTGCAGCAACAGTACGAAGCTTCGCCGGCAAAATCAACCGGCGCGGCCGCGCGGCCCGGCCGCGCCGACGGCATCGTCGCCGTATTTATCGCGCAGCGCGTCGATGCCTTGGTAGAGTTTCGCCAAGGCGGTCCGCTGGCTGCTCCCGAAGAGCGGCTCCTGCCATCCCGAGTTTTGCAGCGAGCCGGCGCAGACGCCCAGGAGACGCACGGTCCGCCCGGCCGCGAGGTGGCGGCGCAAAAGATCGCCGACCACGGCGAAAATTTCGCGGTCGAAACAGGTGGGCGAAGAAAGCGTGCGCGAGCGGGTGATGGTTTGAAAATCGGCGTAACGGATCTTTAACGTAAGACAGCGGGCGTAAAGTTTCTCCCTGCGCAGCCTCCGGCCGACCTCCTCCGTCAGCTCCCAGAGAACCGCTCCCATCTTGGCGGCGTCTTGCAGCGGTTTTTCCAACGTCGTCTCGTTGCCGATGGAATGGTCGTGGCGGCGCTTGGGTTCATCGTGGTCGGTCAAGTCCAGATAGCGCCCGGCCAACTCCGGTTGCTTCAACAAATCGCCGATGGTTTTGATGCCGCGTTGCAGCAGTGTCCTATGGGTTTTGGGTCCGACTCCCGGAATCATTGCGACCGCCAGGGGCGCGAGAAAGTCCGTCTCCGATCCCGACGGCACATAAACGAGCCCGCGCGGCTTCCCCAGCGTCGCGGCGATCTTGGCCGTCACGCGACTGGTGGAGACGCCGCCGGAGGAGGGCAGACCGAGCTCGCCCTCGATGCGCCGAATGATTGATTCCGCGGTCTTTAGCGGCGGGCCGAAAAGGCGTTCGGTGCCGCTGAGATCGACAAGACCTTCGTCGATGGAAAGGGCGCGGACTGCGGGCGAGTATTGATCGAGAATGGCAAAGACTTTTTGTGAGAATTCCAAATAGACGTGCCGGCGATTCGGCAAAAAAATGCCCTGCGGGCAAAGCTTCTTGGCTTGAAAGCCGGGCATCGCCGAGTGGACGCCGAATTTGCGCGCTTCGTAGGAAGCCGAAGTCACCACACCGCGGCCGCTGCGACCACCGACGATGACCGCTTTGCCCCGCAAGCGCGGATCGAGCACCTGTTCCACCGAGGCGAAAAAGGCGTCCATGTCGATGTGAAGGTACCAGCCCATGATTACTTCGGCGCATGCTACAGCCGGCCAGCTTTGGACGCAACCGTGGCGAGTCGCCGCCATCGAGCTATCGGGTAAGGCCGCTAATCCCTGCGCTGACTGCGCAACGCCGAAAGCAACAGCGCCAGCAGGCTAAAACCGTTCACGATATAGACCGTGACGTTAAAGGCGCCCATAAAAGTCTCCGGAGCGGCGCTCCAACTCCGGGGCGATTCTATCTGCGCACCGCTCAGACCCGCGGCCGACAGCAGGCTGCTGAGCAGCGTCGTGGCCAGGGCGATGCCCATGGCGCCGCCGGTGCGCGCGGTGGTGGCGATCATGCCGGCGGCCGCGCCGATTTTGTCCGACGCCACAGAACCGAGAATGGCGCTTTGATTCGGCGCGTTGAACAACGCCCAGCCGACCCCCCAGAGCGCCAGCGGAAACATGATCCGCAGGATCGACGCGTGCAGATCGAGCGTCGCCACGAAGACTTGGGCCGCGACGATGACCGCGCAGCCAACGGTGCAGAGCAAGCGCGAGCCGAGTCGATCGGACAGGGCGCCGGCGAGCGGCGCCATGATCATAATGACCACCGAGTCGGCGACAATAATCCAGCCCACCTGCGAGGGCAGGTATCCCAACAAGTTTTGCAAATAGAAGGGAAGCAGAAAATTGACCGCCGAGAAGGTGCCGGCAATCAAGAAGAGACTGGCGATGCCGGCGCTGAAAAGCCGGGCTCGAAACATCGAGAGAATCAAAATCGGTGTTTTGGCTTTGGCTTCCGCGAGGATTAAAAACAGCAGCGCGACCAAGGAGAGCGCCAGGGTCAAATGAAAGGACGGATGACGCCAGCCGACCCGCGGCAACTGATCGATGGCGTAGATAAATAGGCTGTTGGTCAGCAAAAGCAGCAGCGCACCCGGTACATCGATGGTCGTTTTTTCCGGGTTTCGAGTCTCGGGCACGACCTTCCAGGCGAGGTAAGCGCCAAAAAGGCTAAAGGGCAGGTTGATGTAAAAGATCCAGCGCCAGCCGATGGTGTCGATCAGGAACCCGCCGAGCGCCGGCCCGGTGAGAAAGCCGATGTGATACGCCGTGGAGGCGAGTCCCAGGGCCCGGCCGCGCTCCTGCGGCGGGAGATTCACCGATACGATGGCCCGGCCGTTGGCCGCGATCATCGATCCGCCGATCGCTTGAATCGCTCTGAAGAAGATCAATTGGCCGGTCGTCTGCGCCAGACCGCAAACGGCGGACGCCGTCACAAAGATCAGGAAGCCGATACTATAGAAACGGCGCCGGCCGAAGAGGTCGCCCAAGCGGCCCATAGTGATGATCAGTCCGATCAAAACCAGGTCGTAAACCAGCACCGCCCATTGCACGGTGGTGAACGCGGTGTCGAAGACTCGGGTCAGCGTCGGCAGGGTGATGATGAGGGCGCGCTGGTCGAGACCGACGATGGCCTGGCCGATGCAGACGCTCAGCAGAATCAGCCGGGAGGCGCGCGCCGTTTGGTTCCGGCCGTCAGGATGGGTCATTGCGGCGGTGCGGGTTCCCCGCCGGCATTTCTTGTCGCGGTCCTCGGACCGCCGAGAAAAACACCGAAAGCAGGGTGACGATATTGACGATATGCACGGTATGGTTGAACGAACGAACGAAAATTTCCGGCGAAGCCCCCCAGGTTTGCGGCGCTTCGATCTGGGCGCGCGACAAGCCGGCGGCGGACAGACCGTAGGTAAACAGCGTCGCCGAGAGGGCGACGCCCATGGCGCCGCCGGTGCGCGCGGTCGTGGTATTCATGCCCGACGCCGTGCCGACTTGATCCCGTCGGACGGCGCCCAAGATCGCGCTTTGATTCGGCGAATTGAAGAGCCCCCAGCCGAGCCCGTTCAGGACCAGAGGCAAGATGATGCGCGGAATCGACGAAGCGACGCCCAACGAGGCGAGAAAAAATTGGCCGACGACGATCAGCCCCGAGCCGATCGTGCAGAGGAGACGCGAGCCCACGCGATCGGACAGCCGGCCGGCGATGGGCGCGACCATGACGATGACCACCGAACTGGAGATAATGATCCAGCCCATTTGGGTCGGCGAGAAATGGAGAACGTTCTGCAAGTAGAAGGGCATGAGAAAACTGATCGCCGCCTGCGTGGACGTGATGAAGAAAAGGCTGAACATCGAGGCGGTGAACAGCCGGTTGCGAAACAGCGAGAAGCTCAAGATCGGCATAGACGCCCGCAATTCAACGACCACGAAAATTCCGCCCGCCAGCACGGAGAGCGCCAGCGCGTTGAGGACGGTCGGACTGTACCAACCGGCGTGCGGCAGCTCGTTCATGCCGTAGATGAAGAGGCTGCAGGTCAGCATCAGCAGGATCGCGCCGGGGAAGTCGACGGAGATTTTTTTGCTGCTGTCCCGGCTTTCTTCCAATAATTTCCAGGCCAGAGAAGCGCCCCAAAGGCCGATCGGTAAATTGATATAGAAAATCCAGCGCCAGCCGACGGTGTCGATCAAAAAGCCGCCGAGCGTCGGCCCGGTGAGAAAGCCGATGTGAAAGGCCATGGAGGCAAACCCCATTGCCTTGCCCCGTTGGCTCGACGGCATGGCAACCGAGGCGACGGCTCGGCCGTTAGCCGCGATCATCGCGCCGCCCGCCGCCTGCAGGGCGCGAAAGAAAATGATCTGCGCCGCCGATTGGGCCGCGCCGCAGAGGGCGGAGCTGATGACGAATATCAAGAAACCGCCCGTGTAAAAAATCCGCCGGCCGAACAAGTCGCCAAGACGGCCGACGGTGATCACCGTGCCGATCAACATCAGGTCGTAAATTAAAAGAACCCACTGGATGGTCGTGAGGCTGGTGTTGAAAGTCTGCGTCAACGTCGGCAGGGCGACCAACAGCGCGCGCTGGTCGAGGCCGACGATGAATTGGCCGACGCAGACGTTAAAGAGGATGAGCGCGAGGCGCTTGCGGTCTGCCGGTGTGTTGGCCGTTGGTTCCACTGTGAAGCTCGCTGGCGCCGCCGATCAATGGCGAATGACTCGTCGAGAAGACCAACGACGTTGATCGTGGCCCGTTGGTCGAACAGAACGGGGCCGGCGGATGTTGCCCAGCCGAAAGGAAGATCGTCGAGTGTCGTTAAGAAGATTTGCGCGGCGGGGTTTCTTTCAATTCGCGGTGAAGCTTTTCCTTGGCCCGCTTGCGCCGTTCGTTCTTCTTGCTCTTAAAGATCTTGCCGGGGGGAGGAAGCTCTTTTCGCACCCGCGCCAGTCCGGGAGAAATTCTTTTCGAGGAAGCGCTCAGTGAATTGTCCTCGCGCTCCAGCCCTCGTCCGTCACCGCCGCGCCGCTGTGGCCGAAAACCAGAAGCTCTCCGTCAGCGTCGATTCTCACTTGATCGCCTTCCTTAAATTGCCCTTCGAGAATCTTAACCGCCAACGGGTCCTGAATCAAACGTTGAATCGTGCGCTTGAGCGGACGCGCGCCGTAAACCGGGTCGTAACCCTTGTCGGCGATCAGCGCCTTGGCGCGATCGGTGATTTCAAACCCGATCTTGCGGGCGGACAGATTCTGGCGCAGCCGCTTGAGCTGGATCTCGACGATCGACTTGATCTCCTCGCGGCCGAGGCTGTTGAAGATGATGGTCTCGTCGACGCGGTTCAGAAACTCCGGCTTGAATGCCTCGCGCAGCGCGGCGTTGATTTGCCGCTCCATTTCCTTGCGATCCCGGTCGGCCAGTTCCTGAATGAATTGGCTCCCCAGGTTCGAGGTCATGATGATCACGGTGTTCTTGAAATCGACGGTGCGGCCCTGGCCGTCGGTCATGCGGCCGTCTTCGAGAATTTGCAGCAACGCGTTGAAGACATCGGGATGGGCCTTTTCGATCTCGTCGAAGAGCACCACCGAATAAGGGCGCCGGCGCACGGCTTCCGTGAGGTAGCCGCCTTCTTCGTAGCCGACGTAGCCCGGCGGGGCGCCGATGAGACGGGCGACGGAATGCTTTTCCATGAACTCGGACATATCCAAACGCACCATCGCCTGCTCGTCGTCGAACAAGAATTCCGCCAGCGCGCGGCAAAGCTCCGTCTTGCCGACGCCGGTGGGGCCGAGGAAAATGAAAGAACCGATGGGGCGGTTTTGATCCTGCAGGCCGGCGCGGGCGCGGCGCACGGCGTTGGACACGGCGTGGATCGCGCCGGCTTGGCCGACCACGCGTGCCTTGAGACGCTCTTCCATGCGCAGCAGTTTTTGAATCTCTCCCTCGATCATCTTGGACACCGGAATGCCGGTCCATTTCGCCACGACTTCGGCGATGTCCTCGGCGTCGACTTCTTCTTTGAGCATCTTCTGGTTCTTTTGTAGTTCGACCAAATGCTGATTCGCCTGCTCCAATTCTTTCTGAAGTTGGGTCATCGTGCCATAGCGCAGTTCGGCGGCTTTGTTCAGATCGCCGCGGCGTTGAGCTTGCTGCTCCTCGACTTTCGTCGACTCGATCTTTTCCTTGAGCGAGCGGATGCGCTGAATCGATTCCTTTTCATTTTGCCAATGCGCTTTCAGGCCGCCGGCGGTCTCCCGCAGATTTTCGATCTCGCGCTCGATCTGGGCGAGCCGTTCCTTCGACGCCTTGTCTTCCTCGCGCTTGAGCGCCTGTTTCTCGATTTCCAGCTGGAGAATCTTGCGCTCCACTTCGTCGATCTCGATGGGCATGCTGTCGATCTCGATTCTCAACCTCGACGCCGATTCGTCGATCAAGTCGATGGCCTTGTCCGGCAGGAAGCGGTCGCTGATGTAGCGGTGCGAGAGCGTCGCCGCGCCGATGATCGCGCCGTCGGTAATGCGCACGCCGTGGTGGACTTCGTATTTTTCTTTGAGCCCACGCAAAATCGCGATGGTGTCCTCCACCGATGGCTCGCCGACATAAATCGGCTGGAAGCGGCGCTCCAGAGCCGGATCCTTCTCCACGCGCTTGCGGTATTCGTCCAACGTCGTTGCGCCGACGCAGCGCAGCTCGCCGCGGGCGAGGGCGGGTTTAAGCATGTTCGAGGCGTCCATCGCGCCTTCGGCGGCGCCGGCGCCGACCAGGGTGTGCAGCTCGTCGATGAACAAAATGATCTGGCCGGCAGCCTCGGTGACTTCTTTAAGCACGGCTTTGAGGCGGTCCTCGAACTCGCCGCGGAACTTCGCTCCGGCGACCAGCGCCCCCAGGTCCAACGCCACCAGCCGTTTTTTCTTGAGGCCTTCCGGCACGTCGCCGTTGACGATGCGCAGCGCGAGACCTTCGACGATGGCGGTCTTGCCGACGCCAGGCTCGCCGATCAGCACCGGGTTATTTTTCGTCCGGCGCGAAAGCACCTGGATCACGCGGCGAATCTCGTCGTCCCGGCCGATCACCGGGTCGAGCTTGCCTTTGCGCGCCAGCTCGGTGAGATCGCGGCTGTATTTTTCCAGCGCTTGGTATTTTTCTTCCGGGTTGGGATCGGTGATCCGCTGCGCGCCGCGAATGCCGACTAAAGCACTGAGGATCTTGTCGCGCGACGCGCCTAGCTCACGCAGAACTTTTCCACTTTCCCCGCTTTCTTGCACCATCGAGAGCAGCAGGTGCTCGGTGGAGACGTATTCATCCTTTAAAGCTTCGGCTTCCGCTTCGGCGCCCTCGATAATTTTTTTTAAGCGCGGGGTGATGAACGTTTGCCCGGCGGCGCCGGTGACCTGGGGCAGGCGGTCCAGAGATATTTGCAAGCGGTCAGCGAGCGCGCTGACGGGTACTCCCAGTTTCTGCAACAGCGACAGGACCACGCCTTCCTTTTGGCCCAAAAGCGCGAAAAGCAGATGCTCCGCGTCGATGGCTTGATGGTTGCGTTTTTCAGCCAGGGCGTGGGCTTGCTGCAAAGCTTCTTGCGATTTGGTCGTCAACTTGTCGAGACGCATGGTCTAACCTCGCCTATGCAAAAAAGTTAAGCATTGATCCCCTCGCTGTCAACACGAGCGCAAAAGGCCGAAATTTTGGCGAAATCGCCGGACGGTAAGCCGCAACGCAAAACGATGAGGTTAAACTCCTCATCGAGGCGGAAGCGTCAACCGGCGACGGGTTGGGGGAGGTGGCCGTCGAGAACCAGGCCTTGCTCGGCAACGATTTTAAACGGCAGTTCGGCCGGCTGCACGGCAGTGCCGCGCATTTTTTTAATGCACAAGGTTCTGAAAAATTGGCCGTTACGCTGTGACAGTCCAAGAATAAAAACTCCTGAGGCCATGAATTCCTCGATGCCGCCGGTGAGGTCATGGTTGGAGCGGGAGGGCAATTGGGCCGTGAGCAGGTTGGTGGTGGTGAGCTGGGATTGGATCAGGTGAATGAGCAGACGCGCATTTTCCTGTATATGAACAATTGAATCGGAGGATAAAAACAGGGGCGTGATCGGATCGATGGCGACCCTGGTTGCGTTCATCCGTTTGGCGAAGCCGCTGAGGTCCGAGATGATTCGGGTAAGATCGACGCTTTTTTCGCTGGTCGAACCCGCCCGTCCGCTGAAATAGGGTGAAGCATCCAAAAGCACCAGATTTTTATCGTGGACATGTTTTTGTAAATCCCAATGCAGCGAAGCGGCGGATTGGAGAAGGTCGGCGGGGCGTTCATCGACCGTCACGTAGACCGCTTTTTCTCCGTGCGCGAGGCCGTTTAACAGAAATTGCAAGCAGACGGTTGTCTTACCGGCGCCCGCGTCGCCGCTGACGAGGTAGGATCGGTTCGGCAAGAAACCGCCCTGTAGCAGGGCGTCGAGCCCGACGATGCCGGTCGGGACGCGCTTGATATTCATACCGTCCTTTTAAACGCTAGCTTTCCGACTCTGGGTTTGGGCGCAACACGATGCCTTGTCCCTTCACGATGTCGAATTCATGCTGCGCCGGTTTCACGTCGGTGCAGCGCATTTTCTCGATCAGGAGACTGCGCGCCAGATGGCCATTTTTCCACGCCAGCTCCAAAACGACGACTCCGGCGGTGAGATATTCCTCGACGCCGTGCAAAGTCATCTCGCCGGTGCGCGGAACCGCGTAAGAGGTCAGCAAATTGGTCGTCGGCAGGTTTTTACGCAGCAGTTTAATCAACAAACGGGTCTGATCTTGAATCCGCGTAGCGGTATCGCGCATCAGCACAAAAGGGCCGGCGGGATCGAGCACTAAACGCTTGGCCTCAAGGCGAGTCACGTGGACGGCCAGATCATTGACGGCGCGAAGGACGTCGATCTGTTTTTCCCTGCCGGGAGCCGAAAGCGCGCTGATATGGGTGCTGGCATTGAGGATCGCCAGTTCTTTGGTCGCGATGTACTTCTCCATATCCCAACCCAATGATGCTCCTTGTTCGAGAACGTCCGAAGGTTCTTCGTCGGCGGCGACATAGATGCCCTTTTCGCCGCGGGCCAGCCCGGCGACAAGGAATTGGAGCGAGCAAATGGTTTTCCCGGTTCCCGGCTCGCCGGTCACGAGGATGGAGCGGCCCTGGGGGAATCCCCCTTCGATAATTTTATCGAGACCGTGAATTCCCGTGGATACGCGTTCTGTTTGCATCATGGCTTCCCTATATCATATTTCCTGGAGCCGGGGTATTTACGGCGTCTATCCGTCGCTTCATGGTGGCTCGTCGGGAGCAGGAGGGTCATTGCCTTATCGCGCAGCCATCGCAAGTTTCTAAAACCTCTGCCATTCCCTGAACAAACGTCTGCGGCGATTGCCGAACGGGGTAAATTTTGCCGCCGCCTCCGATTTCACTGCGGCGCTGCCATTTTGAAGTTGATCGACCCGTTCTGTATGAGCTTCGGTCAAACGGGCGGGTTCCGTCGCCCCATTGCCGGGGTTGAAGTTGT
>Ga0153916_10001330_pt1 | contig 17597 bp, 12 predicted proteins | sample Opewatmetagenome_FD_109642 | JGI IMG/M metagenome (GOLD analysis project Ga0153916, IMG submission 109642) | Freshwater wetland microbial communities from Ohio, USA - Open water 3 Core 3 Depth 4 metaG | ecosystem: Environmental > Aquatic > Freshwater > Wetlands | place: USA: Ohio, Lake Erie... | reverse complement strand
TTGCTGGCTCTTGGCTTGCACATCGGGTTAGCTCTGGGGTTTTGCGGAGTTCTGGGAATTTTTATGATTTTAGGTAGTTTTTCCGCGATAACCGGTTTGTTAAAGACCAGTCCCTACCACGCAGTCGGAATCTATGACCTATCGGTCGTCCCGCTATTTATTCTTATGGGCGAATTTTCCTACTCCGGTGGTATTAGTGGAATGGCCTATGATGCACTCAATAAGTGGATATCAACGGTGCGGGGAGGGTTGGCAATAGTAACCACGTGGGGATGTGTTATATTCGGAGCCCTTTCAGGATCTTCAGTGGCAACTGCCTCGGTCTTCACCAAGATGTCCTACCCTGAGATGAAGAAAGCCGGATATGAAAAATATTTTGCGACTGGGGTGATAGCCTCGGCATCTACCATCGATATGCTTATACCCCCCAGTATATATATGGTGGTTTTCGGCATTCTGTCTGGAGAATCAGTGGCTAAATTACTGATCGGCGGTACCATTCCGGGCATTCTGTGTGCTGGCTTACTGACATTAGTCATTTATATCAAAGCGGTCAGGAATCCGAAATTAGTGCCGGTGCTGAAACAATCCTTTACCTGGAAGGAAAAATATGTTGCTACTCTTGGATGCTGGCCAGTTATATTGCTTGCTGGTATTATCATTGGTGTAATATATACAGGAGTTTTTACTCCAACTGAAGCCGCCGCAGTAGCAGCTTTCCTTGCTCTGGTCATAACTGTCGGGTTGCGGAAACTTAGTTGGGCTGAGTTCAAACGTGCTTTAGCGGAAGCAGCATACACTACATCTATGCTCTCTTTCGTCGTGATAGGCGCCACCATCTTTTCCAAGCTTATGACAGTTAGCGGACTACCTATCTGGATGGGTAAGATGATTCAAACCTCAGGTGTCACAGCGGTATGGGTCATCGTGATAATACTGGTGATCTATGGAATTCTTGGCTGTTTCATCGATGCTTTATCGATTATGTTCATCACGACGCCCATTTTTGCCCCGATACTGATAGGATTGGGCGTAGATCTTGTATGGTTCGGCGTTCTGAATTGTATAATTCTGAATCTAGGGATGCTCACACCACCTTTTGGTTTGGCCGTCTACACCGTAAAAGCAGCTGCGGGAGCAGATGTCAGCGTGGAAGGCGTTTTCAGAGGTGCTTTTTTTACATATTGGGCAGTTATCGGCACATTAATAATATGCATTTTTGTACCATCGATCAGCACTGTGCTTCCGAATTTAATGATGGGGAAATAGCGGTAGTTTTATCTAATAACCCGAAGGGCAGAGTTCCACAGGCTTTGCCCGTGGGTGAATGAGAACTCGCCCATAGGGCGTCAAGCGTAGCTTGTGTTTTGGAAAGAGTGCCACGGGCTATGCCCGTGGGTATCTACAGTTACTAGAAGGAACTGATGGGCGGCCTCTCAAGCTTGATGCCTTCATAAAAAGTCGTCAAAACTGCCGGCACAGTATAAAGCTCCAGATGCAAGGCGCGCCAATCTTGAGGAATGAGGCGTATATAGAAGTACGCCGCAATGACGAAAGATGAAGCGCAACGCCGTAGATGGACTTTTTATGAAGCTGTCAAGCTTAAATACAATCATAATTACAGTCATCAGCACTGCGAAGGTGCATTTCGGGGCAGAAAAAGAGCTCCACCACCTCGGCAACTGCTCCCAGGAATCTCTTCGGGTATTTGACAACTATTTCCGCCACAACATCAGTGGCTACCCTCCCGATGAACAACGTTGACGCAGCGTTGAAGGAGATAGAGGATGAATGGATACCATGCATTCTGGAGCCGGAGAGTTCCTCCAGGGAATATCGAAAGAATTGGGCGAGGCTGATTCAGAAAATTGGAGCCTGTCCCGGACCTGATCCGGGAAGATTGATCCCCTGACCTGTCCTAAATGCCAGGGTCAGATGCGAATCATCGCATTCATCGAAGATGAGGAAGTGATCAAAAAGATTCTCAGGCATCTTGGACTCTGGGAGACGAAGGCCAGGCCTCCCCCTAAGGTGAAGGCGCCCTCCCCAACGATTTACCTCGATAATTCGGAGTCTCAGATTTTATCCCCTGATTCCTTCTATGCGCACCCGATTATCAGTGATTGGACACGCCATGCGTCAATCTGTGACCGCTCAAAATGAGCAGAAAGGGGAAGTCATGAAAACAAGAAGGGAAATGTTCAACCATGTATTTGGATGGCGAAGTTCTCCTCTAAGAAAAGCATTTATTGCGGTGGGAGTCCTTGTGTTCGTACTCGCCCTTGTAAGCCAAGGAAAGGCGGCAACCATGTTGAAAGATCCGACAGCCCCGGAAGTTAAGCCGATAGAGCCCAAACCCGTAACCATTAATCCCGAGAAGAGCGCCCTGCTTGTGCTCGAACTCAGTGAACACCTTGCCAACCCTGAGTACTTCGGCGCTCCGCTCGTGCCCGGAGTAAAAAGGTTATTGGAAAGGGCAAGAGCCTCCGGTATCCCGATTGTTTTTACTGTTCCGCACCCCTTCAAGGGAACGCCTTACGGAAAGGTCTATTCCGGGTTTGAGAGAAAAGCGTCCGAGGCCCTGTTTTTTCCTGAGGGCTTTGATAAGTTTTCCGATGGAAACCTGCAGAAACTCTTAAGCCTATATGGTGGTATAGAGACCCTTGTCATAGCCGGAATCAAGGCCAATATGGCGATACTTTATACCGCCTCTAGGGCGGCAACGGAATATGGTTACAAAGTTGTTATTCCCGTTGACGGCATAGCCGTGTTAACGGATTACGAAAAAGAGTACACACTCTATCAGTTCCGTCGATACCCGGCCGGTGTTCCTCAATTGTTTACCTTCACGAATCTTGACATGATCAGTTTCAGTTCGGGGAAGTGAAAGTCTTGATAATACGACGGAGAGGCGCAATCATTGTCTGCGTGATGGTTGGGCCTCTCTTCGATTACTAATACAAACGCATTAAGTCATTTGTCATTAGGCTGCCACGCAGGGGGGCGGTCTCTTCGGAGTCGCAACCATCGCGTGATTGCTCCTGACACGGCGCGATAACCTCATAGGGTTACACACGTAGCCCCATAGGATCACCTCTCCGGTTGAGGCAGGGTTTGCGCCTGCTGGGAAAAGAATTGAGATGATCGGGGCGGTTGCAGAGGCAAGTCCATTTCCGGTTGCGAACTCGCCAGAGACCGTCCCCCTGCTTTGCGGTCGACGAGATGATCTGGTTGTGACCTATGACCTACACAAGAGATGTCAGGTGAATAGATGCGTTTGCATTAATGAGCTTATCTCATCCCCTCGCAACTGCTGACAAAGAGTCAGAGCGATTCTATACGGCGGGTTTTTAGGATTCGGGGCGTAATTTTAGGTAGGATATCAGAAAATCGGACATCTGTTCGACATCATCGAGGCCGAAAACAGGGACATTCACATCCAGTTCTTCATCTGAAGCCACGGCGATGAGCCCCTCTTCGGGCTTCGCTATTAAAGGCCTTTTCAACTCACGACGGTGGACTTCCAGCTTCGGCCAAGACTCTCGCTTATAGCCTTCAGTTAGGACGAGATCCATGTCCTTGAGATATAGATCCACGATTTCCTTGATGGTATGATCATGATCGGCATCTCGAACCACGCCGATCTTATTGGGGGAGGAGATAACTGTTGTATGGGCTCCGGCCTGTTTATGGCGATAGCTGTCCTTTCCCTCCTTATCTATAGTGAAGCCGTGTACGTCGTGCTTTACGGTACCCACCTTGATCCCTCTACGAACAAGGCAGGGGATCATTTTCTCGATCAGTGTCGTCTTTCCGGCATCAGACTTCCCCACAATGGACAGGATAGCAGGGCTATTATTTCTTACTTGAACGGACATGCTACCTCTCTCCCTTTCTTCTCTCTCTTTCTTGACGAAGTGCTTCATGGAATTGGTTCAACTCCTCCGGCCTGTTTATATTGAAGAAGGTCCTCAGTCCGGAGTCAATACGCCGAATCTCTTCCTCCTCTATATACCTTCATCGAAGAAACTGAATACCTGATATTGCCCTGCATCAATTAATCTCTTTATAGGCGGTAGACAACTCTGACCATAGAGAGCGCAGAGGGGTTCCAATCTGCCGGCTATCCGGGGAATGACAATATCATGGGCATGCCTATTCCCGACCATATACTTGATGAGCTTCTGACTGATAGCGGGCATATCGCATGCAACGAAAAACCCTGCTTTCGGTTGAAGAGACTTAAGGCCGGTATAAATGCCTCCTAAGGGGCCCAAGCCCTTAATGAGATCCTCGAACATGGGGAAGGCGAGGTAAGCATATTCGTCAGGCGTATTGGTTATAATGATGACAAGGGGTTGGTCCGCCCGCAGGAGGGGGTGAAAAACTCCTTTTATCGACGGGTGAGCATGGATATCCTGTCTTGGGTCATCCTAATCCCATTTCGAAATCTCTTTGTACCGGTCCTCACAGGAGGTCTCGACAAAACCCTCATATCTTGCGATTTTTTCTTGACATACAACTCCCCTTGAGGGTATATTCAACTCACCCCCAAGCGAGTTCTTATCAAAAAAAGCACCTTCCGGAGGTAGGCAAGGGAAGTTAATGTCTAGCCGGGCAGATTTTTGAAGCCCGGCATGGTCAGATACAGGAGGCACTGTGAAAATCGACATGTTTTCCCACGTGATCCCGCAAAAATACATCGATGCTTTCGAGAAAAATAATGAGCGGGGAATACCCTTCAGCAAAATAAGCGGCGACGCCCAATTGCTCGGGCAACCCGTGGTATCAGACCCGGTGAAAAGGGTCGAGGTCATGGAGCGCTACGAAGACTACGCCCAGGTGCTGGTGCCGATCTGCGAGGTGTTCGAGCCGGTGGTGAACCCCAAGGACGCCGCCAGACTGGCCACGCTGTACAATAATGCTCTGGCCGAGTGGTTCGAGAAATACCCCAAGAAATTCGTAGGCGCCGCCGCCACCATACCGTTGAACAACATCGATGCGGCCTTAAAAGAAATAGAAAGGGCGATAACCCAGCTCGGCTTCAAAGGCATCGTGCTACACACGCCGGTAGTGCAATATGATGAAAGCTGGCCGATTGAAAAAGGCACCAATTTCGCAGCGACCAAGGCGCTTGATTTCCCGGAGTTCTGGCCGATATACGAAGCCATGTCTAAATATAATTACCCCATCTGGATTCACCCCCACGGGCTGGGCGGGACGCCTTTTTATGAGGGTGAGACGAGGGACAAATACATGTTGTGGCATATATTCGGCTGGCCCATCGAAACCATGATGGCGATGAGCCGCCTGGTATGCAGCGGCGTGCTGGCCAAATATCCCAACTTGAGATTTATTACCCATCATTGCGGCAGCATGATCGTCCCCGGCCTCGCCTCGCGCATCGGGGAAGAGTATGACCGGTTTGTCTACGCCGGGGAACTCGACTGGGCCAAGCTCGGCCAGGGTGAAACCTTCAAGGTGCTGAAACCCCTTGATTACTACAAAATGTTTTACGGCGATACGGCGCTTTACGGCGGCACCGATGGGTTGGAGTGCGGATTAAAGTTCTTCGGGCCGGAGCGCATCGTCTTCGGCACCGACTTCCCGATGGACATGCACCAGGGGACCAAATTCCTCGACTGGGGGATCGAAGCGGTCAACAAGATGAATATCACAGACGCCCAGCGGCAACTAATTTTCGAAGGCAACGCCCGCCGTATCCTGCGGTTGGAACAGGAACAGAGAAGCACTTAAGCCGACCCTGATAATCGCGAAGGTCCAGTTAAAAAGGAGGGTAAATGAGCTACCGGGACTTGAGAGGCCACGTCGATAAACTGGAAAAAGCCGGGGAGCTACAGCGCGTCAAAGTGGAAGTCGACCCGGACGTAGAGCTAAGCGCCATAATGCGCCGCGTCTTTAAACTTAACGGCCCGGCCTGCTTTTTCGAAAAGGTCAAAGGCACCAAATTTCCGGTATTTACCGGCGCCATGTTCGGACATAAGAAATACAGCCTCATGGTGGATGCCCCGCCCAACATCAGAGACATCCTTAAAAAGATGCTGAACTGCCTCGAAAACCCGATCGAACCGGTCATGGTGAAAAGCGGCCCCTGCCAGCAAAATATCGATACTGGTGATAAAGTAGACCTTCACAAATTCCCGTGTATCAAGTGGCACGACCTCGATGCCGGCCCTTACTTCGGCACGCTGGGATGTGTCATCACCCGCGACCCCGATACCGGCATAAAAAACCTGGCTGTTTACCGCGAGCAACTGGAGGGCAATAATAAGCTCGGCTTCAACCCGGAGCAGCACTCGGGCATCCATCTCCGCAAGTACCGCGCCATGAACAAGCCCATGCCCGTCGCCACCGCTATCGGTGTGCCGCCTTCAGTCCTGGCGGCGGCGCTGACCAAGGCGCCCTACGGGGTGGACGAGATGGGCATCGCCGGCGCTATCGCCGGGGAGCCGATACCGCTGGTCAAATGCCAGACGTGCGACCTGGAAGTCCCCGCCGATTCTGAAATCGTGCTCGAAGGAGAGGTGCCGCCGGATACGAGCATGTGGGAGCAGGAAGGGCCTTTCGGCGAGTTCACGGGGCATTTCCATTCGCTGGAATCGGATCAGAAACCAACTATTTTCTTGAAAGCAGTCACGTACCGCAACAATCCTATCTACCAGGGGTGCTCGCCGGGCATCCCCGCGAATGAGGAGACGACGCCGCGAGAGATCGGCGGCGCCGCCGGCGCCTGGCAGGTCCTGCTCAAGACCGGCATCCCGGGGATAAAAGAAGTGAACGTCACCGAGATGGGCTGCGCCGGGTTTACCGTCATCGTCTCGATGGACAGACATTATTACCTGGGCAATGTACGGCAGATCATCTACCACATCATGGCCAACTTCTTTATGTCCAAGTGGGTCATCGTTGTCGATGACGATATAGATATTTTCAACATGGGCGAGGTAAACTGGGCGCTGGCGACGCGAGTCCAGCCCCACCGTGACATCATCATTACCGATAACCGGTTTGTCGGCGTGGCGCTGGACCCATCTATCGCCCCGGAGTTAAGCCGCATACCGCGCACCCAGACCTCCAAAATCGGCATCGACGCCACCAAGTTTTATAAAGGGCATGACTTTCCGCCGCTGGTCCTTGATTCAGAGGAACGGCTAAAACAAATAACCAGGAGATGGAAAGAGTACGGCTTTAAATAAGGGCTCCGATCAGCCCAAATTTAACGGAGGAGGTCGATATGTAGCGTGTGCGCGAAATTTTCATCGGGGATACCTTTGCATAGATTATTAGATTTAGAGGAGGAGAGATGAAAAAATATTTGATCCGATTTAGAGGAGGAGAGATGAAAAAATATTTGATCCTGGCGTTAATTATTATCACCGCTGCAGGGACGACAACCGCCACCGCGGCGACCGGTAAGCCCATAAAAATCGGCACTATTGTGAGCCTGACCGGCGAGTCCTCGCAGACCGGGCCGCCCCAGGTCGACGCGCTGAAATACCGCCTCAACCTGATCGGCAATCAGATCCTGGGCCATCCGCTCCAGCTCGTCGTGGGTGATGACGCCAGCAGCCCGACCACGGGCGTTGACGCCGCCAAGAAACTGCTGATGCTGGACAAAGTGGACGTGATCATCGGGCCGACCATGGGCGCCGCCGCCGTCGCTGCGGGCAACTTCATGAAGACGGCCAACCCGCCCATCCCAACTTTAATCACCATGGCTAAATCATCCATCGTGCTACAACGGTCCACCGGACAAAACGTGTTTCTCCCCATGGGCACCGACAAGTCCACCGGCTGGTTCACCGGGCTTTACGCCGCCGATAAACTCGGCTATAAGACCGCCACGACGATACTTGAGGACATGGTATCCGGCTGGGACAAGGTCGGTTCTGCGGTAGCCGCGTTCCAGAAAGAGGGCGGCAAGTCCATCCAGCAGCAAGTTGTCCCCTCGGGGACGGTGGACTTCAGCTCTTACCTGGCCGCACTGAAGCCGGCCGACTGCCTGATTATATGGGTGACCCCAGGGCCGATGGCACGCTTCGTGCAGCAATACTATGACGCCGGCAAAAAACTGCCGCTGGTAATCCCTGATGCCAGCGTCCTCTTCACGAAGACGATGACGCAAATCGGCGATAGAACCGTGGGCATCGTGGCTGAGGTAAACTACACCACCCTGCTCGACACCCCGTTAAACAAAGCGTGGGTTGATGGCTTTACCAAGGCGATGGGATATAGGCCTACGATCCAGGGCGCTTCCAGCGACCAGAACCTGCTGCTATACCTCGAAGCCCTGAAGATCACCGGCGGCGATACCACGCCGGCCAAGGTCAACGATGCGCTGCGCCGGGTCAAGGTTGACACCCCGGCCGGTACGGTATCATTCAACTCGCAAAACCTGGGCATCGGCGACCTGTACATCGCGAAATCCGTCAAACTGCCCGACCGGATCGACTGGCAGGTACTGGACTCTTACAAGCAGGTCCTGCTGGACGCTCCGGCCCAATAGCCCAATAGCCCTGAGAAAATAAACAGGAGATATTTACCGGGGGAGGCCGGAAAACCTCCCCTGGGTAAGGGATTAGATTTGGAACTGGTATTTGCCAATTTATTAAACGGGGTTTCCTACGCCTCCATTTTGTTTATCATCGCCAGCGGGCTGTCGCTGGTCTTCGGCGTCATGGGCATCGTCAACCTGGCGCACGGGGCGCTATACATGCTCGGGGCTTTCCTGGGAATAGCCGTGGCCGGATTGACTCATAATTTCTTTCTCGGCGTGGTGGCGGCGGTGGTGGGCCTTTTCATCGTCGGTCTGATCCTGGAGCGCGTCTTCCTGGGCCGACTGTACAAGATGCTGGACCAGCAGGCGCTATTAACGCTGGGATTCGTTTATATTTTCGGTAACATCGCGCTATGGATCTGGGGGCCTTACCCCCTCATGGGCCACGTGCCGACATTTCTTTCCAGTAAAGTCAGTATCGGCGACTATGCCTTTCCGGTCTACCGTTTTGCCCTGATCGTTATCGGGCTGATTATATATTTAGCCCTGTGGTGGTTGCAGGACAAGACCCGCATCGGCTCACAGATGAAAGCCGGCATCGACAATAAGAATATGACCCTGGCCATGGGAATAAACTACGGGCTTATCGCCACGGCCATTTTCATCCTGGGGGCGGTGATGGGCGGGCTGGCGGGTTTCCTTGGTTCACCGATACTGGGTGCCGACCCCGAGATGAGCATGCCTACCCTGCTGCTGGCCTTGATCGTAGTGGTCGTAGGCGGGCTGGGCAGTATACACGGCGCCCTGCTGGGGGCGGTGGTGATCGGCGTTATCAATACGTTCGGGAACGTCTACTTCCAGGACTTCGCCATGTTTACCGCTTATTTTATCTTCATCGTAGTCCTGATTGTTAAACCTACCGGTCTACTGGGGAAGAAGAAGCCCTGATGGAGACCATCACCATAAAAACAAAACCAAGGTGGCAGGGAAAACTGGCCCAGGCGGCGGCCTATGCCATCGCGGTGGTAATCATATTGGTCCTCCCCTTATTTGTTGACGAGTTCATACAGAACGTGATCATGAAAGTCTTCATCTTCGCCATATTCGCCATGAGCTTGAACATCATGTGGGGCTATACCGGGTATCCTTCCTTGGGCCACGCCGCTTATTTCGGTGTTGCGGGTTATACCGTCGGCATCATGATGGTGAATTACGGCATCACTAATTTTTGGGTCCTGGCGCCCGCCGGTATTATACTGGCGGCGATTGTGGCCGCGATTTTAGGCGTCCCGGCGCTGCGCATGACCGGGGCTTATTTCCTGCTGGTCACCCTGGCGATGGGCCAGCTTATTTTCAGCGTCGCCCAAAAATGGCGCACCGTGACCGGCGGCGATACCGGGCTGGGCGGGATTACTTATCCCAATCTTCATTTGCCCTGGTTTACGCTTAATGCCCATTCCTATTACTACCTGGTGTTCGTGCTCTTTGCGATCAGCGCTTTTGTGATTTACCTGATATTGCATTCGCCTTTCGGCGAGGCATTGCAAGGCATACGGGAAAACGAGCCGCGCATGAAGGCGCTCGGTTACAACACGTGGCTGTACAGGTACATCGCCTTCATCATGGCGGGGTTTTTTGCCGGTGTCGCCGGTATCCTGTTCCCGGCTTTTTACGGGATAATGTCGCCCGTTCACGTAAACGTCGCTACCTCCGCCTACGTTATGCTCATGGTGGTGCTGGGCAGCCCCAGCGTCATCTTCGGACCGGTGCTGGGCGCCGCCGTGGTGGTGATACTGGAGCAGGTCACGATCATATATGAGCCCTACCGCTGGCCCTTATTTTTCGGCGCAGTCTTCGTGCTTTCGGTCATGTTTTTACGCCATGGGTTAAGCGTTTATTTAATCAGGCTCTGGAGGATGGTTGCCTGTGGAAACCCTGGTAGTTAACGGCCTGTCTAAAGACTTCGGCGGGGTGAGCGCCGTTAGAAATGTCAGCTTCAGGGTCGAGGCCGGCGAACACATGGCCATCATCGGGCCCAACGGCGCTGGAAAGACTACATTGTTCAACCTGCTGGGCGGCCAGCTAGCGCCGACTTCAGGCAGCATCAGATTTTTCGGCCAGGATATTACCCATTTGCCGGCGTACCACCGCATCCACCTGGGCATGTCCCGCTCTTTCCAGATCGCCAGCCTGTTCCTCAAGCTTTCGATACTGCACAACACGCGGCTGGCCCTCCAGGGCATCAAACCCTCCCGCTACAGCATATTCCGCTCGGCGGTCAGCTATAAAAACATATTGATCAAGGCGGAGGAACTCCTTAAATCGATGGACCTGTGGGAAAAAAGAAATGAAGCGGTAAATTCGATATCCTATGGTGAGCAGCGTAAACTGGAGATCGTCCTCTCGCTGGCCGCGGACCCGAAGCTGATGCTGCTGGACGAACCCAGCAGCGGCCTCACCGCCGCCGAGAGCGCGGACATTATCCGGCGCATCCGTACCCTGGGCGATAAGATTACCGTTATCTTGGTCGCCCACGATATGGACCTGGTCTTCGGAGTGGCGCAAAGGATCATGGTCCTGCATTACGGGGAAATTATAGTTGACGGGCCATGCGACGAGATCAGGGTGAACCCAAAAGTAAAAGAAATTTACATGGGCGCGGAAAAGACTGAGCAGCAATGCTAGAGTTGAAAGATATTCATACCTACTACGGAGATAGCTACATTCTCCAGGGGGTTTCCCTGAAGGTAAATGAGGGCTCGGTGGTCGCCCTGCTGGGACGGAACGGCATGGGCAAGACAACTACCATTCGCTCGATAATCGGCCTGGCGCCGCCGCGCCGTGGCGAAATAATTTTCAAGGGGAAGAATGTCGCCGAGCTGCCGCCTTACGCCATCGCGCGGAGGGGTATCGGCCTGGTGCCGCAAGGCCGTGAAATCTTCCCGTCCCTGAGCGTGCGGCAAAACCTCACCATGGCGGCCCGGAGTAAAGGTGCGGACAAGGGCTGGACCCTGGATAATATTTACACCCGTTTCCCGATTTTAAAAGAGCGGGCCGAAACCAGGGGGACGCTCCTGAGCGGCGGCGAGCAGCAGATGCTGTGCATCGCACGGGCGCTGATGACCAACCCGGATTCGCTCCTGCTGGACGAGCCCTCGGAAGGACTGGCCCCGATCGTCGTCCAGGAGGTCGGAAGAATCATCGGTGAGATCAAGAAAAGCGGCCTTTCGATATTGCTGGTGGAACAAAACGTGAGCATGGCGCTGGCGCTGGCTGACTATGCCTACATCATCAGCAAAGGCCAGATAGTTTATGAGTCCGCGCCCGATATATTAAAGGCCAATGAAGAAATCAAGTTAGAATTCCTGGGTATAACGACCTAGCCAGAACCCCCGCCCCGTTTGGAACTATTAATTTCAGTCTATTACGGTTTTAATCTGCATTTGCCGGAAACCTGATGGAAAGAGCGCGAAACCCCAGAATATTTTACGGTTACGTCATCGTCGCCGCCTGCTTTTTCATCATGACCGTTTACTGGGGCACCACCTTCAGCTACGGCATATTTAAATGGTCTACAACTGCACATCGGACCCGAGCAAAGCCGTTTCGCAGAGTGCCACAGTCCAAATAACGGTAGATCACGGACCGAAGATAGGGACGGTAAAAACCATAAGCCCGCTCAAAGCGCTCCTCATATACCTGTTCAAAGTCCTCGAAATGATCCTCAACACACTGGTAATAGGCAGAATCCTCGGGCCGGCGAGGACGGTAGGGGCCGTTAGCCCCTTTACTCCAGTTCTGGATTCGCCGCTGTATCGTGATAGAGACCGTTTGGGGTTGGTTGTCCATCACCTTTTTGAGAGTGCAGCTATGAATATCTTCTGCATTTTCGTGCAAGCGCCGACACTTCTGTCCCTCCTGCCACCAAAAGCGAGTGGTTGAGTTTGGCGAATGGGTGTGTGGAAAGGTTTTGAAAAAGGTCCCCCATCGTCATCTTGTCTTCAGCATTCCCAAGATCCTTCGACGCTATTTCCTCTACGACCGTTCGCTGCTCTCCGATCTGAGTCGTTGTGCTTGGGAGGCCTTGAGGGCGTTTTTCCAGGAGGTGGTTCCACAAGGAGATGGGGTGCCCGGCGCGGTCATCGCCATCCAGACGTTTGGAGATTTTTGGGGTTCAACCCCCATTGCCATCTTCTCTGCACGGACGGCTGTTTCGATGGGAAGGGTCTGTTTCGGGTGGCGCCTCGTTTTAACCCGGAAGATTTAAAGGCGATCTTTGAGCATCACGTCTTCCGAATGCTCCTTGGTAAGGGAAAGATCACCCAGGATTTAGTCCTCATGCTTCGCTCGTGGCGGCATTCGGGATTCCAGGTGTTTGTGGGTCCGAGGATTCTCCCTAGAGAAGAGGAAGCCATGGAAAAGTCAGCACGTTATATCATCCGGGCCCCCAGGATCAGCCGACTAAAACAATCCATCTAAAAGCCAAGCATGAAGACAGCCCTTTCACATATCCTGTTCTTGAGCTGAGAGGCCGAGTCGCTGACATTTTTACCTTTTATCAGGCGGAATGGATTTCTGGATTAACCTGCCGCGTCAAATACAATGGGAAAAGACCGCTTCCATCCAGAGTCTTTTTTTCTGAGTATGACGAAAATGGGAAGCAAACTTCTGAGAGGATTCGATTGATATACCCAAGATTAAATTCAGGCGAAAGTGGGGGCAAGGGAATCACCTCCTTTGCGTCTTCTTGATAGCCCACAAAATTCGTTCAGGGGTCATGGGCAAATGGGTGAGCCTGACACCTGTGGCATTGTATATCGCATTGGCAATCGCCGGTGCCGTGGGACACATGGCTGTTTCACCGATTCCCTTCGCCCCAAACGGTCCCTCTCTGTGTGGAGCTTCCACCATCATGGACTTTATCTTTTCGCCGCTCGGGACCTGCAAGGTGCTGCAAATCCGATAATCGTGAAAGTTCGGATTAAGCAGCTCCCCTTTATCGCTAAACACAAACCCTTCATAAAGGGCACTCCCAATGCCCATGCCTGCGCCACCCTCTAATTGAGCTTCACACATCTTAGGATTGATAGTCTTTCCAGTATCAAAGGCCGAACAGAATCTCAATACTTTCACCAGGCCGGTCTCGATATCCACAGCCACCTCCACCGCCTGAACACCATAGTCGTAACTCATGGCCAGTTTTTCGCCCTGCCCGGTCTCAGGATCTTCATCGCTCGGATGTCCCCAGAAGGTAGCCTTTCCGATGATCTCTCCGCCATCCTCCAGGCAGGCGGCCATTTTTACGGTTCCTCGTGCTTCCTTTGCAGCGGATAAGAAGAGGTCGGAGAAGTCAAGTCTCCTATCGGGGGATTCCTTTACAAAAACTACCCCATCCGCTGTTTCAAGACTTCCCGGTTTTGTCCCCAGGATCCTAGCCGCAATCCGAAAGATTTGCCTTTTGGCATCCTCGCTGGCAAGACGCACGGCATTGCCAATGTAGAGGGTGCTCCGGCTGGAAGCCGTGCCAAAATCGTAAGGTACTCTGGCCGTATCTCCCCACACAATCTTAATCTTGTCTAAAGAGACCTTAAATTCCTCGGCTATGATCTGTGTGAGCACGGTATTCAGACCTTGTCCGCACTCGTCGCCCCCATGAAAGACCTCGACCACGCCATCTATGTGTACCTTCACGACAGCCGCAGACGCAGTATCCGCCAGGGTGTATTTGTTTCCAAGGGCAATCCCTTTACCGAAGCGAATACTGCCCTCGCGGGGGCGGCTGGGCTTGTCCAGTTCGATCCATTCCGCCACCTTCTTCAGACATTCCTTCGCGCCGATACTATGCACTCTTTGCCCCCGGACGTCGATTTCGCCCTCGTCGACCGTATTCTTCAACCTGATTTCCAGCGGGTCTATCCCCAGCTTCTCGGCAATGACGTCCATCTGCTGTTCCGTTGCCCAGAGGGCCTCCGCACTCCCAAAGCCGCGGAGGGGGCCGACGCAGGGCTCATTTGTATAGACCCCATAGGCATCCCATTTGTAATTTGGCAGACGATATTGAGAGGCGTGAAAAGCCCCATTCCGAATGGTGATGGGTGCGTGATCTGTGTAGGCTCCGCAATTGACAATCACTTTCATTTCCCGGGCTACGATCGTCCCATCTTTTTTCACTCCATCCTTGATGTAGATAATTTTGGGGAGCCTATTCAAGCCATCGATGAAACATTCTTCCCTTGTATAAACTATCTTGACGGGCTTCCCGGTCTTTAACGTGATGAGGACAGCAAACCGTTCCGGCCTCCCCACGATGCCGAACATGCCCCCCAAATAACTGGTTCTCACCCTTATTTTACTCGGAGGAAAACCAAAGGCCCGGCAAATAGGCCCATGGGTCATATGAAGACGCCCTGACGTCCATAACGTGACGCTTCCATCGCTTTCTGGATAACAGACAGCGTTAAAGGGCTCGAGCTGGCAATGGATGATCCGGTCATTCTGGAACCGGTTCTCAATGATGAAGTCGGCTTCCTGAAAGCCTCGCTCGACATTGCCCTTTCGAACCTTGTGGTGCGTATGGACATTCGGACCGGGTAGATCCTTCCCCAGATAACCATAGATGGGCCTCGTGTAATTCGGAAAATCCGGGTGAAGGATGACAGGGCAATCTGGCTTCATTGCCTCTTCGGGATCAAACAGGGCAGGCAATTCCTCATATTCAACTTCGATCAGTTCCAACGCTTCTTCAGCGGCTTCTATGGTATCAGCAGCGATGACGGCAACAGCGTCCCCTACAAATCTTACTCTTTCGTGACATAAAACATGCCTGTCATCCACCATCCAGCCGGTTCTGTGTTTAGGAGTATCCTTACCTGTTAGGACAGCCCGGACACCTTTTATCCGTCTCGTTTTCGAGGTGTCGATGCTAAGAATCTTGGCATGGGCGAAGGGACTATAGAGCACCTTCCCGTAGAGCATCGCCGGAATACCTATTCCCTCTTCGGACGCATACTTTGCCTTTCCGGTGACCTTATCGAAAGCATCTACGTTGATCACGCTCTTACCGACTACTGAAAGTTCTGACACGGTGGGGTTCTCCTTTTGAGCAGGATCCTGAATAAGTGATTTTCCTAACGCGAATGAAAAATGCGCCAGATGCAAATTAGGTTCTTTAAGGCGATGCAGAACTCTTTCCACTTCATCAATTGTCGTATATCATCCAGATAGTTCGCTTTTCTGATTGAGGCTAAGCGGATAGCCAGTTGATTAACTTGCTTGGTCTCAAACGTTGTGAAGTAATATTGGGCGATCTCTTTAACCATCCCCATATCTTGGGTAAAATTTTTAGTTTCTAGGTTTACGAACTGGATAAAAGCAGGATTAACACCAAGTTCACCACCTTGTTTCCGACGTGCAGTAATAATTGGAGGTGAGATTTGCCCAGGAATGGGAAAATGTCTAAGAACTAATGACAGGATATTTGAGAATACCTCATCTGACGGTGGAGGTTTAGGTTCCTGGAAAAAAGCGATATTGAAACTGGATATATCTAAGTTTTCCATTTCAACTCTGTAACTTATTTATTATACAACTCTTCTCCTGTCAAGAGAATACTTATTATCTCCCCAAATCCCGATATAGAAAAACGGCTCGCATCTAGCCCCGAGGATTTGGAGACATTTTCCGGGCAAAGACCTTTCGTTTTTTAAATCGTCTCCCTATCCATATACAATTAGATCAAAAACCTATCAGTTTTTGTAATTACCTCAGTCTTGGGACAGACTCCCCCCTTGTCCCTTTCCCTTCCCGCTGTATCCGTCTCTGTTTTCACCCGTCTGGACATAAACTCAGCTCAAAGGATTTCCGTCTGATCCCTTTAAATAGTTCTAACTTCTCCAGATCGATCATCAACCTTAGAATCGTCTGTCCAGCGTGTCTCACAATCCGACCCGCCACCTGCACCGTCATTAGGCGTTTGTTTGCGCTTTTTTATTTCAACTTTAGCACGGGATTAGCACGAGAATTATGAATCAGCTATTACAGCTAAAAAGGATTGATACCTGTTTACTTACTGTCAAGGTATTCAAGAGAGACGTGCAGGTAAATTTCTCGTCCATTAATTATTCAGACTTCGTTAGTCCAGAAGAAGAACAAAAGAGGATGAATCGAAAAAGGGGGAAGATAAAAAAATTTTCAAAAAGATCTGCAAGAAGGTTGAGACACCTCATTAGGAATACTGAGGACAAATGGAAGGTTTTTATAACTCTGACATATCCGGAAGATTACCCGAGCAATGGAAGAGAGACAAAAGTCCATCTGAATAGTTTCCTCCAATATCTTAGAGGGAGGAAAACCAAGAGTATTTGGGTGCTGGAATTCCAATCGAGAGGTGCACCACACTACCACCTTCTTGCATCAAACCAGGTCGCCAAGGAGGAGATAGCGGAAAGATGGTATAAGATTGTCGGGTCAGGAGATGAGAAGCACCTGAGGGCCGGGACGCGAGTTGAATCAATACGGTCAAAAGGGCATTTGTACGGTTATGTTTCAACCTACATTAGAAAATCAGGACAAAAGCAAGTGCCTGATGGGTATGAAGAGGTAGGCCGCTTCTGGGGATCATCTCGGGACATTTTGATATGGGAGGCGTTCGAAAGAATAGGGCATTTCTACGAGCTTGTGTGGAGTATAAAGCTGATTCGTAATTGGCATAGAGCGCATTTGAGGAGGTTCGGGATAAGGTGGAAATGGAAGGGGAAGGGATTTATTGCTTTAGACGGAGTTTCGTTGGTTAATCAGATAATGGCGTTGAAACTTTGAGTTTCGAGGGAATTTCTGGCTCCCCGAAGCTGCGAAAGCTGGGCACTGGGAAGAGTCGGTCTCTCTTTGAACTAAGCATATATGGCAATCGGTATTACCAACAGTGCAGGACCTGGTATTTGGGTTGCTATCTGGGTTGATACTTCTCCAGATTGTTTGAGAGGTAGACTCGAAAATGCCTTCATCACTTCAGTCAAATTTTCTTCAGGTAGATAAGCCATAGGTGTACCTCGCAACAGACTAAATAGCTTCTCTCGAATCA
>Ga0153916_10001329_pt1 | contig 17603 bp, 17 predicted proteins | sample Opewatmetagenome_FD_109642 | JGI IMG/M metagenome (GOLD analysis project Ga0153916, IMG submission 109642) | Freshwater wetland microbial communities from Ohio, USA - Open water 3 Core 3 Depth 4 metaG | ecosystem: Environmental > Aquatic > Freshwater > Wetlands | place: USA: Ohio, Lake Erie... | reverse complement strand
TCCTGTTCCTGCTCTCCCTGTTCTTCGCTCCATTGCTGACCTCCGTCCCACCCCACGCCTACGGGGCCGCACTCATCGTCATAGGCAGCTTCATGATCGCCCCGGTCACGAAGATCGACGTTAACGATCCCACGGAGCTGATCCCCGCTTTCCTCATGATCTCCCTCATCAGCTTCACCTACAATATCGGTGTAGGGATGACGGCGGGGATCATCTCCTACCCGCTGCTGAAGGTTTTCATCGGCCGGGGCCGGGAGGTCCCTGCAGGTCTGTGGGTTCTGGCGGTCCTTTCATTAACTTTTTATATCTTCTACCCGTATCGGTAGACAATTCCCGCCCGCCTGGCGGCGCGGGACCATGGCTACCTTACCGGATGGCAACCGTGGCAGAGCTCCGGTGCGCTCTTCACGAGAAGCCGTTCGTTGGCCGACTGGTGGGGCAGGTGGCAGGCAAGGCAGGAAAGATCGTTCCCGTCCCTCAGGACATCCGGGGGAAGCTTCGTCATCGTGCCCCGTGCGATCGCGGACCGGTGCACCCCGTGAAAGTTCTCATGGCACTTCGTACAGAGACTGTTTCCAATCCGCACGAGTTGTTTGGGGGCGACCCCCGCATGGGGGTCGTGGCACCCGGTGCATTGGCCGGACCGGACCGGGGCATGCACGATCCCTTTTCCGGATGGCGCATCATGGCATTCCATACAGCCCTTCCCCGACTTTTGAAGTTTGGAGAGGGCGGAGAAATGGGGATCGTGGCAGGAAGTGCACTCTCCGGCGGCAACCGGCTCGTGCAAAAAGACCCCTTGTTTTCCTCCCTTCCCGAAATCATCGTGGCACCCGTAACAGGCGGTTTTCTGGTCCTTCCGCCTGAGTTTCCCACCCTCTTCAACGTGGCAACTACCGCATCCCTCCTCCATCGCGGGATGAAGGTAGTAGGAACGGAACACCATCGGGGGCCTCCCCTTTCCCTCCTTGATCGCAAGCTGTCCTCCGGGGGAGCCCGCCCGGTAATACACCCGAACCGGCTTCCCGCCGATGTTCAGCCGGTTGAGACCAGGAACCAGCGGGGCCTCTCCCTTCTGAATGCTGGCTCCGTTCATGGTTCCGATCGGTTTCCCGTTCACGGTGACCCGGATCGGAGACTGCCCTTCCTTCCGTATGGCATGCAGGGGGATCACCGGTTGAGAGGAGAGGGTCAGGTCCGGGGGATAGAGGACGATCGGAACCGATGCTGCCTGGGCTCCCGAGAAAGCCCCGGCAAGGAGCGTGACCAACAGCGACAGGGGCAGGAGTGTCACGTAAAGCGGAATCCCAGTGGATCGAGTGCCTTCCGGAATGTCATCCGATCTCACCCCCGAGACCGATTGTACAGGAAATGCTTCGGGTCTTCGGTGAACCGATTTTTCGGGCGGATTCCCCGGACGGGGAGATATCTACGGAGTGGGTCCTTTACGAAATTAGCGGGAGGGAAATGCAATCTAACGATCAAACGGTTCGGAACCGGCCGTTTCACCAGCCGGCGTGACGCGAACGGATCGAGGCGTGAATGCATCCTCTTTTCGATCGGATCCTGACGGTCAATCTGATCTGCAGCACTGTCGTTTTCTACGTCGCGCCACGTCAGCGGGCATGCCGCCGGAGTTCGCATATCCCGCGGCGATCGGCGAATTCCTTGCCGCCATCCCCGCTTTCATCTCGATCCCGGTTACCGTGAAGAATCTCCCTGGCTGGCGAATTCTGATACCTGTAGTCAGGCGGCAAGGGACGCCGCGAACGTCTGGACCACGATTTTCCTGTCGCGCACCAAAAAGGTGTCGGTTGCCAACTGAACTCCCGGCTCGGCTTTCCAAACGATATATGCGAGCTCGCCATCCACATCCCGGCGGAGGAGTTCGAAAGCCTTCGGGAACCCTGAAGGGGGCTTGGTCAGAAACGCTTTGTAGAACTCACGCAACTCCGCAATCCCCCGAACCGGCCCCTGAGGAAGGAAGAGGACAGAATCCTCGGAAAAGTCGTTTAGTACGGCCTCGAGATCACCGCGTTGGGCGGCGGCCAAGTGGTTGTCCAGAACAGCATTGGTTTCTTTCGTCCCTTTCTTTGACATGGCTTGGTTTTCCCCTCGTGTTCCATCGTAGCGTACCGGGTTATGTCATGAGTCCGCCAGAAATCTATTTCCCCTTTTAGATTTCCTCCTTCCCTTGGGCGTTTCCCTTTTCCGAGAAGTTCCTGCTCCAGGGGTGACACGCGACGCAAGCTGCCCCGGCAGGAACATCCAATCGAGCAAATCCCTCTCCATCGAAAAAAGCCGATGGTCATGTTTTTCTGGGGCAAGTCACCGGACACCGATAAGGTCAACTTCGGATGCCGATTCGCAGCGGGAATCAGGTGGGGAGGAATACACCCGCTTGGGAGTTGCTTCTCAGGTAGTCGAGGAACACCTCCACGCAGGTCGGGTCGAACTGCGTCCCGCTGCAGTGGATCAGCTCCGCCATGGCGTCTTCCCGTTTCCTGGACGGCTTGTAGGGGCGTTCCGATATCATCGCATCGAAACTGTCGGCGACCGTGATCATGCGGGCGGCCAAGGGGATCTCCTCGCCCTTCAGCCTGTCGGGATATCCGCTTCCATCGAACTTTTCATGGTGGTGCCGGACGATGGTGCAGAGACGGGCCAGGGATCCGACCGGTTTCAGGATGTTCTCCCCCGTGATGGGATGGTTCCTGATCAAGGGCATACTATCAGGGGGGATCGGACCCGAATCGCAGAGGATATTGTCCGAGAACCCGATCTTACCGATGTCGTGGAGAAGGGCTGCCGATTCAAGGTCTTTCACGAACCATTCGGGCTTGCCCATGCTCCGGGCAATCGCCACGGAGAACTCCGTCACTCTCCGGGAGTGGCCTCTGGTGTACCTGTCGCGCGCCTCCACAGCCGCCGCCAGCGCGGCAACCGTCTCGATATAGGTCCTCTCCTCCTTGCGCTTCAGTTCTGAGTTTTCCAGAGCGACCGCGACCTGGTTGGCCAGGCCCCGGATCGTCAGAATGTCGTCGGCCGGGATCTCCTTCTGCCCATCCCGCAGACCGATGCTGATGACGCCCCAGGTCCTTCCCGTGACGGTCATGGGGACGTGGAGGGAGCAGGACATGCATTTTTCGACCTCTGAAAGCTCCCCCCTCTTCCACGGCATCGATTCCGAGACGGTCACCGTTTGTCCGTGGGATGCAACCCATCCCGCGACCCCGTGGTCGAAGGGGATCACGGCGGCCTTCTGCGCCTCGGGCAGGCCGGTCAAGACCCGCACTTTCATCGTCTTCCCGCCGGGGGAGACGGTGAAAATGGCTCCGGCATGCAGACCGGCCATGGAGAGGAGGGTGTTCAGGCAGGTCTCGAATATGCCTGTCATGTCGCCGGGCTGGCTGCCGGTGGCGCATAGCTGCGCCAGAAGGTCGTGCGTCAGCTTCCGGGAGGCCTGAAGGCTGCTTACGGTCTGCTCAAGCCGGCTGATGACCCTGTTGAAGTTCTTCGCAAGCTGGTTGATCTCCGATGTCCCGTCCGAACTCAGCCGACGCGAAATGTCGCCGTTGGCGATGGCTTCGGCGTCCCTCAAGGCGCGCAGGAGGGCCATGACGACGGACCGTATGGCGAGAAATCCCGCCGTCCCAAGGAGGATAACTGAGATGGTGAAGATGATTATCTGGGCGGGGCTCCGCGGCGTGCCGGATGCATATTCAGTGAAGAAATAGACCGCAACCAGAAGGGGAACGAGGAACATCGCCGAAAAGGTGACGATGAACTTTCTCGCGAGCGATTCGGTCCTCAAAACGGCGATCGCGGAATTCGTGGGGGGCGCACCGGATTCTGGCAATGCCGCCTCTCCTTTTCTCGTGATTCGAAATCCGCTTCGAAAACAGTGCCGTACCAGTCGTTTACCTATCTATAGATCGGAAATACCGGGGGGAAACTTTACCGGAAATTCAGCACGGGGATATTTCCCCTGGCCGCCACGGCAGGGATTGCAAGGTAGGCCGCGTCTTAACCCGCCGGCGTACCCTCCCGGCAAGCCGCTTCACCCCGAAAAAACGAGTTGTTTGCACGGGGTTTGCAGCCCGGACGGGGACCTCTCCTGTAGTGCCCATCGTCGTCCGATAACGCGCGCCAAGTTTTCGCATACTCCACCATGATTGCCATTTGCTCTTGATAGGGAACTTCAGCACCTCCAACTCATCCAATTCGTAAGGACAAAAGGATTTGTCAAAAGAAAACCAACGGTGAGCAGATTAACTTTACTTAAAAGGGGGCAATTATGCTGCAACGTACGACCAGAGTGAATCCTTCGGAAGAGACCATCAAGATTGGTCCACTGGGGATCCGGTTCCTCCTCACGGGCGATGATTCCAACGACAGCGTGTCAGTGTTCGAGGTTCTCGTCCCCGTCGGGCAGAAGCTGGCGGCGCCGGCCCACAAGAACGACGCCTACGAGGAGATCCTCTACGGCATCGAGGGCGTCCTCACCTGGACAGTTGATGGCACGCCTATCGAGGTTGGTCCCGGGCAGGCACTGTGCATCCCCCGAGGCGCGGTGCACCGCTTCGACAATCTCGGCAGCGAGGATGTGAAACAGCTCGCCGTCATAACCCCTGCGTTAATGGGCCCTGCGTACTTCCGCGAAGCTGCCGAAGTAATTGGTGCCGCCGCCGGCGGCCCGCCCGACCGCGCAAGGATGACGGACGTCTTCCGGCGTCATGGTATGACGGTGGCCGCGCCCCCGCCTGCCAAGTAGCGGTCCGAACCATCCCATGGATCGTGGCATCTAATAATTTTAGTGCGGGGATTATCGGAGTGCAGTCTGCGCAGGCATTCTCTGGCAGACTCTCGGTGAAACATCAACGATCCGACACCCTTGGCGGCGAATGGCGTCCCCAGCGTCTGCCATGGCAGAAAAGGAGGTTACCGCATGCGTTTGCTCATGAACGTGACCATGCCCCACGAGCCGTTCAACACCGCCGTCAGGAACGGATCCGTCGGCGAGAAACTGGACCGCATCCTGAAAGAGACCGGACCCGAGGCGGTCTATTTCACGGAGCGGAATGGGCACAGAGGGGCGATCCTGATCTTCGATCTCGCCGATCCATCGAAGATCCCCGCGGTTTCCGAGCCGTGGTTCCTCGCCTTCAACGCCGACGTCGAGTTCAGGATCGTCATGACCCCCGAAGACCTCGGAAAAGCCGGGCTTGCGGATGTCGGGAAAAAGTGGCCGAAGGCCGCTTGAGAATCCCGCGGAGGGAGCAGCGGAAGCGGACCGCGAATCGGGGACTGCGGGTTTCCGCCCGCGGTCCCCGTTTTTTCACCATGCGCAGGTCTTGAGCTACTTCTTCAATTCTCCCTTCGCCCATTTTTCCAGAGGCTTCGGGTTGGGCTTATACCAATGGGGCGCATCGACCCAGACATACCCTACCTCGATCTTGTCGCCCGTTACGGTCCCCTCCCAGGTCATTTTCCCCTTCGTCGGGCTTGTGGTGATGGCCTCGAACTGGATCACGTCTCCCTTCACGCTCGACGTATAGGCTCCATCTCCGAATCCGTACTTGTCACAGCCCATCGAATGAAAGTTCCCGTCCCGGAACGTGATCGTGTCCTTGTCCGCTGCAGCCTTCCCTTTCTCGCCGGTTTCCACCACAAAGGTCTTTCCGTCCAAGGATCCCTGACCAGCGAAAACATCCCTGGAGATGGAGAACAGACCGACACTCAGTACGATTGCGAGCACAAGCAGAATGCGATTTGCCACAGAACGAAGTCTCGCTTCCATATCGTTTCCCTTTCCGCAACTTCCAACGAAATTGCCGTCCCGGGTTTATGGATTCCGCCCACTCCTCCTTAAAAATCGCCCGTAATCTTAAGGATGCGTCCCGCCCCTGTCTCCGCCACGTATAAATTCCCGGCTGCATCGAAGGCGGGATCCCTTGGTTCATTCAAGCCCTCGATCAGGGTGATGCGCGTGCCGTCCATCTTGATCCTTGATACCTTTCCGGCCTGCGGCTGAGCGACGTACAGATCCCCGGATTTCCCGATCGCGATGCCGACGGGATCCTCGATGATCGCAACCGGCTGCAAACGTCCTTTCTTGTCCATCTTCACGATGCGGTTTCCAGACCACTCGTTGATATAGGTGACCCCGGTGCTGTCGAAGGCCAGACCATGCGGTTTATCGAGCGCAGAGGCGACGACCTTGACCTTTTTTGCGGATTTATATGCGGTGACCGTTCCTGCGTACAGTTCGCAAACGAAAAGTTCCCCGTTCGGATGGAATGCCAGATCCACCGGGACATTCAACCCGGGGATGTACGTCGTTACGGATCCTTCAGGCGAAACCCGGGTCACCCGGTTGGCGCCCGTGTCGGCCACATACAGATACCCGGAAGCATCGAACGCAAGATCATGGGGAGCGGAAAACCCTTTGGCAAAACGGCTCATTCTGCCGTCCGGGGTGATCCTGGCAACGGTTCCGCCGGATTGCTCAGCCGCGAAAAGGTCTCCCGAAGAACTGAATAGAAGACCGCGCGGTCCGCTCAGCCCGGTCGCGAACACTGTGTATCCCACCCTAAAGATCGGCTGCATCTCCGACCCGGCTTCGCTACGTGGAGCCCAGGCGATGACGAGGGTGACGAGGGTCAGAAACGACAGTACGCATATGTCAGGGGTAGGGAAAATCGGACGGCGAGCGGGGAACCCTATCTTGATCATCATCCCCTCCAATGCCGGTCCGGTTGGGATCTGTTTAAAAACAAGCGTTCCGGGAACCCGGGAATTCCCGAAGATTGGCCATTGACCAATTAAATAGAACTTTTACGTTTAGATTCGAAGGGAACCGGATTGGATCCCCTGACGGAAGATTTTCAGGACAACCAAATCAAGAGGGCCACAGCGATAAACTGTGCCCCCCCTACCTGAATTCATTGATGATCAAGTCTCTATCAAAAACCCCCTATTCACCCCGAAAAAGCCGGTTGTTTGCATGAGGCCTGCAGTCCGCGCGGACCCCCCTCACCATCCCTTTCCTCGCCAGAAGCGGAGGGCGAATCGATAATGTCACTCAGGTTATCAAATATAAAAAAAGTTCGACCCGGAGAGGGTTGGTTAAAGGAGAGATCATGGTAGGTGGATCAGAAAATCCGGATTCCAGGAGGAATTTCATCCTGCAGCAAGGACTTGAGACACCTGCGCGGGAGAGTTGCCCGGTCCGGTTCTCCGCGCTCATGTTTCAACCGCGGTTGGTCGGGTCGTTCGTCCTTCTGGCTGTCATCCTCCAGTCGCCCGCGATCTTTCTGGTCCTGTCCGGGATCCTTTGGTGGAACGTGCTCATTCCCCGCCTAAACCCCTTCGATGCGGTCTACAACCGGACTCTGGCCCACCGGCCGGGAGCCGTCCGCCTGGAGCCTGCTCCACCCCCTCGCCGGTTCGCCCAGGGGATGGCAGGATCCTTCGCCCTGGCCATCGGTATGCTGCTTCTGCTCCAACTGGGGACGGCTGCCCTCGCCGTGCAGGTCCTGTTTCTTGCGGCACTTGCCGCACTGATTTTCGGCCGGCTCTGTCTGGGCTCGTTCCTATACCATCTCCTTCGCGGAAGATCCGATTTCGCGATAGGCACTCTTCCGTGGAAACCGGGATCATCTCCCGACCCCCCCTCGAGGTGACCAGCGTTTCTATCATGGCCACGCGCCGCCGTGAAGGCCATTCCACCCACTGGCGCAAGGCAAAGGAAATCTGCTCCTCCGGGGACCACTGCTTCAACACGACCTCCTTGAGGGTTCGGGACGAAACACGAGGAGAACATGATCTCCGCGCAGGAGCCCCGCCGATTTACCCGACAGGGCTCCTGCGCGATCAACTACTTGCCTGGTTTCGACCGGAGGTTCAGGTCATTCTTGACGGATTTGACCCCTTCAACGCCTTTGGCGACCTCGGCCGCCCGGGAAATCTGCTCAGGCTTGTCGACGAATCCGCTCAACTGGACGACGCCGTTGTACGTCTCCACGTGCACTTGGAGCGCCTTGACGTCCGGGTCTTTCAGAAGGGCAGCTTTGACTTTAGCAGTAACGGCCTTGTCATCCAGATATTCCCCGGTGCTCCGCTTCATGGGATCTTCCGCATGGGCGACAAAAGCTGTGAGCAACACGATGACAAGGGCAGCCGCTGCATAGCGATGTGTCTTCATCACAGGATTCCTCCTCCTACGCGAAATGTTTAAGAATTTGTGATCCCCTGCGCCCCCGTGGCGGCAGCGTAAGCATCCGTTCCTGCCGACCTCCCTCTGCAGGAAACCCGCGATAAACGGGGGCATTAATTTCTATAGATTCGCAACCGACGGTGAAAGTTTCCACGCCAGGTGCGTAATCCGATCCGCTTCTTACTGCAGTCCCGCCTTGCGCAGGCCTTGGGTGGTACGGTCCCTATCGGACGCATTCTTATAGGGCATGCTCCTCATGTAGGGCTCCACGGCGAATTTGGGATTGATTCTGAGGACTTCGGTCGCTTCTATCCGAGCCTCCTTTTCCCTGCCGCAGGAACCGTAGACAGCGGCCATGATGATGCGGGAAACCAGATGGTCCGGGTCACGCTTAAGTCCCTTCTCGCACGCCGCGATGGCTTCCTTGCAATCTCCTGTCTGTAAATAGACCAATGCCAGTTGTTGTACGTAATTGTCGGGAGGAATCGGTTCCAGGCGCAATGCCTTCCGGATCACCGGGATGGCCTCCTTCGATTTCCCGGCCCACTTGAGAACGATCCCCAGGTTATAATTCGCTTGGCCCGAATTGGGATCGAGCTCCACGCCTCGCTCCGCCTCGGCGATCCCTTCGTCATACCGCCCGCTGAACGAGTAGAGCACACCTAACCTACTGCGCGCCTCGGCCAGCGAGCCATTCATGGACAGGGCCTTTTGCGTTAATTCTATGGCCTTCGCTATGGAATCCTTGGGGGATTGGCTCGTTCCGAGAAACACGTCAAACGCGTGGGTCGCACCCAATAGCACGTAGGCGTCTGCGTACTTCTGATCGAGGGTGATCGCTTCCTCCGCCATGCGCCGGGCCAGGGCATTGCTCTCCCGATTCCCCTTGCGAAGATATTCACGACCCTGCATGAGTTTCAGGTAGGCTTCGAGACTCTTCGTGCCTTCCGCCCACGCCCGGGCCTGCTCGCCAGCGGTCAGATTCACTGACATCGCGGACGTGATCTTCAGAATGACCTCGTCCTGAAGGCCGAAGATGTCCCTCAGGTCCCGATCGTAAGATTGGGCCCATACGTGCTGGCCCGATATCGCATCGATCAGCTGGACATTAATCCGGATCCGGTCGCCTGATTTCTGGATACTCCCCTCCAGCACGTACCGGACCCCGAGTTCCTCGCTCACCTGCTGGACTTTCACCGGCTTGCCTTTATAAGTGAACGTCGAGTTCCGGGAGATGACGAACAGCGCCGGGATTTTCGACAGGGACGTGATGATCTGTTCCGTAAACCCGTCCGTGAAATACTCCTGCTTGGGGTCGCCCGTCATGTTTTCGAATGGAAGCACAGCGATGGAGGGCTTATCGGGAAGCGGGAGTGGCACCTTCTGTACGGAAGCAGTCGCAACCGGCGACGTAGGGGGCGGGTCGAAATATTTCTTGACCACCAGGCCCCCTGCCACCTGCAGAAGCGCGATCCCGATCGTCAAGGCCACCTTCTGCCATTGCTTCATCCTGGACCAGATCTTCCCGATCATTTTCCACTTCGGATCAGGCTCCAGCACGACGCGATACACCCGAACGGATTCAGAGATGTTTTCGATGCTACGCTGTCCCAGGTCCTGAAACCCTACATCCAGCTTGTTCTTCACCTGGTCATGGGCGCTCCGGGAAACGCAGATGCCTCCCCCATCCGCCAAACTGTCCAACAAGGCGGCGACGTTGACGCCATCGCCATAGATCTTCCCTTCTTCCTCGATGACATCGCCAAGGTGGATCCCGATCCGGAAAGGCATCCTGCGCTCTTTCGGCAGCTCTTCGTTCCGGCCTTTCAGCTCCTTCTGGATCTCCACCGCGCACTCCAGGGCGTCCACCACGCTCGCGAACTCCGCGAGCAGGTTATCTCCCCGGGTATCCACGACGCGACCCTGGTGTTTCTCGATCAGGGAGCACTTCGCCTGGCGGTGGACCTTGAGGGTTTGGAGAGTCGCGGCCTCAGCCTCCCCCATGAGGCGGCTGTATCCTTCGGCGCTCGCGCTCAGGATCGCGGCAATCTTCCGTTTGGGTTTTTCAGTCGACAAAGAGATTCACCTTTGAATATTTCATTTCCTCTTTGACATTCCGCCAACGGATCTCAACGTTAATGAACTTCAGGATCGATGAGAGGGAAACGCACAACCGCAAGTCGTTGGGGAAAGGAGTCTGCTGTTGGGGACAAGGTCGAGAGCCCGCATCGCGCCTCCCCAACTACCGGGACGGATCTACGATTGTCTCGAGAGATTACAAATCGAAGCGGTAAAACGATTTTATATTTATAATAGGTATCGGTCAATCACGGGCCGTCCAACAACTGACGGAAAAACCCCCTTTTCCCCCCCAAAAAACAAGTTGTTTGCACGGCGTTTGGGGTCCGTGCGGCTTCAGATGAAATTCCCGTCTTCAGTCGGGCCGATAAGGTGGGCAAGTTACCGGCGTTTCTCATGGGAACAGGCCCATCCGCTCCCTTCACGACAGGAGGAGCAGCGAAGGAGGTAGAATTAAGGGGATTTCTGGTCCTGTGGAGGTGGGGTTTGCGGGAGGCGGGGGTTGTGAACGACTTTCCCTTCTGTGAACTACCGGGGCTTGGCCGGCGGGTGTTCCGCTTGGGACTATCGGGGAGCTTCGACCTCGACGAAGCCGCTTGCCGCGAAGCCCTGGAGCAGGTCCAATACGTTTTCTGGAGTCCCCGGATGAAGGGGCTTACCAGCGCACTCCGTCCGGCCCTCATCCGCGACCGGGAGCGGTTCGTGGTCTCCGCCGGCCCGCTGCTCGGGTACACCCCCGGGGCCTTGCGCCGGGCGGCCGTGGCGGCGCTCCGTTCGCTGGGCATCGAATACCTCGATGTGTTCCAGCTCTACTGGCTGGGCAAAATGTCCCTCTTCACGGGCGCTGTACAGGAAGAGTTGGCGAAGTTGCGGGAAGAGGGAAAGGTCCGCCTCCTGGGAGTCTCTATCCACGACCGGCCGCGGGCCGGGAAACTCGTCGAGGACTCGATCCTCGATCTGCTCATGATCCGCTACAATGCAGCGCACCCGGGCGCGGAGCAGGACATCTTCCCCCACCTGACGCGTCGCAGACCCGCGATGATCGCTTACACGGCAACTGCCTGGCGGCGTCTCCTGCATGCGCCCCGCGGCTGGAATGGCGGGGTGCCCACGGCGGGTGACTGCTATCGCTTCTGCCTTACAAGCCCGCACATCGACGTGACGCTGACCGGGCCTCGCAACGTGATGGAGATGCGAGAGAATCTTGCTGCGCTCGAGAAGGGGCCCCTCTCTCCCGAGGAGATGCTCTTCATGCGGGAGTTCGGTCGCGCCGTGCATGGATAGCCACCGGTTCCTTCGTGGTATCCCCTGGAGGGAACCCGGCGGCGATCCGGGTTCCCTTTGAGCTTAGCCATGGCGCTGAAGGGGGGATCGAATATCGCCGGAGATCGGCGAGACGATCCATGGTCTCGGATGGCCTTTACTTAAGGCTTTCCGAGAGCTTGTCGAAGGATCCACTCCAACCCGCCTCGCAATCGCTCAATATTTCCGGCGGAATCCCGTCATGCTGCAGGGTCATTACCGTCCTGCCGCCATCCTCTTCGAACGTCACGGTCACCAGTAATTCCAACGGCCATTCCCCTGGCATGCCGTAGTGCGAAGCCGGGACCACGTTCCCTTTCTCGTCCGCAAAACTATCGGTGCAGACAATCCGCTTCAATGGAACGATGTCGCGATAAACGCCCGTACTCCAATAGTCCTTGCCCTCGGGCGAGCGCATACAATAAAGATACTTCCCCCCCACGCGGAGATCGATCCTGCAGGCAGGAGACGTGAAACCTTCCGGTCCCCACCAGCGCATCAAGTGCTTGGGGTCGGTCCACGCTTTCCAGACGGCTTCGCGCGGTGCATCCAAGATGCGCCTGATGACGAGTTCTTCACCGGCAGGTAATTTGGCGGGACTGTTATGTCTTGCGGCCATTTTCCCTCTCCTTTCATTGCGGTTCGCCCCGGCAGTCCTCCAGGAGACCGAGGCGCCCGCCCGGGAAACGGGCGCCTACGCAACCGAAGAAGTTGCCACCGCTCCTGTCGATCGTCCATGACCGGAACGGCATGCTATTTTTTTTAGATGCCCGGAAATGTAAGGAAGCGTCGTCCATAGGCTCAGCGATTGATTCCGCGAACACCACGCCTGGCCAAATCCTATAGACCGATCGGATGGTCGAGGGGGGACTCGAACCCCCATCGGGGGAGCGCTACTCGAGTGGGATGCCGGCCTGGATCAGCCGCTTCTCCATCGGCTTTCGCCATTCGGGCGCAAGGAATGGGAGACGCAGCGCCTTCCTCGCATCCTCCAGGTTCTGCGGCTCATAGTAGGCCAGGTGCCACAGCCCCCTCACGGTAATATTGCCGACATCGCCCCGGATTCGCTCGATCCCGTCACCGGCGCCCACCTCCCCCTCTTCCAGCACTTTCAGGTAGAAGCCGGTCCTGCCGCTGGCCATGAACCGTTTCGGGAAATCAGCCATCCCCATCCGGATTCCGATCTTGAAGCAGGGAACGCGCGGCTGCGTCACTTCCACCAGCGACGCCCCGATCCGGTACACGTCGCCGATGCGAACCGCATCCTCAAGCATCCCCTCTACGGTGAAATTTTCGCCGAATTGTCCGAAGGCAAAGTCCGTTCGCCCGAGCTCGCGGCTCCACCATTCGTAATGCTCATACGGGTAGGCATACGCGGCTTTATGGACACCGCCGTGGACCGAAGGATCGGCCTGCTTGTCGCCATCAAGGTTCAGCCGCCGGAGCATCACCCGCCCCGTCACCGGTTCCTTGAAGATCCCCGTGGATACCGTTTCGTCCCGGTAAGGAACCTCTTTCGGCATGGAGGCGTTCACTGAGAGGAGTTTCATCATTGGACTTTCCTCATGCTACCGGCTGGCCGAGAGTTTCCTCATGACCTTCCGGCCGTCGCCTTTTCCTGGCCGTCACGATCCGGCCGGTCCGATCCGTCGCTGCCACCAGCGGTTTCTTCTCCGCAGTTTCCCCTTTTAGATTTCCTCCTTTCCTTGGTCGTTTCCCTTTTCCGGGAAGTCCCTGCTCCAGTTGTTTGTGAGAAGAGTTCCGTCCCGAAGAAAATTTCGCCCCGGAAGGTAAGAGAACGGGGCGTTGCGGCGTCCAACAGGCGAACCGTGCGACGCCACCTCACCCGCTGCGGCGAGTGCCGCGAGGAATATGAAGCCCTGTTCACAGCTCTTAAACGCAGGCAGGAACAAGAAGGAAGATGAAGGCTGGCCGGATTGAGCCATTCAGGCGCTCGGAAACGAACGCGCCTGCGAGTACAATAGGGGTAAGTTTCAGAAGTTCGCGACGGTTCAGCTTTCTCCACTCGCGTTGGGTGAGCGTCTGCTCCACCGCGTCCGGTTCCACCGCCGGCTCCGTCGGCTCGGACTCACACAGTGGTTCGCAACCTGTCCTTCACCTTGGCCTTGAGGGGTTCATCTCCCTGCACACCGGAAAGTGACGAACGGCTTTTGCCTTGCACAGCGGCAGTCGTTAAAGGAAGTATACAGCCAAACCGCGCCGCTCGGGCCGACTTCACGAAAAAAGGGAACTTGCCGGATGCCTCGCACTGACCTGCCCACGCGGATCGGTCTATCGATATCCTTGATCCGCTTCGACTACCAGGTCGAACCGGACAGTCTTCTCTCCGCCACGCAGGTAGAGTTGGGTCGTGAGCGGTTTGTGCCCCGGCACGGAGACCTTGAAGTGGATGTGGGGCGGGCGGCCCGGGTAGATGCCGGGAGGCGAGGTTGTGAACGCGTAGGCGCCCGTAGCACCGGTCCTCTGCGCCCCGCGCAGGGAGTCGACGTACCGCCCCGAGCGATCCGCATGCCACCACTCCACGCGCGCCCCGGGTATGGGGCGGCATCCGGGATACGAAAGCACCTCTCCCGTGACAGTCATTCCCGAACCGGTTGAAAGCCGCTCCGGCGCCCCCGGCGTGTAGAAGGGCCCTTCCGTGTCTTCCGCCGTAGGGACGCACTTCCCGTCCGCTCCGCGGATCGGACCGGGCAGTCCGACCAAGGTCAGGACGAGCAGGCACGCAATAGCGATGAGGTACCCGGTAACCCGATATCCCCGCGCCGCTCTCCCGAATACTCTTGCAACTGACGGTTTCATCTTTGTTTGGGTGCCCGGCAATGGGACGGAGTTTCGGACCCGGAAGCGGAACTTCCCCATCAATGCCCCGCCTGCAGCGGGAGCGACGCCTTCTTCCGTCGCCGTTTCGCCGCCTGCAAATTAAGGAACTCCACGAAGGCGGAAAAAGCGATCGCGAAGTAGAGATACCCTCGGGGTATGTGGAACCCGATGCCGTCGGCGATCAGCGCCATGCCGACGAGGATCAGGAAGCTCAGCGCCAGGAGTTTGACCGAAAGGTGGGCATTCACGAAACGGGACAGAGACTCCGAGGCCAACAGCATGATGACGATGGCGATGACGATGGCCGCTGCCATCACAGGCAGATGCTGCGCCATCCCGATGGCTGTGATGACGCTGTCCAGGGAAAAAACGACGTCCAGGACGAGGATCTGGGCGATTGCCGCCCAGAACCCGGAAACGCGGGATTGGCGGATTTCCTCCTCCACCCCTTCCACGGTGGCGTGGATCTCCACGGTCCCTTTGGCCAGCAGAAAGAGTCCGCCAGCAGCCAAGATGACATCGCGCAGGGAGACGGAATGTCCGAACACGGCGAAAAGCGGCCTCGTCAGCCCCACCAACCACGCCATTCCTGCAAGCAACAGCAACCGGGTGACCACCGCCAGCGCCAGGCCGGCACGGCGCGCGCGACTCTGCTGGGACGCCGGCAGGCGGTTGGACACCAGGGAGATGAAGATCAGGTTGTCGATACCAAGGATGATTTCCAGGACCGTCAGGGTCAGCAGACTTGCCCAGAGGCGAGGGTCGAGCAGGATTTCCATGCGTTACCTCCGTATACCCCCCTTCGGGGGAAAGGAGCTTTTTTTCAACGGAATGGCGAGGCGGGACGCCGATGTCCTTTGCCGAATCGGCGGTCCTTACAAAATTCAGATTCTCGACAGCGCACGGGCTTTCTGCTCGAGCCTCTCCCGGTTCAGGATCTCGATCGTTCCATCGTCGATCCGGATAAAGCCCTGGGCACGCAGCGCCTTGAGTTGCTTGTTCACGCTTTCCCGCGTCGCTCCAATCATGGAAGCCAGATCTTTCTGCGTCACCTTCACGCCGATCCGGGTCCGTCCGTCCTCCTGGACACCGAAGGCGTCTCCGAGATCGAGTATCTTCTTCGCCAGGCGTGCGGTGATGTCGAGAAAGCGACTCTCCGCGAGCTGCCTGTCCGTGTCGCGGATTCTGCGGGCAAGGACTTCGAGTATTTTTTCGACGATGCCGAAACGATTTCGCATGATGGCCATGAGATCCTCACGATGCAGGCAGAGGGTCTCGGTCTCTTCCACGGCCTGAACGGTGGCGGAGCGGGGCTTGCCGTCGAAGAGGGAGAGCTCTCCGAGGAGGTCCCCCGTTGCCAGAATGGCCAGGATCAGTTCCTCGCCGGAGGAGGACGGGATGGTGACCTTCACTCGCCCGCGGACGATGATGTGAAAGGAGCCCCCCTCGTCGCCCATGTGGAAGAGAACCTGGCCGCCCGGGTACCGCCTCCGGACGAGGCGTTTCTCGAGGAGCTGGAAATCGGCAGGTTCGAGGGAGTGGAACAGCGCGATCTTGTGTCGCAAACTTGAAAGGGACATGACCCTCTGGTCCGTGAGCATGCGTTCGCCGCCGAGGGGGAAAGGGTAACATCCCCACTTGGACCCGTCAATTTCCCGGGGGATATTTCACAGTCGACGTGTGAAGTGGTTCATACCGGATTCGACGGCAAACGTCGTATGCTTAGTCGATAGATATTCCGTCTTGATGGAAAAAGGGAGAGGGAGAGGGCGCGATCATGACCGATGGGGCAACGATTCTCGCATCGATCGTGGATGCGGGGAAACCGAAGCTGGTGCTCGGTGAAGTCCACCGGACGCTCGCCGGAATCGTGGAGAAAGACGATCTGCACCGACTCGACCAGGTCTTCTCCGATGTTCAGCGTCTCTTCGCGGGAAGGTATCCGGGATACTCCAAATGCAACACCCGGTATCACGATCTGGAGCACACGACCGACACCCTTCTCGCGATGGGCCGGCTCATTCACGGGGCTGTCGAGGCAGGCCGCGCCATCGAACGTCACACGACCCTTCTTGGGCTCGTCAGCACGCTCCTGCACGACACAGGTTATATCCAGACAGATGACGATCGCGTGGGAACGGGTGCGAAATACACGGCCGGCCATATCTTCCGCAGCATCAAGTTCGCGAGGGAATACCTCCGATCCAGGGGATATTCGCGGGCGGATTACGCGGTTTGCCGAAATGCGCTTCTGTGCACCGGCATCTACAACCGGATCGGGAAGATCCCCTTCCGTACGCCGGATGAAGCGCTGATCGGGAAAATGCTCGGGACATCGGACCTCCTGGGCCAGATGGCGAGCCGTCGTTATCTCGAAAAACTGCCGTACCTCTACCGGGAGCTGGTCGAAGGGGAAATACTCAAGCACGTGAGCGAATACGATTTCCTTGAAAACACGACGGCATTCTACCACTCCACCCTCGACAGATTCGCCGGTGACCTGGGCGGCGCATCCGCGTACATGCGGGACCATTTCCGGACGCGATGGAGGATCGACCGCGACCTTTACCTCGAGGCCACCGAGGAGAACATCACTTATCTCGGATCGGTCCTCCGACGCCATCCGACGGACTATCTGCCCTTGCTGAAAAGACGAAAAAAAGGACCGAAACCCGCCTTACCCCTTGGCAATACCCGCACCCGGGCGCATTCCTGGGTGTAACGTTCCGCGAAAAGCGTCGATCCCTGCGGGAATTTCGCGAAGAGTCTTGTTCGTTCCGTGTTAACATAATGTCAGGAAGGGGAACGTGAATATCGAGTAACGAAGAAACGTATTATTGCAAGGAAACCGGGCCGACTTCGTTTAAAGAAGGAGGTCGCCATGGAAGCATCCCGCCGCGCTGCGTTGGCGGCTTTTTCCCTTGTGATCGCACTGTCCGTCCTCGCGGCGACTGTCCTGACAGCCGGTGCAAGGCCCGAGGAAGAAATCACCCCATCCACCGCAATCGCACGCCTGAAGATCGTCAAGGGAACGGCCTGGGTCCGGCCGGCCGATTCCGGCGAATGGGAGGAGTATTCCCACAATTCCCCCGTGGTGGAACGCTCGCGGGTGAGCATCCCTGGCGGTTCCGAGTCGGAGATCCAGTTCCGGGGAAGCCAGTAT
>Ga0153916_10001327_pt1 | contig 17605 bp, 15 predicted proteins | sample Opewatmetagenome_FD_109642 | JGI IMG/M metagenome (GOLD analysis project Ga0153916, IMG submission 109642) | Freshwater wetland microbial communities from Ohio, USA - Open water 3 Core 3 Depth 4 metaG | ecosystem: Environmental > Aquatic > Freshwater > Wetlands | place: USA: Ohio, Lake Erie... | reverse complement strand
GCTCGGGAATCGCGAAGGCTTCCTCGGTGGGCACGATCCTTAGCGCGCTATCGGACATAGTTCCTCTCTCCCAGGGTCTAGACACGGATCACCGTCCGGTTGACGATGCATCTAAAGTGGGCCGCTTGAGCCTGCCAAGGGGAGGACAAACAGGGTGGCAAATGCGTTCGCAGCCAGACATGTTTCCGGCACGCAGCCAGCGGCGATAAGCGGAGCCCGCGCCTGGTGGTCGGTGTTCATCTTCACCATCGCCTTGATGTTCAATTTTCTCGATCGCCAGGTGATGACCCTGCTGATCACGCCGATCAAACAGGATCTCGGCCTCTCCGACACGCAGATCAGCATCCTGATCGGCTTCATGTTCGTGCTGTTCTACCTCGTGATCGGCATCCCGATCTCGCGGCTGGTGGATCGCGGCCCACGCAAATGGATCATCGGCGCGGGCATCGCCTTCTGGAGCATCATGACCGCGAGCTGCGGCCTCGCCCAGAATTTCTGGCAGCTGGCGATCGCGCGCATGGGCGTCGGCATCGGCGAGAGCTGCAACGGGCCGGCGACCTATTCGATCACCGCCGACATGTTCCCGCGCGAGAAGCTCGCCCGGGCGATTTCGGTGATCAACATCGGCATGGTCGCGGGGTCCGGCATGGCCCTGCTGGTCGGTGGATCTCTGATCGTCTGGCTCACCCAGTTGGGCGAGGTCTCGGTTCCGATATTCGGCACGCTTCGTCCCTGGCAGATGACCTTCATGATCGTCGGCCTGCCGGGCGTGCTGTGGGCGCTGCTGCTCATCCTCACCGTTCCGGAACCGCATCGCCGCGGCGAGAGTGCGACGCAAAAAGCGGATGTGCCATCCTTGACGAACGTGCTCCGCTTCCTCTCGCTGTGGCGCGCCGCCTATATCCCGATGGTGATCGCTGTCGGCGTCAAATCGATGCTGAGCTTCGGCAACACCGTGTGGAGCCCGAGCTTTTTTGAACGACGCTTCGCATGGGCGCCCGGCATTCCGGGTCTCTATATCGGCATCGTCTCGCTGGTGATCTCGCCGATCGGCCTGCTGCTCGGCGGCTGGATCGCCGACAAGCTGGCCGAACGCGGCCATGAGGATGCCAATATGCGGGTCGTATTGTGGGCCTCGATCGGCCTGCTCCCCTTCTCGATCCTCTATCCGCTGATGCCGACCCCTGCTCTCGCGCTGGTCATGCTGGGCGGCAGCCTGTTTCTGGGATCGGTGGGCGCGGGCCCGGCGAACACCGCGATCCAGGTGATCACGCCCGGGCGCATGCGCGGCACGGTGTCGGCGCTCTATATCGCGGTGTTCAACATGGTCGGCTATGGCGTGGGTCCGCTGGTGATCGCCCAGCTCACCGACCGCGTGTTCGGCGACGAAGCGATGCTGCCCAGTTCGATGGCGATCGCCGCGGCGGTGCTCGGGCCGCTCGGCCTGCTGTTCAGCTGGATGTCGCTCAAGCCTTATGCAGCGGCATCATTGGCGGCGCGCAAACGCGAGGGCATATGATCGCCAGGATTCGACACTCCCTCGATCTCAAAGGAGTAAAAGTATGATCGACCTCTATACCGCGGGCACTCCCAATGGCTGGAAAGCCTCCATCATGCTGGAGGAGTGCGAGCTTCCCTACGAGGCGCATATTCTCGATCTCGGTAAGCTCGATCAGAAGAAGCCTGAATTCCTGGCGATCAACCCCAATGGCCGGATTCCGGCGATCGTCGACCGCGACCTCGGCAATTTCCCGGTGTTCGAAAGCGGCGCGATCCTGATCTATCTCGCCGAAAAGGCCGGCAAGTTCCTGCCCACCGACGTCAAGGGCCGCAGCGTCGTGATGCAGTGGCTGATGTTCCAGATGTCCGCGGTCGGCCCGATGATGGGACAGCTCAACGTCTTCCGTCGCTATTTCGACGAGCACCTGCCCGCCGCGATCGACCGTTACGACCGCGAGGTCCGGCGTCTGTTCGGCGTCCTCGATGGGCGGCTGAAGGATCATCAGTATCTCGCGGGCGATTATTCGATCGCCGATATCGCGACCTGGCCGTGGATTCGCGGGCATTTCTGGTCCGGCGTGCCTCTCGACGATTACCCCAACCTCGAGCGCTGGCTGGAGGAAATCCGTATCCGCCCGGCGGTGGAGCGTGGCATGATGGTGCCGCCCCCGCGTGACATCGAAGGCGGCCGCGAGAAACTTCTTTCGGACGGCAAGACGATTCTGGCGTAGTCAGGATCGTTGTTCCTTCGCAGGAGAGTGGAAATGCACGTCAATCGCATCGATCACATCAATCTGCGGACGCCGCTGCTGGAGGAGACGCTCGTGTTCTACGAGCGTCTCCTCGACCTCAAGCGCGGGCGGGCAGCGGGCATGGATCAGGCGCGCAACGCCTGGCTCTATGACCCCGCAGGCGCGCCGATCGTCCACGTCAACATGCCGGATGATGGCGAGCAGCTGCTGCAGGGCAACGACAGCGGCCGCATCCACCATGTCGCGCTCGATTGCGTCGGCCACGACGAAACCATGGCGAAAATCACCGACATGGGCCTCGATTACTCGACCAATTTCATCGAGGAGATCGGGCTCAGGCAGATCTTCGTTCTCGATCCCAACGGCGTTCGGCTGGAGCTGAATTTCCGCGCGGGAAACTAGATGACCAGGCCCGCAGTGCGGGCCTGGTCGACCGCCGACCGGCGCAATTCCACCCGCTCGGGAAAAACCTACGACCCGTATTGCGTCTCCGGTCTTTAGCGAGGCGTTTACCCTCTATCGTTACGATGACCCGCGAAATCGAGATCAACAAAGGTCATCAAGTGAAGAAGCAGATGTTCTCCCTGAAGGTGGGGGCGCCGATCGTTGCAGCGTCGGTCGCGACGCTGGCGCTCAGTAACTCCCTCATCGTCATGCTGGCGGGCCGTCCCGACCTTGACGCGCTTCAGCGCCTTCAGGCGGTGTGGCCGCTGGCCCTGACCTCGGGGACCGCCATCATTCTCGTGATGTCCTTTCTCTATTCCACCATTCTGGATTTCATCCGCGATGTTGAGCGCCGCGAGGCAGAGGCACGCCACCTCGCCCTGCACGATGCTTTGACGGATCTTCCGAACCGTTCGCTGTTCGCGGATCGCCTTCAGCAGGCGGTGGCTGGCGTGAAGCGTGGATCGGCGGGGGTCGCCGTTCTCACGCTCGACCTGGACCACTTCAAAAGCGTCAACGATACGCTCGGCCATCTGGCCGGTGATCAGCTCATCCGCGAATTCGCCAACCGGATCAAACCGCTCCTGCGGTCGTCGGATACCGTCGCCCGCCTGGGCGGCGATGAGTTCGCCGTGATCCAGCTCGGCGTCAAGAAGCCCGCCGATGCGGAAGCCTTGTGCCTGCGCATTCTTGAAGCCGGACGCCAGACGTTCAAACTGGACGGTGGCGAAATCAGCGCGAGCGTCAGCATCGGCGTTGCGCTCGCCCCGGGCAGCGGCACGGATCCAACGGAACTGCTGCGGAAATCCGACATGGCCCTGTATCGCGCCAAGAGCGACGGGCGCGGCGGCTTCCACCTTTTTACCGAGCAGACAAATCCGGCCGGTCAGCCCAAGGCCGGCCACTCCCGGAACTTCGGACACGCCAAGACGATCACGCCGAGCAGCTGAAAATCACAGCATCTTTCCGTCGTCTTGTCGGGGTCAGCCCAGCAAGGCGATGCGGTGCCTCTGCTCGCCAAGGCCTTCGATCCCGCAGGTCACTTCGTCGCCGATCTTCAAATATTCCGGCTTCTTCATGCCGAAGGCGACACCGGCGGGCGTTCCGGTGATGATGAAGTCGCCCGGCAGCAGCGTCTGGTAGCGGCTGAGATGCGCGACGATCTCGGCGACCGGGAAGATCATCTCCGCCGTGCTGCTGTCCTGGCGGATCTCGCCGTTCACCTTCAGCCACATCGGCAGCTTTTGCGGATCGGCGATCTCGTCGCGCGTCGCGAGCCACGGCCCCACCGGCGCGAAACCATCGAGGCTCTTGCCCTTGCCGAACTGGCCGCCTTTGTCGAACTGCCACTCGCGCTCGGAAAAATCGATCGTCAGGCAATAGCCCGCGACATGGTCCAGCGCGTCCTCGACAGCGACATTGCGCGCCGCCGTACCGATGACGAAGCCCAGCTCGACCTCCCAATCGGTTTTGCGGGCGTCAGCGGGAATGTGGACATCGTCCGTGGCGCCCGACAGCGCGGCGATGCTCTTTGCGAACTGCATCGGATAGGCCGGGATCGCCATGTCGCACTCGACGGCATGGTCGCGGTAATTGAGCCCGATCGCCACGATCTGCCGAAAGTTCGAAACCGGCACGCCGAGCCGCGGCTGCCCCTCGACCAAAGGCAGGCGCTCGGGATCGATCGCGCCAAGGATCGCCAGCGACTCCGGCGAGAGAAGCGCAACGCTGATATCGGGCAGAAGCGGCGATAGCGCGCGTATCCGGCCCTCGGCGTCCAGAATGCCGGGCCGTTCCGCACCGGCAGGCCCGTATCGTACCAGCTTCACCCGCCTCTCCCGTTTTTGTCATTATGATCCGGTTTCACGACACGGGTTCACACGCCGCGTCACCAGTCCGTTGTTGTATTGATCGTCCAAAGCATGTCCATCGCCACCGGTGACGCTTTGCACATGGTGGCATCGATCCGGATTTTGTGGAACCGGCGGCTGAGGCGCGCGGAAATCATTCTTCGACACAAGTGGTCGGGGAGACAGGATTCGAACCTGCGACCCTCTGGTCCCAAACCAGATGCGCTACCAGGCTGCGCCACTCCCCGAGCTGGTCCGATTGGACTAGCGATGCGATGCGGCCGGGTCAAATCGAATAGATGTCGACCACCGCCTGGATATAGTCGTTGAGCAGGGTGATCTTCTTCGAGGCGATCCGCCATGCATCGCCCTCGCGCTTGAGGCCGTGCTCATAGCGCCCGAAGAACACGGTCGAGCTCTGCCGCTTGCTGTTGAAGCTGTGCACCGCGAAGTTCGACCGCACCGTGGCGCTGGCCTCGTCCGCGCCGTCGAGCAGGATGCCGGACAGCAGATGCACGGTGCGCGGCAGCGGCTTGCTGGCGATCGACAGGCCGGAGCTGATGCGCCACGCCCGCTCGCGGAGATAATCCCGCCCCCTGTAATAGATCAGCGACAGCTCGCGGTCGGGATCTTGCGTTGTCTCGTCCTCGCTGCGCCAGGCCGGAACCCAATAGACCGCGTCTTCGGTGAACAGGCCGAGCCAGTCGTCCCATCGCCGGTCGTCGAGATACAGCGCCTCGCGGTGAAGCAGCGCTTCCGCCTCGGCCTGGGTGATCGGCGCGCTCATGCCACGGCCTCCGCTGCCGCGCGGTCGCGGGCGATGCCGCGGTCGACCCGCTCGAGCCAGGCGCGATAATAGGCCTGGAACAGGCTCTCGTCGCACAGCCGCGAATTGCCCGCGACCGAGCGTTCGGGATCAAGTCCGATCCCTTCCGACAAGGCGTTTCCGCCTATCTTCGAAGCGGTCATCCCGCGCGCATGGCCCTGCAGATAGCCGCCGACCGGCACCACATAGCCGTCCTGGCAATCCTCGTAGCAGACGATGTCGTCCGGGGTGGCAAGTCCGCTCGGGTTGAAGAAATCCTCATATTGCCGGATGCGCTTGCGCCGCGTTTCCGCCGACTCCCCCACCGGCGCCATGCAATAGGTCGTCATCTCGGTGAGGTCCGGCGCGATCGGGCGGATGACGCGGAGCTGGCTTGAGGCGTTCTCGGCGAGCTGGACATTCGGAAACAGCGTCAGGTTGCGCGAATTGAACATCCAGTCGCGCTTGGCCTCGCCGAACTTGTCCTTGAGCTCCGCCGCACGGTCATAGAGCGCCAGCTGGTCCGACACCGGGATCAGCGCCCAATTGAGCACATGGCCGTGCGGAAAGCTGTAACTGCCGCCGCGGATCGCGTCGCTCGCGTCGGTCATCGGATTGTCCTTCTCGAACACCGACTGCATCGCCTCCCCCGCCTTCACCTCAACCCGCCGGTCGAGAATGCGCATGTACGACGGATGGACCGACGTGAAATGATAGGCGTCCGAGCAATTCTCGAGCTGCAGCTTCCAGTTCGCGGCGTAGGTGAAGGTGACGACGCCGGGCACCAGCTCCAGCCCCTCGGGGCTTTGGTCGACGGCCAGGTCGATCAGCTTGCGGGCCTCGCCGAGATGATCTTCCAGCGGCGGCACATCGGCGCTGAGACTGCCGAACAGCAGGCCACGATACTCGCCGAACCGGGCGATCGGCGTCAGATCGTGGCTGTCTGAGTCGAACGCAGGGGTATAGGCGCCGTCATTCTTGCCCTTGATCGCCTTGTTGCGCCCGGCGCTGTCGAACGACCAGCTATGATAGGGGCAGACATGCAGCCGCTGGTTGCCCTGCTTGAAGGCGCAGACGCGCGCGCCGCGATGCGGGCAGGCGTTGAGGAAGCAGTTCACCGCCCCTGTGCCGTCGCGCATCAACACCACCGGCTGGCGGCCGATATAGGTGGTGAAATAGTCGTGACGGTTGGGAAGCTGGGCGGCAAGGCCGAGGAACACCCACCCGCCCTCGAAGATGTGCTTCATCTCCAGGTCGAAGATTTCGGGATCGCTGTAGAGCCGCCGATGGACGCGAAACACGCCGTCCCCCGGCCGGTCGTCGATCAGCGTTCTCAGTTCTCTCGGATCCATCAAACCCTCTCGTTCTTCCTTTTCAGGCAGAATGGCCGCCGGAGCCGGCCGAGGCAAGCCGGTGTCCGCTGACTTCCGCTCCGGCATCCCGCGGCAGGCGCATGAAGGAAAAGACCGAGGTCGCGCCGATCGCCGCCATCGCGATCAACGCGATCCGGCAGTCATCGGCGGTCAGCGATCCGTTGCCGCTCAGCGCCAGGCTGAGATTCATCGCGATCGCCGACAGCGAGATGCCGAGCGCGGCGACGATCGAATTGCCGACATTGGACAGCACGGTGGCATCGCCCATCTCGTCGGACGGGACGTCGGCGAAGGTCAGGGCCATCATGGCGGTAAACAGCACCGACCGGCACATGCCGCCGATGAACAGGACGGCAAACAGGAACCAGAAGGGCATCGACGCGGTCAGCAGCGCGCAGGCGGCGGTCGCCGCGGCGGTCAGCAGCGCGCCGCTGACCAGCGCGAAGCGGAAGCCTATCCAGCGCAGCGCCTGGCTGGCGATCGTCTTCAGCACGAGATCCCCGGCGTTCTGCGCGAGCAGCAGCAATCCGGACTGGAACGCGCTCAGGCCGAATCCGACCTGAAACAGCAACGGCAGGATGAACGATTGCGCCATGAACGGGATCTTGATGAGCGATCCGCCGGTGATCGTCGCCGCGGTGAAGGTCTGGAAGCGGAGCGCCTTCAGCGACACCAGAGGATAAGCGATGCGCCGCGAATGGCGCACCGCCAGCACGCCGAGGATCAGGCCCACCGCGATCAGCACCGCGGGCCCCTGCCAGCCGATCCCCTGCGCGCCCAGCCGGTCGAGCCCGTAGATGAAGGTGGTCAGCGCCGATCCGGTGATCACGAAGCCCTTGGTGTCGAACGGCTTGTCACTCTCGGCAGTCAGATTGGGAATGTAGCGGAGCGCCAGCAACACCCCGGCCAGGCCGATCGGCACATTCAAGTAGAAGATCCACGGCCAGGACAGAAAGGTGGTGATGAAGCCGCCGATCGGCGGGCCGATCACCGGCGCGATCAGCGCGGGGGTGGTGCTGATCGCCATCACGCTCACCAGATCGGCCTTGGGAGTCGTCCGCAGGAGCAGGAGATTGCCGACCGGCACCATCAGGCTGGCGAATATCGCCTGCAGGGCGCGCGCCAGCGCGAACTGGGTCAGGCTTTCGCTCAGCCCGCACAGCACTGAAGCGATGGTGAAGCCGATGATCGCGATGACAAAGACCCGCCGGGTTCCGAAACGATCCGCGACCCAGCTGCTGATCGGCAGGAACACCGCCGAAACCATGATATAGACGGTGATGCCGATGCTGAGGCCCACCGGCGAGACGCCGAAATCTTCCGCCATGCGCGGCATGGCGGTGGCGATGATCGTGCTGTCGAGCGTCGCCATGAACATGGCGACCGCGACGATCAGCGCGATCAAGCGTGGGTTGACCGGTTTCGATCGCATGCCGGGTGCCGTGAATCCGATTTCTGGAAATGAGCCGCTGGAACCGGCACCGGTCATAGGGCTATCGCGCCGGAAAGCAGGGAAATTAAATCATCCGGACAGCGAACTGGCGCGCGGCGGCGCTGCGATGGTGGGCCCGGAGGGATTCGAACCCCCAACCAAGCCGTTATGAGCGGCCGGCTCTACCGTTGAGCTACAGGCCCCACCTGCGCCGATCTCTGGCGATAGCCCTTCTGGCGCACGCGACGCAAGCGCCGCAGCGGCCGGACCGTTCGCGGGATCGCGGCGTAGATCCCCAGATGGGGCTCGCCGCGGGTTTTTCCAACCGCCTCGAAACGCTCAGGCGGTTGCGCGGCCCTCGCCGATGCGGCTTGGCAGGATCAGCACGAAAAGCCGTTCCTCGATGTCGAGCCGTCCGCCCAGCGAACGCGCGAGCTGCCGGACCAGCCGCAAGCCGAAAGCGAGGCCGATCGCCGGCGCCTCCAGGCTGTCGTCCATCCCTGCCGAGCCGGGATCGAGCATCGCCTCCTCGCTCCGTCCGACGAGCGCCGCCGGCCGCGCAAGAAATATGCGGATGCGGTCATCCTCTTCGGCCCGCGCGCCATACACCAGATGCTCGCCTGCCGCCGCCGCGCCGATCACCGAGGCGAACAGCCGGCTGACAATCCGCTCCACCGCTTCCGACGAGGCGGTTGTGCCGGGCAGCCCGGGCGCGATGCTGCCGGTGAGCTGCAATCCGCGTTCGGTGGCGAGCGGCCGGTAACGATCGACCAGATCCCCGATGATCTGGCCGACATCGGCGAGGCCGGCCTCCCCGGGGGCAGTCGCTTCCTTCGCAAGCGTATCGAAGTCGTCGATCGCGGTCAGAAGCCGTTGCGCCTCGTCGACGATCACCGCCGCGCGGTCGCGATAGTCGGCCGCCGCCGGGCCGAGGATCTGCTGCTCGATCATTTCGGCAAAGCCCAGGATCGCGTTCAGCGGCGAACGCAGTTCATGCGCCAGTTGCCGGACCGCGTCGGGGGACGGCTGCTCGCGCCGCGAGGGCGCGGCGGCGGCCGGCGCGCCTTCGACGGATGCGATTTCCCAGGCTTGCGGGCGCCGCGCGGTGCCCCGATAGCCGGTGAAGCGGCCGTCGCGGGGATCGAATGTCGGTACGCCCGAAAGCCGCCATTCGCCGCTTGCGTCGCCGCCTCCAGGAATGATCAGCCGCGAGTCCCGGAAGGGCGCACGCTTGCGGAAGGCTCCCGCGGCCTGGGTGTCGACGCCGTCTCCGGGGGTCACGGCGGCAACCGCGATGCTGCGGCCGATCATCGGCTCGCGGGCGACGCCCTCCACCCAGCAGATGATCCCCTGCGAATCGCTCTCCCAACGGAAATCGCCCACCAGCGGCCAGGTGGGCGCGGGCTGCCGCGGTGTTTCCTGCTCGCCGAACAACTCGGCTTGCTCCTCCGATGGCGGCACATATCCCGCCTGCCCCAACGGCCCGACGCGATCGCGGAACGTCTCGATGCGGTGCAGAAGATCGCGGATCTGGGCGCTGCCGTTGGCCAGCGCCGGATGCTGTACCGGCTCCGCCTCGGCGGCTTCGGGCTGGGCATGGATTTCGGACGGCTCGAACAGCCGTTCGACACGTTCGACGGCCGGCGCCTCCTCGACACCGTGGGCAGCCCTGGATGCCTCTGCGGCCACCTCCAGCGCGCGGCTGTAGGCCACCATCAGATCGGCGGAAAGCGCGGACTCGGCCGCGCGGTGTTCCGCCGGTTGCGGACCGGGAATGATGAAGTCCACCGGTCCCAGCGCCTCCAGCGCCTGCCGGACCGGCTCGCCAAGATCGCGGCGGCCGCGCAGGATGTTGCGCACCGGAGCCGTCAGCGCGGGAAGCAGTTCGAGCCACTCCGCATCGTCAAGCGGCGCCTTGGCGAACAAGGTGGCGATGTCTGCCGCGGATTCTTCGGCAAACAGCAACAGCAGCCGGCCCGGAATATGGAATCCGGCAAGAGATCGGGCGACCTCGCTCCGAACCCGGCGCGGCACGACATGCTTCAGCTCGTCGAGCCGTTCGAAGGCTTGCTCGACAAGCGTCCCGTCGCACCGGCCACGCCCCTGCGCGATCAGGTCGACCAATTGGCGATAGGCCGCAATACGGGCATTCTCGGTCAGCATCGGCTGCGCGAGCACGGTCGCCATCATGTCGTCGAAGCGAAGCCCGTCACTCATCGATTGCGCATTTGCCTCATGTCCGGAAGGAGCATCTGCTCCCGCTGCCCCTTTTGAGCAATAATCCTTAACAAGCTTTATTCCAGCTATTCCGGGACCTGGAAGAAATAGGACTCGCGCGCTTCGCGAAAGAATGTTTTAGAAATCCGAACCCACCTATCATAAATATACAGAATGAACCTCGCTCCTCCTCTCGACGACATCGACCGCAAGATTCTCTCGACCCTGCAGGATCAGGGGCGGATAACCAACGTCGCCCTCGCGGCGGAGACCGGCCTGACCGCGCCGCCCTGCCTGCGCCGGGTGCGCGCGCTCGAGGATGCGGGCGTGATTCGCGGCTATCATGCTGAACTGGACCCGGAAAAGCTCGGCTACGGGCTCACGGTGTTCGCGCTGGTCAGCCTGAAAAGCCAGGCGGAAGCCGATCTGCGCGCGTTCGAACAGCATATCGCCGGGCTGCCGCAGGTGCGCGAGTGCCACATGTTGAACGGCGAGATCGATTTCATCCTCAAGATCGTCAGCCACGATCTCCAGGAATTCCAGCGGTTCCTGACCAGCCAGCTCACCCCGGCGCCGAACGTGGCCAGCGTCAAGACCTCGCTCACCATCCGCACCTCCAAGGCCCTGCCCGGCGTTCCGGTGGACAACGTCCCGGCCTGAGCGTGCAGGGCGGCTATCGGGCTGAAACGGCCTCCAGACGCTGCCGGCTGGTGCTGTCCATTCCGCAGACGTCGATCCCATCGACAGGGACTGGCGATGATCCATGCGGCTTCGGGCCGGCGGCGATCGAGCAACACGCCCCTCCCCTCGATTTCGCATCGTAGAGGGCGGTGTCGGCGGTCCGAAGCAGCGTCTCCAGATCCTCGCCATGCTGTGGAAGCAGCGCGATGCCGATGCTGACGCCGATCGTCGCGATCCCGTCACCGACGTCATAATCGGTTCCAGAGATTCCGGCGATGATGCTGTCCCCGAAGCGGAGCGCATCCGAACGCTCGCTCGTCGTCGAAATGATGACGAACTCGTCGCCGCCAATGCGCGCGACAGCATCGCCCGGCGGGACAAGTCCCTGAAGACGGCCGGCGACCACCTTCAGCAACTGATCGCCAGCCGCATGTCCGTAGGTGTCGTTGACGGTCTTGAATCCATCGAGATCGAGATAGAACAGCGCGAGGGGCCTGTCCTTGCCCGGTGACCTCGCTTCGATCGCGTGGAGGAGGCCGGTCCGGTTGGAAAGCCCCGTCAAGGCATCATGCCGCGCGCGATACTCATTCTCGCGTTCCGCTTGCATCGTCGTCACCAGGAGCCGGTTCAATCGGAACGCGGCGATCGTCATGCTGACCAGATAGAAGGGTATCTGGAACGTCACGATCAGAAGAATGGGCTCTCCGGAAAACACCGCGCCGAGCGCGCAGGGGCCAAGGCTCAACAATATCATGACGGCCACCAATCGGGGCGCGCCGAAGTTGCGAAAGCATATTCCGCCGACCATCGCAGCCGCCGACAGGCAGGCGAGCGTCGCCGCAACCCAGTCGCCGCTCATGACGCTGATGAATGTGCCATAGCCAACGCTGAACGCCCACAGGACCCCAAGCAGTATATAGATATCGGTGGGGGTCTGGCGGCCGCGGGCGGCAGCCCGGTGCCCGAGGATCAGGACGAACAACCGCGCGGCGCAGAGCAGGATCTCGAGGGCGACCCAGGCCAGGATCACCGGCTGAGGAAGCCGCGTGGCAATGAGAATGGACACGGCAATCGTGTTGATGACGCCGCCTGCGAAGATAGGCAGCGTGCCATAGAGGCTTTGGATGAGCGCCACGCGAATATCCGTCGGCACATCCGGACCGGCATGGACCAGCCATCGCGTGATGGACCAGCGCGGCAGACTGTAGACACTGGATTGATTGCGCACGGGTTGATCCTGCATTCGCGTCAACGCAATTCACCCGATGCCGGTGCAAAGGGCAGCGCAGACCGTGGATGGCTATGTGGCGGAAGGGTTAACAAATGCCACCCTTTGCCTCTGAGCGCTATGCGCACAATCCTTGCCCTCGCTTGACCCGTTCGGCATGGTGCCTCCCTGCCGGTTCGTATGGTGGGAGGAATGAGAGTGATTGCGCGTCCGATATCAGCCGGCATCTGCCTTGTGCTTGCCACAGTCACAGCCATGCCTGCGTCCGCCGCCGGCGATCAGCCGGTGCTGCGTGAAATCGTAGCCAAGGTTCGCGAAACGCAGTTGCGCGCCGACATCGAAAAACTGGTGGGCTTCGGCACCCGCCACACCTTGTCCGACACCAAATCGAACAGGCGCGGCATCGGCGCCGCACGGCGCTGGGTCGAATCCGAGTTCAAATCCATCAGCGCCGGCTGCGGCGGCTGCCTCGACATCGCGACGCCGGCAGAAACCGTCACCGGTTCGCGCGTGCCCACACCCACCGAGATCATCGATGTTCTCGCCATCCAGCGGGGGACGGCGGACCCGGGCCGCGTGATCGTGATCTCGGGCCACATCGATTCGCGCGTGACCGACGTCCTCGATGCGAAGAGCGATGCGCCGGGGGCCAATGATGACGGCTCGGGCACCGTCGCGGTGATCGAGGCCGCCCGTGTGCTGTCGGATTACAAATTTCCGGCGACGCTCGTCTACGCCGTGCTCTCGGGCGAGGAGCAAGGGCTCTACGGCGGCAAGATCCTCGCCGATTATGCCAGGGCGCAGGGCTGGCAGGTCGAGGCCGTCCTCAACAACGACATCATCGGCAACACCACTGGATCGAGCGGCGTCAAGGACAACACCCACGTCCGTGTCTTCTCGGAGGGCACCAAGGCGGTCGAAACCCCCGAGCAGGCGAATCGCCGCCGCTACAATGGCGGCGAGGTCGATTCTCCGTCGCGCAACATCGCCCGTTTCCTCGACCGGCTGGCCGACGACTATCTCACCAATCTCGATGTCGTCATGGTCTATCGCACCGATCGCTATTCGCGCGGCGGCGATCAGGTGCGCATGCTGGAGGCCGGCTTCCCCTCGGTGCGTGTCACCGAGGCGGCCGAGAATTACGATCGCCAGCATCAGGATCTCAGGACCGAGAACGGCAAACCCTATGGCGACACCATCGCCGGGGTCGATTTCGCCTATCTCGCGCAGGTGACGCGTTTGAACCTGATCACGATGGCCGCGCTGGCCTCCGCCCCGCCGCCGCCGCTCGACGTCCAGATCGAAGGCGCGGTCAAACCCGACACCACGGTCAGCTGGTCGCCGGTGCCCGGCGCTGCCGGCTACCGCGTGTGGTGGCGCTCCACCACCGCGCCGCAATGGCAATATAGCCGCTGGGTGGATGGCGATGCCCGTTCGCTCACCCTCCCCGGAATCGTCATCGACGACTGGTTCTTCGGCGTGTCGGCGGTGGCGGCGGATGGATTCGCCAGTCCTGTGCAATTTCCGGGACCGGCAGGGTCGTTCGTTTCCGCGCCCGCAAAGAATTGAGACCGCCGACAGGGAGTTCCCTGCCGCAGCAGGGCTGCTTCGCTGTGGCTATGGCCATGGCGACGGGGGGCGCTAGAAGGAAGCAGCGTTACAGCCGAACAGGAGCGGGCATTTGAAAGTCGTTCTCTATCACTGGGAACCGAATGCGAATTCGGGCAAGCCCATGCTGACGCTGGTGGAAAAGGGCGTCGAGTTTGAAAGCCATTATCTCGACCTTCTGAATTTCGATCAGCACAAGCCGGAATATCTCAAGATCAACCCGCAGGGCACGATCCCGGCGATGACCCATGGCGACATCGTGCTCACCGAGAGCACGGCGATCATGGAATATGTCGATCAGGCGTTCGAAGGCCCGCGCCTGATGCCCGACGATCCCGTCGAGCGCTGGCGCGTCCGCTGGTGGATGAAGTTCATGGATCAGTGGCTCGCCCCCTCGTTCAGCATGATCGGCTGGAGCGTGTTCGTCGGCCCGTCTGTGCGCGAGCGCGATCCCGAGGAGTTGAAGGCGGCGATCGACCGCATTCCGCTGCCGGAACGGCGGATCGCCTGGAACAAGGCGATCTACAACAAATTCTCCGCGGAGGAGATGGCGGAATCGCAGCGTCGCGTTGCACTGGGCATCAACAAGCTTGAAGAGGCCCTGTCGAAGCGCCCCTGGCTTGCCGGCAACAGCTATTCGCTGGCCGACATCAATGCCTTCAACCTGGCCTATGCGCTGCCCCTGTCGCAGCCCGACCTCTCGAACGACGAGAAGACGCCGCACATCATGGAGTGGCTGCGCAAGGTCTATGAACGGCCGGCAACCCAAAAGACCTGGGCGATGGGCAAGACCGCGATGGTCGCGCGGGTGAAGATTCTCGAACGGGGAGCGAACTGATGGCGATGACCCTTTATCATGGCGAGCCCAACGGCCCGTCGCTCACCGTCCTTGCCACCCTGTTCGAAAAGGGCGTCGAGGCCGATCTCAAACGCATCGATCTGGCCTCTGGCGAGCGGCACACCCTGCCCTTCGCCAAGGACACCGAAGTCGCCTTGTCGATCGAGGGCGAAGGCCCGGTGCTCGTCGTCGACGGCACGCCGATGACCGACGCGCTCTACGTCGCCATGTATCTCGACGAGATTGGCGGCGGTCCCAGCCTCCAGCCGCCGGGCGCGCTCGGTCATTGGGACGTTCTGGTCTGGGCGCGCTTCGTTGCCGAACGGCTCGCGCCTGCCGCCAGCACGCTTGGCACCCGCGCCTATCTCGCGCCGCGCCTCGCCGGCCGCTCGAAGGCGGATGTCGACGCCATGATCGCCCGGATCGACAGTGTCGATCTCGCCGATCGCTGGCGAGCGGTCGCTGCGAACGATTACCCGGAAGAGCAGGTCGCGGACTCGCACCGCAAGCTGAAGCTGGTCACAGAGCGCACCGAAAAGGCGCTTGAGAACAGCGACTGGCTGCTCGGCGATTTCTCGATCACCGATCTTGAGGTCTATGGCTGGCTCGCTTCGATGCCGCTGCTCTCGGCCGCCGCGTTCGCGGACACGCCGAAGACCAAGGCCTGGATGGAACGGGTGAAGAGCCGCCCGTCGGTGCAGAAGGCGCTGGCGCTCGCCACCATCGAGGAAGCGACCCAATATTGGGCGCCCGGACCGGAGCATAGCCGCTGGGGTTGACGGGCACATGAGACCCATCGATTTCTTCGACAAGGGGGTCGATCTCGCAGGAGATCGGCTCGCCTTGATCGAAGGCGATATGCGCATGACGTTCCGCGAACTGCGGGACGAGACCTTCCGCTTCGCCGCCGCGCTCCGGCGCGACGGCGCGGCACCGCAAACCACCGTGGCCCTCTATGGGCCCAATCACTGGTCGATCCTGGTCGCGCTGCTCGGTCTCTGGCGCGCGGACTGCAAATGGATCCCGGTCAACGCCCGCAATGCGCTGGATGCCAACATCCAGTATCTGAACTATGTCGGCTGCGAGCGTCTCTTCTATCACAGCTCCAAGGCCGCGGACGCCGAGGCCATCCGCGCCAGCGTTCCCAGCCTGAAATCGCTGATCTGCCTCGACCAGGAGAACGGCGGAGACCCGTCGCTCGAGGCCTATCTGTCCGGCCTCCTGCCCTCCGATTATGTCGATGAGGTCGATTGCTTCGGCGCGCTCGACGACATCGTCGGGATCTTCGCCACCGGCGGCACCACCGGCCCCTCCAAGGGCGTGCAGGTCACCAATCTCGGCTGGGGCACGATGATGGCCACCGCCGCCGCGGCCTTCGACATTCCCGAGCGCGACAAGGTCACCCTGGTGACCGCGCCGCTCACCCACGCGGCGGGCCCGGTCTCCACCGTCACCTTGTCGCTCGGCAGCACCAATGTCATCATGCCCGGGTTCGATGCCGGCGAGGTTCTGAAGAACATCGAGAAGCACCGCGTCACCCACATGTTCCTGCCGCCGACCGCGGTCTACGCGCTGCTCGATCATCCGGACCTTGCCCGCACCGACACTTCGTCGCTGCGCACCTTCCTGGTGGCGGGCTCGCCGATCGCGCCCGACAAGCTCCGCCAGGCGGTCGAGGCCTTCGGCCCGTGCATGTGCCAGAGCTACGGCCAGGTCGAAGCACCGATGATCCTCACCTGGCTCGATCAGGCGACGATCGCCGCCGCGGCGGCCGGTGACCATCCCCAACGCCTCGCCTCCTGCGGGCGCGCCAGCAGCCATGTCCGGCTCGGCGTCATGGACGATGATGGCAATCTGCTGGGCACCGGCGTGCCAGGCGAAATCGTCGCGCGCGGCCCGCTGGTCAGCCTCGAATATTATCAGATGCCCGACGTCACCGCCGAGGTGCATCGTGATGGCTGGCATCATACCGGCGACGTCGCCTACCGTGACGAAGACGGCTATTTCTACATCGTCGATCGCAAGAAGGACATGATCGTCACCGGCGGTTTCAACGTCTTCTCGGCCGAGGTCGAGGCGGTGGTGATGGAACTGCCGGAGGTGATGGAGGCCGCCGTCATCGGCGTGCCCGATCCCAAATGGGGCGAGGCGATCAAGGCTCTCGTCGTGCCGGCGGCCGGCGCGACTGTCGATGTCGAACGGGTGATCGCGCACTGCAAGGCGCGTCTCGGCGGCGTCAAGGCGCCGAAATCTGCGGACGTGGTGGAATCGCTCCCCAAAACCGCCGCCGGAAAAATGGACAAGAAGGCGATCCGCGCGCCCTATTGGGCGGGCGCGGGCCGCAACGTCGGCTGACCAGAACCGTCTGGAAGTTTAGCTGGAAAGTCCCGCCGCGCGATATTCCCGCGGCGACAGGCCATAGCGCTCCCGGAACACGCGCGCAAAATGCGTGGCGTTGTTGAAGCCCCAGCCAAAGGCGATCTCGGTGATCGTCCGTTTCGACCACACCCGGTCGCGGAGCTGCTTGGCGCATTCCTCCAGGCGGCGGCGAAGGATCAGGTTGGAAACCGTCTCGTCGCCGGTCGAAAAGATGATGTGGAGATAACGCGGGCTGATGCCGAACGCAGCAGCGACGGTGCGCGCGGACAGCTCGGGATCCCTCAAATTGGCCTCGACGAACCGGCGGATCTGGATGCGGCGCGAAATCGACACCGCGGATTCCGCCACCCGGACATTATCGGTCGCCAGCCAGGAAGCGGCGAACACGTCGAGAATGCTTTCGGCCAGCGTGTCGCCGAGGCTTTCCGGCAGGCCGGTGCGGGCCTGCTGCCACACGCCCTGGAGCATTCCCGCCGCCGTCTGCGAAAGGCCGCTGTC
>Ga0153916_10001326_pt1 | contig 17610 bp, 32 predicted proteins | sample Opewatmetagenome_FD_109642 | JGI IMG/M metagenome (GOLD analysis project Ga0153916, IMG submission 109642) | Freshwater wetland microbial communities from Ohio, USA - Open water 3 Core 3 Depth 4 metaG | ecosystem: Environmental > Aquatic > Freshwater > Wetlands | place: USA: Ohio, Lake Erie... | reverse complement strand
AGCAGGATTCGGTTTAGCTTCTTCTCAGACCTTTAATAATACAGGCACGTGGACTGGCAACTTAACTGGCTCCGCTGGTTCTGTAACGGCTGGTGTAACCGTTACCACTAATAATGATAAGACCGGTTATGCCTTGACTACTGCCTATTTAACTAAAGCAGATTCAGGTTCAACCGGAGCTTCTTATCTGCGTGCAAAGTATGTTGAGGACAAAACTGGTTATAGGCTTTCTTCACAGGGTCAAGTTGACATCTGGATAACTGATACCACTGGATTAAACTCCGGCTGGTCTCAGTTCTTCAAGGGCAGGCTGGACACTGATGTAAGCCGGATAGATACTACTATCCAGAAAACGGCAAAGAGATTAGCCGGTAAAGGGAATCGTCAGCGATATTTTTATAACAGTAAGGGGTACATGGATTCCATGTACTATTTTGATGCTGCCACCCTGCTTGCTAGATGGATTTATTATAGGCCGGCTGACACCTTGGCTCCTGATTCAACTTATAGCTATGATTATTAAGGAGAAAAATGGCAGATGATAAGGGAGCAGGATTGCCCTCACGTGGAATAGTTCCGGGTGGTGCAGTAGATAGACTAACCTTGGGAAGAATCTCTGAAAAAGAAAGAGGCTTAACTACAGCAGATGCCCAAAACCGCAAAAAGCCAGATGAGGATGAAGACAATGCTCTGCTGGATATCTAAAGGAGGTGAATGACATGTCAGAAAAAGAACTGATTACTTTAATCTATCCAAATAGCTGGTTTCCCCTCAAGATCAAGGCAGTAGAGGATGGAACAAAGGATAATCTTCTTGCTGAGGGAATACTCAACCTAAGCGAGAAGGGAACACTCTCCCTCTCAAAGCCTGTGCCACCAAAGGACGAGGTTAAACCACCAGAGGGAAGCGATGTCGAGACCTAATCTTTTGATTTTGCTCAAAGCCAGGATCAGAGAGGATCCTAAAAAGAGAGAGGCTCTCCTGGTGAAACTAACCAGGGCCATAAAAAAAATTCCGGGACTCGAGATCCACTCGTTCTGGAGTGATATAAACGAACGAAAATAAGAGGAGGTGAACTAAATGAAAAAAGTATTAACCCTATTCTTTTTGCTGACACTGGTTTTAATGCCGGTCTTGGTTTGTGCGGCAGATGGTAATGATGGATCCGGTTCTATCATCACCCAGATCATAACGGGTGCACTGGGAATCATTTTCAGCATTGTTGGTCTGAAGCTGCCGAGCTGGATAAACTCGACTAAAAAGAAAAACCAGGCAATACAAATTACTACCATAGCTCATTCCCTGGTTGCCATGGCGATAATGAATAATCCGAATATACCCTGGCTAACCATCCTTGATCAAGTCACTATACAATTACAAGGCGAGATCGAGGGACTGAATCCAAAGATAGCCAAAAGAGCTGTGGCTGATGCACTCTATGCAAAGGGAGTTATAGGAGCAAAGGTGGAGGCTAACAAGTAAATGAGTTTCTGGAACACCATAAAAAATCTCAGGCCCCAGGATATCCCCCGGGTTGAAAGGGTTGATCTAAATCTTATAAAGAAATTAGACGAGCTGATCACCCTGGTCGGAATCATGCCGGCTATATTGTCAACCTACCGGACGCCCCAGGAAAACGCCGCAGTTGGCGGATCGCCTACCAGCTGGCACTTGCAGGGCAAGGCGGTAGATGTCAAGTTTCAGGGGATCGATCCCCTGCACCTGCTGGAGCTGGTAAAATCAATGTGGCCAGGTGGAGTCGGGATACAATACCCGGGCGGGAGCCTGCACCTGGATGTAAGACCATCAGGCCAGTATATCTTCGGTGAGATTTTTGTCAGTGCAGCCAAAAAGCTCTATGTTGGATTCCAGGAGGTCTTTGATCTCTTTCTTAAAAAAAAAGCGATGACCATAACGGCGATAGCCATAGCAGCGATAGCGTGGTATCTGTGGTGGTGAAGCCAGAGCCGGAAACTAAACAAACAAAGTGGTATGAGCCTTTGCTTAAAATCTTAAACTTTATTTTAAAAATGATCAGGAGGAACTGATGGCAGGAAAAAAACCGGGGAAGGGTGATAAGCTCACCTTCATAATGGACCCGAGTGATCTCGTAGAAATAGAAAAAGAAAAAGAAGAGGTGGTAATTAAGGTTGCTCCGGATGATTTTTTCGAGAGCGATGAAGGAGTAGAGTATCACGTAACCAGGATATTGCCCAAGGGTCCGGATGAGGGTTTTATAAATGTTTTCCCTGCGCCTTTTCGCTACGAGGACTTAAAGCGGGATTATGGTGGTGGAACTTATCGGATCCAGAAGAAAAACTCCCAGACTAAAAAATTCCTGGCGACGGGGACTTTTAAAATAGCAGGTCCTCCAGGTCCGCCTAAAGTTGCCGGAGATCTAAGCGGAAACTCATTCGAGCTGATCCTAAAAAGAATGTCGGATGTGGAGGAGTCGATCAAAAACCCCAGGGATTCTTCCGGCTCGGTTCTGGATCCTAAATTCTTCCAGCAGCTCCTGGCATCCAAGCTCTTGCTCCAGGCGGGAGGCAGTAATGACAACAGTGCTCTGATCAGCTTTATATCCAAGTCAGGGGATAATCAGCTTAAAGCTCTGCTCCAGGGAATTGAGCTGGCCAGCAAATTTTCTGAGGGCGGTCACATAGAGGAGGAAGAAGGAACTATCTGGGATAAATTGGCTTCAGCCATCGCCCCGGCCATAGTCTCGGTTTTAGACCGCAAAAATCTTGAGATAAAGACCGTGAACAGAACTCCGGCTGGTGTAACCGCTACACATACGAGGGTCGGTTCGGAAGATGTAAAAACTAACCTGGGAGAGGAACAGATGGTCTGGGATAACCTGATCGAGAAAGTAGAGAATATGATCTTAGATGGCATAGAGAACAAAAAGCCACCAGTGGAGATCTCCGCCAGTATAAAAGTTATCGCCTCGCCGATTGTGATCAGTATGCTGGGCGGATTAACGCCGGAGGCAATGCTTGAGCTTCTTAAAAACGAATATGCGGATAACCCGGAAGTATCTCAGATGCTTCAGCTCCAGGAGAACCAGGTCTATCTAACCCAAATTTTAGAGGAATTAAAAAAATGATCAGAGAAAAGATAACCGTAAGGTATGATCAGAAACGTGACCGGTTAATCGTTGAGAATCTCTCCGGATTGGTAAAAGACTTTTTGGGAGAGATTGGAAGACTTAAAAATGGAGAGCCACTTATTATCGATACTCACGATAGTTTGGGCAAATTCGGTGGTATCTGGAAGGGTGAGAAGATAACGAATAAGGACATCAGGGAAAACAGAAAAGAGCTGCTTAAAAAATTAGAAGGAAAAAAATGATCGGAGACATAACGTTGAACAATAACCTTAACCATAAAGAGACTCCATACATCACCCCCTAAAGAATGTATGGACAGGGGTCAGGTTTAACTCCGATCATTCCTGGCCCCGCCTCTTAAAATCGGAGTGCAGATTTATGGCGATTAAAATTCCCGAAGATGTTAAAAAGATATTCGATCTACTTTTGACCATTAAGCCGGCAGATGAAAAGTGGGTATTGGTATTGGATGGAGAGTGGAGCAATATGCTTAAGATGCTAACCTGGAGCATTAGAAGAGAAAAAGACTTGGATGGTATGTTGGAACATGAAACCATAGTTATTATTCCAACGAATATTCCCGGAGGTGTGCATGTCTGAACAAAAATTAGTCTGTCCCTTTATGACCGGCGCAGCGCTGCTGATCAATGACATCACTAAGCTCATAATAGATCCTAACCAAGCAAAGGTAATTCCGGGTGGAGGTATCCAGGGTATACCAGCAACTGTTGCGGATTATCGGGTATTGTGCCTAAGAGAAGAGTGCGGGTTTAAGCTGTGCCCATCGAGTAGGGGGGAGAAAAACAAAGATGAAAGCTGAAGTCAAATACAACAGAAAAATACCTAATGTGTATATGGAATCTTTAGGGCCAGGGATAGCAACGATGGAAGATGTTAAGGGATATCATATAAGATATTCCAATTCGTCAATTTGTGAGTTTCTTGTCATCCTGGAGAGCGAAGCCTATATGCTTTATAAAATTTCAGATTACAGTTGGATCAAATTTATTTTCAGTAACGATGAAGGTGAACGCTTCGAGTTTGAGTTCGTTAATTAATTCCGCTTAAAGGAGGAACCTATGCCAAAAGGACCATAAGCCGCCTCGCACCCGTGTGGTGCAAAATTTGGCTTCAATAGAAGCCCGTAGTTAAACGATCTCCTTTGGATTGGACTAAGGACATCAACCTTAAAATAAAAATAATTGCCTAAAGCAAAGAAGTTAGACTTAGAACATTTTATCGAACCACCCATGCTATATTTAGGGACAGCTCAGTTAAAGCTCCTTTATACCGGCCTACGAGCAATGTCGAATGATGAGGGTATAGGTAAGATCGAAATTCCTTATTTAAACCTTCGCATACTCGCTTCCTCTAAAACCCGTATGAAGGACCTTTCAAATGCCCTGTCCGCCATGGAAAAAGCTGGTGCGATCTTTAGGTACAAGGTTGGGGATGAAAATTATTTCGTGTTGCCCTATCATTTCATACACGAGGGCACGATCTATAAGTTTATCCCCAGTGAATATCCACGTCCATCCAAAGAGTTCTACATGAAGCATCCACAATATTGCAGGGGGTTGGAAGAAAACTCCAGACACGTCCGAACTTTTCCAGACAAGTCCGGACCTGTCCCAACTTTTACGGACAAGTCCGGACCTGTCCCAACTTTTCCAGACATGTCCCGACCTGTCCGAAAGGGGGGGGAGATTCAAAGCTTAGGTGAGCTCATACCTGAAACGTTAAAAGATTTTAACGTTATATCTAGATTTAAAAAACGTTTAAAAGACGTTCAGGAGAAGGAGGTGAAAAAGGGAAAAGAGGAAAGTCCGAAAGGGGAGAAGGGAAAAAGCGGGGAAGGGGAAAAGATAGACCTGCAAAGGATTTTAGCAATATGTGGAGATAAGAAGTCTGCCGGGTTTTATAAGCTGGTCCTAAAAAAATGCCCACAAGAGATGATTAGGTCCGCACTCACTGAAACTAAAGCAGCTCAAATGGAGAGATGGAAAACCGGCGGGCTAAATAAACCAGGAGCATACTTTACCAAGGTAATTATTGAGCTTGCAAAAAAGCAGGGGATAAGGTTGAAAAAATAATTAACAATCATTCCGATTTAGAGGTGATGGAAATGATCGAGCAATGCCAGGACTGTGACTATCGTAAGTATGGGACCTGTGATCCGGCCGGGGGTAAGATTTTTAAACACTGTAAGCATATACCTGTTCAAAAATCAAAAGAGGGGAAGACTATAAATAAAAATCAACAGGGGACCTTTAAACTTTAAAAAGATCGGAGGGGTTATGAAAATCAAAACTGACGTTAAGCGGGGCTGTGGTTGGCGAAAACCAGGAGGGCTTTACCTGATAGGATTCGGACACGCGGAGCCGTGTCATCTTCTGCCGATTCCAGTAGAGGCATGTCCCTGCTGTGGGAATGGGATAAAATTCTCCAGGGGCATTACCTGGATAGATGCTCAAGTGTTTTTAAAAGACAAGTGTTTAAAAAGCCCGGGACCCAAAGACTTTCGCAGGCACTGCTGTATTTGTTCTTTCTGCTCGCCTGACAGCGATACATACGGACTGATGTGGGTGGGAGAGAAATATTATACCCCGGAGAGCTTTATTGCCGAGGCAGACAAATACGGCGTCTGCAAGAGGATCCCCTTCTATCCTAAAAAATTAATACTGGAATCGGAAGGAGATGAATTTGATGAATCCTTTGTTATGCTTGCGCACATAAAGGCCTGCAATGGCAAGCCCGGGATATTTTATGGCTTTAGTCCTATACGGGTGGAGAAAGTGATCACCCGCTCTATGGCAACCAAGGAGGAGATCTCAAATTTGATAAAACGGGGGATCGAGCCATTCATAGTAGAGGATGATGACAGGAGATATGTAAAAAACCCTAAACGGAAAATCCAGGAGGTGTTGGTCCTTGTCTGAATTTATCTGTAATGAATGCGGCAATCCCTTTAGCTGGAACCGTAAGCGAAAGTACTGCCTGGATTGTGCGGGCATCAGATATATAGACAGGGACAAACAAGACTGGCGATATATGAGTAGTGTCCCGAAAAGAGTTAATATTTCCAGGAAAGCGATCGCCCCGCAGAAAATCATAAGGATGAGCCCCGAGCAGATCATCCGGGAGTGGCCCAAGATTTTAGCAGGGGCAAAAAATATTAAAGATTTTACTTGACAAACCAGATAGGATTGCCATAATATAGGTGAGAGTAACAAAAAAAGTAAGGAGGTTAGCATGCTATTTTTAAAGGATATATGGGAGCTGTGGTTTGCGTTCTATGGGCACATGGCTCAGCTACACGATGCCCTTCATCACTTTCACTGGTGGGGCTAAAAAAATCTTTAAAAATCTTCATTTTTTACTTGACAAACTAAAACGGGCAATCTTAATTAGGGCAAAAGGTTAAGATCGGGGAAGGTAAATCAGGGATGAATATTCCAGTACCTATAATAATACCACCATCAAAGCAGCCAGTTACACTCAACTTGAACATTGACCTCTCTAAGTCAATGCCGCATTTATTTCCACCTAAAGATGCGATACTAATTGATCAGCGAATTCATCCCACTTCAGATATTGGGGCACTACAAAGTGTTAATATTTTTAAGCTTAAAACGGGTAACTATGAGTGTGTTACAATAACATACGTTTGGTTTAAATATCATACAAACATAACCTATTCAGTTCAAGTCAATAATCAGGAAGTGGGTGGTGTGGGAGAATCACTATCGGGAATGCAGCTCATTCCTTATGGGTATAGTAAGGCAAGCCCCTATGCAGACCTGACAGCGATTAATGATATTCTGAGAACTATTTTATACATACGAAAGTCATCCGAATTAAAAATTTACGCATCTAATAATCATCCGACTACAGCATATCCAGCAGAGGCGTATATCAAGGGATGGAAGTGGATTGAAAGTTAGTTATGTAAACCAATTTAGTCGATAGATTTGCAGGTTTACAGTTCATTGAAAAGAAAAGAGTAGTAAAATGCACTAAGCCGATGGTGTGTTAGGGCTTAAAAATTGTCAACAAAAGTATACACACTGTTGAAAACGTCCTATAATATATATTATGGTGCCGATGCCCTAAAACACTGATTGCGTGGCAATAGTTTAGAGAGGCAGAGTAAAACTTTCAATTGAGGCGAAGTGCAAAAAAGCACTTCGCTTTTTTATTTATGGGTTACGAGATAAAACAGATTCCCTTTGGCGATGCCGGAACGGATGCCACGGTTAAGGAGATGGAAAAGATGATCAGGGATGGAGTGAAGGATCCACTGATCAGGGAAACTGCCATAGGCATAGTCAGGGGGCTTCCAGGGAAGGATTACCTGGGCGAGATCTTCCGGATCTACAACTGGGTGAAGCAGAACGTCAGATTCACCCGAGATCCGGTAAGTCTTGAGCTTTTACAGTCCGCAATGAGGACACTGAAGGAGAAAGTAGGAGATTGTGATGATTATACCGTTCTTTTATCGACTCTGCTCCAGGCTCTCGGTCATGCCACCAGGATCAAGACTATCGCAACTCGTGCTGGTGAATATCATCATGTGTATCCAGAAGTCAAATATAGGGATGAGTGGATTCCACTGGATGCCACTCAAAAACAGGCATCCCTCGGATGGGAGCCACCTAATATAACCAGACAAAAAATTTATGCCGGCTTGTCCGGGGAGATGAAAAATATGCCAGTAAGACAATTAACAGCAGCTCAGCTCGAGGCGCCGCTGAAAAAATTCAAGCTGAAGCTTCAGCGGCACATCAATAACAGGGAGGTCAACATTGCGGAGCTGGTAGCTGCAAGAAAGATGATCCAGGGAAAGAAATTAACGGGCGGGTATGGCGATACTGCGGTAATGATGATCAACCAGATGATCTCCTGGATCGAGCAGCATCCGGAATACAAAAAATCTCAATCGCTATCCGGGCTTGGCAGCATGGGAGATATCTGGGATTCGATAGTAGGTTTCGTTAAGGACGTGGCACAGGTGGCTGGATCTGTTTATATGACCGCCACTGGAGGACAGGCGACCCAGGTTGCTTATGTTCCGCAGACAGCGGAGACAAGAACCGTCGTCGTGGGTGCACCCTGGTATTATCAGATTTTACAGCCGCCCTACATTTATTTTTTAGGCGGAGGAGCATTGCTGCTGCTCTTGTTAGCCTTAAAGGGCAAGAGGAGAAGGTAAGATGTATATAAATTCACAATCAAGAGGATTGGGAGTTTTACCGGTGGCAGCAGCAGTATCAGTAACACATGCTATTACTTCAATCTTTAAGGGCGGAGTAGAATATCATCCGACCTCTGCATCGCAGATAGAATGGTTTGGCAAAGCTTTTGGGATGTTGCCTTATGCCTACAGGGGCACGAATTTTAAGGAAAAGAGCTGGTTTGATCAGGAATTGAAGCGAGGCCAGGCTGATGTTGATAGTATCCTGAGAGTAATGTATGACAATCTTAATCGTCCCTTAGAATTAGCCAGTATTCCATTAGGACAAAATAAGAAATCGGGCACGCCTCCGACTGATATTCCGAGCATACCTCCAGGTTCTTATACCCCTACTGTTGGACCAAATGCTAATACCAACTGGCCGTCAAGTTCAACTTCGTTGACAACTGCAAAAACAACCGAAGCTCAAATTGAGCAGGCATCGGCTTTTCCAATCGTTCCTATGCTGATTGCGGGGGGAGTGTTGTTCTTATTAGCCGGAAATATAAAAAAAGCCTTAAAAAGGATGTAAAAATGTACATAAGCGATGTTAGAAAACGGTTCAGACTTGGCGAAACCTTTCCCATGGAAGCGGAGATTGCAGAGAATAAAAGGCGTCAGGAGGAGCTTGCACAGAAGGAGCTTTTAGCCAGGACAAAAATTCTTACGGACAAATACGGTCCAATGAATGCCTATAAGATCATCAAGGGCTTCATGACAGAGGCGCAGGCAGCCACAGAGCTGGCAGCAAAACTGGCGGCGATGAAAACGGCTGCCGAAGCTAAAATAGTTTCAACTGCTATCCCAGGAACTGAGCTTGTGCCGGGTACAAGTATTACCGGGCCGAAAACACTTGCCCCTGGAACAGCGGATGGAGCAGCTGCAGGCAAAACTAAATTATCTCTGACCTGGATACTGATAGGATTAGCAGCGATTCTATTTGGTCCGAAACTTCTCAAGCAGACCAGGTAAATGTCAAACGGAAACAATAAGACCTTTTCTTATCATGATCTGTTCGAGCAGATAGAGAAAGTAGAAGAACGGGTAAACGAAAAAATTAAATCTGTAGAGGATAAGTTTGACAAGTTCATATCGAATGACTTCAGGGAGATCACCAAGGATATGACAACTCTAAAATTAGATATCGGCAAGATGAAATTAGAGATTGGAATTTTTAAAAAGATTGGCTACTGGATCATAGCCGGCCTGATAGCGAACTTAGGTGCGATAGTTTGGTTTAATGTTATAAAATAGCTCATTGAAAAAATACGTTTCATTTGTTCCTCCTGCCTAACCTCCTTTCGCAGACAGGACAGGGATCCCGGGGATGCCCCATCCTTCCGGGGTCCCTGAAAAAATTAAGCCTGGTGTGTGGCTTTCAAAATTGCTCATTGTCCCTCTCAGGAAGTTGTGCAATTAGAAGTTAACCACATACCAGCTAAAAATAGTGTCTCCCTTTTTCTGTTGCAGATCAAGGTTGAGGCGCAGAGAATGGAGGGGCACTAAGCGACCCCTCCATTCCAGGGAAGATTGCCCAACCCGGGGCCCTAACCCCGGGCTCAGGCGAATGGACACACCTGACTTACGTGGGCAACGAGAGCCTGGAGTGCAGTGTAAGACTATCTGCCCACTCGTAGAGCTCCTCACAGAGCTCGTAGGCTTGACAAGGATGCCAAGTCTCGATCGCGGTAGGCAGTAACCCCTACTGCAACTCCAGACCAGGGATAATCAAGGGAGCTGTTTACTCCTTGGCAGCTCCCTTACCCAGCTTCTCGTTCAGGGATTTGAGCTGGCGGAGACAATTTTCAGCCTTGGTTCTCGTATCGGCGATCAAGGCACCAAGAACAACAAAGAATGAAGCGATGATTATGAGAAGTTTTGAAAACTCAGACATGAAAGCCTCCTTGAAATAAGGTGATATATGTATTATAATAAAAATAGATTAATTGTCAATCAAAGTTTATCCGGATTAAGTGAAGAAGAAGTTAATCCAGAGATAACCGGAGCTGCAGCTGGTTCTGTATTTGTTTTTGTGTTTAATACACCCGCAACTCTTGCCACGAACCAACTTGATGCGGCGATGAAAGAGCTAAAGGGAATTGGTAAAAGTATCCTAACTTTTCTTTATGGCTCGTTCACCTACGAAGTTCAGGGAGTTGGGTTTGGTGGTGGCAATATAAGAATCTGGGTTTATTTCAAAAGCAGTGAGAACACAGCTCTGTCAACTCTTATTCCAAAGTTCCAAGGCATATTGAATAAACACTTAGGTTCTGGAGTAGCCAAATATAGTAAAACCATTTTATCGTCTGGACAGAAAACAGAAGTGAAGAGCGCAGTTCAAAAAGTAGTAGAAAATATTAATCCATTCGGCAACATAGACCTTAAAAGTATTTTAACGCTTGGCATCATAGTTGCCGGAGGAGCTTTTGCCCTGCCCCACATTTTAGAGGTTTTAATGTCGAGGAAAAAGAGATGACGGAAGAGCAGATGCTGTTAGATAGGGCATATAGAGGCTGGCAGATATTGATGAGTAATTTGCTAAGAGCAACCTTGATCAAACACCAGGAGGAAACCGGGCACAGGATTGCCTGGCTGGTAATTCCTTGCGTAGGAGAGCAAAAAAACTATGGGTAGTGGTGTTTTGGGCGGGATCTCGGCTACCAGGAGCTCAAAAAGACACAACATATAGGATATCGAGATGAGCACAGAGGTAAAAGGACTAAAAGAATTTCAAAAGAAGAACGGCGCCCGGGAAGAAACCAAGAAGCCGGACGTGAAGAGAAATACTTTTACGATCGAGCAGCTGATGAAAAACTTGGCAATGAATGCAGCTGATAAATTATATGATAAAATAGCAAGAGGAGGGAGATAATGGATCGGAGACCAGGGATATTCAGATCGTGGGGCAAATTAGAGTTTGTGCAGTATGCTTTATTATTACTCGGAACAGGGCTTTGCCTGTATCCGGTTATCAGATTCTTAATCAAGATACTGGGAGGTTGAAATGGAAGAGTTCGATGACCTGGAGGAATTAGAGGAAATCTTTTGCGAGGTATTCGATTATGCCATCTAAAACCGTTCACTGTAAGACCTGCGGAGCTGCAATCTCCGGATCCACATTCGAGGAGAGAATGGCTAAGCTGCGCAGGCATTATAAAAAGCATCATCCGGCTAAATTCAGGAAAGCGATCAAAAAGGCGATCGCCACCAAACTCGGTAAAAATCCAAAGCTGCCAACACAGGCCTTAAGGATTTTTGGGAAGGCAAAGAAGCTGTTCAAGGACTTTCACGATTTCGATCCACGCAGGGTGATCAAGGCAAAAGTAAAAAACAGGATGGTCCCCAAGGTGCTGGTAGTTTTAGGCCGGCTGGTGGACGTCTCTTACAGCTCTGATAAATGGCATAAAGGAAAAAAAGTAAACTACATTCATAAATTTAAACAGCAGCCATATCTGGCATGCAGCCCAGGAGGTGATCAGCTATATATCGTAGGCGGAAATTATAAGGCAAAACCGGAAGGAATTGTCGGCTGAGCCTGGCAGTTCCATTGTTCTTTGAAAAATGATCGGAGAGGTAAAGGCTAAAGGTCGGAAAAGGATTTAGACTAAAATGGATGAAATTTATCTGATGAATCCGAAAAGGAGACGTCGCAGAAAAAGAGCCACGGTTCACCACAGAAGGAGATCTCGCAGGAGAAGGAATTCGGAGCTGGCACTATTTAACCCGGGTAAGAGAAGGAGAAGGAGACACTATCACCACCGCAGGAGAAGAAGCTACCGCCGGAATCCGAGCTTACTCCCTGGTATGGACCTAACCCTGATCGGCGCAGGCGGTGCCGGTGCAATCGGGTCCAGGATGTTAGCGAGCAAAGGACTGGAGTTAGCTAACCAGGTGGATTCCGGAATAATCGGATACGTGGCAACCTTCGGAGCCGGTTTCCTGCTCTCTAAAGTGGCTGGTATGATCCTGAAAAACAAAAAGCTCGAAAACGGGATCCTCTTAGGTGCGGGAATTGCCACTATCACCCGCATAGTGGATGATGTGGTGATAAAGAAGCAGGGACTGAGCGAGATCTTAGGGCTGGGGTCGTACGTGCCGGATAGTTCGCTTAATTTTTCGGCAGTTGCCGGAGAAAGAGGCGGAAGGTTCCCCAATCGTTACCAGCGGTTCTAAGGGATCATATAAGATGATCGGAGAGGCAAAGTAAAAGAATCGGAAAAGGAACTCAATTAAGATGGAGATTTTAGAATATCCGCTGTATGATAATGTGACCCTGGGATCGTCAGCTTTAACTGCATCGCTGTTCAAGATACCGATCGGGAGCTCGAGCAAGACCAAGTATGAAACCAATATGGAAAATGCGGGCCAGCTGCCAGTTGGCTACCAGTTTACCATAAAGGGTATCTCCTGGTGCCCGCTTCCCGGAACAATTGCAGCCGATCTGTTAGCCCTGAGCAAGGGATATCTGGAGCTGTTCATCGGGAACAACCCCAAATTCGTAGCTCCGCTATTCTTACTGCCTTCCGGATGTGGAATGGCAGGGGTAAGCAACGCAGCACTGGCAACCGGTGGCGTAGATTACTGGAATAACGGTATCCCGGATGCCAGATCGATCTACAGCCTCGAGTACCCGATCGAGTTAAGATCGGGCGTGTCGATCAAGGTAGATCTGACCTGGGGAACTGCGCCAGGCGCAAAGACTATGTGGGTCTTCCTGCATGGATACATGCAGAAACAGGAACAGATATAGTCTTTCAACGTTAAGCTTCCAGGGAGAGTTCAATTACATACTCTCCCTGGATTGAAGAGGCAAAGTAAAAAGATCGGACATGGAGAATTGAATATGGGATCACTACGAGGATTCGGATGGAATGAATCCGGATTAGCCCTGGCAGCCGGATCCGAAAAGCCGCACACCATAGTCGTATCCGAAGATTTCCTGGTAAAGTATATCGTGGGCAAGGGAACGGATTCATCTAAGGCCGAGCTGCTGGTGGGTGTGCAGATCCAGGATCAGTCAAACAACGTCAATATATTTGACGAATTCGTTCCTCTGGATAAGATAGCCGGCACTGCCCAGCTTCCGTTCATCGTTCCGTTAAACTGGCAGCTCCGGGCAAATACCAACCTCAACATCAAGATCAAAAATCTTGAAGCCTCCACCACTCTCGATCGCATAGATTTAGTGTTTTTAGGAGAGAAAATCTAAATGGCATCAAAATATGTCAGGGAGATCATAAGATCTCCTGGAATAACCAAAGAAGAGTTGGAGCAAGTTTTCCGGGAGATCTTCTCAAAAAAATTAAAGCTTGAGTGGCCCCCGCATCTGTTTATGCCGGAGGATGCGGTCCGCTTTGGTAGGGCAGATGGTGGCACGTCCGCCGGAACCGGAGAGCAGCTGATCTGGTCCCAGGTAATACCGGCATCGAGCATGGCTGTTCTGCACTCGCTTTATTTGAAGCCGGGCATAGCCCTTACCTGGATTTTAAAAGTAAATGGATCTCCGGATCCCGAGTACGGGAATATCAACTGGGCAAACTTAGATCCTAACACTGACGGCTGGCTCATGCCCCTGGGAAAATCCAGGATAGTAGTTAAGGGCGAAGCAAAGATCGAGCTCAGGCTGTCGTCTGCGAGTGCAGTTGCTTATGGATATATGGTCAGGGGGTATTACTGGAATGGTCCAGTAGAAAACAAGGAGTAAAAAATGATCGGAAAAATTATTTTAATCTGCTTAATACTTTTTAGCTTGCCTGTTTATGTTCAGGGACAAAACTATGCTCAGCCCTTGACCTTTCAGATCAAACCTGATACCAGCTGGGTAAGTGGTGATAGTCTCTTTATTCAGGTCCAGGTAATCGATAGTTTAAATTCACAGGTTTTTATAACGACGGACTGGCTGAGCTGCCTGCCCAATTCACAGTTTGTCTTTAATCTGCAGATCCCCTTTATCAATAAAATTTATGGATGGATGGGACGGATTAAAAAAATAACCGTGACAAAAAAAGAAGTTTGTAGCGACTGGTCCCAGATGTGGTATTTCAGGTTCAGGGTGATAACTGCACCAGGTTGTTCTTGTATAAATCCTGTGAATGGTTCGGTAATTGAGGTCATAAGATGAGAAAAATCTTATTCCTTTTATGTATTTCCCTGTATGCCGTATGCTGTCTACTGTCTACTGGTTTTGCGGAGATAAACAATACAATCGCTTATTCGATTTCTAATACATCATCAGTTACCGCTAACGACCTTGGTGCGATAAGCAGAATCACCATCGCCCAGACGATTCTGGCTACCGCAACTGAGGCATGGTATGGGATGGTGGTTTATCTGGACAGACAGGGCTTATCCGCCTCTACCGATTCGGTTAAATTGAGATTCAGAGAGGGAGATGTCGATGTTTGTGGCACGCCAGATACTTCAGGTGCTACAGGCCTAAAACGTGATGTCTATGTCAAGGCATTAGATATTCCAGATGGCGATGCCACCAGAAATACCCTGCCACCCGATTCGATTGCCAGGGGATATGCTATCTGGTTTATTTTCAATACTCCCGTTACTGTAGCGGAAGGAAGCTGCTATACCATTTTCTTAAATGGGCCCTATACGGATGCCAGCAATCGGATAAACTTTTTTTACGGGACGAATGGTTATGCGGATGGCTCTTGCTGGTATCAGACCACTGGCGCCTGGACGAATTATCTTTCCGACTTGGACTTCAGGGTAATTAAAGATAAGTATGCCCTGGTGGCAGTCAGGAGATTGCCATTTAATCTCAAAGGTGTATTGACTATCAATTCAGATCTGGATAATTCTTCAGTTGACTATTTAGATTCATTGCATCGCTGGCTCAATACCAGCCAGGACGTAGGTGGCTCCTGGGGGCAGGGATTGAATGGTCAGATGGCCGGGAATGATCTATGGTTTGGAAGAGGCTCTGCAGCTGATTCGCTGGGGGTTTATAGTAAGGATATGCCTTTCTATTTTCACGGGATGGATACTACTTCTAATTTCTACAAAGATTCAGTAGATAACTATATCTCCCGCCGGTGGACAGATGGTAATCATTCCTATGGTGATTGCGGCTGGGATGGGGCTGATCCTACCTGTATGGATTCTACTCACGTGAAGAAGTTTTTAAACTATATGCTTAACCGCCCTTCTACTTTTGGCAAATTGTATAAAGCTGGACTCTGGATAGACCACGGTTCGCAATATATCAACTTTAGTTCTAAAGGCGATTCATCAGGGACGGTCTATTATCACGCTGACAAGACTTTAAGTTCAGGTAGATTCAAGTTTATACATAGTTTTTTGACCGATCCAGGAACTTCTCTGGCTCAAAAATTGATTTATGATGAATGGCAAACACAATTAGATTCACTTAATTTCTCACCGATGCCTTTTAAAGATTTGATACTGGATGATGGTAGCAAGACTTATGAGTTTAATAGAATAGGGCGGGCAGTTGCGGGCAGACCCGATTCACTTTATAAATTTTTCAATCAGACCATAGCTAAGAATTGTGTCGATTCCAACTGGATTTCTGTTGTCTATACTCATCTGGGTAGTGGTGATGGTTTAGACCAGGATGACAGGGATACTATAAAAGCGGTTTACGACTCAGCCTCAGCCTGGGGTTTATGGATACCATCCACCAAGGCACTTTTCAATCAACAGGCGGCCTCTGCTTTTGCTCAGGTTACAGTTGATAGACCTACTGGCTCTAAGAGAAGAATAAATATAAAAAGTCTTTATGATTGGAACTGGGGCTCGCATGTGCCTGACAGGGAGGAGGTTTATTATCTAACCTTTATAGCTTACGCACCAGAAAGCCTGATAGTTACTATAAATGCCTCAGATACCCTGCCTGATAGCAATATGGTAAATCAGCAGGACGTGGCTACGGGTTATATACCAGTAGGATCAGGCGAACGATTAAAGGCAATGTCCTGGGTGGGGATGTATAACCGGACTGTAGGCAGAAAGGTAGTGATCTATCCCACTGAAGGAGCACCACCAACAGGTAAAAGAAATCGAACTGCGGTAATCGAACAGTTGTTATCATTACAGAAAGAAAAATGTGGATACAAACTCTCGGAGGGTACTAAATGAAACAGATTTTAGGATGGATTTTTTCTGGAATTGCGACAGTTTTAACTCTGTATATAATTTGGTGCCTCAAAAATAAAATAAATCGAATAATAGAACTTTTAGAAATCTTTATAGATAAAGAGATAAAAAAATGAAAAGATACTTAGTCTTAGTTTTAATGCTTGTCCTTTGTTTGTGGTTGAATAGTCAGGGAAATAATTATGGTGGATTTGGTGTAGGCACGTCCTCAACAGATTCAGCTTTTCTTTTCACTCATACTTTCGATACGTTGGGACAATCGGCCAATGCTGATTCCGTATATTTTATTACTTTGTGGAGAGGAACTTTAAGGGTCGATTCGGTTAGGGTTACTTCACCTACACGCACGGGTTATTTTACTACTGCCCGCAGAGCAGTTGATTCCACAACTGCACCCGCCGGTAGAAAATTAGGTGAATATGTGGTCTATATTAAATGGTGGATCAATGGTGGGAAAGTTTTTGATAGAGCTGACTGCTATACTGTTATTGATACGGTTCATACACCACGAACTGGTTATAGTATAAATCTAACATACCCTGATAGCACTTTAAGATTGAGAGGGCTGGCAATCAGGGGCACGACCGGTTCGGACACTGCCATCATTGCCGCTGGTATTGGTTATGGTATGGGTTTATTCATCTCTGGTGGTGCTACAGGTGCAGATGGTATTTATGCCCTGGGTGGTGGGACCGGTGCAGGGTTTCATGCTAAGGGTGGAACTGGCGATGGAGCTGAGGGTATTTTTGCCGAGGGGACAGGATCCGGACCCGGAACATATTCTCTTGGTGGAAGCTCCGCACCCGGGTTGCAGGTGATTGGTCAAGGTTCGGGTTCTGGAATAAGAGCTGATGGTGGATCTAGTGGTAATGGAATTACCGCGACAGGTTTTGCTACGGGTTCGGGTATTAGAGCTGTTAAGGGTGGAACTGGCTATGATATCTATGGAGATATTCAAGGCAATCTATCAGGCTCAGTTAATTCAGTGACATTGGGAGTTACTGTTACAACCAATAATGATAAGACTGGTTATAGCCTTGCAGATTATACACCTTTTTGGAATGTTGCCTTTAATACTGCTTTCACTGCTGGCTCTATGGGAGATAGTTTAAATAATGCCAGCTATGTTCAAGGT
>Ga0153916_10001325_pt1 | contig 17616 bp, 16 predicted proteins | sample Opewatmetagenome_FD_109642 | JGI IMG/M metagenome (GOLD analysis project Ga0153916, IMG submission 109642) | Freshwater wetland microbial communities from Ohio, USA - Open water 3 Core 3 Depth 4 metaG | ecosystem: Environmental > Aquatic > Freshwater > Wetlands | place: USA: Ohio, Lake Erie... | reverse complement strand
GTCGTGGCGTTCAATGGGACGTGGGCATCCGACCAACCGGTGGAACCGCAGTGTACCGCCACGCATGAGATAACCACGGGCCAGGGCGACAAGGACCTCTGCCTTGCCTGTCATCTGATGTAAAGGTTCGAATCTTCCTGCTCACTGGTCAAATAGAAATGGGGCCAAAGGCCCCATTTCTATTTGACTGGCGGTGGGGCCAGTCTTGAGCGAACCCTTCTCTGCGAAAAATTCCCTGCAACAGGGAAAAATACAGGGAATAATTGCATTCACAATGACCTCTTTGGATGTCATTCCCCTGGAAATGCTTATCTGCCGCGACTTTTCATGGATGCCCCTCATTTAGCGCGTCCCCAAGAACAGGGAATTAACAGGGAATTACAATTGGCCAAGACAGTGAAGGTCACGCCTAAGTATCACATCGTCGCGGGTTGTTCCAGACGCAGGTGGCAGCGTGATTGCGAATTTGCCATGCACAACCTTGAAAATCAGATGGAGTCCATAAGTTACCCAAGCTACAAAGCAATTTTACGGTTGTAGGGAATCGGACTGTTCACCAAGAAGAGAATCAGCGTTTTGCGACCAAATGGGCCAAGTTAAATCGAGACCGCCGTGCTTATTGGTCGTCACATCACCGCCACTTCGGGACGCCAAGAACTTAAGCGACTCTACCTTCGCCTCGAGCACTGGTGCGCCGTCATAAATAGAACGACGCAAGAGATTGCCAGACATATCCCAACTCTTTTTGACTTCTGAGACAGCGTGCTGCTTGACGATATCCAACGCTACGCTCAAAAGGATACGAGAAGAAAATTCGTCCGTCTGCACGAGCGAGAAAGTTGGCGCGTCCAAGTCCAACTCTTTTGCCGGCAAAATTTCTATTTCGAGAGGCAGCTTTTCTGCTACTTCAAGTGACTTTGCGAGTGCAGGCTGAGTCAAATCCAAGCCCACCTCATTAAGCGCCGCCTGAAACAATTCGGCGTTGAGCCGACGCACCACATCCCAAAGCTCGTCACGGCTTACGTGGCCAGTCGGCCATGCCTCGTAGGCGGTACGGTAGTAATTTTCCTGCGGACCCCTAGTTAAAGCCACGCGCAGAAAGTTGCCCCAACGCTGCTCGTCCAACACTACATCTGACTTATCCGGCATGCTCATATGGGAGTCGGCACTCATAACTCTGGATAAGCTCCACAGCACAGCGCGGCGGAAAGCGCCCTTGGCGCCGGCCGCATACTCGAAAAATAGTTGGTTATCGTTGTTGACCGCAGCAAGACTCTCAAACCAGCGCTTATGCCACTGATAAGCGTCGTCATTTCCTTTGGCGAGCTGCATGTAGAGTAGATGCGCCCGTAGCGCATGGGGCACTCTCCTACGCGCATGAGGTGGCAAGCTGTCCAGGCGGTGTCCCATGCGCTCGACAATCTTAGAGCGATTCCAGCCAGCACTACTCGCTGCCGAAGCGAGCATACGCAGAGATGAAGAACCGAGATTTTCCAACGACACTTCCGTAGCCATCGGCTCGTCGGCAAAACGGACAATCGCATTGGCGGTCTGTCTGGCCAGCGTCTCCTCACGCTCAGTCAGCGACTCCGCTTCGCCGAAGCACTGCAATGCAGCAACCCACTTTTGGAGACCTTGGTCAAGCTCGCCAACCTGATAGTGAGCCCAACCGAGCGAAAACTTCGTCCAACCGTCCGCAGAATCAAGCTTCTCTGCTTCAAGTAGCATCCGCTTGGCCTCCGGGACGTTCTGCCTACGAGTCCAGCAGGCAGCCAGCCGGTGAGCCGTGTCGACGCGCTTTTCGATCCGCAACGCACTTTCAAACGCGGTCGTGGCCCTCTCATAATTTTCCTGAGCTGGGCTGCTTGAGTTACTAGACTCGTACTCCATCCCCTTACGGTAGTACGCTTCACCAAGGTGGAACCAAACATAAGGATCCCCCCGGTCCTTGGCTCGCAGTTCTTCGAGGATCCGAATCGAATTGTCGATATTGTCGATCCCTCCAATAAGCAAAAGCAGGCGGGCGTGGCGCGTCCATGGCACTGCGTCTTTCTTTCCCGGATCCGCATCGACAAGGTGTTGATTCCTTTTGAGCGCTTCGGTCGCAAAACCCTTGCGATTTTGCGAACCCACCGGTTGACTGCGAGCCTTCTCGTACAACTGTTGCGCGAGATTTTCCTGCAAGGGATCCAGTCCAATACCAACAATCTCACGCCACGCCTTCGGATTACCGGGTTGCGTCTCGGTAACCATTCTTTGAAACCGCTGCCGCGCCTCGTCTTGTTGTCCGAAATCGAGCATGTCACGGGCTGCTTGGAACTCCAAAAAGTCGGCCACCTTCCGGTTTTTTGTATCGTGCGTCTCGCGAAGCCTTTCAACTTGCCGGTCAAGCCATTGGATGGCGCTGTCTTCACCCCTCTTCTCATTATAAAAGTGCCACGCTAGCCTGATTGCTCCCCAGTGCCGGGGATTCCGTTGGAGTACCGCATCAACAGCCGTCATGAATTTCTGTTCCGCTGCCGCCGCTTGGTCTGCCCTCACGACCCCCGTTGCTGACGCCAGCAAGGCCTGCAGCCGTGCTTCCATGTACAACGGACCGACGACATTGTCGTCGGCTGCACTCTCAACGGCCTTTCTTGCGATCTCACAACCCCTTTCCGCTATGCGGCACATCTCCGTCGCAGTGTCTGCTGGAGGATTTGCACCGAACAGCGCCAACCGGTCCGCTAGCGTCTCAGCTTGGCGGAGGTAGACTAGGGTCTTGCGCTCGGCGGCAGCCTCTTCCAGAGCTTTATCATAAAAGACCATGCTATTCGTCCATCCGATGTGGCCGGTAAATTCCGACGCCTTTGCAACAATGCGGTTCGCATCGCCGAGCCGGCTCCACCACATAAACTTGTTGATCCTCGGTTCCAGATTGCCGGCAAGTTTCAAGGCCTCCCCAGCGAGTCCAGCCGCCTCATTGAGCGCGCGGGCTTTGTCGAGAAGAACCGCACGCCAGGCGAAGTCCAGCACTTGAAAATGGAGGTTTTTGGTGGCCCCCCCAGGCAAGTTAGCGACTAGACGTTCGACCGCGCGATAGATGCCGCAGCGCGACCTAGACGTCAGTTCGTGCGAACGATTCGTCGTAGCCTCCGCAAGGAGTTCGGCTAGCTCCGGAAAAGAACGCCGTAGTCCCTTCGTGAGCCTCTCCTTGATCGTCTTGGCACCAGGTTTACCATCGCCGTTCAGGAGGGTCCATAACACTTGCTCGATGGCTTCAGTATCGGGCCTCGGCTCTTTGAGCAGGGTGGACAGTTTCTCGATCTCCAACAACGGGTGGTTGTATCTACACAGAGTCTCGTACGACACGGATTTACGTAGGCGACTCACAAGCTCTTGCAGGCCATCTTCCTTGCTCCAACCACGAAAAACCCTGTTGATATCTGAGATTGGTTCAATACTTGCAATTTCCTCCTGACACGAGTCCCATATTTCAGGAAATTCGCGCAGCACATCTACAAGACGTGCGCGTAACTTATCAATCTCTTTATCAATCGAATCTTTAACTAGCGTATATTCTTCTTTACTCCGCTTGTGAATTATCTGCTTATCTTCCGAACGCCATGGCAATTCACGATCCAACCACTTCTTCTTTTCCTCAGACAAACGCTCGTCCATTTTTCGAACCGCCGCGTCAGGTGGAATCCCACAACCCCACGCGGTCAAATTCACGACCATTGGTATCTTGTCGGTCTTTCGGAGGTCTTCTGGGAGACGCCCCAGCGAATTCTTGAAAATCTTCTCAAGGAGAGTTACGAGAGCTGTCTTATTATGCGATGTTTCCGAGCTTTCTAAGGATATTTGGTCTTTCGTTTTAAAAAATTCCAGAATTTCTTGTTTGACCCCGATTGTCGTAGCGTTGTTGTCTAATAATTGAATCAGCTTATCGGTTACATCTTCGCGCGTGCCAAAAACGAACATCCCATTCTCAATTTCAAACGCGAATACGGCAGGATCGCCGACGATTCCGCTGTGCATGAGCGCGGGGCGCACAATTGGCGAATCAGCATCGGTCCGAATCGGCCTCCACCCTGAAATGCGTTCGCACTCAAGGACCTGCACATATTCATTTTCACCATCAGAAAATACAGGAATGGCAAAACCAAGTACGTCGGGGAGCGGGCGAACGTATCCTGCAAGAGTTAGTTCACCAGTTGTCATAGATAATGCCATTTACGCTGCAGATCCTTTGCCTTATTTTCAAAGAAAACCTGATACTCATTCGCAAGTTTCATATAAATTAAGGAATATGAAACATATTCAACACCTTTGCCTGCACCGTCAAGAAAGTCAGCCATCCAGTAAACAGTCTTCAGTGCTTGAGGGCCAATAATTGCCTTTAAATATTGCTTCGTAAATGGCAGAGCTGCGTCTGTCATCATTTCAACGGTTATGCGACGGTCATCTGAGTCGTTACGGGTACTAGTTCTGTCCACCAGCATCTGATTGATCACTTCCGCCTCGAATTCTCCCCTAAGATTTCTACTAATTCCGGGCAGGCAATCCAAATAATTTTTATTTTTTTCAAAAAATGCTTCCACATGTTTATTCGCGGCATCTGATAGCGATGTAATTTCAAAATCTTCCTTCTTCATTTTCGGATGCATCCACCTTGCATACCGGTTATCTGCGAATGCACCTGTATCAAACGGAAAAATTCTCTTCGCTGCTTTCACGACAGAATTATCCATTAATAGCATAACTGGACCTTTTGCGGTGCTACCAATGCCATTAGGTTCACCGTTCTTATAGGCGGGTCTTCCGTAAAAGAAGTAAGTCAATTCTTCATAATTAAAAACTGGACATTTTTCTGGCTTGAAAGCGCCAGCGGTGATGATTTTTTTTAATGTATATGCGTCTGTACCGTGACACCACGCCAGAGAAGGTTGAGCGCCCGTAAACTGATCTAACCACATTGCAAATGAGTTCAGCATTTTTTTATGTTTCTTATCAAATTAACTCAACTAGCCAACAGATAACGAACGTCATCGCCAACGTACTTGGCCAGATAAATTTCTCGGTAAATTTCGGCCATATACGGCTTTACTTATATCCCAAATGAAGCACGTCATCAAAAAAACGGAATTAACAGGGAATGGTGAATCACAATGCACACAAAACTCAGAATCACAAATTACGCCGGCCACATCCATCGTCCGCAAGTTACTTGCAGCAAATTTGCTTATTACGATCATCTGAGTTTCCCTTGGCAGATTTTTTGGCTTGAGATTTCTTCCCGATATGACCAGTTGCATTTTTCTTATTGCCATTTTTCTTATTGCCTAAGGGTGCGGGCTCTTCGCAACAAATTATTCCGTTTCCTTTAACCTCTGTTTTCTGAATTCCCCCCTCTTGAGACTTACCTCCAGTTTCACTATGCCCGATTTGCTTTGGGCTTGCATCGTTCGATTTATCACAACAAATGATAGTACCAGATTTGGCATCCGAATCGCTCGGCCCAGCAAGAGCAGAAAGATGAATGACACTCAGCAGCCAAGCCAATGTCAGCAAAAGATAAAGGCGCATATTTCATCCTCCTACACAGGATTCATGGGCTGTTTTCAATCGGTGCAGAAAATTTTTGTAAGGAACAGGACCGCTGTTAGCTAATGGTGAAAAGAGGCGCGCGTACAAAGGAAAATCCTGATCTCCAATTTTGACTTCCCTATCGCCGCCGAGGATAGACGAAACGCGTGAGTTTATACAATACGCGCTGTGAAGCTGCCTAATGGCGAATGTCACCTGACCCGGTTGCACATATTTTTGTAGGAGAGAAGTTAAAGCCAATCCTAAATGGGCTGTCAGCTTGATTTCGTTTTCATTGTTCCTTTGAAGGATGTCATTATAAAGCGCCGCGGCGTTCTCGTACATCGCAAGCCCCAAATAACACTCGGCTAAATTAAGCTTTATTGCAACATCCTCTTTCTGGTCATGCGGGAGGTCTAGAATTAAGTCTCTGGCTTCGGCGTATTGCCGTTTTTGCATGAGAACCGCTGCTTTGTTGAACTTTGCGTCGGAATAACTTGGGTCAAGCCGCAGCGCTTCGTTGTAGGCCGACAGGGCGGAATCGTAATCGCCCAATTTATAAAGAATATTCCCCTTAAATTTATATGCAACCTTGTACTGCGGAGTACGTGCTATGAGCACATCTACTTCGCGAAGTGCTGTTTCGTAGAAACCGGGCCTCATGTGCTGCGAGATAGCGGTTTCCAGCGCGACTCGATCTTGCCCATTAGCAAAAATGCTCGTTGTTTCCAGGATTCGTGCCTTCGTCCATCTGTAGATATCTTGCTCGCGGTCAGTTGGTTTGACAATGTGTTCGTGATCTAGGTCAATTGCCAACGGTAACCCATCACAGGCTGGTTCGGAATAAATGCGCTTAACAACTGATATAGGACCAATGTTTTGGGTTTCATAAGCGCAAAACGTTTTCGGGAATTTGTGTGATTCGGTCCGTCCTTCGATAACTTGTTTCCAATTATCTTCCGACGATTTCAAATAAGTATTGAACTCATTGCTAGACATGTTTTCAAATTGCGGGTTTTTGCTTAGCCAACTGGCATAATCAGCTACATCCGCTCCATAAGCGGGAGTAGAGATAAATATAACAGCTGCAACCTTGTCTAAGTCGCGGTCGTTATCGCTCGCGGCGAGGCGTAGTTTCGTTACTGCTGCCTTCGTCACGAGTCCACCCATGCTATGTGTAATGAAATAGACCTCTGAGTATCTTTTCAGTAGCGCATCCTTTAATTCAACCTGATAAACCATGTTCGCTAACTCATTTATATCCGAGGCCTTACCTAGAAGTGGAGAGTAATATCCAATGCTATAAATATCGAAATTAGAAAAATCTGGATCGTTCTTAATCAGGTCTGGCCAAAATGCCTTGTTGCTTGCAACCCATGTTGATCGCGCGTCACCACCTACTCCGTGAACAAATACGATCACCTTCTTGTTCGCTGGTTTAGTAGTTATCTGGGGAGGAGTATCTCGCACGAAGAACGAATGTGTATATTGTGGGCCTGGTCGCCAAAGAGCACAGCCAGCGATTGCACCCACGATGAGCACAGCTGAAATAATCGCAAGTAATTGAGAAACTCGTGTACTCACAGTTTCAATTTTTCCATGCCCCTGGCGAATTATTATCTATTTGTATATGCCGGCAACGGCACTCGATATAATTCGCATGTTTATTGTTCATGCCCTCTTAACCCGCGTTGCGGGTCACCCCCTCATCCCAAATCTTTATGCCTTTGGATCTAGCGATGTGGTTTCGTACTTTTTTATTGCCGATGCCAGTAAACGCCCACTACATACCCCTGTCAATCTTGTGATCTCCGAATATGATTGCGCGGTGGGCTGGCTCCCATAAATAAGCGATTTCTAATATTTTAAAAAACGTTACTGGCCCATTGATATCGGGGATCTAATCGATCCCTGCGTTGCCAATTTGACGCGCAAAGCAACTCGTTGATCTTACAAGCGACCAGTTTCCGAAGTTGCCGCTCTTTGGCCTTCACCGAGTGGTTCCATCGCCACGATAGGATTCAGGCGATCGGCCTGCGCCAGAGCCCAGGACACCCATTGCTCCAGATTGCCGCCGTTAATGTCGCATCGTGACGTTTCAGACATTGCCCTGACAGCCTGGACGTAAGCACGGATCTCGGCCGCCTGCCGCCACGCATTTACACATTGGAAAAGTTCCTGCACCCGCTCGGTTTCTTTTCTCCGTAGTTCTTCTTGCTTCCACCGCTCCCGTTCGGCTTCGGCATAACGCAGTGTCTCCTCCTGACGTTCCAGGCGTTGTCGGCGTAATACTTCACCAGCCACGATAAAACCGGCGACGATCGCATTGAGCTGATCTTCCAGCAGGTGATCCGGACGATCGCGCCATTCGGATTGAGCGCTCGAGTACTGCAGCGACCGAATACGAAATATCAGCTCGCCAGTGGCTTCGCGGACCTGCTTCCATTCCCGACCAAGGTTGTAGCGGTCCTTTTTCTCCTCCTTGGTCAGCTCCACACGGAGCTGGCGCTGTCGTTCCGAGAGCGTGAACTCGATCTGTTCATGGCCTTGATTTACGGAAGCCTCGTATACGTATCTGGTGTCTACGGTCGGCTTGAAGCCGCGCTTTTCAAGTGCCTTAAACAAGGTACTCAGAATGCGCAACCGGCGCTTCTCGATGGGTTTGGCATATTTCCGCGGCCAGTTCAGGTCCGAGGCACCCCAACGCCTACTCGACTGGCGATCCTGCTCGAGCCAGGCGCCGATAATGGGGTGCGGATTGGATAAGGTCTTGGCGACCTGGATTCGGTGTTCCGGAGCACTTTCCTGCTCGACCTGGTGCTGGACTTCGGGCGGCAGCTCCAGCTTAGGTAAGAGTGGTTTCGGTTCCGGTGGCTCGATGACGATGGTTTCCTGCCCCGGGGACCGGGCCGGGGGAAGTGGCTGGCGCTGCACTTTTTTGCCGTGCCGGGATTTCGCCCAATAGCCCCGTTCCGGGACTGGAATGCAAGCGCGGCGACAGGCTTTGGCCAGTCCGACGTCGGAGATGCCGAACCGCTTCGCAAGCTTCGTCATGGGCTCGGACCAGACCAATTCGTAAAGCTCGGTACGAGCCAGTTGATGAACCATCGCTGCCTCCTTGCTGCCTCATTCCAAGGTCGCGTCACATAATCAATTTCCATTCCTTTAAACAGGAATTTCTACCAATCGGCGAAAATCGCTTTCTCCCAGAATTTGAATCTGGTGCCCTTCGGCGATCAGCTCTTCCGCCTTTCGATGCTTCGTACTCTTCTCGTGGCCAGCGAGTCGCCGTATATCCTAATCCCCCACCACCGGCAGCGTGTTTTTTCCTTTAATAATAACTTTCAGGCCACCAGCTGTTTCGTGCAGGACTGGATGCAAGCGTTTATTTAAGTGTCAGTGTGTCTTTTCGTAAAACGTCTTGCGCGCATTTACAAAGAAATCATTATCTGCCCTGTAACAATCTAGCAGCCAGCCGACAAATGTATCACTGTACTGCGATGTGCCGAATTTTGGAGTATGGCAGAACGTTTTCTGACTACCGATGTCATGCACTCTCCGTACTGTCAGAACATCATAGGCATTAATCTTCACACCTTTCGGTAAGCCTTTATTTACTTTATCGATCAGCTCCTTCTGTCTGTATGGATGAGAAACATCCGGATCTATGACCCGATACGGAGGCGCTGAAGGATCATCAACGATTCTAATCGGGATTGCCGCTCTATCAGTCGTTTGAATGATCTCCGGCGGCATCACGTTCACCTGCGCACCGGGTGGCGCCTTGACAACCTTTCGGACACCTTGGAGCCATTCCCGTCTAATCGTCTCTAACTTACGCTCGACCGTCTTACGAATGTCATCCGTGTTTCCTGGTTCACTCTTTGCTCCGTGTCGGAAGTAAACGGTTCCTCTTGAAAATGCGGTCTTTTGTTTCCCATCACCGACCGCGTACTGGCCTGGATTCTGAAAAACCAGGGGAAATTGAACAGGGAAGATTTTTATAGCAGCCAACGTGTGACCATCTTTTTCACATTCGGTAATTTCAAACTCTGTGAACTGATAACCCGTGTACTTGTTAATCTTGTCAGTAACTGTGGCAGGGTCCTCAGCTAGGATTGGGGCAACGTCTACTCCTGTAGGAGTACCGACGTTGTCTACCCCGATTACTATCACTCCACCACCACTATTCGCAAGGGCTGCGATGTCTTTTATAATCTCACACCATTCTGCTGGAGAACTCGGGTCGAACGACTCTTTGAACTCAACATATTTTGATTCCCTCTTCGCAGTAAGACCCTTGTTAAGTATGTCGTCCATTAAAACGATACCTAGCTCCGCCTTGATAGGCGCGTTGACGCGAAGCGTTTCTCTCGAAAGCGTTGCCAGCTGGCTTATTAATGCTCAAGGTCAAGACTGTCAACGAGTACGAGTTTGGGAGGGACAACTACGAATAACACTGTCACCAGACAACTCAACCGATAACTTACCACCAATCTCTTCGATCAATGACAGCCCTGATACCAAAACGTGTGCTGATAAGTGAAACTGGTGCATTCGAGACCCTTTCTAGTTCTTCAATAAACTGAATCGTTTCTTGGGTTAATTGGTCGAAGCGCTGAGCCTCGCGATTCTTTGCGTCAATGTAGTCTGAAAAAGTAAGAACTATGTCAGTTGGGGCATTAAGGGCGCATGATCGACGAAAGAGCTCCCAGTCAAATTCACTTACCCGCCTCTTCTTGCGAGTCGTTGAAGTAATTTCCGCTTTCTTCAGTTCATCTTCATTCAGACCTGAGCGGCGTGCAATTTCATCAAAGGTTATCTCTTTTTTCATAGGCCCAGATGTACCTTCTTTTGCATTTTCCACCCTGATCGGGTAAGTCCGAACAACCATAATTATGCGTCGCACGCGCGCCGCCGAAATACCGGCTTCCGCTAAGCAGCCAGCAACATTTGTGTCACGAGATGTGACATACGGATAACTCCCATGATGTATGCTTAAGGCGCTGCCTTGCGTCCCCTCTAGTAAAATCTTTTTTCCGTCTCTATAAGCTTTCTCTAAGAGATCTATCACATTTCCTAGGAATGGTTTTAAATCAGGAACATCTCTTGCCAATGTTGAAGCTGTCTTGCCCCGATCGAGTATCTTTCGCGCTGATGCTTCACCTACGCCTTGACCAGTTGATCCCATCGCCTCGACAAGCTTTTTTTCCCGTCCAATATCCTCTTCAGAGATTGTCATTGCTTGAGGATCAATAAAAACGCGCCCGGGTTCAAGCCTGCAATCCGAGATTTCCTGCAGTATTTTATCTGGATTTATTACTGCTCCGGCACCGATCAAGATTTCGGCTTTACTGTCCCGGGAACCTGAAGGAAGATGATGATAAGTGTAAACAGTGCCATCCACACTACGAGCTTTGTGACCTGCATTCGGCCCACCAACCCGCATCAACACGTGATAATTTTGTGCAAGATAAGCGGCGATCTGACCCTTTCCTTCACTGCCATATTGGCCTCCCACAATCACGTCAACGCGACGGTGGGATGGTGTTGAATAGAGCCGCAAGCGCGATGCGGCTCGGACTAATGTGTCTTTTTCGTCTGACCTACTCGTATCAATGCACAAATCACTATCGTCTTTTAATGCATTGACTTCCTGCTCAAGCTTAATGAGATCGGCATCAATGTAGTTCAGTCCTGACTCCTTCTCCCTTCCTGAGTGCTTCCTTTCTTCAAACCGATTTTTAAGTACCTCCAGCGGAGCAGTAAGATGAACGTGTACAACGAGCAGACCATAGTGGTTGCGCACTCGTTCTATTTGCTTCCGAGTACGAACGGCGTCTACTACGATAAAAACATTATTCTCAGCAACTAGGGAATCAAATACCTCTTTAACATTTTCCAGAATCCAGCTGCTATCTGTATTTTGGTCAAGTTCTACGCCTAGACTTTGGAGCCGAATGCGTCCGCTAGATGATCCCTTCTCCTTTTGCTGCACGATATCGCTTGTCTTGATATGGTGGAAACCAAAAGCCTCTTTCAAATTCTTTGCGAGTAGACTTTTTCCTGAACATAACTGCCCGCTTATCAGTACGATTCGCTTCATCTCTTAGACCCTGTCAAATTCTAGACCGCTACCAGTCCAGTTAGCGTCATCAAGCGCCCGTGAAACAAAATCGTGCACCTGCTGTGCATATCGCGGATTTCGCATGTAAACACTGCCCAAGTTCATTAGGCGCAATTGCCATTGAATTCCCAATGCCTGCTGAATTTGTTCGGCTATGTCGAGGTCTTCCGCATGATACAGCGTGACGATTGTTGAATTTGGCAACTCAAGCCCGTTCGGCACAAGAACCTCTATCATGTTTCTATTAATATTTTCGCTAAACAGAGCCAAGCGCTCTTCATAAGTTCGAGCAATCGGAATTAACTTTCCATCGTAATAGCGACCATTTTCAGGTGATTCAGCCGGTTCTTGTTTCGCACCTCGAAAATATCGAGTTTTAGCAATGTTAAATCTGCAAAGATGAAACTCACCACATTCAATGGCCGTTGACGGTATCTCTAATTCGAAATGAGGAAATCCGGCTGCGAGCTTGGCCTTGAGGATTGGCGGGTGGGAATCAAGCGTTAGGTGGACATATTCAGCGAAACCCCGCTTCACGTCTTGTTTGTGAGAGGTACTTCGAAAGTGATGCTCTTTGAAGCCGATTTTCATCAAGGCCGGCTTGCTTAACAACTGCTGGTGACGAGCTACAAAAGAGAGATAGTGAAGCGGCGAGTAATGAAATACTGAATTGACTCCGTGTTGTGTCAAGACATCCGGATCAACCTCTTGAAGTAACGGAGTCGGAGTCATTGCCGGCCATTAGAAGATCAAATTAGATTATTTCTTAGGAATATAATACCCCCACAACAATAAAAAAGCCCGAACATGTAATTCGCGTTTGGGCATCTATTAGGGAAGGCTAATGTCTCTTTACGCATTCGTATAAATCTCAGTAGTCTGCTTCACGAATTGCGTCGCCTTTCCACCTACGCCCTTCTTCTGCGCCAGATGTGGTACGAACGCGTATCGGCGAAACATTACCGGCCTGATCCTTCCTTAGGCGGGTGTCTGTGGAACCCGGGGCATACCAGTCTATAAACAGACAACATGAATCGCCGTCGCTACGTTCTGCCGTGCAGCATATCGAGCAGCGGCTGACAGGCCAACCATGCCTGCGCCACATGCTCGACGATCGCGGGATCCTTGGTGGCACTGCACGTGCGATACGGAAACGCGGCCCCGACGGCGATCTGTAAATTCGAGCGTTTCTGGGTGAGCGCCTCGTACGTCGCCTGCAACCACTGGGGCTGGGGTTTCACTGGCAATCCCCGCCTCTTTCCGGGGAAGGCGGTGCGCAGATCGTATTCGATGTTTGCATCGATCAGTGGCATCGCTCGCTGTGACGGGTAGCGACGCTGCACGAGGATGACCCAGGGTGCCGCGCCGGGGGCATCTCGCAACGCCCGCTGCAGCCGCGTGTTCATCTTGGCAAACAAGTCTACAAAGGTATCGAACCCAGGCTTGAGCAAGTTTTGTCGAAAAGCTCGCTGAATCCCATTCGGCACCGTGATGGTCGCCACCACCCGGTCGGCCTCGATCGCCAGCGTGAGGTGCGGAGAACTCGTAAACGTACCGCCACGCTCAAGGCCCTTGATCCGCAAAAAGTCCCACACCGCCGCCCCGTCTCGGCCGGTGATCGCTCCTCGGCCCGCTCCGGCAGGGTCCATGCCCAAGTCGTGAACGAGTCGGGGCTGCGCGCGTAGCGCCTGCGTGGCCAGCTTGAGCAGGCGTTTGGCCTCGGGATAATTGTAGGGCTCATCGGCCCCAAACGGAATGCCAGTAAATGTTGTCAATGTCCCCTCCAATGGATAATCCTCGGGCAAACGACCCTCCGCGACCACGAGATAGTCCGCCACGCGTCTCGCCCACCTTGATCGCCGCGCTTCCTGCACCAGCCACGCATAGATTTCAGACCAGGTTCGGATCAACACCGACGCCGGCCACGACCCGGACGGTCGCTGAACGGCAATGACCAGCATCGCAATGTCCCGGAATCCCCGTCGTTCGGCCGTGCGTTGGTGTCGTCGCAGTTGATCGTGACTGACCGCCGCCGCGATCTTGCTTTCGATGAGCAAGGCGAATTGATCACCTTGATAGATGCACGCATCCGGTAACCCGCGTCGCTCGGCCTCCTTCTCCGTGACCGGCGTCTCGCCAGGAAGGCTTTGCTCCACCACCCTCAGTCCGTGCACCGGTAACCGGCGTCGGGGACTGACCCAACGCACGAATCGGCGAAGCAACCGAGAGTCTTCGGCCAGCGCCGAAACCAGCGCGTGCGTCACCTGATTCTCGGGCTGCGAATACTGGTCGAAAAGATTTCTCATTGTTCTTTGGAGGTCGAGTCCCCGGCGACACGCGTTTCCCACCCGAGAAACCGTCCGAAATGCCGTCGGGGCTTATTGGCCTCGATCCATTAAAATGCATGCTATAGCGTGTCGCGCTAAAGCAGTCAAGCTGGCTTGATGGAGAGCTCTGACGGCACGGGGCGCTCAATGGATCTTCGACGGGGTTTGGCCCGGAGTTTACGGCTGATTCGCAAGGCGCGGGGATTGGCGCAGGACGAACTCGCCGAGGTTTCGGGGCGGACCTACCTGAGTGAAATTGAACGCGGCATCAAGAATCCGACCATCGAGAAGATCGACAAATTGGCGCGGGCGCTGGACGTGCACCCGCTCACGATTCTGGCGATCGCCTACCTGCCCCACATACAAGAAAAAGAGCTCGAAGCCCTACAGAATCGGATCAATAAAGAGGCGAAAGCCTTGCTGGCCAGGGCCGAGATGGTCTGGCCGAAAAAGACCCGATCACGTTAACGCGGTTCAATTTCAGTGACACCCGCGCCGGAACCCGGCTCCGCATCCCAACAGGCTTGCAAGCGATCGGTGAAAACCCGCTCGACGTAAATTCCGAGCCTAGGCGTACTCCGCATATGCTAGTGTCGTCGCGGCGGCTCGGCTCATCGTCGAGCAAACGCCAGGCGCGTCGACGTTGGTGAGCGAAAGAATAGAAGCCGCGCTACCCAACCACCACGAGCTTCACCCCTACAGGCGCGCGGCTTATTCATTTGTATCGGGTTTTTCCTCACGAACTACACTCGGTACCGTAGTGCCCTTTGTCGCATCCGGCTTTAGGAAATGAATATGCAGCGTGGGGGGAGCCAGTGGCGTGCCATCCTTAATGAGCAAGCCAACATTCTGCAGTAAGTCGATCAGTTGTTGGCGCGCCCGGGCGTCCCCGGAAACTGCTTTGTGCACCATCTGCTTGATCGTTGCCTCGATCTTCGTGAGGCTGCGGTGCTGGCCGTTCTCCTTGACGGGTACCCGTTCGAGCAACACCTCCTGCAGAATGGTAGTGACATTCAAAGACCCCTTGGGCCGGCCGCGCGCGTTGCCGGAGTGGCCCTTTTTAAACCGCGTGCGCTGCGGCGGTTTTTTGTAACCCACCTGGTACGGCCTATCAGATTCATCATTCATGGCGGCCTCCGGCGGCGGCCGCTTCGGCGGCGAGCTCATCGAAGCACCGACCAGTGGCGGCCTGGTGCGCCGGTTCGCCGGTAAAGCGCTGCCAGCGACGCACGATGGTGTCGACGTAGAGCGAATCAAGCTCAAGCCCGTAGCAAATCCTGCCGGTGCGCTCCGCGGCGATGACGGTTGTGCCTGATCCTAAAAATGCATCGAGCACGATCTCGCCGCGTCTCGAGCAGTCTAGGATCGCATCGGCTACGAGGGCGACCGGCTTCACGGTCGGATGCAGGGCGAGCAGATTGCCTTCCTCGCCCTGGCGGGCGAAGGAGTTCACGCCGGCGTAATTCCAGACGTTCGTTCGATATCGGCCAAATTGACCCAGCTGGACGTGGTTTTGATGGGCGGCGGTGCCGTGCTTGAACACAAAGACGAGCTCATGTTGACTTCGATACAGCGAGCCCATCCCGCCGTTATCTTTCGCCCATACACAGATGTTCTTAAGTTCGCTATAGACCTGCCGCCCGGCACTGAGCAACTCATACGCATGCCGCCAATCCATGCACACGAAATGCAAGGACCCATCGACACTCCAGTACGTGAGATGGGTGCACACCTTCATCAGAAAGGCGATGAATTCCACCTCCGTCATCTCGCCACACCCCATCACAAACTCTCGGTGTTTGATCTCGCCTAGCCCGCTCACGTGTCCCTCAATCGGAACGTTGTAAGGGGGATCGATAAATACCACGGATGCCTGCTTGCCATTCATCAGTATCTGGAACGCCGTCTCATCGCACGCATTGCCACACAGCACGCGATGCAGACCGAGCTGCCAAACGTCACCGCTGCGACTCACCTGGACCGGTAACGGCTCCGGCAGCTCATCGGCCGGATCGGGCTTGCCTTCCGCCACGGGCGACAAGCCCTCGATAAAGAGATCGATCTCCGCCATCTCGAAGCCCGTGACGTCAATACTGAAATCAAGCTCCACTTCGGAGAGCATCTTGAACTGCTGGGCGAGTAGCTGGTCGTCCCAGGTGGCGTTCTCGGTCAGGCGGTTGTCGGCGATCAGGAACGCCTTGGCTTGGGCCTCAGTTAAATGATCAAGACAAATGGTCGGCACTTCAGTTATGCCTAATTCCTGACAGGCCAGGATCCGGCCGTGTCCAGCAACCACTTGAGAATGAGCATCGACCAATACTGGCACGTTGAAGCCGAAGGCCTCGATGCTGCGCGCGATCTGGCGGATCTGCTTCTTGCTATGCTGCCGCGGATTGTGGGGATCGGGCTTTAGGTCCGCGATGGGGCGGTAGACGATCGCGATGCGCTGATGCGACGACGCAATGGATTGGGAGTTGGGGGGAGACGGTGCCGTGGATTGAGCCATGTTGGATCCTCCTTAAGGATCGTTGAACATGGCTCAAGCATTGGTTACCTCATGCGCTCATTCCACCAAATAGTTAGTCCAAAGAATTAATTTCGTAGTCCAAAAAATTCGTTGCCTGGATCTCTTCTGCTGACAACCAGAATCGCCGATATCTTTCCCGCGCGCGCTCAGGCTGAGCGGCTGCCGAACCCAAGAGAATATTCGCGACCGCTTTTGGTCACAACCCAGACTTCTGACGCACCTTCCGGTTGGAATTCTCTCAATACGCGCTTCACCTCAGTCTCGGATATGGACATTTCGGGGAACCGCTCGCGCACCGCGGCCACGGCGAGCTGGATCGCGATCACGTATTTTTCACCCTGGGCGCGGGCGCGCTGATACGCCTCGAGCGCCACCGTGCTGCGGAGAAACGCTGAGATATCCCGTATTCCGTTTTTGGGCGGCCTACCGCGCTTTTTCGCGTTTTCCATCGTTAATTCTCCCGACAAATTGGAACTTGAATTCTTTGCCAAAGCGAGCGCAAATGTCCGTGAAGGAGGTCATTTGTCTAATTCTAAATATAACAGGAATATCATCGATCGGCTGCCCCGACTCACCCGTGCCGAGTTACTGGCGCTGTGGACCGAGCTCTTCGGGCGGCCGCCTCCTCCGAACGCCAACCACAATCTGCTCCGGTGCGCTCTCGCATACCGCCTGCAGGAACAAGCCCACGGTGGACTTCGTTCTGTCACACGTCGACGGCTGCGTCGGCTTGCCGAGGACATTGAAGGTGGCGCCACGCCGACCGTTCGCACCGCCGCCCACATCAAATCTGGAACCCGATTCATTCGGCAGTGGCAAGGCAAGACCCATACCGTGACGGTGGCAGATGACGGCTATGTCTACCGCAGCCGACGTTATCGCAGCCTCTCGGTCATTGCCCGCGAAATCACCGGCACTCGCTGGTCCGGCCCTCTGTTCTTTGGATTAAAGCCAGCCCGTGTCGACAAACCGGAGCACGCCGATGCCAGATGAGCGCAAACCCCCCCTGCGTTGTGCCATCTACACCCGCAAGTCCTCGGAAGAAGGACTGGAACAGAGCTTCAACT
>Ga0153916_10001324_pt1 | contig 17626 bp, 19 predicted proteins | sample Opewatmetagenome_FD_109642 | JGI IMG/M metagenome (GOLD analysis project Ga0153916, IMG submission 109642) | Freshwater wetland microbial communities from Ohio, USA - Open water 3 Core 3 Depth 4 metaG | ecosystem: Environmental > Aquatic > Freshwater > Wetlands | place: USA: Ohio, Lake Erie... | reverse complement strand
GGACGAGGTCCACCTCACCACTCCCGTCTCGGCCGAGGCCATCCGCTCGCTGAAGCTCGGCGACGTGATCTATCTCTCGGGCGCGCTCTATACGGCGCGTGAGGGCGTCTACCGCCAGGTTGTGGACAAGGGACTGCCACTGCCGGCGGGCGTCCGCGAGCTGACCAACGTCAACTTCCACTGCTCGCCCGCGGCCTCGGTGCGACCCGACGGCTCCTATTCGGTCGAGGCGGTCACCGCCACGGCCAGCTTCCGCTTCGGCAAGTCCATGGCGGCCTGGTTCGAGCGGTCGGGCGCCAAGGTGATCGTGGGCAAGGCGGGCTTGACCGAGCTGGCGTACCGCGAGTGGTTCGTCCCCCACGGAGCCGTGTACCTTACGACCGTCGGCTACGGGCTCGGCGCGATGTACGGGCGCAGCATCAAGCGCGTGCTCGACGTCCACTGGCTGAAGGAATTGGGCATCGCCCAGGCGCTCTGGGTGCTCGAGGTCGAGAAGCTCGGGCCGCTCCTCGTCGAGGGCGACGCCGCGGGCCGGAGCCTTTTCGCGCTGGCCAACCGCGAGATCAACGTCAGGATCGAGGAAGTGTACAAGACGCTCCCGCCTCCCGCCCTTTCGCGCTTCGGCGAGGTCCTCTCCCGCAAGGACGAGGTGGTCTAGGCGAAGCGGCAGGAGAGGCCGAGCGCGCGCTCGAGCTTCAGCTCGTATTCACGCCGCGTGATCTCGACCGCGCCCAGGCTCTCGAGGTGCGGGGTCACGTACTGGACGTCCAGCAAGATGAAGCGCCGCTCGCGGAGACGGCCGACGAGCGCCGCCAGCGCAACCTTCGAGGCGTCCGTCTCGCGGTGGAACATGCTCTCCGCCATGAAAGCGCCTCCCAGCGCCAGGCCGTAGGTGCCGCCCACCAGCTGTCCCTCGCGCCACGCCTCGACGCTGTGAGCCTCACCCGCCCGGTAGAGCGCGCCGTACACCTCGACGAAGCGCTCGGAGATCCACGTGCCTTCCGGCCTGTCCGCGCAGGCGCGCATGACGCCTTCGAAATCGGTGTCCACGCGGATCTCGAAGAGGCCGCGCCTGAGCGTGCGCGCGAGCGAGCGCGAGATGTGGAAGCCGTCGAGCGGGATGATGGCGCGCGGGTCGGGCCTGAACCAGAGCACTTCGCCGGAGCGCTCGTCCGCCATGGGGAAGATTCCGTGGCGATAGGCGAGGAGGATGCCCTCAGGCGTGAGGGTGAGCTTGCGCCCAGACATTGCGACAGCGCGTCTCGGTCGTGAGCCACGCCATTAGGAATGAAGCGGAGGCCACTCCGAAGCAGAGCGTGAAGGCGGCGCGGTAGGCCTGGGGCGGGTAGACGCGGCTCCCCGCGGCCGTGGCGCCCGCCCAGTTGGCGTCGAGTAGCACGCCGGTCAGCCACTGCATGAGGGCGAAGCCCAGGAAGATGGGTAGGTTCTGGCAGCCGAAAGCCACGCCCACGTGGCGCGGGTCGTTGACCTCGCGGATGCAGGGGAAGACGAGCGAGACGCCGCCCGAGGCGAACCCGAGGGCGAAGCAGAGCGGGCCGAGCCACCCGAGCGGCACCGGCGTGGCGGGGAGCGCGATCACGCCCCAGATGGCGGTGTAGAGCGCCGTTGCCACGAGGAGCGGCGGGCGCCTGAGTCCCACCCATCGATCGGACACCCAGCCGCTGAGAGGCGCGCTGATGAGGAGCCCCACGGCCGTCATCATGAGCACGTTGGACGCGGCTACGCGGGGGAGGCCGTAGACCTGGGTGAGATACGGCACTCCCCAGAGCCCGAAGAAAGGCACGAAGGAGCCGTACATCGTCGAGCCCATGAGCAGGATAGGCCACGAGCGCGGGTTGGTGGCAACGGCCGGCATGGCCGCGATCGTAGCGTGAAGGCTCGGCGCCGCCGGCCTCGGACCCTCGGCGATGCGCGGCAGGCCCAGGTCCTCGGGCTTGTCACGGATGAAGACGAAGCAGGCCGCCGCGAGCACGAGGGTGATGGCGCCGATGCCCACGAAGGACCAGCGCCACCCTATGGCCTCGACGAGCACGGCCAGTGGTCCTGTACCCACGAGCGCGCCCACGGCGCCGATGCTCTGGCTCGATCCCGCGACCGTCGCGAACTCGTGGGCGCGGAACCACTCCGAGGCGAGGCGCAGCGAAGCGATCAGCATGACCGACGCGCCAAGGCCCACGAGCAGGCGCCCGGTAAAGGCGACCCACAACACGGGCGCCGCTCCGAAGAGCATGCTGCCCACGGCCATGGTCACGCCGCCCAGCGCAAGCACGCGGCGAGGACCCAGCGTGTCTGCCAGGCTGCCGCCGGGCAGCGCCATGGCCGCGAAGCAGTAGGGGTAGATGGCGATCAGCGTGCCCAGGGCCGCCGCGGGGATCGCGAAGGCCTGCATGAGGTCGCCCGCCACCACGACCGGCGCCACGCGATGGAAATACGAGAAGATGTAGAGGAGCGCCGGCGCCGCGACGATGCCCCACCGCGCGCGCAGGGTCCGCCGCATCGGGTCCGTCTCAGTTCCCTTTGGCCGAGGCTTCAGCGGATGGAGCGCGGCGGGATGCGCTTGTAGAAGAGCAGCTCCCGCGTGCCTTGGGGCAGGTTGTCGATATGGCCGCTGGGCTGAAAACCCAGCGCCGTGTGCATGCGGATGGACGCCGCGTTGGTTTCCTCCGTCGAGGAGAACACGCGCGGCGAGGGCGAGACCGCCTCGACGGACTCGAAGAACTCGCGGGCGATGCCTTTGCGACGGAAGTCCTCCCGCACCACGACGAGGCTCACGAAGGTGCACTGGAACCAGTCCGTCCGGTACGCGAGGAAGCCCACGATCTCCTTGTCCGCCTCGGCCACGATCAGGTGGTGACGCTCCATGTGCGACTTGATGAAGGCCCCCGCGCGGTCCTCGCCGATCGCGAGGGCGGCCAGCTCGGCGCAGCCGGCGGCATCGGTGGTGCGGGGCAGGCGGATCTCGATCATGGGGCCGTGAGTGGAAAGTACACCGGCACGCCCTCGCGGGCAATCGGCTTCCACCCGTTCGGCTTGCGCGCTCCGTACAACCAATGAAAGGGCCGGCTTCGGCAAGAGCCGGCTTCCAGGGGGACGGGGATGCGCGGGCAAATACGGACGGTCATGGGCGTCACCGAGTGGACGCTGCTTGTCATCCTCGGCGTCCTGTGGGGCGGATCGTACTTCTTCGGGAAGGTGGCGCTGTCGCAGCTACCGCCTTTCACCGTGGCGGCCTGCCGGCTCGGTCTCGGGGCCGTCGCACTGCACGCTGTGTTGCGGGCGGCGGGCTACGGGGTGCCGGGCTCGGCCCCGGCATGGCGCAGGTTCTGGGTCATGGGCCTGCTGAACAACGTGATCCCGATGAGCCTGATCCTGTGGGGACAGATCAGGCTTGGGAGCGGTTTGGTGGCCATCCTGAACGCAAGCACCCCGCTCTTCACGGTGCTCCTGGCGCACGTCTTCACGCGGGACGAGCGCATGACGCCCAACCGGATCGGCGGCGTGCTGTTCGGCCTGGCCGGCGTGGCGGTCATGATCGGGCCCGACGCCCTGGGCGGCCTGAGCGCGGATCTCGCGGCGCAGCTGGCCGTGCTGGGCGCCGCCGTTTCCTACGCCTGCGCGGGAATCTTCGGCCGCCGCCTCGCCGGCACACCGCCCCTCGTCACGGCCGCGGGACAGGTGACGGCATCGACGCTGACTCTGCTCCCGCTGACGCTCGTCGTGGATCGGCCCTGGCTCCTGCCGCTCCCCAGTGCCGGGACCTGGGCGGCGGTCATCGCCCTGGCCCTCTTGTGCACGGCGCTCGCCTACGGGATCTACTTCCGCATCCTGGCCACCTCGGGCGCGAGCAACCTGCTGCTCGTGACCCTGCTGATGCCCGCCAGCGCCATCCTCCTCGGCACCACGGTGCTCGGCGAGCGCCTCGAGCCGCGGCAGCTCGCCGGTATGGCGCTGATCGCCGCCGGCCTGGCTGCGGTAGACGGACGGGCCGCTGTCCTGTTGCGCCGCCTGACGGTCCGGCGCGCCCGGCCGGCGTCGCTCGTCGCCGGCAAGGTGGAGAGGTGACGGGAGCCGCCGTCTTTCAGTACGTGCCGGGCCGAATCTGCTTGTAGACCTCCTTGAGCTTGTCGAGGGTGAAGCCGGGCGCCTGGCAGGTGGAGATGATTTTCCTCTCGTCCGCCTCGACCTTGGCGATGGCGTCGGGGATGCCGCCCGCGATTTCGGGCGGGATCGTGACCACGCCGTGCTGGTCGAGGTGGATGATGTCGCCCGGCTTGATCCAGACACCGCCTACCTTGACGGGAATGCCGAAGTCCACCATGTGGACGTTGGCGTGGGAGACCGAGATGTGGGCGGCGGCAAACTGGAACTTGAGCGCACGCACCTCGTCGAGGTCTCGGACCGAGCCGTCGGTGACCACGCCGACGCAGCCGAGCGCGCGGTGTATGTTCGCCTGCACCTCGCCCCACTGGGCGCCCTGGCCGCGAGGCTCGTCGAGATCGTGGACGACGATGACGCGCGGGGCGGGGATGCTCATGACGAAGTCCCACCAGCCGAAGAGGCTCGCACGGTGCCCCTCGATCGGGCCGTGCTCGGCCCGGATCAGGCAGGTGGCGGCGTGGCCGACCACCGGCCCGATCTCGGGGAAGAGCCCGCGGATTTCCGAGGAGACGTTGCCCTCCTCGCGCGGCCTCACCTTGAAGGTCTCGATGGCGTTGGCCACGCTGGGGCTGGTGATCTTCTTGAGGGCGTCGATCTGCTGCGTCGTGAGCGGCACTGGCGGTCCTCCTTGCCCTGCGGGGGGCTGGCTTGCCCTGCGGGGGGCGGCTTGCCCTCCGGGGGGCGGCTTGAAGGTCGGTTGGCTTGACGGACGGTTAGATGGTGCCTTTGCGCTTCTCGATGAGCGCCTGCTTGAGCTGCTCGATCATCTGCTCGATCTGCTGGAGGTTGGGGTTGGCCGCGAGGGCACGCTGAAAGTAGGCGAGCGCCTGCTCGGGCTTGTCGAGGTGGAGGTAGATCTGGCCGTAGCCGGAGAGCGCCCCCCAGTGCTGCGGATTGCGCTTGATCACCTCGTCGCAGTCGCGGAGCGATTTGTCGTACTCGCCGATGAAAAAGTAGACCGTCGCGCGCTTGTTCCACCCCTCGGCAAAGTCGGGCTTGACCCGGATGATCTCGGTGAAGGTGTCGATGGCCGCCTCCGGCTGGCCGTGGTTCATCTGCTCGACACCGACGGCGAAGAGTCCGTCCACCTTGGGGTCACCCGAGCGGCTCCACACCTGCCAGATCGAGTTCTCCGTCAGCGCGCGGACGAGGTCGTCCTGGTCGCGGAGCGCCTTGAAGAGGGCGGGCAGGTCGGCGGAGGTTCCGAGCTCGCCCATCCAGGCGGCGGCGAGACGGCGTGCCTCGACGTCGGTGCCACGGAGATCGTGGAGCGCCAGCTCGCGCGAGGGGCGCGGCGTGTCCTGGGCATGCGCCGCCGCCGGCACGAGGAGCGCCAGCCCGAGAGCCAGGGCAAGCGCCTTCAGGTCCATCACCTTCATTGCGGGCGCCCGATGAGCGAGAGGAACTGCGCCTCGTCCAGCACGGTCACGCCGAGCCGCTTGGCGTCGTCGGCTTTCGAGCCCGGATCCTCCCCCACGATTACGTAGTCGGTCTTCTTGGAGACCGTGCCCGCGACGCGCCCGCCGAGGCGCAGGATCGCGTCCTTGGCTTCATCCCGTGTCATGCCGGAGAGCCCTCCCGTGAGGACGAGGGTCTTGCCTGTCAGGGGACCGGGCTTGTCCGAGACGCCCTTCTCGGTCAGGTCGAGGCCGCCCTCGCGGAGGCGCCGGATGATCTTCCGGTTCCTCTCCTCGTGGAAGAAGTGCGCGACCGACTCGGCGATCTTGGGTCCGATGCCCGGGATCTCGTTGATGTCGTCCGCGCTGGCCTTCTCGAGGCGCTCCATGCTGCCGAAGCGCGCGGCCAGGAGCTGCGCGGCGCGCTCGCCCACCATGCGGATGCCGAGGCCGTTGAGCACGCGCGAGAGCCCGCGGCCCTTGGAGGCCTTGATGGCCTGGACGAGGTTGGTCGCCGACTTCTCCGCCATTCGCTCGAGCCCCGCCAGCTGCTCGACGTCGAGCTCGTAGAGATCGGCGAAGTCCCTGACCATCTCGCGGTCCACGAGCTGGTCGATGACGACCTCGCCCAGGTGCTCGATGTCCATGGCCCGCCGCGAGCCCCAGTGAAAGAGCCGCTCCTTGAGCTGCGCCGGGCAGGCGACGTTGGTGCAGCGCCAGATCGCCTCGCCTTCGGGGCGCTCGGCCGGGGCGCCGCAGATGGGGCACGTGCGCGGCATGTGGAAAGGCCGCGCGTCGCGCGGGCGCTTGGAGGTGACGACCTGGACGAGGTAGGGGATGACGTCTCCCGCGCGCTCGATGAGCACCGTGTCGCCGATGCGCACATCCTTTCGCCTGACCTCGTCCTCGTTGTGCAGGCTGACGTTGCTCACGGTGACGCCCGCCAGCTCGACGGGATCGAGCTGCGCGGTCGGCGTGAGCGCTCCCGTCTTGCCCACGTTGATCGTGATGCCCATCACCCGGGTTGTCGCCTGGCGGGCGGCGAACTTGAAGGCGATGGCCCAGCGCGGGTGGTGCGCCGTGGCGCCGAGCCTCCGCTGCTGCTCGAGGTTGTTGACCTTGACGACGGCGCCGTCGGCATCGTACTCGAGCCCGTCCCGCTCCCCCTCGAGGCGCTGGCAGTAGGCGATCACGGCATCGATGTCTCGGCACCGCTCGGAGCGCGGGTTCACCTCGAAGCCGCTCTTCTTGAGGGCTTGAAGCCGCTCCCAGTGAGAGTCGAAGAGCACGGGCTCGAGGACGCTCACGTGGTAGAGGAAGATCTCGAGCGGCCGCGTCGCCGTGATCGTCGGGTCCTTCTGCCTCACCGCGCCGGCGGCGGCATTCCGGGGATTGGCGAACGTGGTCTCGCCGGCCTCCTCGAGGGTGGCGTTGAGCCGGGCGAAGGCCTCGCGCGGCATGTACACCTCGCCGCGGACCTCGAGCCGCTTCGCGTCCTTGAGCGATCCGTGAAGCGTCGGCGGGATGGCCTTGATGGTGCGCAGGTTCTGCGTGATGTCCTCGCCGACCCGCCCGTCCCCGCGAGTGGCGCCGCGCGTGAACCGCCCGCGCTCGTAGAGGAGCGCCACGCCGAGGCCGTCGATCTTGGGCTCGCACACGAAATCGAGCTTGGCCTGAGGAACCGCGCGGCGGATGCGCGCCTCGAACTCGCGTAAGTCATCCGCGCTCGTCGCGTTGTCCAGCGAGAGCATGGCCACGAGGTGCTCGACGGGCGCGAAGGCCGGGCCCACCCGTCCGCCCACGCCCTGGGTCGGGCTGTCGGGCGTGATCAGCTCCGGGTGCGCGCTCTCCAGCGCCCGGAGCTCGCGGAGGAGGCGGTCGTACTCGGCGTCGGAGATCTCGGGGCGGTCCTCGACGTAGTAGAGATAGTTGTGGCGGTGGATGGCCTCGCGGAGCGCCTCGATCTTTTCGGCGGCGTCCTTCGGCATCGTCATGGCGAGGCCCAGAATACCACTAGCGGCGAGGTGCTTTGGTCCGGGCTTCCTCGATGAGCACGGCGACTCGCTTCCGGTCCTCGCCGGGGGGCGTGAGCGAGACGAAGCGCTCCCATGCCTTGATGGCGCCGGCGTAGTCCTGCTTGACCTCGTAGAGCACCTGGCCCTTGTACAGGAGTGCCGGGGCGTACTTCGGGTCGATCTTGAGCGCCTTGTCGAAGGTCTCGAGCGCGGCGTCGGCGTGGCCGCCCATCGCCACGATGAGGGCAAGGTGCGTCATGGCGTCGACGTTCTTGTTGTCGCGCTTGAGCACGGCCTGGTAGGCCGCGATGGCCTCCGGGTAGCGGCCGGCCGTCAGGCTCTCGCGCGCCGCCTGGAGCATCCTTGCCATGATCTCGGGCGGGATGGGCTTGCCAGCGTCGGCCCCGGTACCGGGCGCCCCGGGCAGGAGCGGGCCGGGATCGGTCAGGGCGGGGCCGGGCATGCCGCTGCCGGGCGGGACGGCGGTGGGGACGGGTGCGCTGTACCGGTTGATGCCCACGCCGAGAGCGATGCCCAATCCGAGGAGTGCCACGGCGCCGGCGCCCATGGCGGCGGGGCTCCGGGTCCAGGCGCGGGAGGCCGGCGTCGCGTGCTCGGCGGCATGCGGCGCCCGGACGGCGCCCAGCGCGTCGAGCCTGGTCAGCAGGTCGGCGGCGCGACTCTCGTACCTGTCCCGCAGCGCCTGGAAGTCGTCGTCCGAGAGAGAGCCCGCCTCGTGGTCGAAGGCAAGCTCCTTGAGGGCGCGGTAGGTCGCGTCCTTCTCCTCGGTGAGCTCGAGCCGGCGGTCGGGCGCCGCCGCGGACGAGGCGGGCGTCCGCCCTGCCCCGCCGCGCAGGAGCGGCCAGAGGACGATCGCCAGCGTGGGCAGGGCGATCGCGGCAATGGCGATCCACTGGGCAGCTGTCATGACTTGTCCATCTCGGACAGCTCGCGGCGGATGCGCTCGCGCACGGCGGGGTCGAGTTGCGAGGGCGTGGCGGCGCGCGGCGCGCGGCTCCAGCGACGGACCACGACCGCGACCAACACGAGCCCGATGCCGAGCCCCACGAAGGGCAGGACCCAGACGAGGAGGGTGAAGCCCGACTTGGGCGGCGAGAGCAGGATCCAGTCGCCGTACTTCTCGACGAAGTAGGCGCGCACCTGCTCGGGGCTGTCGCCAGCCGCCAGGCGATCGCGGATGATGGCGCGCATCTGGCTGGCGGTTTCGGAGGGCGAGTCCGCCACCGAGAGGCTCTGGCACACCACGCAGCGGAGCTGGCTCGCCACGTCGTGGGCGATCTGCTCGTCTACCTTTGTCGCCGCGGGTGCTGGCGGCGCTGCCGCGGGCGGGGGCGCTGCCGTTGCCCACCCAACGACTGCGACCAGCGCGACGGCCGCAGCCGCACCGGCGAGGCCGCGCGTCATGACGGCTCCTTCAGGAGGACGTCCAGGTGACTGCGGGCGATCTCGTCGGTCAGCGCACCCACCTGCTTGAAGCGCACACGGCCCGTGCGGTCGATGAAGAAGGTCTCCGGCACGCCGTAGACGCCGTAATCCACCGATACCCGGCCCGTGGGATCGGGAGCGTTCGGGAACGAGTGCCCGAAACGGGCGAGGAACTGCCGGGCTGCCTCTTCCTTGTCCTGGATGTCGACACCCACGACCATGACGCCTTTGTCCTTGTAGGCCCGCCAGGTGCGCTCGAGGGCTGGCGCCTCTTCGTAGCAGGCCGGCACGCACCACGAGGCCCAGAAGTTGAGCATCACGACCTTGCCGCGGAGGCCCTCGAGGCTCACGGGGGTGCCCGCGAACGTCGTGAGCGAAAAGGCCGCCGCGGGCCTGCCCAGGAGCGGCGAGGGGATCTCGCGAGGGTCGGTCCTGAAGCCGTAGGCCAGCAGCACCAGCACGGGCACGACCGCCGCGGGGATCACCCAGCGGAGTCTGGATGTGCTCACGCGGGCCTCCGCGCGTCCGGCAGGATGGCCAGCGCTGCCCCGAGCGTCAGCACCAGGCCGCCCAGCCAGAGCCAGGAGACCATGCGGTTGACCTGGAGCTTGACCGTCGCGTGGGAGCCATCGCTGGCGAAGTCGCCCAGCACGAGGTAGATGTCCTCGAAGAAGCCAAGGCGGTAGTCCACGGCCGCGATGGGCGTCTGCTCCTGCGGGTAGAACTTCTTCGCGGGGTGGAGCACGTCGCCGCCCGCGCGCCCGTTCGTCACCGTGAACGTGCCGGTGACCTTGGCGTGGTTGGACTCCTCCGAGCCCGAGAGCCCGTCGAACCGCACCTGGTAGCCCGCCAGCTCCATGCTCTGGCCCCTGTCGAGCGTGACTTCCTTCTGCACCGACCAGGCCTGCGAGCCCGCCACGCCGAGGGAGATGACGAGGATTCCCAGGTGGACGATGAAGCCCCCGTAGCGCCGGTTCTGCCGCAGCAGCAGGCCCCACGTGGCGGCGCCCCAATCGTCGCCGCTCCGCCGCCTCGCCCGAACCGCGCGGAAGAGATCGAGGGCGATGGTCCCCGCGACGAAGACGACCAGGGCCATCGCCGTCAGGACGAGCCCGTTGGCCACGCCGAGCGCCCGCAGCGTCCCCGCCGCCACGAGGCCCGCCACGACGGGCTTGAGGAAGTTGCGCTTGAGGTTCGCACCGGAGGCGCGGCGCCAGGCGATAAGCGGTCCGACACCCATGAGGAAAAGCAGCGCGAGGAAGACCGGGATGTTGACCAGGTTGAAGAAGGGTGCGCCCACGCTGATCTTGACCCCGCGCACGGCCTCGGACAGGAGCGGGAAGACCGTCCCAAAGAAGACCGTGAACGTGGCGGCGACGAGGAACAGGTTGTTCAGCAGGAACATGGACTCGCGCGTGACGACCGAGTCGAGCACGCCCTCAGCGCGCAGGCGCTCGATCCTCGAGGCGAGCAGCGAGAAGGAGCCGAGAAGCACCAACGCCAGGAAACCCAGGAAGAAGACGCCGATCGAGCCCTGGGTGAAGGAATGGACCGAGCCGATGATTCCAGAGCGCGTCAGGAAGGTGCCGAAGATCGTCAGCCCGAAGGTCAGGATGATGAGGGCGAGGTTCCAGAGCTTGAGCATGCTCCGCCGCTCCTGGATCATCACCGAGTGCAGGAACGCCGTGCCGGTCAGCCATGGCATGAACGCCGCGTTCTCCACCGGGTCCCACGCCCAGTAGCCGCCCCAGCCCAGCACGTGGCAGCTCCACCAGCCGCCGATGAGGAGCCCGAGCGAAAGGAAATACCAGGCGATGATGGTCCAGCGCCGCGTGATGGTGATCCACTCCTCGCCGGTGCGCCCGACGACGAGGGCGGCCATGGCAAAGGCGAACGGCACCGTGAAGCCGGTGAAGCCCAGGTAGAGGGCGACCGGGTGGGTGATCATGCCCGAGTCCTGCAGCAGCGGGTTGAGGCCACGGCCGTCGGCCGGGATCGGCGTGAGACGCTCGAATGGAGGCGCCGGGATGGTCATGACCAGGAGGAAGAAGGCGAGGATGCCGAGCATGACCGACAGCACCCACGGGTAGAGCTCGGGCTGGCGGCGCCGGTACTGGACGACCACGATCAGCGTGTAGATCGACAACATCCAGGACCACAGGACGATGGAGCCTTCCAGCGCCCCCCAGAGCGCGGTGATCCGGTAGTAGAAGGGCGTGCCGCGGTTCGTGTTGACGGCGACGTACTGCACCGAGAAGTCGAAGGTCAGGAAGGCGTAGAGCATGAGCGCTATGCAGGCGGTTATGAGCACCCATGCGCCGACCGCGGCCCGCTCTCCCGAGCGGAGAAGGGCGGCACGCCCGGTGCGGGCGCTCATTGCCGCGGCCACGGCGCCCCAGAGCGCGAGCACGAACGCGGCGACGGTGGCGCCGTAACCCAGCTCCGGGATCACTTTCCGTCCCCGCGCAGGCTCTTCATCAGCTCCTTGTACCCCGGCTGGGCGCCGTCCTGGGGCGCCTTGTACTCCTCGGAGTGCTTGGCCAGGATCAGCGAGGACTTGAAGTAGCCGTCCTTCGTCCAGGAGCCTTCGACGACCGCGCCCCGCCCCTCGGCGAAGAGGTCGGGCGCCGGGCCCTTGTGCCTGACGGGGACGCTCGCCTTGCCGTCGGAGAGCGTGAAGGAGAGATCCAGGCTCTTTGGCTCCCACTTGAGCGAGCCCTTCTCGACGAGACCGCCGAGGCGGTACGTCTTGCTCGGCACCGGCGCGGCCAGGAGCTCGCTCGGCGTGACGAAGTAGACGACGGACTGGCTCACGCCCGCCCAGATGAGATAGGCGATGGCCGCGGCGATGACGAGGCCGCCCGCGACGAACTTGCCGCGGCGGCTCATCGAGCCTGCCGTTCGCCGCGCCCCGCGAGACTTTTCGTGCGGCCCGCCAGGTGGCGCCAGTACCCGAGCAGCGCGACGGCCGCCAGGCCATAGGCGGAGAAGACGTAACCCCAGTTATCCGGCATGCGTGTCCTCGAGCCGTGCGATTTCCATCCGCGCGGCCAGCAGATAGGCGAAGAGCAGCGTGAAGGCGATCCAGTTGATGAGCAGCGTCGCCGCGATGGGGGCGGCGATCGGCGAGGGCTCCGGGCCGAGGATGGTGGACGGCTGGTGCAGCGCGCGCCACCACTTGACCGAGAAGTGGACGATGGGGATATTCGCGGCGCCCAGTATGCCCACGACGGCAGCGGCCCGCGCCCGCCTGTCGGGCTCGTCCACCATGCCGCGGATCAGCAGGTAGCCGACGTACACCAGGAAGAGCACGGCCGTTGACGTGAGGCGCGCGTCCCAGGTCCACCACGTGCCCCAGGTCGGCTTGCCCCAGATCGAGCCCGAAGCGAGGGTGATGCCGGTGAAGAGCACGCCGGGCTCGGCGGCCGACAGCGCCAGCCTGTCCCAGCCCGCCCGGCGGCTGAGGAGATATCCCACGCTGCCCAGGAAGACGAGCGCGAAGGCGAGGTAGGCGGTCAGCACGGCCGGGACGTGCAGGTACATGATGCGCTGGACATTGCCCTGCACGACCTCGCGCGGGGCGTAGCCGAAGGCCGCGCCGACACCGGCGATGAGGGCCAGCACCGCGAGCCATCCGAGCGCGCGGGCGGCCATCAGCCTTCCAGCACGAATTCGAACGTGAGCATGCCCACCACGAGGTAGACGAGATCCGCCGCCGCCAGCAGCTTGAGCCAGGCGGCCGCGTCGGCCAGGGGCTCGCCCGCGAGCACGGTCTGGGTCGCGCTCACGGAGCTGAGGAGCACCGGCACCACGGCGGGCAGCAGCAGGACCGGGAAGAGCAGCTCCCGGGCGCGCATCTGCGCCGTGATGGCGCCGAAGAGCGTGCCGACCGACGCGAGCCCGAGCGTGCCGAGGGCCAGCACCGCCGCGAGCGCGGGAAGAGCCGGCGTGAAGTCCAGGGCGAAGAAGACGGCGAAGAGTACGAGGAGCACCACTTCCACCACGATCATCACGAGCACGTTGCCCGCGAGCTTGCCCAGGTAGATGGCCGACTTGTCGCCGGGCGAGAGGACGAGCCCCTCCCAGCAGTCGTTCTCGCGCTCGACGAGGAACGTCCGCCCGAAGGCCAGAAGCCCCGAGAGGATGAAGCCGAGCCAGAGGAGGCCGGGGAGCGCCGCCTCGACGCGCGCGCGCTCGGGCCCGAGCGCGAACTGGAACACGAAGAGCAGAAGCAGAGAAAAGAACACGAGGGCATTCAGGCTCTCCTTGCTCCGGCGCTCGGACAGCACGTCCTTCCAGGCCACCATCCAGGCGCGCCGCACGTAAGCGCTCACGACGCCGTCCCCGGGCCCATGGCCAGCTCGTCGTAGAGGCGACGGAGATCTTCGAGGCCGAGAGCGGCCGCCGGACGGTCGAGGACGATCCGCCCGCCGGCAAGGATGGCGACGCGGTCGGCCACCCCGACGCCCGCGTCGAAGCTGTGCGTCGCGACGACGAGCGCCCCGCCGCGCGCTTTGAAGGAAAGCAGGAATTCGCCCAGCCACTTCCTGCCCGCGCGGTCGAGACCGGTGAAGGGCTCGTCCAGAAGGAGGAGGCGTGCCCGGCCGAGCAGCACCCGCGCGAGCGCCAAGCGGCGCTTCATGCCCGCCGAGAAGGTGCGTGCCCGCCGGTCGGCCAAGGCATCGAGCTCGACCTCCTCGAGCGCCGCGCGGAGCCGCGCGTGTCCCGCGTCGTGGCCGCCCATGACCGCCCAGAACCGCAGGTTCTCGAGCGCGCTCAGGTCCTCGTACACCCAGCTGCCGTGCCCGACCATGTCGATGGCACCCCTGACCGCTTCGGGCTCCTTCAGGGCGTCGGCCCCGGCGACGCTCAGCGAGCCCGAGGTGGGCCGAAGGAGCGTGGCGACGATCCGCAGCAGCGTCGTCTTGCCGGTGCCGTTCGGCCCCAGGAGCGTCAAGCCCTCGCCCGTGGCGAGCTCGAGCGAGACGTCGTCGAGGACGGCCGTCGGGCCATAGGTCTTGCGGAGGTGCTCGGCCTGGATCATGAGATTGGTGGCTGGGAACGACGCCGTCCGCTTGCGCGCCGCGTCCGGTCCGGTCGCCGTCAAAGCTTCATCGCTCTCAGACGCGCGATGCGCTCCTCGATCGGGGGATGCGTCGAGAAGAGCGTGGCGAAGCCACCGCCCGTGAGCGGGTTGACGATGAAGAGATGCGCCGTGGCCGGCGTGGCGTCCAACGGCTCCTGCCGCGAGGCGACGTCGAGCTTCTCGAGGGCGTGCTCGAGCCCGGAGGCGCGGTGGCAGAGGCGGGCGCCGGAGGCGTCGGCTTCGTATTCGCGCGAGCGCGAGATCGCCATCTGGACGAGCATGGCGGCGAAGGGCGCCACGATGGCCATCAGGAGCATGCCGATGAGGCCACCCCCCCCGCCGCCCTCCTCGTCGCTGCGGCGGCCGCCGCCGAAGATGGCCGCCCACTGCGCCATCTGCGCCAGATACGTGATGGCCCCCGCGAGCGTGGCCGCGATGGTCATGGTGAGCGTGTCGCGGTTCTTGACGTGCGAGAGCTCGTGGGCGAGCACGCCCTTCAGCTCGTCCTCGCTCATGATGCGAAGGATGCCCTCGGTGACGGCGACCGCGGCGTGGCTCGGGTTCCGGCCCGTCGCGAAGGCATTGGGTGAGTCGTCGGGGATGAGGTAGATCGGCGGCACCGGGATCTTCGCCTCCGCCGCCAGCTCGCGGACGATGCGGTAGAGCCCGGGCGCCTTGGCCTCGTCCACTGGCTGGGCGCCGTACATCGACAGCACGATCTTGTCGGAGAACCAGTACGAGCCGACGTTCATCACGAAGGCCAGGACGAAGGCGATGGTCATGCCCTGCTGCCCGCCGATGGCCCCGCCGACCAGGACCAGCAGGCAGGTCAGGACCGCGAGTAGGAATCCGGTCTTGATCAGGTTGCTCATTGCGTGATGCCTCTGGAGCGAATGCTAACAGTCACTCCAGATAGCGTCAAGCAATGGGGCTGGCGGCGCCCTGCTGCGTCCCTCGGACTTGGCGGGGGTCGAAGCCGACCCAGCGGTGCCCCGGGCGCCCGCGAAGCGGCGCGCCATGACGTCGAGCGCGTCCCGGTTGTCGCCGATCAGGATGAAGCGGCGGTTGGGACGGAGGCAGGCATCGCCGGTGGTGCCGCTGCCGGCGAAGAACTCGAGCACGAGGCCCCCCGGCCGGGATGACGGCTGCGCGATGCGGGGGGGCAAGATGCGGCCCCCCCAGCGGGCCCCAGGCTGACGCCCGGAATTGCCCGCTTCAGCGCTTGGCTTCAACCTAATAGGGTGAGACGGGGCGAGGAAGATCTCGAGGGACTTCGCTGCGCCGGCCAGGTTCTTCTTGGTCTCGTACAGGATGTGGGCGCAATCCCCCTGCGCGTAGGCATACTTGGGATCGATGCCCAACTCCTGGTCGATGCGCGCCAGCGCTTGATCGACGTGGTCGCACGATAGAGCATGAGACCCACATGGGTCAGGGCCTCGACGAGGCAACCAGCCCGAAAAAGAGCACCCGGGTGTGGCGCCCTTGCCCCAGATTCGGCTGAGATGCCGCAACTGGCGCCTCCTCGAGTGGCCAAACGAGTGGCCAAACCCTCGATTTGCAAGGCTGGCGGACGTGGCAGCCCTTGCTTCACGAGCAAGGTTCCCTTTGTTCATGGTAGGTTGAAGGGAGGGCTGATGCTCGCACAGCAGCTGCTGATCGGCTTCCTGGCTGTTATCGTGCCGAGTGCCGTCCTGCTCGGGAGCGTGACGTTCTACTCGCTGCACTCCCTGGACCGGGTGCACGAGGAAGTCCACGACATATTCCACTCGCGCGAAGCGGTCGCGGATCTGCGCATAACGCTCGCCCAGGTCGGCTCGCCGCTGGGGGCCTTCCTCCTCACCGGCGATCCCTCGAACCGGCAGCGATTCGACGATCTCGTCCGCGCGGCCGAGGAAAAGCTGGCGACCTGCGGCACCAGCGAGTGCCACGGCTCCAGCCAGACTCCGGGAAAGATGGTCGCCCGGCTGAGGCCGGCGATGGAGCACCTCAAGGCCGAAGGCCATCTGGTCTTCGAGCAGCCAGCAGCCAACGGGGTGGCGCACGTGGAAGCAGTACGCCGCGCCGTCGCCGGCATCCGGAGCGAGGTCGAGCCGATGCTGATCGCGGTGCGCTTGCGCGGCGACGCGCTCGAGGCGGAAGCGGAAACCGTCCGGCGGCGCGCGTGGGTGCTGACCATCTCGCTGACCGCAAGCATCGCGCTCGCTGGCGGCGTGGCCGCCATGATCATCGCGCGACGCATCTCCCAGCCGCTGTCCGACCTCGTCGTGGGAACCCGACGCATCGTGGCCGGCGACTGGAGCTACCGGGCGAGCGTCGCGCCGACGGGGGAGATTGGCGAGCTGGGGTTCGCCTTCAACGCCATGGTCCACGAGCTCCGGGAGGGCCGGGCGCAGCTCGAGGAGCACAACCGGACCCTCGAAGATCGGGTGCGCCAGCGGACCGAGGAGCTGCGGCACAAGGAGCAGGCGCTGGTGCACTCGGAGAAGCTGGCGTCCCTCGGGCTCCTCGCCGCGGGGGTCGCCCACGAGCTGAACAATCCATTGACCAGCATCGTGATGAACACCAATCTCATGATGGAGGAGATGAACGAGCGCACGCCGCTCTACGAGGCGCTGAAGACGATCGATGCCGATGCCGCGCGCTGCCGGCGGATCATTGAGGACCTACGGGCGTTCGCGCGCGTGCGACAGGTGGAGCGGGTGCTGACCGAGGTGGGCGCGGTGGTCCAGCAGGCGCTGTCGTCGTCGGCCCACGAGCTCGGCCGGAGAAACGTCGTCGTGCAGTGTGATCTCGCGCCCGGTCTGCCGAAGATCCCCTGGGATCCCGCCCGGATGGTGCAGGTGTTGACCAATCTCCTGATGAATGCCGCCCAGGCGATCGGCCACGGGGGCCGCGTGGTGATCCGGGCGCGGCGGGACGAGGACTGGCTCCGGCTCGAGGTCGAGGACGACGGAGCCGGGATCCCGGCCGCGCACCGGACACGGATCTTCGATCCCTTCTTCACGACCAAGGCCGATGGCACCGGACTCGGCCTGTCCATCAGCCACGGCATCGTGAACGAGCACGGGGGCCGCATCGAGGTGGAGAGCCGCACCCTGGAGGATGCGGAGCCGGGCGGGCGGACGGGAACGACGGTGCGGGTCATCGTGCCGATCGCGGAGGTGGCGGGATGAAAGAGCCCGCGCTCGGGCGGATCCTCGTCGTCGACGACGAGCTGAATATCGCAGACTCGATCCGGCGGGCGCTGGAGCGCCTGGAGTACGCGGTCGACGTGGCCGCGGACTTGGCGGAGGCCTGGTCCAAGCTGGAGCAGAGCCCGCCCGAGGTAGTCATCTGCGACGTGCGGCTGCACGAGGCCGACGGCATGGATCTGCTCACCCGGATCAGGGAGTCCTCGCCCGAGATCGCGGTGATCATGATGACCGGCTACGCTTCCATCGAGACGGCGGTCAGCGCCATCAAGGCCGGGGCGGTCGACTACCTCGTCAAGCCCTTCAACCCCG
>Ga0153916_10001323_pt1 | contig 17629 bp, 14 predicted proteins | sample Opewatmetagenome_FD_109642 | JGI IMG/M metagenome (GOLD analysis project Ga0153916, IMG submission 109642) | Freshwater wetland microbial communities from Ohio, USA - Open water 3 Core 3 Depth 4 metaG | ecosystem: Environmental > Aquatic > Freshwater > Wetlands | place: USA: Ohio, Lake Erie... | reverse complement strand
TCACGCGGCGAGAGCGGGCCGCAATCGAGCTCCGCCCGCTTGTTGAAGTCGACGTCGAAGGCCTCCGGGTAGGTGAAGTTCTCCTCTTCGGAGGGCGTGAAGAACCGCTGCTGGGTGCGCCCGGAGAGCTGCTCCGTGTGCATCCCCATGTCGTGGGATTTGGTTCGCAGTGCCATTTATGCGCTCTTCCAAACGCGCACCTCGCCCTCATAGGGGTCGAAGGTGTCGATTTCGTGGGGGAATACGCTGCGGATCGCCACCTCTTCGGAGGCGAGCGCGATGAACTTGTCGCTTTCGTAGAGGACCATCGGCTTGGCCGCCATCACGTCCTTGGCCATGCCGAGCGCGTCCGATGTCGCCACCAGATAGGTGAAGACGCCGTCGAGCTCGTCGATCGATTCCTTCATGGCGTCCTTGAGTTCGGCGCCCTGCTGCATCTTGTCGGCGAGATAGACGGCGATCAGCTCGGAATCGCAGTTCGACATGAAGCGGTGGCCGCGCCGCTCGAGCGCGCGCCGGCCGTTCCAGTAGTTGGTGAGCTGGCCGTTATGCACCACCGACACGTCGGCGAACGGATAGGCCCAGTAGGGATGGGCCGACCGGATATCGACGTCGGACTCGGTCGCCATGCGGGTGTGGCCCAGCGCATGGGTGCCGATGAAGCCCTTGAGGTGATATTGCTCGGCGACGCGCGCCGCGTCGCCGAGATCCTTCACCAGCTCGAGCCCATGGCCCATGGAGAGGATCTCGGCCCCCTCCACGTCCTCGATGAAGTCCGCGAGCTTACGCCGGTCGCCGGCATAGTCGATCTTGTAGCGGAAGGCGTATTCGGTGGCCTCATTGGCTTCGACGATCCGCCCGCCCATTTCCTTGATGCGCCGGTCGACTTCGTTCCGGCGCTCCTTGACCTGGTCGTGGATCTTGAAGCCTTTCGACATCTCGTCCTGCTCGGCCACCTTGAAGCGCAACATCAGCTCGTTGCCCTTCAGCGGTTTGCCGTAAAGCGCGTAGCCCGTCGAATCCGGCCCGCGATGCTTCAGCGACTGCAACATCGCCGTCATCTCGGTGCCGATATCGCCGGTCTTGCCGCCTCTATGGATCAATCCAGCAATTCCGCACATCTCGCTCTCTCTTTCTCCTATGCCGGTACCAGCGCCTCTCGCGAAGCGGGGATTACGGCAGATAGTCCCAATATTGCTGCAGGTCCCAATTGGTGACCGTGGCGTTGAACTTCTCCCACTCGTCGCGCTTGTAGTGCGTGAAGACCTTGTACATCTCGTCGGGCATCGCCTTCTTGATGACTTCGTCCTTCTCGAGTTCGTCGAGCGCCAGCCCCAGCGACATCGGCAGCTTCTTGACCTTCTTGCCGGCCGCCATCGCCGCATAGATGTTGCGCTCTTCGGGCTCGCCCGGATCGATCTTGTGGGTGATGCCGTCGTCGAACGCCTGCAGGATGCCGGCCGCCATCAGATAAGGGTTCACCGTCGAATCGACCGAGCGGTACTCGAAACGGCCCGGCGCGGAAATGCGCAGCGCGCAGGTGCGGTTCTGATAGCCCCAATCGGCATAGACCGGCGCCCAGAAGCCCGTATCCCACAAGCGACGGTAGGAATTGACGGTCGAGGAGCCGATCGCGGTCAGGGCACCCACATGCTTGATGATGCCGCCGATACAGTTGAGGCCGATCGGGCCCGGCTTGGACTGACCCTTGAGCGGCATGAAGGTGTTCTCGCCGCCCTTGAGGTAGGTGAAGTTGTCGACCATGCCCGGGAGGTTCTCGTTCCCCAGCTTGTTGACCTTGTCCTCGCCGCCCTTCCACAGGGAGATATTGTGGTGGCAGCCCGAGGCCGACACGCCCATGAAGGGCTTGGCCATGAAGCAGGCGATCAGGTTGAACTCGCGCGCGACCTGGGCGCAGATCTGGCGATAGGTCGTCAGGCGGTCCGCGGTGCGCAGGCAGTCGTCGAACATGAAATTGAGCTCGAGCTGACCCGGCGCGTCCTCATGATCGCCCTGGATCATATCGAGGCCCATGGCGCGAGAATATTCGATCGCACGCATGAAGACCGGACGCAGGCTTTCGAATTGATCGATGTGATAGCAGTTCGGCTTGGAGAAGCCGCCTTCCGGAAGCCCGTCCGCGCCCTTCTTGAGCCACATCATCTCCGGCTCGCAGCCGTGACGCATGTGGAGGCCCTTATGCTTCTTCTTGAACTCCTCATGGAGGATTCGAAGATTGCCGCGGCAGTCCGAGGTCAGATGACCGCCCGGATTGACCTTTTCCTCGCGATTGCGGAAGCAGGTGCAGAACACGCGCGCGACGCGCTTGTCCCAGGGCAGTTGGCAGAAGGTCTCGGGATCGGGAATACCGACCAGCTCCGAGGCCTCGGGCCCGTAGCCGATATAGTTCTTGAAGCGGTCGACGAAGAGATTGGCGGTCGAACCATAGACCAGCTGGAAGCCGCGCTCGGCGATGCTTTCCCAGTGATCCGCCGGGACGCCCTTGCCGACGATGCGGCCGGTCACCGACACGAACTGATAATAGATGTACTGGATGCCAAGCTCGTTGATCTTGGCGCGTACCTGTTTGACGAGCTCCTTGCGCCCCTTTCGGTCTACGTGGGCTTCCAAGTCGGTCATGGCTGCGTGTTCTCCCCTACGATCATTTATCGCTGTCTAGGTCTCCAGGACGGAGCCGGCGCCAGTTTCCTCGACCACCGGGCCCTGCCCAAGTATGAAAAAGACTGAACCGGTTGCGCGTTTGGGCCGCCTTTTGCCGGTCGGCCGCGGCAACTCTGCCCAATCAAACCAATTTAATACCAGTCACCCGCCTTGCCGGATGGCCGGGATAGATTGGCGCCGGAGTGATGCCCTTCGACCCGTTCGATGCCGCCGCCCACGGCGCTGCCATGGCAATCGCCGTGCGGCTGGGATCGGGCCACATACGAGATTTCATCGGTTGCATAAGGTGAAGTTGTCATGATGGTTCGGGACGTCGGCTGGCGCTTGAAACCGTTGCACTTTCCCGACGCAAGCCCGGTGATGGCGAAGGCTGGGGATCAGGATTGCCCGGGCGCCTCGCCTCTCCGGACTTGATCGGAGGGCCCAATTAGTGAAACATAAGCCCAGCCGGTTTCAAACCATTATTTTCCAAAGGCACAGGAATGGCCCGCATTGGTGGTCGGCCGCTGAAGGAGCGTAGCGAAGCTCCGGCCTTCCTGTTGCCCCGCAACGACCCCCGCGCCATTGCCGACCCGATGCGCGGGTCGGCCTGGATTACGCAACAGCTCCGTCAAGCGATCACCGAAGGCAGTCTGCGCCATGGCGAGAAGCTGCCGGCGGAGCGTCAGCTCGCCGAAATCTTCGGCGCGTCGCGGACCACGGTGCGCAGCGCCTTGAACCAACTCGAGTCCGAGCGGTTGGTGACGCGCCGGGTCGGCAGCGGCACCTTCGTGAATTATCAGCCGCGCTCGCCGCAGGACGATGTGGCCGAGCTCACCAGCCCGCTCGAACTGATCGATGTGCGCCTTGCGGTCGAACCGCATATGGTGCGCCTGGCCGTGCTCAATTCGACGTCGCGCGAGTTGGAGCGGTTGAACGAGGCGCTCGGCGAAATGGAGCGTTCGAGCGTGGATTCGGAGACCTTCACGCTCCTCGACGAGCAGTTCCATCTCTGCATCGCCGAATGCAGCCGCAATCCGCTGATGGTGTCGCTCTATCGGCAGATCAACGATGTCCGCACCCACGCACAGTGGAACGCGATGAAGGACAAGGTGCTGACGATCGAACGGATCGCCGAGTATAACCGCCAGCATCGGACACTGGTGGAGGCGATCCAGGCGCGCGACGTCGAGAGCGCGGTCGCGATCGTGACCAACCACCTGCATTACGCGCGCCGCCAGCTTCTTGGGGCCGGCGCCAATATCGGCAGCGAAGCCTAGAAAGCGGACCGGTCCCCGCCTCCAGGATACTGCCGCGGATCCGCCAGAATCGGTCGTCCGCCCTATTGTCGGGACGGGTCCTTGGCCATAGAGTCCGGCCACGCTTGGAGAGCGTTCTCGCGCCTCTCTCCCAACCATTTGATTTCCCGGAGCGATCATCCATGACCCGCGCCTTTCGCCTGAGCTTCGCCTTCACCCTGGCCGCAGTGGCCCTGCTGGGCGCCCCGGTCGCCGAAGCGCATCTCATCGGCGAGCATGGCGCCGGCTTCGAGGCGGGCCTCCTGCATCCCCTCTCCGGCCTCGATCATCTCCTCGCCATGATCGCGGTCGGCATCTGGGCGGCCCAACTTGGCGGCCGCGCGATCTGGGCCGTTCCCTGCGCCTTTGTCGGCTGCATGGTGACCGGCGGCGTTCTCGCCGTCGCGGGCGTGTCACTGCCGCTGGTCGAGCCCGGGATTCTGGGCTCCGTGTTGCTGTTCGGCCTCCTGATCGCGAGCGCGGCGCGCGTTCCGACCGTCGTCGGGATGGCCCTCGTCGGCCTCTTCGCTTTGTTCCATGGCCATGCGCACGGCACCGAGTTGCCGGAAGCGGTCAACCCGGCGCTTTACGCGGCGGGCTTCGTGATCGCGACCGCCTTCCTCCATGCGGTCGGCCTCGGGCTTGCTCTCATGATCGGCCGCGTCGCGCCGAAGCCGGCGCTGCGTGTGATCGGCGGCGGCATCGCGGCGGCAGGTGTGGCTCTGGTGGCTGCGCTCTGAGGGCCGGCCATCGACATCTCATGATCGAGCGCAAGCGGTGTCGTTGACGCCGCCCGCCCGTTCCTCCCGGTCGGTTCTCGACCCGACCCGTCTTGCCTTCCTCACCGGCCGCGAGGAACAACGCTTCCTCGCCGACCGGCCGCGCTCCCTGGCTCTGCTCGATCGGGCCCGGGCCCATATGCCAGGCGGCGTGCCGATGGCCTGGATGACCGCGATGCATGGTCATCCGCCGGTCTTCGCCGCCGATGGCGAAGGCGCCTGGTTCACCGATATCGACGGCCATCGCTATCTCGATATGAACCAGGCTGACCTGTCGATGAATGCCGGCTTCGGCCCGCCGGCGGTGGTCGCCGCCGTCGCCGATCGCATGCGCCGTGGCAGCCAGTTCATGCTGCCGACCGAGGACGCGGTCTGGTGCGCGGAAGAACTGGCCGATCGCTGGGAGCTGCCTTATTGGCAATTCACGCTCTCGGCCTCCGGCGCCAACACCGAGATCATCCGTCTCGCCCGGCATGTCTCGGGCCGCGACAAGATCCTGATGTTCGACGGCAAATATCACGGCCATATTGAGGACAGCCTCGTGATCATGGCCGAAGGCACCGTGAAGCCCGAACTCTATGGGCTTTCGAGCGCCGCCGCGGCGCGCGCGCGCATGGTGCCGTTCAACGATCTCGAAGCGGCCGAACGCGCGCTTGCCGCGCGCGATGTGGCGCTCTGCATCGTCGAGCCCGCTTTGACCAATGTCGGCGTGGTGATGCCGGCCGAGGGCTTCCATGCGGGCTTGCGCGAACTCACCAAGCGCTACGGCACTTTCCTCGCGCTCGATGAAACTCACACCCAGATTGCCAGCCCCGGCGGCCTCAAGCGCCTCTGGAAGCTCGAGGCCGACGCCGTCGGTCTCGGCAAGTCGATCGGCGGTGGCGTGCCGATCGGTGCCTATGGCTTGAGTGAAGCGCTGGCACAGCCTTTGAAGAGCCCGCCCGTCATGCCCGGCGCGCCGATGGAATCGGTCGGCGGCGTCGCCACCGGCGGCACGCTCTATGGCAATGCGCTCTCGATGGCGGCCTGCCGCGCCGCCCTCTCGCAGGTGCTGACGCCGCAGGGCTTCAGAAGAACCGCTGCGCTGGGCGGCCAACTCGCGGATGGCCTTGCCGGACTCTTCGCTGCAGGGAGCCTCGATTGGCGGGTGCATCGCCTCACCAGCCGGTCGGGCTTCACCTTTGCCGGTCATTTGCCGCGCAATGCCGCCGAGGCGCGGGAATTGGCGCAGCCCGGACTTTACCGTCTTCTGCGCCTCTGGATGGCCAATCGCGGCGTCTGGGAATCGGTCGCGACCGCCGGTCCCACGGTCTCCTTCGCCATGGCCGAGGCCGAGGTGGCGTTCTATCTTGAGCGCATGCGCGAATTTCTCGCCGACATCCTCTAGACGTCCCCGATGGCTCAGCGCCACCTTCCGCTGCTGTTGCTCGCGATCGCCCTTGTCGTCGGCACCGCACCCGTTCGCGCCGCCGATATCGAAAGCACGTTGCACGCCTTCGAGAAGGGCGACTACGCGACCGTGCGGGAAGAAGCCGAACCGCTCGCCAGGGCCGGCGACCCCAGCGCCCAGTTCATTCTGGGCCTCCTTTATGAGCGCGGCTATGACGGCGCGCCCGACGAGATCCAGGCGGCCTACTGGTACCAGAAGGCGGCGGACCAGGGCCTTGGCCAGGCCGCTGACGAGCTCAAGACGCTTCGTGCCTCCGGCCGCGGTTTCACCATCGATAATGGCGGGCTTCTCGTCACCTTCGGGGATGCCTATGAGGGCGACAGACCCGAGGCACAGCTAGCGCTGGCCGACGCCTACTATCACGGCAACGGCGTTAGCGGGAACAAGCCCGCGGCCGCCTACTGGTATGGACGCGCGGCCGAACATGGGTTGACCCCGGCCAAGAGCCGGCTCGGCCGCATGCTCTTTTCCGGCGACGGCATCGCGAAGGACGAGAAGGCGGCGGTCGCACTGTTGCGCGAGGCCGCCGACGCGGGCGATCTCGACGCCGCCTATGGGCTGGGCATCGCCTACGCGACGGGACGTGGCGTCGAACGTGATGATGGCCAGGCGGTGCGTTGGTTTCGCAGCGCCGCCGAGGCCGGCAATGATCGAGCCGCCTTCAATCTCGCGCGCATGACCGAGGACGGCCGTGGCACGCGCAAGGACCAGGCCGTGGCGCTCGACTGGTACAAGCGTGCCGCCGACGGCGGCAATTCGCGCGCCCAGCTCATGCTGGGGCTGGGGTATGCCGAGGGCGTCGGCAGCTTGCACGAAGACGACAAGGAGGCGGCCCGCTGGTTCCAGAAGGCGGCCGAGCAAGGCGAACCGACGGCGGCCTATCGGCTGGGCCTCGCCTATGATCACGGCTACGGCGTGCTCGCCAACGGCATCCAGGCCGCGCGATGGTATGAGAAGGCGGCCGAGGGTGGCATCATCGATGCGATGTATCGCCTCGGCATCCTCTATGCCAATGGCGACGGCGTCGATCTGGATCTGCCGCGCAGCTATTTCTGGTACAGCCTCGCCGCCGCCGAGAAGCACAAGTATGCGGCCGCTGCCGCGGACCGTATCGCGTCCAGGTTATCGCGCGGCGATCTCGAGCGCGCCAACGAGCAAGTCCAAGCCTGGATCGCGGCCGCGAATGCAAGCCCGGCCTCAACCGCTCAGGAGGCGGATGACGTAGATGCCGTGCCGGCCAGCGATAGCGGCGGGACGCCCTGAGCCATGGAGATCGTGACCGCCGATCGTTGGTATCGGGTGCGGCCCTTGGGCGACGGCGTCACCCATATCGACGAACCGCATATCAAGCCATTCTATCGCTGCAACATCTGGCATGTGCGGGGCCGGGGACGGGATCTCCTGATCGATAGCGGCCTCGGCGTGGTGAGCCTGCGCCGTCAGGTCGCCATCCTGGCCGAGCGGCCGCAGTTCGCGGTCGCAAGCCATGCCCATTTCGATCATATCGGCAACCACCACGAATTCGCCGATCGCGCCATTCATGCGGCGGAGGCCCCTCTCCTCGCCCATCCCGGCCGGTCGGAGACCTTGGCGACGCTCTATGCCACCGAAGAGATGTTCACCAGCCTGCCGCCCGGCGGTTTCGATGGGCCGGCCTATGAAGTGACGCCGGCGCCGGCGACGCGGATCCTGCATGACGGCGATGTCGTCGATCTGGGCGACCGCCATTTCGAGGTGTTCCATCTGCCTGGCCATTCGCCGGGGTCGATCGGGCTGTGGGAGGCCGCCAGCGGCGTCTTCTTCGCCGGCGACACCGTCTATGACGGGCCGCTGATCGACGATGCCTACCACTCCGATATCCCGGCCTATATCCGCTCCATGGAACGGCTGCACGATCTGCCGGTGCGCGTGGTCCATGGCGGCCATTTCCCGAGCTTCGGCCGCGAGCGCTTCGTCGAGCTGATCGAGACCTATCTGCGCGAGAAGCGCGGAGCCTGAGACGCGTTCTAATCCCCCACCCCTCCCCCTACCCCCTCCCGCAAGGGAAGGGGGCGAAGAAAAACAGAAAACGGCCTCTCCTTGTTCGGGAGGGGCCGTTTGATTTTGAGTGGGCTTTGAAACAGGACGCGCGGTCAGATCTTAAAATTAATCACGCCCCCTCCCCTTGCGGGCAGGGGGTAGGGGGAGGGGGCCGTTCAGTACGCCTGACGCAGATCGAAATTCACTTCGGCGTCGGCTTGAAGATCGGCCCGCGGTCCGAGACCACCTTCAACATGCCGTTGCGGACATATTCCGGCGTCTCATCCGGATTGTAGGGCCGGTTCTCCTGCCCCGGATAGCCGATCAGCTTGCGGACCTTCGGATCCATGTAATAGCCGGCCGAGGCGGCGAGGCTGATGGCGCCGAAGGCGGGCCCGTCGGTTTTGTTCAGCGTTTCGGCCGCAGCGCGCGGCTCCTTCCCCTTCGCCGCGCGCAAGCCCCGCAGCAGATTCTCGCGAAGGTCCGGACGGAAGCCCAGCACCTTGTCGAGGATCTCGCCCTGGATGCCGATCTCGCTCGCCGCCGGCATGCCTTCGGCCGCCGGGATCAACACGTCGGCGATTCCGGCGAAGGTCTTGCGATCGTCGTCCTGCAGAACCGTGCTCATGCCGCAATCTCCTGGTCGCGACGGTTGGCGATCAAATGCTTCACGCAGCGCAGCGCCACCGCGCAGATCGTACCGGTCGGATTGAAGCCGGACGAGGTCACGAAGGTGCTGCCGTCATAGACGAAGAGGTTCGGCACATCGTGCGCCTTGCCCCACTGGTCGACGACCGAGGTCTCGCGGTTCTCGCCCATGCGCGCCGTACCCATCAGATGCCAGCCGCAATCGCGCATCAGCGGCGTCACGGTCATCGAGACAGCACCGGCCGCCTTCATCGCCTCCTGCGCGCGGGCCAGATGGAAGTCGATCAGCTTGCGGGTGTTCTCCGAGTTCTTGTAGATCAGCTTCGGCGCCGGGATTCCATCGGAATCGACCAGCGTGGGATCGAGCACCACGCGGTTCGTCTCCTCGGGCAGATCCTCTGCGATGATGCCCCACTCGAACGCGCGGCCGAAGACGCGCTTGGTATTGCGATGCAGATTGGCGCCCCAGGCTTCCTCGAGCGGCCGGCCGCCATAGGCGGCACGCATGCCCAAGGGACCGCCCGACGGCATGACCTGCCATTTGGCGCCGCGCACGAAGCCGCGCGATTTGTCGGTTTCGTAGAACTGCATCGACTGGATCGTCTGACCGGCCGGCCCGAGCCAGCTTTCGAGCGGTTCGTCGAACACGCCCGTGACCGCCGCATAGGGATGCATCATCAGCCGCTTGCCGACGAGGCCCGTGCTGTTGGCGAGGCCGTTCGGGAAGCGCTTCGAGGTCGAGAGCAGCAGCAGGCGCGGCGTGCCAATGCCGTTCGCGCAGACGATGACGATGCCGGCCTTCTGGGTGCGCTCGCGTCCCGCACGGTCGATATAGACGGCACCGGTGGCGAGACCTTTGTCATTGACCAGGATCTCCTTCACCCGCGCGCCGGTGATCATCTTGGCGCCGTTCTTGATCGAGGTCGGCCAGTAAACCAGATCCATCGAGGCCTTCGCCCCCTCGGGGCAACCGGTCAGGCAGGTGCCGCGACGCACGCAGGCGTTACGGCCGCGATAGGGTTTCGACGGCATCGCATTGGGACCCGGCCACCAATGCCAGCCCAGCTTGTTCATGCCTTCGGCCGCCTTCATGCCGATCTTCCCGATCGGCAGCGGCGGCGTCGGCAGCGGCTTGCCCGGCGGGAAGGCCGGATCGCCGGCGAGACCCGACACGCCCATCTCGGTTTCGGCCTCTTCGTAGAAGGGCTCGAGTTCCTCATAGGTGAAGGGCCAATCGTCGGCGACGCCGTCCAGCGTCTTCACCCGGAAGTCCGACGGCATGAAACGCTGCCAATGCGCGGCCCAGAGAATCGTGCTCCCGCCCACCGCGTTGTACATGAGCGGGTTCACGTCCGATTCCGAGACATCGACCGGATAATCGTTCTCGAGATCGCGAACATTGGGATTGGGATGCCAGCGCTTCTGCGCCATCAGCTCCCATTCCGGCCGCGCGCCGGCGAATTCCTTGTTGTCGACCCAAGGGCCCTGATCGAGGCAGACGACCTTGAAGCCGTTCTCCGAAAGATGCTTGGCCGCGACCGATCCGGAGGCACCCGCACCAATGATCAGGACGTCGGCGCTTTCGCTTCGCCGGTCACTTCCCGCACTTGCCATCTGAGCTCTTCTCTCTCTATTTCCCGTTTTTCGTTCTGGTCTTTCGCGGAGCCCCTGGCAGGCCCCGCGAAAGGATTGGATTCGCCAGGGACCTGGCGAGAATTGCCGGCGCTCATCTTGCCACGGGGGCGATGGGTCGCCAAGATTGTCGACATTCTCGTTGACAATCTTGGCGCCGTCGATGGTAGATTTCTAGAGAAGAATGGCTTCGCTCGGGGGCCGTTCCGCTCAAGGTCCCACATCCCCAGACAGCGGCGCCAGCAGCGTCGTTGCCGCGCTTTTTCATGGCGTCGGGTGTGCCGGAATGAGGTGTTCTTCAGGCTCCAGGCAAATCTCGTGACCGCACCCTCGCTCGTCGCCCCATCTCGGCGGCCTCGATCGTCCGACCCTGCATAAACCCATGTCTCGAGTTCCGACCTTGGCCGTCTGATGGCAACGGGCCTGCCTTCGCTTTCGGGAGAGTTGAGGAATGCATATCGTCGCCGTGGTTCGCTTGGTCCCCGACCTGCTCGAGGAGATCCAGGTCAATGAGCAAGGGACCGACATCGACCGCGAATGGATCGGCGTCAAACTCTGCGAGTTCGACGACCATGCCCTGGAAGAGGCGGTGCTGATCAAGGAGGCGACCGGCGCCAGCGTCACGGCGCTCGGCCTCGCCGTCGAAGGCATCGACCGGGTTCTCCAATCGGCGGTCGCGCGCGGCGCCGATCGGGCGGTCAAGATCGATTGCGGTGAGGCCAATCTGGATTCCCGGGCGATGGCCAAGCTGCTGAGCGAGGCCCTCCCGCAACTCAAAGCGGATCTGGTTCTCGCCGGCGTACAGACGCCCGAGGATCTCTTCGGTCAGCTGGTTCCGTTCCTGGGCGCGCTGATGGGCCGGCCTCATGCCAGCGGCGTCACCGGCGCGCAGGTCGAGGGCAGCGCCGTCCATATCCAGCAGGAATATGGCGCGGGCCGCGCGGCTCGGCTCAAGCTCACCCTGCCGGCGGTTCTGGGCGTGCAATCGGCGTCGCAGCCGCCGCGCTATGTCTCGGGCACCAAGCTGCGCCAGGCGATCCAAGGCACCAAGATCGAAACCTTGTCCCTGACGGCCGATCCCGCCAGCAGCGGGACCGTCAAGGAAATGCGGCGGCCGGCGCGCGGCCAAGGTGCCGAGATGATCGATGGCGAGGCCGAGGAGGTCGCGGGCAAGATCTATGAAGCGCTCGCAAGCCGCGGCTTGCTGGGAGGAAAGTGATGTCGGTGATTCTGGTCTATGTCGAAGCGCATGACGGTGTCGTGGCACCCGCAAGCCTGGAGACACTGGCCGGGGCGCGGCAGCTTGCCGATGGTTCCGGCGGCTCGGTCGAGGCGCTGATCCTGGCGGCCGATCCGGCTCCCTTGGTATCGCAGATTGTGGGCGCCGACCGCATCCTTGCGGTCGCGCACCCCTCCCTCGCCGCCTATCTGCCCGAAGCCCACCAGGCGGTGCTGGTCGAGACCGTGAAGGCTCGCAAGCCCGACCTGCTGCTCCTGGCCAACTCCTATGTCGGGCTCGATCTCGCCGCCAGCACCGCGATCGCCACCGACCGTCCCGTGGTGAGCTATTGCATGGCCGTTGCCCTCGCGGGCGATGTCCTCACCACCACCAACCAGGTCTATGGCGGCAAGATCGAGGCGATCGCCGAGACGAAGCTGCCCGCCGTGGCGGCCGTCAATCCCGGCACCTTCCAGGGCACTGCGGCGGCACGGCCTCAGGTCGAAACCATTCGCCTCGATGCGCCCGCGGCACTCGGCAATCTCGCCAGCTCATTCGTCGAAGCGCTCAAGGAAGAATCCGGCGACGTCGATATCACCCAGCAGGAACGGCTCGTCAGCGTCGGCCGCGGCATCGGCGATGCGGACAATATCGCGATTGCCCAAGCCCTCGCCAAAGCATTGGGCGCCGAGGTCTCGGCGAGCCGGCCCGTGGTCGATGCGGGTTGGATGCCGAAAAGCCGGCAGGTCGGCAAATCGGGCCATAAGGTGAAGCCGAAGCTCTATGTCGCGGTCGGCATCTCGGGCGCGCCCGAGCATCTCCAAGGCATGCGCGACGCCGGCTTCATCACCGCCATCAATTCCGATGCCAAGGCGCCGATCTTCGACGTCGCCCAGATCGGAACGACCTGCGATCTGTTCGATCTCCTGCCGGCCCTGACCGAGCGGCTGAACACGCGGAACGCCTGACGTGGATTCCAAGCCCCTGATGCTGGCAGTCTTGATGCTGCTGGCCTTCTCCTTCGCCGGCTATCGCTTCTTCCTGCGCCTGCGCCCGATGTTCAGCGCGCCGGGGATCGATCGGCTCGATCATATCGGCGAACGGCTCTGGGGGCTGGTCCCGAACGTCCTGCTGCATCGTCGCCTGTTGAAGATCCGCTATTCCGGGATTCTTCATGCGATGATCTTCAGCAGCTTCATCGTTCTCTTCACCGCGATCGTCCAGGCCTTCGGATCCGGACTCTTTCCTGATTTCAGCCTCGCGCCGGTCGGCGGCAACAGCGTCATCGCCCTGCTCCAGGATGTCTTCGCGGTCATCATCCTGATCGGCGTCGGCATGGCGTTCTACAACCGCTTCGTCATCAGGCCGGCGCGCTTCAAGGGCTCCAACAATAAGGACGCCACCTTCATCCTGCTGCTGATCACCTCGGTCGTGGTCAGCATGCTGCTCGAATTCGCCTTCCATATCGCCGCCGGCAACGAGCCCTCCGCGAATTGGCGCCCCTTGAGTTCGGTGATCGCGCGGCTGGTCGCCGCCTTGGGATTCCAGGGCGAGCGTGCGGATGCGGCGGCCCATGTCCTTTATTGGGTCCACGTCACCGTGATCCTGGGGTTCCTCACCTATATCCCGGGCTCGAAGCATCTCCATATGTTCGCGGCGATCCCGAACATCTTCCTGCGCAATATCGGGCCCAGGGGCCAGTCGCGTACGCCCGATCCGAAAGCCGCCAGCATCGGCCTCTCCGATGTCCGGCAACTCGACTGGAAGGGAATGCTGGATCTCTATTCCTGCACCGAATGCGGGCGCTGCCAGGCGGCCTGCCCGGCCTATGCCGCGGGCCTGCCGCTGAGCCCGAAGATCCTGATCATGAATATGCGCGATGCGCTGATCGGAGAGCAGGCGCCGATGGCGCCAAGCCCGTCCGCCGCGCCAGCCGCGGGGTCCAATCTGGAGGCGCTGGTCGGCAGCGTGATCTCGGAACAGACCTTGTGGGCCTGCACGACCTGCCGCGCCTGCATGGAAGTCTGCCCGCTTCATATCGAGCATGTGCCGAAGATCGTCGATATGCGCCGGCATATGGTCGAGACCGGCCATGTGACGCCCGGCATCCAGGACGCGCTGGCGAGCCTCCAGCAATATGGCAATTCCTTCAAGAAGCCGCCGCGCATGCGCGCGAAATGGACCACCGGTCTCGACTTCAAGATCAAGGATGCGCGCAAGGAGGAGGTCGACATCCTGTGGTTCGTCGGCGATTTCGCCTCCTACGATCCCCGCGTCCAGCGCATCACCCAGACCGTGGCACGGCTGCTACAGCGGGCGAGCGTGGATTTCGGCATCCTCTATGACGCCGAGCAGAACAGCGGCAACGATGTCCGCCGCGTCGGCGATGAGGGGCTGTTCCAGAACCTCTCCGAGCACAATATCGAGGCGCTGGCGAACTGCCGCTTCAAGCGCATCATGACGACCGATCCGCACAGCCTCAACGCGCTACGCCAGGAATATCCGGCGCAAGGCGCCAAATACGAGGTGGTCCACTACACCCAGCTCCTGCTGGAGCTGCTGCGCGAAGGGAAGATCGAGAAAGCCGCCAACGACCAGGTGAAAGGCGTCGTGACCTATCACGACCCCTGCTATCTGGGCCGCTACAACAATGGCTTCGAGCCGCCGCGCCAGATCTTCGCCGAGCTGGGCTACCGGCTCCATGAGATGGGCCGCTGCCGCGAGAACAGTTTCTGTTGCGGGGCGGGCGGCGGGCGAATCTGGCAGGACGATACCGGCGTGACCGAGCGGCCGAGCGAGAACCGCATCCGCGAGGCGCTGGCGCTCGGCGACGCGACCATCTTCGCGGTCGCCTGCCCCAAGGACCTCGTCATGTACAGCGCCGCGGTCCAGTCGCTCGCGGTCGAGGACAAGATTCAGGTGAAGGATATCGCCGAGCTTTTCGCCTAGGCCTGTTGCAAGTCCACCGGAGCGCCGCCATGACGCCGCCGCATGAAGAAGCCCCGCCGGTCCCGCCCCCGCATCCCAACCCGAGTCGGCCACGCCTCGCGATCCCGCCCGGCGCCTGGGACTGCCATTGCCATGTGTTCGGGCCGACCGACCGCTATCCCTATTGGCCGGACCGCAGCTACACGCCCCCCGCAGCGCCGCTGGCGCGCTATCTGGGCTTGCTCGATTTGCTGGGTGTGGAGCATGGCGTGCTGGTGCAGCCGAGCGTCTATGGCACGGACAACCGGCTGCTGGTTGATTCGCTGAAGGCGTCGCCGCGCCGGCTGCGGGGCGTCGCGGTGATCGATGCGACGATCGAGGAACGTGAGCTCGAGGCGATGCATTCGGCGGGCGTGCGCGGCGTTCGCATCAATCTCCTGTTCCGCGGCGGCGTGTCCTTCGCGGCGGCTGAGGCCATCGCCGACCGTGTCCGCCCCCTGGGCTGGCATATCCAGTTCCTGCTGGATATTTCGCAGACGCCAGGGCTGCGCCAGGCGCTGAAGCGCCTGCGCCTGCCGGTCGTCATCGATCATATGGGACACTTCCCGGCATCGCAGGGAACCGCGCTGCCGGCCTTTCGCGACCTCCAGGCGATGCTGGCCGATGGCCAGGCCTGGGTGAAGCTCTCCGCGCCTTATCTCTTCACGCGCCAGCCCGATATGCCCTATGCGGACGTGACGCCGATTGCGCGGGCGTTGGTGGAGGCCGCGCCCGAGCGCTGCGTCTGGGGCACGGACTGGCCTCACCCCGCCAACAAGCTGGCGATGCCCGATGACGGCCCCCTGACCGACCTGTTGGGGAAATGGGTGACGGACGAAGCGCTGCGCCGGCGCATCCTGGTCGACAACCCGAAATCGCTCTATGGCTCCGCCTCGATGTGAGCTTTCAACAGACTCCATCTCCTCCCCCTCAAGGGGGGAGGATTAAGGAGGGGGTGCCACGGGCGAGCTGTTTGCAACCGATCCGCCTTCAGACGCTGTGGGCATCATCGAGATCGTTGCCACCCCCATCCTCACCTTCCCCCTCCCGCCGGCTTCGCCGGCTGATTCTTTAAAGCTGCGGGCGAAGCCCGCCTGGGGGAAGGGATGTGATCGAGGGCTCGCTTAAGTCTTCGGTTTTAGCGGGAAGCTCAGCCCTTGGTGATTGCGGACAGCGCCGCTTCGGCGACCGCCACATCCTGATCGATCATGCCGCCGGCCACGCCGACAGCGCCCACGACCTTGCCGCCGATCTCGACCGGCAGACCGCCGCCGAACACCACCATCGGCGTGCGGTGCGAGGTTTCCATCGCATAGAACGGGCCGCCGGGTTGCACATACTGCGTCACGTCGCCCGTCTTCATATTGAGCGAACGCGAGGTATAGGCCTTGCCCTGCGAAATCTCGATGCTGGCCAGGAGCGCGCCATCCATGCGGTGGAACGCCAGCAAATTGCGGCCGGCATCGACGATCGAGATGCTACAGGGCGAGCCGATCTCCTTGGCCTTGGCGATGGCGGCGGCGATGCCCTTCTGGGCGCGATCAGCGGTAATCTCGCTCATTCAATTCTCCTTCTGTTCGGTTTGATCGGTTGGTCGTTTGAAAGTCAGGCCACGCGGCCGGTCATGGAGATGCCCAGCAGCTGGTCGTGGGTGCATTTCGCCTTCGGCGCGCGATAGATCGCCTTGCCGTCGCGAATGACGATCACGTTCTCCGCCAATGCCATGATCTCGCGCATCGAGGAGCTGACGAGGATCACGGCCGCGCCATCGCGGGCCAGCCCCAGCATGATCTCGTAGATGTCGCGGATGGCGCCGACATCGACGCCCGAGGTCGGCTCGACGAAGATGTAGACGCGGCATTTGGCGCTCATCCACTTGCCGATGACGGCTTTCTGCTGATTGCCGCCGGAGAAGAACTTCATGGCCTTTCCGGGCGTGGCCGGCTTGACCTGGAGGCGCCGGATCACCTGCTCCGCATAATTGAGCTTGGCGCGGTCCGTGATGAAACCGCCCCGGCTCAGCCGAGAAAGCACCGGCAGCGCGATGTTGTCGGCGGCCGACATGTTCGGAAACAACGCCTGCTTGCGGCGGTCCTCCGGAATCAGGGCGATGCCGGCCGTCAGTGCCTTGCTGGGGCTCGAGAGATCGGTCTTGTGGCCCGCGATCTTGATCTCGCCCTGATGCGGCACCAGGCCGGCCACGGCCCGCGCCACCAGCTCCATGCCGCCGCCGACAGGCCCTGTGATGCCGAGCACCTCGCCCGCATGCACCTCGAAACTCAACGGCGATAGTTGATCGCAGCTGAGCTCGGTGACCTGCAGCATGCCCTCGGGGCGAGCGAGGCCGGGGTTGAAGACCTCAAGCTCGTTCTTGGTCTTGTCGACCATGAGCTCGGTGACTCGCTCCTCCGTGATGTCGGCGCCGGCCAATGTCGCCGAGACGCGGCCACCGCGCAGGATCGTGATCCGATCGCACAATTGCCGGATCTCGCCCAAGCGATGGGAGATGTAGATGATGGTGATGCCCTCTTCCTGGAACCGCCGGATCAGGCGGAACAGGAGCTCGGCCTCGGAGGCCGAGAGACGGGCCGTCGGCTCGTCGAGCACGATCAGCTTGTATTTGCGCTGGAACAGCGTCGCCAAGATGACGAGCTGCGCTTCGGCTGCGGAAAGCGAGGAAGCGACCCGATCGGGATCGAGCGTCAGCCCGATCTCCTTGAGGATCCGCGCCCCCTGATCCCTGATCGCCTTGCGGTTGAGGGTGAAACGACCAGGCTCGCCGCCGAGCACGACGTTCTGCGCCACGGTGAAGCTGCCGATCAGCTCGGCATCCTGATAGACCGCGCCGAGACCGAGGTTATGCGCGTCCATCGGGCTCGAGATCGTGACCGGCTTGCCTTCGACGATGATCTCGCCCTCGGAGTGCGAATAGACCCCTGTCAGGATCTTGATCAAG
>Ga0153916_10001322_pt1 | contig 17632 bp, 12 predicted proteins | sample Opewatmetagenome_FD_109642 | JGI IMG/M metagenome (GOLD analysis project Ga0153916, IMG submission 109642) | Freshwater wetland microbial communities from Ohio, USA - Open water 3 Core 3 Depth 4 metaG | ecosystem: Environmental > Aquatic > Freshwater > Wetlands | place: USA: Ohio, Lake Erie... | reverse complement strand
TCAACGGAGCCCCCGTCGGGGGGAGGGGCTCGTTCCCTCCCGAATACCGGAGCGCGTACGGCGACAACCGGCGCTATCCCCTGGCCTCCACGCTCCTCCACTACGGTGGAGAGAATATCATCGCGGTGCGCGTCTATGACTCGCAGCTCGGTGGAGGGATCACCGGAAAGGACGTCGGCATCTATGAAGACCCCGGCGCACTCGTCCCCGATCAGCCGCTGACCGGGACATGGCGCTTTGCCACCGGCGACGAGGAGGCATGGAAAGATCCGGCGTACAACGACTCGCGCTGGAAGGGAATCACCGTCCCCTCCTACTGGGAAAGCCAGGGGTACGCCGACTACGACGGGTACGCCTGGTATCGTATTCACTTCCGGGTAGAGCCTGCTGCCGCAGGGCAGGACATCATTCTCCTCCTCGGAAAGATCGACGATGTCGATGAGGTCTATCTCAACGGCGAATTCCTCGGCCGCACCGGCCGCATGCTGCGCCCAGGCGAAAAGGGATCCTACGGGAACGATTACCAGAAACTCCGCGCCTATACCGTCCCGCGCGGGAAGCTCGATCCCCGGGGTGAGAATCTGCTGGCCGTCAAGGTCCATGACAACTACCGGGACGGGGGGATCTACGAAGGCCCGATCGGTTTCGTCACCAGAGAACACTACCAGGCATGGACCAGAAACAAGGAGAAGAAACGCACGTTCTGGGATGTGTTCGACGGATGGTTCAAATAGCGGCGGGGACTTGACTTTTTCCCCCAGCCGTTCTTAATTGACTGTGTGTTCTTTTCCATGTTCCACATCCGGGACCCGCATGATTCCTGCCGACAGACAGCGCCATTCTCCGAAACGGTGGTGCGGGGTCCCAGCCCTCCTCACGCTCCTCACTCTTACCGTGCATCACAACATCCCGTCATCATGATCTGAACCCCTCGCCGCCGGCGAGCGCGTACACCAGAAGGGAGGACGTATGGCATGCGCAGTTGAGGTGTTACGAAGAAAAGGACGACAGGTCTATTCGACGTCTCCGGACAGCACCGTTCTGGAGGCACTCCGCCTCATGGCAGAGAAGAATGTCGGGGCTCTGGTCGTCCTCTCGGAAGGAAACCTCGTGGGAATCTTCTCCGAGCGGGATTACGCCCGAAAAGTCGCCCGGCACGGCGATCTTCCGCACGACACCCCCGTTCGCGAGATCATGACGCCCGCCCCGATAGCCATCAGTCCCGACACGGAGCTCGACGAGTGCATGCGCCTGATGACCGATCACCAGGTGCGTCATCTCCCGGTTCTGGAGGGAAACAATGTCTCGGGTGTCGTCTCAATCGGCGATGTCGTGAAGCTGATCATCGAGACCCAGAAGGACCTCGTCGCGCACCTGGAAAGGTATATCGTGGGTCGGTAGGGAGGGGAGGAGATGAACGAGATGATCCACCCGGTGTCGCTCTCGCCCACCAGTGTGAGGGCTATCCTCGCGGGGCGTAAGACGCAGCTCAGGCTCATTCAGAGGGAGCCGCAGTGGGGGCCCGGGAGCCTTCTCTGGGTGAGAGAGCCCTGGTGTACGAATCCGCCGATTTCCCCGCATCCCCCCGAGGAGACGTTCCTTCCCCCGCACGAAGTGCAGATTCTGTACAAGGCCGACGCGGTCGAACCTCCCGTCCCCTGGTACCCCGCAAAAACCATGGCGCGTTGGGCCTCGAGGCTGTCACTGCGCCTGGAGGGAATCCGCCCGGAGCTCCTGCAACTAATCAGCGATGAGGATCTCGTCCGGGAGGGACGGATGTGGTCGGAGAACAGCCTCGCCAGACCGGGCGAGTCGGAACGGGAGGGCTTCGCCCGCTGGTGGGATAGCATCCACAGCATTCCGCAGGAACAATGGGAAAGCAATCCCGCTGTCTGGGTACTCTCGTTCAAGCCAGTGCAGGTGTGAACTCAGGACTCCGCGAGCAGGCGGGCAAGGGCATCCCGGTTCTTGCTGGCACCGGCATCTTTCCCCTCGGGGCCGTGAAGCTCCGCGATCCGGTCGCGGTACCGCTCCTCGATGCGGCCGCGCACCATCTTCATCGTGCTGTTCAGCAGCCGGTTCTGCTCCGAGAACGGCTCATCCAGGACGGCGAACGCCGACGGGAGCCAGCGCGCGGGGAATTTCCCCGCGTCACTCCCCCCGGGCTCATACCGGGCAAGTTCACGCTCCAGCAACCGGAGGCATGCCTCCAACGCTTCTGGATCTGACCGCGACAGCCCTTCTCCCTCGACCCACCGCTGGATCGCCTCGCGGTTCGGGACAAGGAGCCCGACCGTGAACGGCGACTGGTTGTTATGAAGCATCACCTGCTCGATGTAGGGCGAGCGGTCCACGATGGTCTCTTCAATTCCCTCAGGACTGTATTTCTCCCCGTCGTGGCTGATGAGCAGACTCTTCTCCCGGCCGAGAACATAGAGGTACCCGTCCTCCCCCATGTATCCGAGATCACCGGTGTAGAGCCAGCCGTCGCGCAGCGCCTCCGCACTCGCTTTGGGGTTCTTCCAGTACCCCGCCATCACGTTTTCTCCCCGCACGATGATCTCCCCGGGCGTCCCCGGGGAAACCTCCACCCCCTTCTCATCACAGATGCGCAGATCGAGATTCGGCACGAGCTTTCCCGATGATCCCAGGACGTGTGCTTCCGGCGTGTTCGAAGAAATCACCGGAGCCGCCTCGGTGAGGCCATACCCCTGGTACATCGGCATGCCGATCGCGCAGAAGAATTTCTGCAGTTCCTTGTCGAGGAGTGCGCCTCCCCCGATGAAGTACTCGAGTCTCCCGCCGAAATTCCGGCGGACTTTCCTGAACAGGATCGCATCGAAGAGCGCCACCAGAGGCCGCAGAAGCATGCGCGCCCCCTTTCCACGCCCCGGCGTCCCGCTCCCGTTGTACGCGATCGCCACCTTCAGCCCGGCGGCAAAGAGCATCGCGGCAACCTTCCCCTTCTCTCTCACCCCCTTTTCAATTCCCTTCCGGAAATTTTTCGCCAGCGCCGGCACGCTCATCAGAAACGTCGGCCGGACTTCCTTGATGTTGACAGGGACGTTCCGCAGCGTCTCCATCATACTCTTCCCCACCTGCACACAGGCAATGCTCCCTCCCGTGGAGGCGAGCGCGTAAATGCCGCAGGTGTGCGCAAAGGCGTGGTCCCAGGGAAGAATCAGCAGCGTGCACGACGTGGGGGGAAGCGGGTAGAGGGCTGTCCCCTGCTCGATGTTCGCCGTATAGTTCCGGTGGGTGAGGATGATCCCTTTCGGATCGGCTGTCGTCCCCGATGTGTAACAGATGTTGGCCGGATCGTCCCCCTGCAGGGCTATCCAGGACTTATCCACGCAGGGAGGATCCTTCCGGAGCCGCTCATCCCCGAGGGCCAGGATCTCGTTGAACTGCATCCCCCCCGGTATCTCCTGCTGCACCGGATCCATGCAGATGATCCGCCGCAGGTCCGGCAGCTCGCTCTGGATGGCGACAACCTTGTGCACGTGGTTGCCGGACGCGATCGCCAGCGTGCATTCCGCGTGGTGAAGACGGAAGCGGAGCTCGGCCCGCTCCTCAATCTTCACGGAGATCGGCACATTGACACCACCGGCGTACAGTATGCCCAGCTCAGCCACGATCCATTCCGGCCGGCCTTCCGCGATCAGGGCGACGCGGTCCCCCTTCTTCAGGCCGAGCTCCATGAGGCCCGCGGCGAAGCGATGGACCAGGAGGCGCATAGCCGCGAACGTCCGCCCTTCATACCCCCCCTCCCGCTTCTCGAGCAGCATGGTGTTCGTGGCAAAGCGCTCCACACTCCGCTCGAAGAGCTCGGGAAGTGTGCGGGGGGAATGCTCATTCGTCAGTGTCTGCATGGGAGTCTTAAGAGGATGTGATTGAGGATCAGAGACGGAAGACCTTCCTGACGAGCTCTCGTTCCTGCGGGTAATCGAGTCGCTGAAACGCCCCGGCGGGCGGGAGCCACGCCAGCTCGTCGATCTCGTCGTTCGGGCGGAAGGGGTGCTCCTCGACAAGCTCCATCAGCCAGAAGGAGACCGATTTCAGTCTTCCCCGGTACGGGTACTCTGTTTTCCCGACGAATTTCACGATGCGCGACTGGCAGCCGGTTTCTTCCAGCACTTCGCGCAACGCAGCGGTCTCCAGCGCCTCGCCGGGGTTCAGCTTCCCTTTCGGGAGGCCCCAGTCATGATGGGTCGGCCGGTGGACCACGACGATTTCAGTGCCGCTTCCTGTCCCGCGCTGCAGAATGCCGCCGGCAGCAAAGACGAGTCCGGGAGTCTGTGGAGTGCTGTCCAAGGACGATCTCCTCACACCTCCGCGCCGTTCCGGAAATGGACTTCGAACAACCGCTCGAGGTGAAACGGGTCGTATCCCTTCTCCCGGGCACGCCGGACCTGCTCCTTCCGGGCAACGATGCGCAGGAAACGATACTTCACTGTGCGGTTCTCCTCGTCGTAGTGGTCGCGCCAGAGCTCCAGCTCCACGGCATCGTAGTGCGGCACGTACGGAGCGAGCCACTCGGCATGAACAAGGAAGATCAGGAATTCCGCCACCTCGTGGCTGAACGCCGCGAACCGGCTCCGGTCCGCAACGGACGTCTCGTCCCATTGATCGTGAAGAACCTGTACCGCAAGCGCCCGCCGGTTCGGCTCGAGCGTGATCCGCTGGACCAGGTTGACGAACGCGGGATCCCCCTCCCGCCAGCCGCGGAGAAGCCAGGTCCCGGTCAGATCCGTCGTGGTCCCGTGCCGGAGGTCATCAACGTCACGACGCACCGACCCCGGGCGGTCGGACGTATCACGGACAGAGCTGAACGACGTCGTTGCGTACGCCAGAAAGAAGAAGCCGATGAACGCGTAGAGGAGACCGAGTGCGGCAATCAGCGTCCCGGAATCGAGGAGGAGCGCGATCAGGAAGAAATCGAGAACGGCGCAGAAGCCGGCGAGGAGGGCGGGGAGGCGGTCCCATTCATGTTCGCGCTGCCATGCCCGCACGTGTGCCGGCTCCGGGGTCCCCCTCGGAAATGCCGCGCGCTGCCGATACCGGAGAAACGCCAGACGCAGGACATGAAACAGCAGAACCGCATGGATTCCAGCAAGGATCAATCCAAGAATTTGGATCACAGCGGCATACCTCCCGTTCTCTCTTGACCCGGACGGTCGACCGGCCTCCGTGAGGGGAGGAGGCTCATTTCACCCAGACTTCGTAGAGCCCCGCCGACCATCCCTCCTGGAGCCGGACCTCCAGCCTGATTCCGGTTGTCCGTACCGGTGGGAATCTGACTTCGTTCGGCCGGTCCGGGAGAACGCCAGAGCGGGACGGGGATGGAAGGGGCTTCCACTCTTTCCCCTTACGGTAGAGGACCTTCCATCCGGCAGGCACCCGGCATTCTCCCGTGCCGGTATCATCATACCAGTAGGTGCCGACGCGGCGGATGGTCTCCTCCTTCGGGAAGTCGAGCTGCACCCACTCCGTCGTCCCTTTGTTCGGCCACCAGTGAAAATACGGCGTGCGCACGTCATGCGAGCTCGTCGGCAGAAGCTGGTCCACAAGAGGGTCGTTGTCGGGGCCGCCGGATGTGGTGAGCGCCGATTGCCTCGCAATCGTCGGCGCCGGGAGAGGCCTTGCGGCACGCACCTCGCGCGCGGGCCACACCGTCATCTGCGACCTGCCGCGGTGTGCCCAGGCATAGTAGGGGATGGCCTTCACCGGGCGCACGCCTGCAACCAGAGCGGCGCCGTTTCCCGTCCGGCGCGTGACCAGCGCCGAACCTTCCACAACTTCAACACCGCCGAGAAGAGCACTCTCAAACCGGGAACGGAACGACGCAGTATCGGGAATGACCAGGTTGAGAACATTCCCGTCGGGAGCGTCCACTCCTTCCAGACAGTAGACCAGCGGCCCGCGTTCGAGCGCCACTCTCCCCTGATCCTCCAGAACCTTCTCGTTCGCGAGCACGCGGCGCACGGGCATCCCGAACGTCAGCGCGATCTCGTCGCCGGCCTTCCAGAGCCTCCGTATGCGCAGGAAACCCTTTTCAATCTCCATCGTGTACGGTTTCCCATCCACGGTGAAGGCGACATGCGGAACGTCGTCCACATACCGGTACAGGTCGCTCGGAAGGGGATGCCCCTGCGCCCATCCGGGCACGCGCACTGCCACAGTGAACTCCCGCGCCGCACCCGGATCAACGGCAATCGAGATGTTCCCCTGCCAGGGGTATTCTCCGGATTGCCGGAGAGTAACAGGACCGCCGTCTGTGGGAACCGTTGCCGTGCCGCCGATGAACAGGTTGACAAATACCGTATCGCCGCGATGCGCATAGATGTACCCGGGGATCGACGGGATGAACCGGACGACATTCCCCGGACAGCACGCGCAGGCGAACCAGGGAGAACGCTCACGGCTCTTGACGGCTTCAAGCGGATTGGGATAGAAGAACCGGTCGCCGCTCATCCCCACACCCGAGAGGAAAGAATTGTAGATCACCCGCTCCGCGACATCCATATACCGGGCGTCGCCGTAACGCAGAAACATCCGGAAATTCCAGTAGACCGTGGCAATCGAGGCACATGTCTCGCAGTAGGCGCTCAGGTTCGGGAGATCATACGGGGGTCCGAAGCCCTCGATGTTCCCCACCGCCCCGGTGCCCCCCGTCAGGTAGAGCTTTGTTCCGACAACATCCTCCCAGATTGCATCGATAGCCCGGATGTACGACTCATCACCGGTGAGCGCAGCCACGTCCGCCATGCCGGCGTACAGGTACCCCGCGCGCACTGCATGGCCCACTCCTTCACGCTGCTCCACCACAGGCAGGTGATCCTGATTGTAGGTTTCCCCCTTCGGATGGCCCCTCTCGTCCAGAAAGAACTTCGCCAGGTCGAGGTACTTCCGCTCTCCGGTCAGCAGAAAGAGCTTGGCGAGCCCGATTTCGGTCACCTCATGGCCCGGCACCGTTCGCAGAAGCGACGGACCGAATGTCGCGCAGAGGAGGTCGGCATTCCGAAGGGCGATGTCCAGAAGCGACCGCTTCTTCGTGGCGGCATAGTGCGCCACCGCCGCCTCGAAGAGATGCCCGGCGTTGTAGAGCTCATGACTCGACTTCGCGCGGTCGTTCACCCACCGCTCGGGTGCCCACGACTTCTCCGGGTCGATCGTCCGCATCGTGTACAGATACCCGTCCTTCTCCTGCGCCCTGCCGATCGTCACGATCAGCGAATCGACATATGCGTCAAGCTGCGCATCATACGCCGTGTGAAGCGAATACGCCGCCCCCTCGATGATCTTGTAGACGTCGGAATCGTCGAAGCCATACCGGGTGCAGAAGGTCCCCTTCGGGATGATCCCCCGCAGAACCGAATCCGCTACCGCAAAGTTGCGGACACGTCCCGTCGCCACGCACTGCTGGAAAGCGTAGGGAATCGTGATTTTCCGGTTCGTCTCCATCCGCGGGTTCCAGAACCGGTCGTCGACCCTGACGTCCGTGAAGGGGACTGGAGTAAGTGGATACCCCTGCGCCATCAGCTCCGGAAGTCCGACGGAGAGAGCCGGAAGGAAGGCCAGGATAACCCTGAAAAAACGAGATACGCGCATGAGGCTCTCCTGTCACTTTGTGACGGAGAAACGATACGTCGTCGACGTCGTGTATTCCTCTCCCGGCTTCAGGACGGTTGAGGGAAATTCCGGGTGGTTCGGAGAGTCGGGATAGTGCTGGGTCTCGAGACAGAAGCCATACCGGTGCTTGTACGGCTTCCCCCCTTTGCCGATGAGGCTCCCGTCGAGGAAATTGCCGGAATAGAACTGGATCCCCGGCTCCGTTGTCAGCACCTCCATCGTTCGTCCCGTCGTCGGCTCCACCACACGCGCGGCGAGACCGAACGTCCCCTCCGCCTTGTTCAGCACGAAATTGTGATCGTACCCCAGTCCGTAGCGTAGCTGCTCGTCGTCCTCATTGATGCGGGCACCGATTGTGCGGAACGATGTGAAGTCGAGCGCCGTACCGCGGACGGGACGGATCTCGCCGGTGGGGATGAACGTCTCATCAATCGGCGTGAACTGGTCCGCAGCGATCTTCAGTTCGTGGCCGAGGATTGTCCCGTCGCCGGGACCGGCGAGATTGAAGTAGGAATGCTGAGTCAGATTCACGATCGTCGGCTTATCGGCGGTTGCCGCATACTTCACCGCGATTTCGTTGCTGTCCGTCAGCGTGTAGACGACCTTCACGTCCAGCTTCCCGGGATATCCTTCCTCGCCGTCCTTGCTGACATAGGTCAGGACGAGCGACTTCCCCGGGACACTCTCCGATTCCTGGACCGACCAGACGACCTTGTCGAACCCCTTCACGCCGCCGTGGAGATGGTTGGGGCCGTCGTTCGTCGCCAGCGTGTATTCGGTTCCCCCCAGCGTGAACTTCCCCTTCGCGATCCGGTTTCCGTACCGCCCGATCAGGCACCCGAAATACGGCGTGGCCCTGACGTATGAGGCGAGAGAGTCATAGCCGAGAACCACGTCGCCGAGGGCGCCGTGGCGGTCGGGGACTTTGAGGGAGACGATGATCCCTCCGTAGTTGGTGATCCGGGCCTCCATGCCCGATGCATTACGCAGGGTATAGAGGTACACCGTTCTGCCATCGACAACGCCAAATGATTCTTTCATGGGGGATCCCCTGTGACAGGAAGTGACGGAGAGAGCACACAACAGAAGTGCGAGTGAGAGAGCCTTTGCCATAGATATCCCTTTCCAGAGAAAAGAACAGACTGACCTGTACTCACGGGGTCGTAGACCGGCCCGGCGCCATGGTGATGACGGGCGCGATCACCCAGCCTCGCTTCCGGGAGGCGGTTTCAACCAGGATCCAGTCCGGCCCGACATCCGGCCGGTGTGTTCTGACAATAATGACCCTGTCTCCCACTTTGACGATGGCATCAGGCACCGGGCCGGAGGTGATCGTCGGTTCGAGGCGCAGTCCGACGATAGGGACATTGATGATGCCGCGGGGACGCGTATCGGGCTTCGGGCGAGGGACCTCCTGCACGCTCGTCACGCCGCCGGGCGCAGCCTCAAATGTTCCGGCATTCGGAGGGGGTATTGCCACAGTCTGCGGCACTTCCTGTCTCGGCGACTGCGTCAGGAGGAACGCGACCCCCATGATGCCGAGGACCATCGCGGCGATAATGATCGTCCGCCAGGGGATCTTCCTGCGCGCGTGCGAAGCACGCGCAGAGGGCGAGGCCGGGATGCGAAGGGGCGCCTCCGGCTGGAGACGGGGCGAGACGGCATCCTCTTCCGCGACGCGTCCTCCCTCCGCGGCTCCTCCGGCAGAAGAAGGCGTACCTGAGGGTGGAACCGTTTTTGGCTGAGGCCGGGAAACGGGGGGAGCGGGTCTGGTTGGAGTGCTTCTGGCCTTGCGCGGTGCCGACGGCGCGCCGCCGGTAAAATACCGGGGATCCAGATGGGCGTTTCCGAGCAGAGAGACCTGATAGGCATCAGAGGCCCCGCTGAAATCCTCTCCCAGATGTTGACGGACAAGCCAGGGATCGGTCCTCCCGAGCGCAAAGAACCGGACATCGGCTCCCGGAAGCGATCCGTGAATCGCGGCGGCTATGGCCCCGAAGGTCGCGCCGGTGGTGACCAGATCATCGATCACCAGAAGCGTTGAGGTGTTCTCCAGCCCTGTCCCGTCGAAGAGATATGCGCCGCGGAGAATCCGGTCGCGAGCCTCTCGAGTGCCGGCATTCTTGACGGGAGCGGCAGGGCGCGTCTTGGTCAGCCGCCCGGGAGAGTATCTCGTCCCGATGCGCTGCGCGAGCTCGTTCCCGAGACGGTCCAGCGACGACGTCCCGCTGGCCGTCAGTTCCCTGCTCGAGAGCGCCCGGACAATGCCATCCACACTCCCCAGAGCCTCGGCACCCACGAGGGCCAGCCGGATCCACTGTGTCGTCTGCGGCTCGCGGCGATACTGAAAGTCCACCAGGGCCCGGGAAACCGGATCCTGGACTCCCCAGTTTACGGGAACAAAGTTGGCGATGTGAAACGCCCGGGCAGCTTCAGTGTACTGAGGTACCTCTATGAGGCTGGACGTGCTGTCCATGTGGAAAGGTGGCAAAAACCATCGACTTTTACAACCGGCCCTCGATCTTCAATGTCCACGCATGATCGGCGCGTGGGTTCTGGCGGGCTTCCGGCGGAATCGAAACCACGGTGTATGATCCTTCCGTGCGCCAGCGAAGTTCTCCGGAGTACCCGAGAAGCGTAATCCTGATATCGCTCCCGGAAAGCGGAATCCGTACCTCCGCTGGCGGCGCGTGCTCCGTGCTCTCGGCGAGACAGATTGCGTAGGCAGACTGCCTCCCCTTCGTCAGACAGACGCGGCCGGTCTTGTGCGGGGCCAGGGGACGCGTCCCGTAGATCGCCTCCCCGTTGACCGCCAGCCACGCTCCGATCCCCTCCAGACGATCGTACGCATCGCGGTCCCACTCCCCCTCCGGCGATGCGCCGATATTCAGGAGAAGATTCCCTCCCTTCGCAACGACATCAACGAGAAGGTGCACCAGCTCGCGGACGGACCGGTACGAATCGTTCCTGACGTACGACCAGCTCGTCGCCATGGTCATGCACGATTCCCATGGAACACCCAGGGGATTCACCGGCACCTTTTGCTCGGGCGTGAGATAGTTCTCCTCCTGCCCGTTCACCCACCGGTCCACCACAAGAAGCCCCCTCTGGTGGCTCCGTGCCATGGCAGCGATCTTCCCGATATCGATGTCCTGGTCATAGTTCCCCTTCTGCGCCCACGACCGGAAGTCCGCGGGCATGTTTGCCAGCGGCCGCACCCAGGCACCATCCAGCCAGAGGATGTCCACCGGCCCGTACCCCGTCATCAGCTCCTCAATCTGCCGGAACGTGAAATCCTTGAATCGCTGCCACCGCTCCGGGTACTTCGCCGGATCATAGTTCACATGGCGATCCGGAGTCGGGAAATATGGCCACCAGTAATCGGGGGAACTCCAGTCGGGTTTCGAGAAATAGACCCCTGCCATCATCCCCTTCTTGCGGAACGCGTCGAAGAGGGAGCCCGTGATGTTCCCCCGCGGATCGCCGGAAAACGGGCATTCGGGAGACGTCACCCGGAAGTCTGTGGTCCGTGTGTCGAACATGCAGAACCCATCGTGATGCTTTGTGGTGAAGACAAGGTACCGCATCCCCCCCCGTGCGGCGGCTTCTGCCCACCGGTCGGGATTAAAGCGGACGGGAGCGAACGTCTTCTTCAGATCACGATAGGCTCGCTTGTAGGCCTCGTAGTCGCCGGCGTACGGACCGGTCCGCCTGCACCACCCTTCATCCTCCCCGCAGAGAGACCACGACTCGACGATGCCCCACTGGCTGTAGATCCCCCACGTGATCATGAGTCCGAGTTTGGCATCCTGCCAGGCCTCAAGCTTGTCGCGAACACGTGGGTCGACGGGGGGGACGTACCCTTCCGGCCGCTCCTGGGAGGGGAGCGCGAGGGGAAGGAGCGAGAGGAGGAGGATCAGCGCAGAGCGGAACTTCATACCGGAAGATACGGCTTCCGCACGACAGCCGCAAAGAAGAAGGCCGTGCGCCGGGAGATCGATCGCCCGCTCCGATATCCCTGAGCGGCGCGCCAGCGCACGGCCCGTACTCCCTTCTAGTTAACCGAGATCAGCTCAATCTGGAAAATCAGTGTCGCATTCGGCGGAACGACATTTCCCGCACCCGTTTCACCATACATGAGCGACGCAGGAAAGAAGAACTCGTACTTCGACCCTTCCCGCATCAACTGAAGACCTTCAGCCCACCCCTTCATCACGCCCGTCACGGGGAAGGTCACCGGCTCGCCCCGCTTGTACGAGTTGTCGATCTCCGTCCCGTCTAGCAGCTTGCCGATGTAGTTCGTCACCACCGTAGACTTCGCAGTCGGCCGCTTTCCTTTCCCCTCCGTCAACACCCGGTACTGCAGTCCGCTCGGGAGCGTGATCACGCCCGGATTCTTGGCGTTTTCGGCCAGGAACTTCTCCCCTTCCAGCCGGTGCTTTTCTCCGGCCGCCTTGGCATTGGCGACCTGCCTGTCGCGCATCTCCTGCTGGAAACTCTGCAACACTGCCTGCATGTCTTTGTCGCTCAGGAGGCGCTTCGCGCTGTCTGCCGAGGCATCCAGCACACCGCGCAGGAAGGCGTTCGGACTGACGGCGACGGAGTCACGCTTCAAGCTGTTGCCGATATTCATACCGATACTGTAACTGACCGAATCAATCTTTGACGCGAGCTTCACGCTCTTCTCTCCGGAGGATTCACATCCGAGAAATCCCAGAATCAGGGCGGCGACGACGGCTTTCTTCATGAATGTTCCTTATTCTTGTGTAAAAGGCAGGTGGGGGGGCCGCGGCCATGCGCCCCCTCAGCTTTACAAGATACGAACTCCCCCTCTGAAAACCAAGAATCCCTCCCCGACCCACTTTGAATGTTCATTCTCATCGCCTATCTTATCTTCGTCACACGATGAACTATCACCAGAGGATATCACACCATGCGAATTCTCACCCTTGTTCTCACGCTGCTCTGTCTCCCGCTCTCTGCGCTGTCAGGCCCTCAGGGCGGCGACGCGACCATCACCGGTCAGTGGGTCATGCTCCGGGATCTGAGTACCGACATTGATCATCTCCGGGCGCTGTCGCTTACGCTTCGCCAGGACGGGGACCGCGTCACACTCCTCCGCACCTGGGGAGGCGGACGGCACGCCGTCCGCGACTCCATCACCGCACGGATCGGAGGCGCCCCGACACTCTTCGACGTGCGCGGGTGGGTTTTTTCCAGCAACATCTTCATGGGTGTGCAGATGCGCGAAGGAGACACACGCCGCATCACGGCACGGAAGGAGCGGGGCGACAGCGCTCTGGTCTTTGAAGAGCAGTGCACTCTCCAGACCTCCCAGGGAACGAAAGCGGTCACCATGACCCACCGATTTCACCTCGACAGCGGCGGGGAACTGCTGGTCTACACGCTCCAGCGGTCCTCACGGAAGACCGGCCCCGCAACGGTCTACCGCCTGAAACGGCTCGGCACACGCGATGCCTTTGTGTTCCGTCTCGACGACAACTGGGAGATTCTCGGGAAGCTCCCCCTCAACGCGATGATGATCAGCCTGCAGGGACTCGCCAACAGGACCGGACCGAATCTCTACCTCCTCTATCCCGACGACTGGCCGTTCACCTACGTGAACTCCGCTTTTGAATTCTACAAGACGAAACGCTACTTCACGTTCCGCGAGCTCCGCACGCCCGCCGAGGCGGTGCGCATCCTCGCGAAATACGCAAAAGGGTACGTGGTCTGGGATCCCTCCGTCCGCGCCTCCCTCATTGTCGCCTACACCGTCGCCGGACTCGACGACGCCGTCGTCGTGAGTGAAGAGCTGATACCGCTCGCGGAGCAGGCCGGGCTCAAACCCGTCGAGGACTTCCGCGGAAAATTCGCCGGCATGAACCCCGCACAGATCTACTCCTGGGCCTACGACCGGTACTGGACCCGCTGCAGCAAGGAGTTCATCATCTGGCTCGGCGGCGATGCCGGCCCCATCATGAAACCCGCCGTCGCCGACTGGGGGATTCATCAACGCGTCTTCTTCAACGATCTGTCCACCCGCGTCACCGACAGCGCAGAGTACGCCCTCGCCAACCGCGTCCTGAGCGAAATGAAACCGATGTCGATGGTGATGGGCTGGCATTCCTACGCCAAAGACCTGGAAGAAGAGCATGTTTCGCTGACCTCCAGGTACGGGCACCGTGTGGAAGGACTGAACTCTCTTCCCAACCTGAGTTTCAGCGCGCAGGTCTCCGCCACGCCGGGCTTCCAGTACAAGAACAACCACCACGTGAAGCCCGGCGAGAAGATCACCCCCCAGAAGAAGGTCTACATCAGCTGCATCCAGACCGACGGGGTCGGCCTCGGGGCCTGGCTCAAACCGGGCCGCGGAGAGATCCCCTATGCGTGGGAAGTACTGATGAACTATACCTGGATGGCCCCGGGCATGGCCGAGTACTTCTATTCGATGGCCACGCCGAACGACTACTTCATCGGCTGCCTCTCCGGCCCCGGCTACCTCTATCCGAAAGCCGTCCCCCCGCGCTACCTCGGGCCGCTCATCACCATGGCCAACGAACAGATGAAGACACTCGACCTCCGCGTCTTCGAAACGATGGACTGGTCGCAGGGAGACGAGATCAGCGGAAACACCGATCTCCCGAAGAGCATCCTCGACAAGTATTTCGACGGGATGCCGGGGGCGATCGGCTTCGTCAACGGGTATGGTCCGGGCCATACCTTCTACACGCGGGACGGACGTGCCATGGTCTCGTACGATTACTACCTCTCCCCCTACCGGCCGGAGGCGGACGCGGTGGCGGACCTGGAAGAACTCGCTTCCCTGAACGCGAAACGCCCCTACTTCCTCCTGGTGCATGTCCGCGAATACAGCGACGTGAAGCGGGTCAAGGGAATTCTCGACAAACTCGGTCCGGGATTCGAAGTGGTGCCGCTCGACGTCTTCCTGACCATGGCCGGCTCCACCCCGACATTCCAGGAAAGGACGCTGAAGGAATGAAACACCCTCTGCGCGCGGCCGTTCTCATCACGCTGCTCTGCAGCGGGCCGGGAACGGCCGCATGCCAGGAGAGCCGGAGCGAGCGCCTCTCCCCGATGGCCGCGCCAGCCTCAAGCGAGTCTCTCGCGCGGTTCCTGGAAACATGCCCGGAGCGGGAATTCCTGACGTTCCCCGAGTCGCGGGACAATCCGATCCGCCTCTTCGACGGCATCCCGGAACTCTGGACCCGCCGGACGCCCGGCGAGCTGACGCGCCTGCGGGGATCCCCCCGCCCCGGAGAATTCTTCACATTCCAGATCGGGGTGTACGCTCACTGGAAGCAACTCCGGGGGCTGCAGGTGACGTGGAGCACCGGAAGCCCGGCTCTCAGTGGGGATGCAATTACCTGCTTCAACACATCAGGGATCAGCTTCCGCGGAGAGCACTTCCAGAAAAGCCTCACCGTCCCGCACGGTCGCGTCCAGCCCCTCTGGTTCGGCGTGCAGATCCCCCGGAACGCAAAAGGAGAATCCCCGCTACAGGTTACGATCGCCGCGGACGACGCGAAGCCCGTCACCGTCGACGTCTCACTTCGTGTGGCAGGAACACCGGTGAAGAATCGCGGCTTCGACAGCGGGAAAACACTCTCACGCCTTGCATGGCTCAATTCCACCCTCGGCGAGGACAACACCGTAACCAGGGGCTACACACCCGTGCGCCGGTCCGGAAAGGAGTTGACGATCCTGGGGCGGAGGGTTACGATCGGCAACGACGGCCTCCCCGCACAGATCCAGAGCTTTTTCGAACCATCCAACCAGTTCCTCCGTGCACAGGGAGAACCGCTCCTGAGCGGACCCTTCCGGTTTGTTGCCGAAGACGGAAACGGAGAGAACATCCCTCTCCGCCCGGGAAGAGTGCGGTTCACCGGAGCCACACCCTCGTCGGTCAGATGGCAAGTGCAGAGCAGCTCTGCGCAGTGTGATCTTTCCTGCACCGGCAGGCTGGAATTCGACGGGTTTGTCGGCTACACACTGACGCTCGTGGGGAAGCAGCGTATGGACCTCCGCGACATACGCCTCGAGATCCCGATCCGCAGCGAGAAAGCCACCTACATGATGGGGCTGAACCACGAGGGTGGCGTCAGGCCGCCCCACTGGAGCTGGAAATGGGACGCGAGCAAGAACCAGGACATGCTCTGGGTCGGCGAGGTCAATGGAGGGCTCCGGGTTCATTGGACTGCGGAAAATTATGTCCGCCCCCTCATCAACCTCTACTATGCCTACGGCCCCCTCCACGTTCCCCCTTCATGGGGAAACGATGGGAAGGGGGGAGTGGACGTAACGGAGACCGGGGGGACCGTACGGATCACGGCGACGTCCGGTCCCCGGACCCTCAATCCGGGAGACACGCTCCACTACAACTTCGAGCTCCTGGTCACCCCTTGCAGAGTGATTGACAAGGAGGTTCGTTTCAACGATCGCTACTTCCACGGCGGCGGCGCGCACACGGCACGGAAGGTCGCGCGGGCAGACAGTGTCGGCGCAAACATCATCAACATCCATCACGCCGAGGATATCTACCCCTTCATCAACTACCCCTACCTCGATGAAAACGTCCGGAGCCTCACAACGCTCGCGGACACTGCCCATGCACACGGCAAGCGTCTGAAACTCTACTACACGACCCGTGAGCTGACGAAAAACCTCCCGGAATTCTGGGCCCTCTTCAGCCTCAACGGCGAGGTGATCTACCCCGGTCCGGGGGATTCGTGCCGGACGATCATCAACCCGAACGGTCCGGACGAATGGCTGAGGAAAAACCTGAAAGAAAACTATATCCCCGCCTGGTTGAATCTCATCACCGAGGGTCCTTTCAAAGGGGAGCTTGATCTCTCCGTCATTACCACGCCTGACAGCCGCCTCAACAACTTCTATATCGGGGGGCTGGACTGGATGCTCAAGAACCTGGGAATCGACGGGGTCTATATCGACGATTCCGCCCTCGACCGCCTCACGCTGCGCAGAGCCCGCAAACTGATAGACCACTACAGGCCCGGCGGAAGGATCGACTTCCACACCTGGAACCATTTCAACGCGATGGCTGGCTGGACCAACTGTCTGAACCTCTACATGGATCTCCTTCCCTATTTCGACCTCGTCTGGGTGGGGGAGATGCGCGACTACGACCGTATGCCCGATCACTGGTTGATCGAGGTCTCCGGGATACCGTATGGTCTGACGGGACAGATGCTCAACGGAGGCGGCAATCCCTGGAGAGGCATGGTGTACGGGATCACGAACAGACTCCCCTGGGCAGGAGATCCCTCGCACCTGTGGAAGTTCTGGGATGCGTACCGGATACAGGAGAAGCAGATGATCGGCTATTGGGACAGGCACACCCCGGTCACCTGCGCGAACGACTCCCTCCGGGTCACCCTGTACAAGGGGAGGAACGAGAGCATTCTGGCAGTCGCAAACTGGGCGCGCACTCCTCAGACCGGGACGATCGCAATCGACTGGGCGAAGCTGGGATATGATCCCGCGAAATGCATCGTCACGATTCCCCCGATTCAGGATTTTCAGGAGTACCAGCACCTCGATCTGCTTCGCTCGCTCACCGTCCCGGCGAAGCAGGGATACCTGATCGTGCTCCGGAACGGGAAGCCATAAGAGCCCGTTGGACGGTTCCGCGGGGTGAAGCCCCGGGTTTCAGGAATGGAAGCCGGTTCCGTGTATGAAACCAGCGACCTTGATACTGTCGGACGGAATCTCCACCTTCCAGACACCAGGAATGGAGTGCCATGCCATCGACTGTCACGCTCGCGATCATCGGCTGCGGCGCAATAGGGGAGGAGCACGCCCGCTGTCTGGCCGCGCTCCCCGGGGCATCGCTGCGCGCCTTCTGTGATACCGATGAATCCCGCGCCGCCGCGCTCTCGGAACTCCATCCGGGGTCATACCACCCCGCCCGGATCATAGCCGACGACACCATCGAAGCGGTCTACATCTGCACGCACGC
>Ga0153916_10001321_pt1 | contig 17632 bp, 14 predicted proteins | sample Opewatmetagenome_FD_109642 | JGI IMG/M metagenome (GOLD analysis project Ga0153916, IMG submission 109642) | Freshwater wetland microbial communities from Ohio, USA - Open water 3 Core 3 Depth 4 metaG | ecosystem: Environmental > Aquatic > Freshwater > Wetlands | place: USA: Ohio, Lake Erie... | reverse complement strand
TGCTTGACGTCTGCGAAGCTCCACCCATCTGTAAGGTCTGCGACCATCGACGGGTCGATATCATCTCTACCTTTGAGTATCTGTTCAAAGGCCTTCACTCGATCGTTGCTAGTCGTAGTCTCAAAGACGTATGACTTGTCAAACGCCGTAAGGATACTGGCGTCGACAAGATTCGGACGGGTCGTGTTTGCCACGACGATAACGCTATCAGCATCCCAGCTTGTCCGACCGAGTTCGCTCTCAATGATTTCTGCATGAGCTGCAGATACAGAACCAATCACATCTAGAGCCCCGGCATAGAACAGACATGGGGCATTTCTTCGGGCGAACTCAAATCCGACTCTTACGATCTCAGCGACGTAGCCCGAGTCGCCGCGGGCCTGCGTTTGCCTAAATCTGACAACATTGATTGGCAGCTCAACTGATAGATGGCTGACAAAGGTGTCAAAATCAGTTCCCGCACAGCCGACGAGTAGAACGCGTCCGCCGAACTGGATCCCTCTCTCTTCGAGTTCGCCCTTAAGACCTGCCCGGCGCCTGACGCTAGAGAGAAACTCTGCAGCACGCTCTCTCACCGAGAACTGGCTTACCCTGTTGGCAGGAATCTCTTCTGGCGTGACAAGCCGGAGGCTTTCGGCATATGGTTGATCACTCAATGCTGAACCCCTCTTTGTGGCTCTCCTGACCAACTCTCAAATGCATTTTAGGATTGAGGAACAACGAGTGTTTGTGCGCCTTTGTTGGGCGTATCCGCATTTAGCGCGCTTACCGCAGTGACCATAAGGTTCTGTGACTGACCGTTGAGCCAGATGTGATTCCTGATGAGCACTCCTTCTGACCGATTACGTGACCAAGTCTGGCAGGTAATAACCACAGTCGAGAGCAGAGGACTGTTCGTTCACTCTCAGGACCTGCCCATTAGGTTTGCAGCATCACGTGGCGAAGGTGAACGCACAAGAACCACGAGATTGCCTCTTGTCGTCGGCACATGTGTGCTCAACGCTCTTGTTCCGAGGTCTGCCATGCTTCTTGTCGGAGGACACGGCGGGGGAAAGACAACATTGGTCAAGCTTCTGGGGCGGATGATGACCGGCAAGAGCTTGGAAGAGATTGAGGATGGTATCTTGAGAGCTCATCCCCAGCTGACCGAGGAAAAGATGGTCGCAACACTTAGGCCGGGTCCTCTCATGAAAGAGGGTTTGGAAGTAGTCGTGTGGCGGAAATTCGTGACTGGCTTTTGGAAAATCATCGATGAAGTCAACCGACTTACACCTTACGCGCAGAACATACTCCTTTCAATGCTGGCTGAGGGTGAACTGAAGTACTATGATGAAATCAAGCGGTGCGATGAATACTGTATCTACGCGACCCTGAACCCCGCAGACCCCGGAACCTTCGAGATAGGAATTCCATTCCTAGATCGCTTCGGAATCGCTGTGCCGATCACCATGCCGTCCGTAAACGACCTTGAGCTGATCATGGCTACTCGAGACGAAAGGTTGTTTGGGTATGATGAACTGTGGCAGGTGCCTGCAATTCTGAGCGAAGAGAATCTGCTAACTGTGTGGAACCTAGTAGAGAAAATGCCCGTATCTGCCAAGGCATCGGAGTTCATGCGCTCTCTTGTTAGGGAGTTCGGTGCATGCGTTCGGGCTGACAAGAACCAAACTCATGATCTCACTGTCGAGTCAGGTCTCTGTGAAGGTTGCCACTTCAACACGACCAAGAGCATTTGTAACAAGGTCGTCGTCCCACTGAGTGTGAGAGCCGCAAAGGACCTCAGCAGGTACTGCAAAGCCGCTGCTTGGTTGATAGGAGCCAATGAGGTCGGCGTGGACCTTGTCAAGTCCATAGCGCCCCTGGTGTTCTGGCACAGGATACAGCTGACCCGGAACGAGCTCGATCATTCTCCTTTCTACGGTGACCGACTAGCTTTCACTCGGCAGATCATCGAGCAGGCTTCCACGAGATTTGCCCAGAGGGAAGGCGCCCTTGACATGATTGACAAGCTGAAACAGGGCGAGGCATCGAAGGGTGCTCTTGATGACTTGAAAGAGATGGCTAAGAGCGACATTCTTGTGCAGCTTGATTACGTGGCCTTTGCGAAGGAGCTAACGAAGTCGGCTTACGTAGAGATGGTCCGAGGCATCGAGAAATCAATCAAGGACCATGACGTTCGAAACATGGTTAAGATGCAGGACCGACTTCTTGCTGACACGGACTTTCCCAACCGGAGCATGCTTCTAAACAAAGTTTCAGAGGGTCTTCATCGTCTTACTCTTTCACAATTCACGATAACGTTTGAGCAGTGGAAGGACCTGTGGACCAACATCAGCGTGAAGTTCCCAAAGGTCACACCAGTTCTGAAGGAGACGCTTAACCCGCCCAAGCGAAAAGTCGTGAGGACTGACGGCTTAACTCTGGTCGTCTATGTTACAGGAGACTCGCCTGAGTCGGCTGTGTTTCTCGAAATATCCGGCGGCAATGAAGCGGTAGAGCTGTGCACAGAAATACAGAAACAGGTGAAGGCCTAGATGGCTGTTGTTGGTGGGAGCAGGTCAGTCCCAAGAAGCGAATCGCTCCATGATGTCGCGTATCGGGCCTGGGCTCAAGCACTTGCTGACTTCTACCATCCCCCTCTGGCAGAACCCAAGATAGAGCACGAGGATGCGGCGAGCAGCTTCTTCTATATTGATTCAAATCACTGGGTTGTCCACCTGAATACGGCAGGGGTTCCGCTTAACTTTGATACAAATGAGGCCGAGCCATTTCTCAGGTCTATATGTCACCATGAGATACAGCACTACTTGGTTTGTCCGTTTGACGGCATCACAAATGGTCTCATGTTTAGAGCTGCAAGAGAGCGTGTAAACGAACTCACAGCGATGTTTGTCTGCAATCTCTTCTCAGACTTGGTGGTGGACTCAGGATTGCTCAAGAGGTATCCAGCTCTGAGTCATGACAGGATTGAAGCATCAATCCATGATTCGTCCATCAGGACAAGTGAACATAGTAAGCTCTGGGCTTTGGTTGTCTCCTGCTATCGCGCGATGTGGGGTTTTCCGATTCCTTCTGTAGTCAACATTGACACGTCGACCTATGCCGCGGCTGAGGCCATAGTTGAGGTGGCTAGGAAGTCCGTTGATGATGAGACAGCTTGGATAACAGCAGTGAGAAAGATTGCGAAGATACTGGCCGAGTGGAACCCCGATAAAGAGGAGATTCTTGCAGGAGGTGCCACGCCAGACGCGGCTTTCAAGGAAGTCTCGTATCAAGGCAAGATGGTTCATGTTCCGTTGGACATCGACGCCGTCATGGGGAACCCTGTTGAAATCAGGAATGGGGACCGTGCCAGAAGATGCTCGAAGAGCGAGTCTGTTTCCGACGACGAATCTGAGATGGAGAGGTTGGCCGTTGAAGTAGACGGGCGAGGGGGCGGCCTCAGGGAACTTCAGGATGTCTATCTTGTTGCAGGCTTCGGTTCTGACCCGGGCGTATGGATACGTTTCTGGTATAGGGCCAAAGCAAAGGGTCTGCTTCGAACTGATGTTCGGCGACGCATTTCAGCGGGGATCACTCCTCTTTCGCCGGAGGTCTGGCGACTTGGCGACCCTATTGAAGAGCTGGACATTGTCCAATCATTGCAGGCCTTTCCCGTGATCGTTCCGAACATGTCAACAAGACGCTGGACTAGAGCCATGCAGCGTGGACAGGACATGTCGCACTCAATGCCAGATTTGCTGATTGTAATCGATTCAAGTGGCTCCATGACGTACTCTCTGAAGAAAAAGGGAATCAGTGGACCCTACCACGTTGCGTTGGTTTCTGCTTTTGCCGCCCTAGACCTTGCGCTGAGGAACAATAGACGTGTCTCGGTGATAAACTTCTCAGATGGAATCCGCACTTGCGAGTGGTCGACGGAGCGAAGCAATCCTGAGAACGTCCTGCTTCAGTACCAGGGGGGTGGCACCGTTGCCCCGGTTCAGTCAATCACGAAGCTGTGCGCAGCATCTGAAAGCCAAGCTATGGTGCTCCTGATTTCTGACGCTGAAATACACAACTGGGAGGACCTCGTTGGCTCAGTTAGGGAGCTCGTGACAAGAGGTCATAAGTTCTTCATTTTCCGGATTGGTCGAACAAACAAACAAGATGCGGTGGACAAGAGTCTATCTGAAGCCGGTGCCACCGTCATCCCTGTTGGCTCGGTACAATCTCTGCCAGGCCTTGTAATCAGAGAGGCAAGGCAGGTATACGATAAGGCCAATTCCGATTCTCGGGCACAGATGTGAGTCTCTGGCCGACGTTGGGACCCAAATGCTTATCTCATAGACAGGTTGCGCCGCCTTGCGGCCCCAAAGCACGAGCCTTTGCGCCTATCACGAGGATGCATTGCATGTACGAAGTGAAGTCCAAACGTGCTCTCAACCCAACAACGAAGATGCTTGTAGTCACTGCGCCGGACATAGCAAAGGTCTGTAGGCCAGGTCAATTCGTTGTCGTCCGAGTCAATGAGACGGGAGAAAGAATCCCTCTCACCATTGCAGACTCCGACACAGCGAAAGGACTGATTACGCTTGTCTTCCAAGAAGTGGGCAAGTCGACGAAACTACTCGGGAGTCTCGGAGTGGGCGCAAGGATCCTGGACGTTGTTGGTCCATTGGGCAAGCCAACAGATGCAGAACGCAAGTATGGAACCGTGGTCGTAATAGGTGGCGGTTGCGGCACTGCTATCTGCTATCCTGTTGCCAAGGCCTTCAAGGCTGCCGGGAACTACCTGATAACAATCAACGGAGCTCGGAGTGCTGACTTACTCATCTTCCGCAAGGAAATGGAAGCCATCAGTGACGAGATGTATGAGACGACTGACGATGGGACCTGCGGGATACATGGCTTCGTGACAACGGTCCTAGGCGATCTCATTCAGAAGGGTCGGAAGATTGACCTTGTGTTTGCAGTCGGGCCAGTGCCAATGATGAAGTTCGTCAGCAAGACGACAGAACCCCCCAAGATACCCACTGTTGTGAGCCTGAACAGCTTAATGGTCGATGCTACTGGAATGTGTGGAGCATGCCGCGTCACCGTCGGGGGCCAGATGAGGTTCACATGCGTTGATGGACCGGACTTTGATGGTCATCTCGTAGACTACAATGAACTCATGGGACGGCTGAATGCTTACAGGGAACAGGAAACCGTTGCGGATACAAAGTGGAGTGATGCTCACGGAGGGAAGAAGTGATGGCCGAAGCCAAGCAGAGAAAGCCACCAACTAAGAAGATCCCAATGCGCGAGCAGGACCCCGCGAAGAGACGACGCAACTTCGATGAGGTTGCCCTTGGGTATTCCGAGAAAGAAGCTCTAGCTGAGGCTACAAAGTGCCTTCAGTGTAGGAATCCGAAGTGTATCACAGGGTGCCCAGTCGAGGTGCCCATCAAGGAGTTCATTGATCTCATTCGTCAGAAGGACTATATGGGTGCCGCAGCCAAAATCAAGGAAACCAACAGCCTACCGGCGATCTGTGGTCGTGTGTGTCCGCAGGAAACACAGTGTGAGCAACCCTGCACATACGGGGTGAGAAACGAACCAATCGCAATAGGTCGACTGGAAAGGTTTGTCGCTGACTACGCTCGGGAACATGGCGAACCCATTCCTGATGTCCCATCAAAGAACGGTAAGAGGGTCGCAATAGTAGGGTCAGGTCCCGCGGGCTTGACATGTGCTGGAGATTTGATCAAGCTCGGCTATGCAGTGACCATATTCGAAGCGTTCCACAAACCGGGCGGCGTACTCATATACGGAATTCCTGAATTCAGGCTGCCGAAGAAAATCGTCGAGTCGGAAGTCGAGTTCCTCGAGAAGATTGGAGTTGAAATCAAGTTCGATTATGTCATTGGCAAGATCAAGATGATCCGCGACCTCTTGGAGAAAGATAGTTATGACGCGGTGTTCATCGGGACTGGAGCAGGAGCCCCGGTATTCATGAAGATACCCGGGGAGAGTCTGATTACAGTCTTCTCCGCCAACGAGTTTCTTACCAGAGTAAACTTGATGAAGGCGTACAAGTTTCCGGAATATGATACGCCCGTCCGTATCGGAAAGAGAGTTGCAGTGATAGGCGGTGGCAATGTAGCGATGGATGCCGCTAGAACGTCACTTAGGCTTGGAGCCAATGAGGTGCATATTGTCTACCGAAGGTCACGCGATGAGATGCCCGCAAGACACGAGGAAGTCGTTCACGCCGAAGAAGAAGGCGTCCAGTTTGATTTTCTTGTCAATCCTGTGGAGGTCTTGGGCGACGATAAGGGCAACGTCATTGGCATGGCCTGTGTGAAGATGGAATTGGGAGAGCCGGACGAATCTGGTCGGAGGAGACCTGTCGTGATTCCTGATTCCAAATTCGTTATGGACGTAGACATGGTGATAGTAGCTATCGGAACAGCCTCAAACCCGATCGTGCCAACTTCAACACCCGGTCTTGAATTGACTCAGTGGGGCTATATCACCATAGACGAGAAGACTGGCATGACATCGATTCCCGGTGTCTTTGCTGGGGGCGACATAGTCACAGGGTCTGCAACCGTAATCAGCGCAATGGGTGCAGGAAAACGAGCGGCTAGGGGCATACATGAATATCTCGCCAACAGACTGTAATCCCGGGTATACACGCCCGTGTCTGGTGATGAGACAGGCTCTATAGAACTGGCCTAGGGCACCCACGATCATGGCTGTTAGGCCCTTCGTTGACGTCTGCTCTTCCATTCCTTCGTAATCCTCTAACCCAAAGAATTCATTACTGAGTCCTGAGACCCGGCAATGGACAGAGCTGGTGTCACTGAATGCAGCAAGCATCAATCAGCACAAACGACATGCGGATTCTCGAGCTCAATGCTGAGTATCTTGGTATCACGCTTGGAATGCTGATGGAGAATGCGGGTCGTGAAGTAGTCAGGCTAATGGAATCCATTGAGCCGCTTGAGGGGAAGCGGGTTGCAGTCCTATGCGGTGTCGGCGGCAATGGTGGTGACGGAATGGTTGCCTCAAGATACCTATACGCCGCCGGAGCAAGTGTGGATGTTCTTTTAATGGGTGACGAGGGAAGCATCTCAAACCCACATACATTCACCAACTGGAAGATACTGAAGAACATCAGGGGAATCAGCAAGTCAATCTTGAGAACAGAGTCCGATGTGAAATCCTGCAAAGCGATCTCCAAAGCGGAGTTGCTTGTTGATGCTATGCTCGGCATTGGTCAAACGAATGCAGTGCGCGAGCCAATGTTAACTGCGATAAAGACCTTCAACAGCTCGAAGGCAACAAAGTACTCGATAGACATTCCTACCGGAATGGACTCCGACACAGGTCAGGTCTATGGCGTTACCGTAAGGGCAACTCACACTATCACGCTACATGCCCCGAAACCCGCTCTCTTCAAATCCTCCGAGTATGTGGGACGGGTTCATGTAGTCGACATTGGCATTCCAAAGGATGCAGGGTTGGTATGTGGAGGCGGAGATCTTTGGCTCTACACGCGACCGAGAAAACCCACGGCACACAAAGGGGACTTTGGCAGAATACTCGTGATTGGAGGGAGTGATGTTTTTTCAGGGGCACCTGCTCTGACAGCTATGGCTGCACTCAGAACAGGCGCAGACCTTGTGTCTATGGTTGTTCCTGACCCGATTGTTGCTACTACCCGGAGCTACAGTCCCAATCTCATTGTTCACAGTCTGAACAACACCATCTTGGTCCCTGAGTCTCTGGATTCCGTCAGGGAAGTTGCTCAGCAATGCGATGCCGTCGCAATCGGGCCCGGCCTCGGACAAGCCCCCCAGACCATAAAGGCATCAAATTCCATTGTTCAAGCTCTCATGTCAGATGGCAAGATGATGGTCATTGATGCTGATGCTTTGAAGGCTCTCTCATCGTCAGGCATTAGTCTCGATCCAGACTCATCCATCGTGACCCCCCATTGGGGTGAACTCGCGACACTCTTGGCAAGAGACCTCGGTGACCCTGATGTGGTGAACAACAGAATCGAAAGAGCAGTCGAAGCCGCTTCGAAGTTTAATACTACGGTCCTTCTCAAGGGTCATGTTGATGTCATTGCCCACCCTGATGGCCACTACAAGCTGAACTACACCGGAGTACCTGCAATGACTGTCGGGGGCACCGGTGATGTGCTAACTGGGATAGCCGCAACGTTACTGTCAAGGCGCCACGGATCCTTTAAGGCTGCATCTGCTGCCGCCTTCATTTCAGGACTAGCGGGAGAGAAGGCATTTCAGGAGCTAGGGGATCACATCGAGGCAACTGACTGCATAGCCAAGATCCCTGAAGTGATGAAGCCCACATCTAGGTGATAGCGGGCATATCCTCCAAATATGACTTGGCACGAGCTCTGTTGTCATCATCAACTGGCGACCAAACAATCCCCACGTCAGGTTGGCCATAGAGCAATACCGAACCAATAGGTGCCAAGAGCATCGCTGGAAAACCGAGGAGGTCTTCCTCGCCCTCTACCATGATCAATGACTTTGCGGAATCATGAAGGGCAGTGTCTATCACAGACCATGCCTCAGGCAGTACTACAGCTGAGGGGTTATAGATCACATATTCTTTCTCACTCGTGAATGAACCTTGGAATCGGCCTCTCTTGGTGGTTCCCTCTACCACGCATACGTCCGGCGTATAATTCTGAGAAATGATGGATGCGGTTGTTACATCTCCGACCGATATGACTTTGATCGGATGTTCCTTCTTAATCCTCTGGACCACTTCCTTCTCAGGGCATACCTCATTTGCGTCGTATACATCCCCCTTCGGTATCTTCAACCCGGACCTTGTCGAGAACTCCAGTCGTCTTGGGGGCTCCTTCGTCCCCATCAGCCGATGCCCCTCCCTGTCAATCTCGCCTCGCCTTATTCTCGCTGACGAAAGCTTCCCTCCGTCTTTGGCAAGGAATGGTTTCAGAAACTCCATCCGGTCGTTGAGACCGAGCTGGTCTTTTCTTAGACTCAGTGCTTTCGACTGGGTTTCGTCGCAACATGGTCCTTCAAACATCATGAATACTGTCGAACCGGGTATCTTCAGTAGCTCAGCATAGCTACCGACGACTTGCACTTGGATTGAACGACTTAGTTCTCTGTCTGCCAGATATAGCTCGAGTTTCTTCACTCTCATCTTGACAGGCTGGATTATTGCCGCCAGCTCTAGATCATTTGCAACCAGCTCTCCGTTGGTCACTGCGGCAACAGGTTTCGGCATCTTACGTAATCGTTCAATCAGAAATTCATGGCCTCGGTGAAACCTATCAAACAGATTCAGAGCCCATGTTCCAGCCATAGCCAAGCCCACGCCGTAAAGTCGATACCTCCATACTCAGAAGACTCTTTAGACTCTTTGTCCTATATATAGAGGCGTACCTGTACTGGGAAGTGACGCGCTCATGAGAGTGCTTGCGGTAGGCGATGTTCATAGTCCCCGCTTCTTGGAGCCATTCCTGGGCGGATTGGACCACTTAGAGCGTCCTGACCTCTTTCTTCTGGCCGGGGACATGGTCAACAGGGGGAAAGCATACGAGTTCCGGGCATTAATCGATGCAGTTCACGCAAGGCTAGGATCTGATTTTCCTGTTGTGGCCTGTTACGGCAATGAGGAGTATGCGGAGGTCAGGAAGGAGATATCCTCAATTGTCAGCGATGAGGTGCTCTTCTTGGACGAGGCCTCTACCGAGGTTCAGGTGGGGGATCTCAAGGTTGGAATAGTCGGCACGCAGGGGTCGCTCGACAAGCCAACGAACTGGCAGAAGGAGCACTTGCCCAGCATAAAAGGAGCCTTCGAAAGGAGGGCTCATCGAGCTAAATCGCTTCTGAAGAGAATGAGGCACAGGGTTGACAAGCGAGTCTTGCTTATGCACTACAGCCCTTGCCTTGAGACGTGTGAAGGCGAAGATTCGCGATTGTTCGCTTGGATGGGCAGCAGGAAATTCTACAATCTCATTCTATCTGAGCAGCCCGATTTGGTGATACATGGTCACGTACATAATGCAATCATGCATCAGGCTCGAATCGGGGACACTGTTGTCATGAACGTTGCACTGCCTGCCGTCGGCAAGGTGACAGAGCTGAATCTTTGGAGACCAACTGTCAGGTGCATATGTTAGCAGTCGTTAAGCCTCGGAATTCCTAGGAAATATGCAAGTCTGAACGAACTCGGTAGTGTCACCTGTCAGGGTGCCCTGTGACCTTCATGGTCGGTTCGAACTTGAAGCCGTAGAGAATCAAACCTGCATGACCAAACTCTGTAATCTTCCTAAAGCAGACTCGGACTCTCATGCCTATGTAAACGTCTGTGACTTCGCAATTCACAATCTGTGTCGTCAGCCTAGGACCTTCATCGAGCTGCACTTGAGCAACGACGTACGGCGCTTGAGTCTTGAAATCGTCGGGCGCTTGCCGCACTATTGAGAAGGTATGGACAATTCCGAGTCCCTTGAATTTGTGGTCCTCTAAGTGACCTTTTCTTCTGCACTTTGGGCAAACAGGTCGGGGAGGGAAGTAGAATGTGTCGCACGTCGTGCAGTGGTTTCCTATTACGTTGTACATGGACGGTATCTTGCGCCAGATTTGAGCTACACCATGTTCGGCCATCCAGCATCACCTGCCAAGAATGTGTACTATTGAGGTAGCGCCAGTTCCTCCGATATTCACTGCCATTGCTTTCTCAGCGCCACTCACTTGGCGTTTCTCTGCATCTCCTCTCAACTGAAATACGAGTTCTACGATTTGGGCGACTCCAGTTGCTCCAATGGGATGTCCCCGAGCTTTGAGGCCTCCCGACGGGTTGACAGGATACTTTGCGCCAATCTCTGTCAAACCTTCATCGAGCAGCTTGCCGCCATTGCCCTTCTGAGTGATACCCACATCTTCGGTAAGCACTATCTCTCCTATGGTGAAGCTATCATGCAGTTCGAATACGTCTATGTTGTCAATCGTTAGTCCCGCTTTTCTCAAAGCTTCCCTGCTTGAGACGACTGCTGCATCCATTGTGCATATATCCCGTCTGTCATGCAGGGCCAAGGTATCGCTGGACTGGGTTGAAGCCTCGATGTAGATGGGGGTATCGGTGAATTGCTTGGCCTTTTCCTCGCTGCACATGAGAAGACCCGCGGCGCCGTCGCTAATAGGTGAAGAATGAAGTATTCTGATGGGGTCTGCGATCAATCCCGATTTCATGACAACGTCGAGAGGCACTGCTTTCTGGAACTGAGCCCACGGATTGTGTTCTGCGTTCTTGTGATTCTTGACGGTCACTTGCGCGAGATGAGTCTCTGTCGTCCCATATTCGTGCATGTGTCTTCGCGCTATGAATGCATAGAGCGCCGGAAAGGTAGCTCCGAATATTCCCTCCCATTCCCAATCGCTGGCTACACCCATCGTTCTCATGGCCTCTGATTGATTCACGTCGCTCATCTTCTCACAGCCAAGGACCAGCATAACGTCGTGCTCGCCGGACCTAATTGCCATGTAGGCTTGGCGTACAGCGGCCCCTCCGCTGGCGCATGCTGCTTCGACACTGTAGGCCGGGATATGACCCAAGCCGCCCATATCTGCTGCCAAGGCGCCCAAGTGCTCTTGACCTGTGAAACGGCCTGCACTCATGTTGCCTATGCAGATTGCTTCAATATCCTTTCCTGCCACCCCGGAATCAAATATCGCATACATTCCAGCCTCTAGAGTAATGTCTCTGAGGCTCTTGTCCCACAGTTCGCCGAACTTGCTAATCCCTACACCTACGATGGCGACTCTTTTCTTCACAGTCACTTGCATCCGACCTACATGTTTATGGTATGTTTGTACTTGGCATAGATAGCATAGCTTACGTACACCTTTCTCTGAATGTAATCATCGACAGTTGGGACTTCCCCGCGATGCCCTAGAATTTCATCTTCCACACGAATAGTGAACCCATCGCTACCTGCTCCTGATCCGTACGATATTACGAATATCCTGTCCCCGGGTTTTGAAACATCCAGCACTCTGGCAAGACCGATCATGGCCGACCCGGAGTATGTGTTGCCAATCTGGCGAACCACTAGGCTATCTTCAAGCTTCTCTGCTGGAACATCAAGCTGTTTTCCAACCGCAACTGGGAACTTGCCGTTGGGCATGTGGAACACGAAGTAATCAAAGTCGTCCACTGAGGTACCTGTTGTTCTAAACAGCAGTTTGGCACAGTCTTCGACATGTCGGAAATAGGCCGGTTCACCTGTGAAGCGAGCTCCGTGACTCGGGAAGTCTTCCCCCTCGCGGCGCCAGAAGTCGGGCGTGTCTGATGTGACTGAGACAGTCCTCTCAATCGTCGCCACAGGATTCTCTTCGCCAATCAGGTATGCTGCGCCTCCTGCGGCCGCTGAATACTCCAAGGCATCTCCAGGTCTTCCCTGTGCGGTATCGGCTCCTATGGCGAGACCTATCTTGACCATCTTGGATTGAACGAGACCCATGCAAGTCTGAATTCCGGCAGTTCCTGCCTTGCATGCGAACTCAAGGTCTGCGCAAGTTAGTTCGGTTGAGCATCCTATTGCCGAGGCAACGATCGTTCCTGTGGGCTTAACTGCATAGGGGTGTGACTCTGAACCCACATAGACCGCTCCTATGTGCTTGGCGTCGACTTTGCCAAACTTCACGGCATTTCTTGCCGCCTCTGTTGCGATGGTTGCTACATCTTCATCAGGACCGGGCAGAGATTTCTCAAAAACCCCGAGGCCCTGTGCTACTGCCTCTCCGTTCTCTCCCCAGACATCTGCGATGTCCGTTGTCTTGATTCTATACCTCGGTATGTATACACCATACCCGACAATGCCGACCATAATGGGTTTCGTCTCCTCGATTGGCAAAGCTTGAAGAATGTCGAATTCTAGTTCGTCATGTTTCTTGGACTATTCACGGGGCGGCGCGAGCGTCCTTTAAGAAGATTGTTGTCGCCCTTCCCGTGAACAAACGACTTTCGCCGAATGCGTGCAATCACGAGTGCACTATAGCGAGGCACGTTACATGGTTCTCGGCTATTTATGACTAGCGACGGTAATCATGGACACAATTCCCGCTTCGAGTGGCTCTCCTTTCATTTGAGTGGACACTCGATTCTTCAGAATCCCGCCTTCGAATTAAGCATATAAGCCGTCAGAAATGTCTGCATACAAGGTGACTTGTTTGGCCACGGTCCTAAGGACAGTCAGACTGACCAAAGTTGAGATCAGTGAAACGAAGACAGTGGCCCAGCTATTGAAGGAACTCAATCTCTCTTTTGACCACATCGTGCTGGTTGACGGACGCAGGGTGGCAACCGATTCAATCTTGCATGAACACGACAAGGTCGTTGTGCTTCCTCTCATTGCCGGCGGCTAGTCTCTCCAATCTTCTGAGCGAATTCGTGAGCGGTGTCTAGGTCAATACTGAGCTCAGCATTGGGCATGCTCGGAATTGGCATGCCAAGTTCTATACCTATCTTGTCTAGCACGAGTTGTACGATTCTATCCGGCTTGAGGCTCACGATATCTCTCTGAATCTTGACCTTTTCAGATACTGCTTTCGAGAGAATCTTCTGAGAGCCCGAGCTGTATTGTGTTGCTTTCTTCGGGCCTGAAGCAAGTGTTTCGGGGAGGCCCATCTTGATGGCTAGTTCCCTGAAGATTACTTTTCGTTCTGGTATGCCGCTTGGGGATATCTTCCAGCGTGAAGGGACTTCGAGGGCTTCGGAGACGAACTGACTATTCAAATATGGAAAGAATGCGCTTAGACCATTATAGCCTATCGCTCTCTCATCTCTTCCGATGTTCACTCTATGGGTTTCTTGAATCTCTGAACGTAGCTCTTCGTCAAGCGCGTCCTCCCCCATCTCTGCAAAGAGCCGAGCATGTCTTGCATATCCTGCAAATAGCTCATCCGGACCTTGACCCGAAATTAAAATCCTGTCTCCTGAAGCTCTTGCTGCGCATGCTGCGACAAACAATGGAAGTGCAATCTCGACGTCCATCTGTCTGGTGGTTTCGATTGCGTAGATCAGCTCTGGCAGAACTCCCCAGACTCTGTCTTTGTCGAACGGCACGACCTTCAGTTCCATCTCCAATGCCTGGGCAGCTTCACAAACGAATTCTTCATCATGTGAACCCTTGCCGCACGCAGTGAAGAGAGTCACGTTCCTGCATACATTCTTGGCAAGCAATGCGGCAAGCGAGCTGTCGACGCCGCCCGAGAAGAGCACACCTACATTCTCAGCTGAATGCAGGCAATTGAAGCAATCCCGTAGGCGGCTTCGAAGCGATGCCAACAATTCCTCTTTGGACCGACTCTTGTTCACACCAGGGTAGGTTCTCTCTTGAGTTCTGATTGTCGGTTGGGGCTGATGTGCATCGACATGAAGCGTCTGACCGGGTTCGAGTTCTATAGGTTTGGAAAGACCTATTCTCCAGAGAGCCTTTCTCTCTGTCGAGAATGCGAGACCTTCTTCCCACGATTGATAGTAGATGGGACTCGTGGAGTGTCCGAACCTCGACAGAAGAAGACCTGACTCATTGGTTCTGAGGATCAAGGCATCCGATAATCCTTGAGTTCTGGATGCCCCGTCATTATCTGTCAAAGGGACCTGAGTTCCCAGCAAGCGGTCAATGATGTCTTGTCGGACATTCCATCCACACACGACGAGCGTCTGCCTGCCCTTGTGCTTTGCGTAAAAGTCCTGAGTGACGGGAGACCGGATATCTAATGCGAATCGCTCGTGGAGATCAGTGCCTGATAGTGTGAGTCTCTGTTTGCCCCTGTGCTCCATTGCGTCGGACATTCGCCGGAGCGAGCTGTAGGGGCTAGCAGCAATCCGAGTACGATAGATGCCTACGATGCCTACCATTGGAATCAGCAGATTGCATTTTCAGTATGTTCTTCAGAGCGGGCGAAGCAGTTCTCTTCCGTTCGCTTTACTGGCCACTTTCGAACACTGGGTTTGACATAGACTCACTTGGATACTGGAACATCATGCAGTACTACGTTCTGTACTCCTGAAATCGACTTGAGCGTGCGTTCGAGAGTGGCAACAGGCATCTTGAGCTGACCCGGGGTGAAATAGCACTCATAGTAGCATTGATTCGCAGCTTGACAGATTCCACTTGTGAAGAGGATGTCCTGTAACCCTGCTTTGTCAAAGGCAGATGTAAGTTCCTCCAGAAAGCTCTTGCTCAGTTTTTGGATGTCCAGCTTCAGGTACATTACCTTGTCACTGCCCACTGGATACAGTTTGACATTCTTGTCCTTCATGACGAGTATGGCAAGCCCGTAGGGCTGTCCAATCCCATCCACGAAGTCGGCTGGCAGTGTAATTGTATTGCCCTTCGCGATTCTCATCACTCTTGCTTGAGTCATGTCCGTCTTGCTCAACGATTGTGCCTCCGAACTAAGCCAAGGAGGAAATCGCTTGATGCGATTATATCTCTTGTGGGAGTTGCCATTGAAGCGAGGTCCGCGAGCTTAGAGGCTATTTCGCTAGCTTGAGCGTGTCAAACTCCGAGCATGCCTGTCCCGTATTCGTTCTTGGTCAGGGCCCAGATCGTCACTTGAGCCACTTCAATATTCCTTTGAGCAGGCCCCTCGCTTCCTCCAATCCTCCTGATGCGCCAATGATGACCTGATAGTCCGTAGCCCATACATTCAGTCACAAATGTGTCGTACTGAGAGCTAATCCATTCTTAGAGCGACACATGCTACAACGGCGGCCACGACGATAATGCTCAGGACTAGTACAAGTCTCCAGTCAAGCAATGATGGCGTGAGACTGTTCGGGTCTTCTTGATCCAAGAGCGATGTGAAACCAAGTATCTGGAGTAAGTCGACTGCAGCACCTGCAATCGGAAGTGCGCCGAGTGGAAGGCCTGGCACATTTCCCCAGCTTCCGTCGGCGGCCTGACACTGTATTATGAACTCTGCAGCAGATTGCAGGTTGCACTGGCTCAAGGCATTCAATGTCTGGAGTCCCTTCACGGCGTAAAACGTGGTCACGAGGTTTGTATCATTTGTGCCGGGGCCCTCTTCAAACCCCCCCAGAGCCATGCCCTGAAGTGAGCTGTTGACCTGACGGCTCAGTATCCACTGCGCGACATCGCCACTGCTGGTCAATGATGACAATTGGCTGAGAGAATCAAGTGCGAGGACTGCCGCGGCAGTCGGAGTAACGCCAGCAACTGATGAGTTTGGACTGAGCTTGAAGCTGTTGCCAACTCGGCAGCTGAGTATCCATTCCACTGTCTTGGTTTCGTTGCGCAACCACTTGTCACGTGTCTCTTCCGGTTTGAGTTGAAGAAGCATATTAAGCGAATCCAATGCGAAATAAGTTGAAAGAATGTCTGGCGCGGTACCGGATGCATTGCCGAATCCACCAGATGTTGTCTGCGTCTTGTTGAAATAGATTAAGGCGGCGGTCACGTTGAAGTTGATACTTCCCATGTGGGGGATATCAGTGAACTCCCCGAACAGATTCCAGAGCTGCAGGGCTGTCCAAGTGGTCGCTATGCCCACTGGACCTGCGATGTATGAGCTGAAACCTCCGTAGCGACTGTAGGTCTCCGCACCTGTCTTCCACTGAACCTTCTGGGTGAAGTTCTTCATCTTGACGAGGTCTATCATCGGTGGTCTGGACGAAAGGTACCCTAGGCTGTCGAGGATCAGAGCCGCCGCTTCAGTTGATTCTATGCGTGATGTGGTCTCTCCGGCGACAGAGTATCCTCCTTCAACTGCGTCATAGCGCCCTCCAATGTACGAAATCAGAGATTCCTTTCTGGTCGCTGGGTTTGCAGAAGCTGGCTGGACCAGAAATGGCAAGATGACAAGGGCCAATGCGATAATCAAGCCGACTGTTCTGACCTTGCTCATGTCAAGACGCACCAGTGCTCAACGCGTTGAGGGCCGAATCGGGGTCCCGTTATTAATGTTACCGTCGTACAGAGAATGCACGGGATTGATTGCTGTAGGTAGCAGTCTGCTTGCCAATGAACGACCGATTGTCACATTGAACCGAGCTTCTTGGAACGTAAGTATCTATATGCCGAGTCTGCGGCGATTGCACCCTGACCGACGGCAACTGCAATCTGCTTCATCGATGCCACAACATCTCCGGCAGCGAATATCCCCGGTATGCTGGTCATCTGGTTATTGTCTGTGATGATCTCTCCGCGTCTGTTTGTGGCTACGCCAACGGCTTTGATGATTGTACTCTCTGGTTCCGAGCCTAGTGCCACAAACACGCCATCAACCACTAGCGATTGTGTTTCACCTGTCTGCACATTCTCAAGGAGTACTTCCTGGATCTGCTGGTCTCCTCTGAATTCTTTCGCTGTAGTGTTCCAGATTAGTTCAACGTCGGTCTTGAACAGCTGGTCTTGCACTGCTTTCACAGCCTTGAGGGCATCTCGCCGGTGAATCAGATAGACCTTCGCCGCGACCTCGTGCAAGTACAAAGCTTCTGTGACAGCCGTATTCCCTCCTCCTATTACTGCGACTGTCTTTCCCCTAAAGAGAGGGCCATCGCATGTAGCACAGAATGAGACCCCTCTACCGGTCAGTTCCTCTTCGCCCGGTATGTTTAGCTT
>Ga0153916_10001320_pt1 | contig 17634 bp, 13 predicted proteins | sample Opewatmetagenome_FD_109642 | JGI IMG/M metagenome (GOLD analysis project Ga0153916, IMG submission 109642) | Freshwater wetland microbial communities from Ohio, USA - Open water 3 Core 3 Depth 4 metaG | ecosystem: Environmental > Aquatic > Freshwater > Wetlands | place: USA: Ohio, Lake Erie... | reverse complement strand
GCCGAGCTGCGCGGCGTGCACTTCGCCATGGACTTCCTCGCGCAGCAGAACCGCCGGGTGGCGGGCGACCCGGTACTCCCCTTCGGCGATCAGGCGATTACCGCCGGGGACCGGCACGTCGTCGTGATCGGCGGCGGCGACACGGGAAGCGACTGCGTCGGCACCTCGATCCGCCAAGGCGCGCTTTCGGTCACGCAACTGGAGATCCTCCCCCGCCCGCCCGAAGGCAAGAACCCCGAAACCCCCTGGCCGTTCTGGCCCAAGATCATGCGGACTTCCAGCTCCCACGAAGAGGGCTGCGAGCGACGCTGGAGCGTGCTCTCTAAGGCGCTGGAGGGGGACAGTGCCGGCCGGGTCTCGTCACTGCACGGCTGCGAAATCGAGTGGTGCCGCGGGCCCAAGGGCTGGGAAATGCGCGAGCGCGCCGGCACCGAGTTCACCCTCAAGGCCGAGCTGGTCCTCCTGGCGATGGGCTTCGTGCACGTCGTCCACCAAGGGCTCGTCGAACAACTGGGGATCGAGCTTGGCGCCCACGGCAACGTCGTGACCCGCAACTGGATGACCAGCGAAGAAGGCGTCTTTGCCGCCGGCGACACGGTCCGCGGCGCGTCGCTGGTGGTCCACGCCATCCACGAGGGCCGATCGGCCGCAATCGCCGTCGACGGGTGGCTGAGAAAGCGCGTTTCCTAGCGCGGCCTCGTTGCACTCCGCCGCAAGCAGTGCTGCCAAGCCGACCCAGCGGGAATGAATACGGAATACTGAATGAGGAATACGGAACTCAGAATGAACAGTGATCGGAGCGTGCCTATGCCATCCCAAGTCATCACGCTTCCGCTTCGGGAGTCCGGCGACGTTCCGTCTTACTTCCGTATTCCGTATTCGCTATTCCCTATTCATTTTCCCTTGCGCGAATCTTCAAATCTGCTTCGCCCAGCAGCAAATCCGGCGATAACAGTTTAGAGCGTTTCTGGAAGGGCCATCAGCCCTCAGCCGCCGCACCCGGCCGCCTTGCAGCACTTCGCCCTCGCGCAGCACGGCAGCGGGCAGCAGACCTCGACCGGAACCTGCACGCACACGACCTTCGGCACCCGGCACGTGATCGTCCGCGGGATACGCTTCTCCACGCAGCGGACCGTGTCGAGGGTTTCCTTGGAGGGCACGGCGCGGAACACCGTGACCGGCACCTGCCGGATGCACGGGACGGGCACCTGCTTGCAGCAGGCGGCCGGCCCGCAGCCGTCGACCGGGGCGCAGGCCTCCGTCTTCGTCTCCCACACGGTCGTGGTCAGGTCCCGCAGCTCGGTCTCCGCCACGTACTTGACGGCGTCCACCGTCTTGGGCTCGTGGACGTCTTCGTAGACCGTCTCGTAGGTGGTGAACTCACGGGTCTCGTAGACCACTTGCTGGCAGGTCTTCATCACCGTGCAGCACTTCACAGCGCCGCACGAACACGGGGCCGGACAGCAGGCGGGCCGGCAATGGCGATACTGGCCGGCGCCGCAGTAGCCGGCATCGGCCGCACCTTGCCCAACGACGAAGAACATCACCGCCACCAGCGGGATCACGGACAAGCCCTTCATTAGTCTGTCTCCTCCAAGGACTAGGGACCGGCACAATGGCTGATCTACCATAGCTCGCTGCTTGTTGCCGGGCAAAATGCGGGCGGATCACCGCCGGGAGGGGGAAGCTCGTGCTGAGCCGCAAGGCGACGGCGCTTCGCGCTCGGCCGGGGCCCCGTCTTCCCGCTTCTTCGCGACGACCCCTTCTCTCGGAAAACTGGGAAGAATGCGCAGGATAAGCACGTGGGTCCCCCATCTCCTAAAGGCTGCAAATCCGGAAGACGATGAACCATGATAAGCGCCCACCGTTGGGGTGGGTGCGGACCGTGCGCGGGCCGGAAAAAGCGGCCCCAGACACGCTCTGTTCAAAGACATCTCCGCTCGCGGAGCCTTTTCATCAGGTGGAGGTCATCGCGATGAAGACCAGGAGCTATTTGACGGCGGCCGCAGGGCTCGCTCTAGGAATCGGCGTGATCGTGCTCGTCCAGGCCGCTCACGCCCAGCCGGCGGCTCCCACGCCGCCCACGGTGGCCCCCCCGGTGACGACCCTGTGGAACTTCCTGGGAATCCCTCAAGGGTGCCATAAGATCCGGGACGCAATCACGAATCCTCTCGGCAAGCATCCCAAGCTGGAGCGGAAGCCCCCCTTGCTCCGCATCGCCGATCCGGCCAACCAGCTTTCCGACGATCCGGCCATCAAGGCGGCCGCGAAGATCAAGGCCGACCAGGACCTCGCCCCCCAGAAGGTCAAGGCGATCAAGTTCCTCGGAACCGTCTGCTGCGGATGCGCCAAGAACGGGGCCGAGGTGAAGAAGGCCCTGATGATGGCCCTGGAGGATTGCACCGAGGAGGTCCGCAACGAGGCGGCGATGGCCCTCTGCCAGTGCGCGGGGAATCCTTGCACCCTGTGCAACAAGGGAAGCTGCTGCGACGCCGAGCTGATGACCAAGCTCCAGAAGATCGCCACGGGACAGGACGAGAAGGGGTGCTACTACGAGACGTCGTCGCGGGTGAGGGCGGCCGCCCAGAACGCTCTGAGCGCGTGCCAGCAAGTCCACGGCCCAACGGCCGCTCCCGTCGCCCCGAAGCCGAAGGAGAAGCCGGTTGGACCCACGCCGGTGGTGCCCAAGGAGAAGCCGGTGGCCCCGTCCCCGTCGCCCGTCGACCGCGAGATCCCGCCGGCCACCTTGCCCGCACCGACCGCCGGAGACGACTCCTCGGCGAGCGCCCGGACCCCGGCGGCCGTGAGGTCGACCGGATATGTCACGATCGTGGTCGATCCCTCGGCGCCGAGACCGGCCGTCCAGGGCGCCCCCTGGCTGAAGGCCGCACCGCTATTGGACGCGCGGTGGCAGCGCCCGATTTCCGCGGCTGCCCCCGTCACGGCGTCCACGGCCCGCCGCTAGTGGTCCGTCGAAGCGTGCCGCAGCTACGGAAGTACAGCCCGTAGAACACGTTCATCGTCAGAAACGTGATCGCGAGCGGGCCGATGCTCGCCAGGAACTGCGCGTCTCCACGGGCGCCTCCGACTTTCGCCGTGAAGGTCAGGACGTAGGTCACGATCATCAGAGCGGCGAACGCCCATAGGAACCGACGCTTGAGCCTCGCGTTCTCCGGGCGGTCGTCAAGCAGAATGTACGGGGCAAGCGCAACGGTTCCCCAGAAGCTGAATACGCCGGCGTGGAATAGGGCCACCAGCCACCGCGGCGAGCTCTGGTCGCTCCATGGTGAAAGACCGATGATGAACCACTCGATCGCCAGCCCCATGCCGCCCGTCACCAGGTAATAGAGCGCCGGCCCGCGCCACCCCGTTGCGCGCCTGCGGAGAATCGCTCTCACACCCCGCGCCACGACAAGGAACAATGCGAACGGGATCAGCGTGAAGACCCACAGGAAGCAGGATCCCTTCAACACCCCCTGCGAGATGAACTCCTCGAGCGCGGCAATCGTCATGCCGTACAGGAAGAAGTTCTTGGCCGGGGTCTGGAACATCCGGTCGATCCCGGGACGCACCAATCTATCCCCGACGGGTGCGCCTCCTCCACGTCATCCAAGACACGACCACCCCGCCCGTGACCAGCAGCACCACGATGCTCGGCTCGGGCACTACCACCGCTTCCGTCGCGAGGTAACCGACGACGCTGCGGGCCAGGTTCGTGGCATACTCGTAGTCGATGTAGCCGGCCGTGTCCACCGAATCACTCGCCTTATGGTAGTAGGAATTGTCCCCCCAGGCGTGCTCGATCAGCAGGCAGGCTTGCTTTCCAACCGCCTCGAACGGGGCATGGTCGCTGTAGGGAAAGTCTCCCCCGATCTCGAAAGTCACCCCGTTGCCGTACGCGACGATGGCACTGCCCAATGCCTCCTTGATGGGGAGCGAAGCATCGCGCCCGTAGAGGAACGCCTTGTCATGGTGCTCGCCGGCAGGGTTGTAGGCGATCATGTCCAGGGAGATCATGCCGGCGATCGCGTCGGCGGAATGCTCGTTGGCATAGTGCCCGCTTCCGACGAGCCCCTGCTCTTCACGGTCGAAGGCAACAAAAACCATGGTGGCCTCGAACCTGTATTTCGACAGCACCCGCGCCGCCTCCAGGACGCCTGCGACGCCGCTGGCGTCGTCGTCGGCCCCGGGATTGCCCAAGGAATCGTAGTGCGCCCCGACGATGTAGATGGTGTTGGGTCGGACCGCCCCGAGATGCACGCCGACGACGTTGTAGTACGTTCCACCGCTGTACGTGAACGGATCGAGGCTGGTCGCCAGTCCGAAGCCGCTCAGGGCGCTGGAGATATTCGTCTGAGCCGGATCGTGCTGGGCCCCGGACAAGCCGCGATTGGAGCCGTCGTGGGTGTAGAGGGTGTTGTCGAGGTAGTTGGTGTAACTGGCTTGGCTCACCTGATTGAGGATGTCCGACAGCGTGTCCGCGCCCGCCGTCGCCGACATGGCGAGAACGATGGCCACGGCAATTGCCGGCAGTCGCCTGGTGCTGGTCATGGTCGTCTCCCGTCAGGCCCTGCAGGTTAGGAGGCCAGGAGGTGAATCAGCGTCCTGGCACTCCGGATCGCGGGCGTTGAGGCGATGCCCATTATAATCGCGTCGGTGGCCCGCGCCCCGGGTCTTTCTCCGGTTTCCTGGGAGTTGCCATTCTGCTCATATCCCACCCCCCACAAGATATAACAACGCCTCCTGCTCAACGCTGCGGTTCCAGGGGCCGCCGGGTCATGTGCCGCGGAGGGCTCGGTAAGATTACCCCAGCTCATCATCCGTATCCCCCCATGCCGAAGAAGAGCTGCTTCTTGAGCACCCGATAGAGCCAGTAGTCCTCGGGCATTTCTTCGCCGGGGAGGTGGTGGCTGGTGCGGGGCTCTGAGGCGTCGAGCTCGGCCAGGGCGTCGCGGCCGCTGTAGTCGGCGGCCGAGGCCCGGCGGAGATACTCGGCCAGCTCGTGGGGCCGCTCCAGGATCACGCACCCCCGCGTCCGCTGGCCGACGAACTCCTGGAAGCCGCGGAGGAAGCGGCTGGCGTTGATCGCGCCGAACAGGTCCCCCCCGTGGTCGCCGACCGTCTCGCAGGCGAAGGACAGCGGCGGGCAGGGCTCGATGCTCCCCCGCGGCCCGATGTGGAACCCCAGCCCCAGCGCCGCCGGGCAGACCGCCTGACCCTCGGCGTTCCAGTAGGTGTCCACCAGCAGGATCGGGTGCCTCCGCCGCAGCTCCAAGAGCCGCCGGCGGAGCTCGATCATCTGCCCGCGGCTCACGGTAAACTGGGGCGAAGGGTCGGCCCCCACCGGCCGGTAAACATAGTACCACAAGTACATCGCCCCGCGGTCGATGAACCGGCGGACGTACTGGTCGGAGACCACCTCGTCGAGGTTCCGCCCGGTCACCGTGGTGGCGATGCCGAAGAGGATCTTCTGTTTCTTGAGCCGGGCGAGGCCCTCGACCGCGGCCCGGAAAACCCCTTCCCCCCGCCGCTCGTCGTTTTGCTCCTCCGGGCCGTCGACGCTCACCAGCGGGGTCACGTTTCCCGCCGCGCGCATGCGCGCGACGTTCTCCCCGGTCAAGAACATCCCGTTGGTGATGATCTGGAAATAGCAGTCGCGGTGGCGGCGGAGGATTTCCCACCAGCCGGGGTAGAGCATCGGCTCGCCGCCCAGGAGCGTGAAGAAGTAGCTCCGCTGCTGCTTGCCGGCGGCGATGATCCGGTCGACGTCCGCCTCACAAAGGCTCTCGGGCCTGCCGTGGCTTTCGATCCAGCACCCTCGGCAGCGGAGATTGCAGGCGTTGGTGATGGCCAGGAAGAGAAAGGGCGGGAAAAGCTCGCCGCGCCGGACTCGCCGGCGGTAGGCCCGGATCGCCTTCATCCCTTGGTACACCCAGAGGTAACCGGCCTTCATTGCCAGCCGCGGGGAGATCTCGGTTGCCAGTCGGTAAGCCAGTCGCAGGAGCATGGGCGGAGGGAACAGGGATTGGGGGCGAGGGATTAGGGGTTCGTGGTGAGCGATTGGCCGTATCGCGGCGGGACTTGTCGTTTCCCGGCCGGGCTTGCCGTTTACTGATCCTCAGAAAAGCAATGCAACTTCCGTTTAGCGGGGCCGCTTGCGGCCCGCGGCCTTCCGCCGCGGCCGTCCGGCCGCGAAGCGTTGCCGAACCGCTGCAATTATAATCCAGCGGCGGGCCGACCGGCAGTTCGCCACCCGATGGTCGGGGAGGCGGGAAAGAGGCGTCGCGAGCTCGACAGGACGGCCCCGCGCGTCTAAACTAGAGGCCGCACCTGCACGTCGATCCTTCCGAAACCCCCGGCCTTTGGCCGTTAGCACCTACCGTCAATCCCCGGCCCAGACCATGCTCGACCGGAGCCGACTCTCGAGCGCCTACCAGACCGCCCGCCGCGATCTCTTGGCCGAGCGTGACGCCTCGGGCCACTGGGTCGGGGAGCTTTCGTCGTCGCCGCTGTCGACGGCCACGGCCACCAGCGCCCTGGCCCTGGTGCTGCGGCACGCCGCGCTGGTGGAGGATCGGGCGTCCCGGCTGGAGCGGCTGATCCAGGGCGGTTTGCAGTGGCTCGCCCAGAGCCAGAACCCGGACGGCGGCTGGGGCGATACCCCGAAGAGCCTGTCGAATGTCGCCACGACGATTCTCGTCCGGGCGGCGTTTGTCCTGGCCGGCGCGGCCGGGACGCACGCGGCGATGCTCGCTCGGGCCGGACGCTACGTCGACGCCGCCGGGGGCCTTCCCGCCCTCCGCCGCCGCTACGGCAAGGACAAGACCTTCGCCGTGCCCATCCTGACCAACGCGGCGCTGGCCGGACTGGTGCCCTGGACCGAGGTTGCGCCGCTGCCGTTCGAGCTGGCCTCGCTGCCCAACCGGCTCCTCGGCGTCCTGCGGCTCCCGGTCGTGAGCTACGCGATTCCCGCCCTGGTGGCGATCGGCCAGGCACGCTACGTCCATCTCCCGCCCCGCAACCCCGTCACCTGGCTCGTGCGCCGGATGGCGGTCCCGTCGAGCCGCAGGACGCTCGAGCGGATGCAGCCTGCCAGCGGAGGTTTCCTGGAGGCCACGCCGCTGACGAGCTTCGTGGTGATGGGCCTGGCGAGCATCGGCCAGGCGGACCATCCGGTGGCGCGGCGGGGCGTCGAATTCCTCGCGGCGTCGGCCCGCGGCGACGGCTCCTGGCCGATCGACACGAACCTGGCCACCTGGACCACCACCCTGGCGATCAACGCCCTGGCGCCGGGCGAGCCGGAAGAGCACCTTTCGGCGTGCCTCGACTGGCTCCTGGCGTGCCAGCACCGGGAGGCGCACCCTTTTACCGGCGCGGCGCCGGGCGGGTGGGGCTGGAGCGACCTGAGCGGCGCGGTCCCCGACGCCGACGACACCTCCGGCGCCCTGTTGGCCTTGGCGGCGCTCCGCCCCTCGGTAGACGAGGGCCGTCAGCAACGGATCGATGAAGCTGCGCAGGCCGGCGTCCAGTGGCTCCTGCGCCTTCAGAACGCCGATGGCGGCTGGCCGACTTTCTGCCGCGGATGGGGCGCGCTGCCGTTCGACCGCAGCGGCGTGGATCTGACGGCCCATGCCCTCCGGGCGATCGCTCTCTGGCGCGACCCCCTGGTGGCCCATGCGGAGTTGTGGCCGGCGGGATTGGACGCGGCGGGCGGGGCGATCCGGCGGGGGCTGCACTTCCTCGCCCGGCAGCAGGCGGCCGACGGCCGCTGGCTCCCGTTGTGGTTCGGCAACCAATACGATCCGGCGGAGGAGAACCCGGTGTACGGCACGGCTCGGGTGCTGCGGGCCTATGTCGAACTGGGCTTGATCACCAGCGAGCCGGCCCGCCGCGGGCTTGCGTGGCTGGCCGCCCAGGCCGACGCGGAGGGGGGCTGGGGGTCGGGTTTGGCGAAGGGCGAAGGGCAATCGCTGGGGGTGTCCAGCGTCGAGGAGACGGCGCTGGCCGTGGAAACGCTCCTCGACACCCCCCCGGTGGGGGTGATGCAACCGGTTGTCGAAAAAGGACTTAGCTGGCTTGTCCGGGCGGTGGAGTCGGGCGGGCATCGCCAGCCGTCGCCGATTGGTTTATACTTTGCCCGTCTGTGGTATTATGAGAGGTTGTACCCGCTTTGTTTCACCGTTGCTGCCTTGGGTCGGGCGGTAGGGCGTCGGCCTGTGCAGCCCGAGCCCGGGGTTGCTCCGTCCCGCCTGCACGCGACCGAGACGACCGGCTGAGGAGTTTCTCCTTTGGCGACCGCACCCATCCACCGACGTCCGGCGGCCCGGCTCTCGCCCGCAAGGAGCCGACTGTTCATCGACCTTGCCGACACGACCCCTTTGAAGCGGGTGCCGGCGGTCCGCGCCGACCGGGAGCGGATCCGCGACCAGGCGGCAAGGCGGGCATCCCAATGGGACAAGACCCGCCCGCTGGGGCGCGAGGCGGTCCGCGCGCACGGCCGATCGATCCTCCGCGACCTCGGCCTTTCCGAGGAGTATCTCGGCTGGACGATGGTCGCGGCGGCCTCGGCGTTCTGGCGGCCGCAGGTCGAGTCGATTCCGCACCAGCGGCGGCTCCTCTTGTTGCCTCACTGCCTGCGAGATTCCCAGCGCTGTCCGGCCCGGTACGATCAATGGGGGCTCCTCTGCCAAGACTGCGGCGCCTGCCGCCTCTCCGACCTCCGCGCAACGGCCCAGGCGAAGGGCTATCAGGTGCTCATCGCCGAGGGCTCTCCGACCGTGGTCGATATCATCCTCCGCGGCCAGGCGGACGCGATCCTCGGGGCAGCGTGCTTGAACTCGCTGGAGAAGGCGCTGGACAAGATCCTCCTGGCCGGCATCCCTTGCATGGCCGTCCCCTTGCTCACCAACGCCTGCCGGGACAGCTCGACCGACGAAGACTGGCTCCGCGAGATGATCGACGTCCCGTACCGCGCGGGGGCCGCGCCGGTGCGGACGTATCTCCACCTGCTCCGGTTGGCCGCGCGGATGTTCGAGCCGGCGGAGCTGGCCCGGCTGGTGCCGCGGTCGCGCGGCGGCCCGTCGCTGGCGGACGGCAACGGCGACGGCCTGGCCGGACTGGACCCGATCGCCGCCACCGAGGCGATCGCCCACGATTTCCTCAGCAAGGGGGGCAAGCACTTCCGCCCCTTCATCACCCTGGCGGCCTACGACGCGGCCGCCGGCGGGCACGGCGCCGGACCGGACGCCGCGGAGGCCGTGGCCGGCCTGCCGGACGCGGTCCGGCGGATCGCCCTGGCGATCGAAGTCTTCCACAAGGCCTCCCTGATCCACGACGACATCGAGGACGACGACCCCTTCCGCTACGGACAGCCCGCCCTGCACCGCCAGTTCGGCACGCCGATGGCGATCAACGTGGGGGACTACCTGATCGGGCTGGGATACCGGCTGGTGGCGGCGCAGCGGGCCAATGCCCCGGGCGAAGCGATCGCCGGCATCCTCGGCCAGTTGGCCGAGGCCCACACGAAACTCTGCGAGGGCCAGGGAGCCGAGCTGGCGTGGCGCGGCGCGCGGGACAAGCAGATCGCGCCCCTGGAAGCGCTCAAGATCTACGCGCTGAAGACCGCCCCCGCCTTCGAGGCCGCGCTCTGCGCGGGGCTGCGCCTGGCCGGGCCGATCGAGAGGCTCCGCGAGCCGGCGGCCCGCTTCGCCCGGCACCTGGGCGTCGCCTACCAGGTGCTCAACGACCTGGAGGACTGGCACCTCGACCAGCCCAACAAGCGGAGCACCGGGACCGACGTCCTCGGCGGCCGCCCGACGGTCCTTTGGGCCTTCGCCCTGGAGAGCTTGGGCCCCGACGACCGCCGCCGGCTGGAGACCTTGCTCGCCGGGGCCAGTCGCGAGCCGGGCCCCGTGGTCGATGAGGTCCGCACCCTGTACGAGCGGGCGGAGGTGTACCAGCGGGCGAGGGACCTGGTCGCCAAGCACCGCCAGCGTGCCCACGCGATCGCCGGCGGCGTCGAGCCGGACTGCGTCGCCCACTTGCTCCACTACTTGGCAGATACGATCCTGCAGGGGTGAAAGATCAAGGATGAAGGATAAAGGATGAAGGATGAACAGGGAACCGAGAATCCGGGATCGCTGAATCGCCCGGCGGCGCTTCCTCAACCTCCGAGCCTCGCCCAACGCGGAACAGGCGCTGGTCCTTCATCCTTCATCCTTCATCCTTCATCCTTTACCACCTGGCTCGTCCGATCGCGGGGCGTGATCTCGCTTGCGGTCCTGATCCCCGTGGGGGCCATGGCGGCATTCTCTCCGCTGCACTATCCCCTCGATAGCTGGGGCCAGTTCGGCTGCCAGTGCGCAGGCTGGCTGCTCTTCCTGGCCGGCGCCGCCATGCGCTGGTGGGCGACGCTTTACCTGGGGGGAAGAAAATCGAAAGAGCTGATCACCGAGGGTCCCTATTCGGTGAGTCGAAATCCGATCTACATCGGCACCTTCGCGCTGACGTTGTCCATCGGCGTGCTGTCGCAGAGCGTGACGTTTTCGCTGGCCGTGCTCGTGGTCTCCGCGGTCTACGTCATCCTGACCGTGTCGCTCGAGGAGTCCGAGTTGGGCGCCGAGCACGGGGAGCAGTTCCGGGCGTACCGCGAGCGCGTGCCGAGGTTCATCCCCAAGCCTTATCTCTATCATTCACCCGGGACGATCAGCGTCCGTGCCAGCGGCCTTTGGGCCGAATTCATCCGGGCGTGCCGGTGGGCGTCGATTCCGATCGCCTGCGACCTGATCGCTCACTTGCGGGCCGAGCCGTGGTGGCCCGCCTGGTTTGCACTTCCGTAGGGCCATGAAAATCGTTCATCTTGCCGCCGGCGCGGGGGGGATGTATTGCGGGGCATGCCTGCAGGCGAACACGCTGGCCGCGGCCCTGCGGCAGGCCGGCGCGGACGTGCTCCTGGTCCCGGCCTACACGCCGATCCGCACCGACGAAGAGAGCCAAAGCGTCGATCGCGTCGTCTTCGGCGGGATCAACGTCTACCTTCAGCAGCGATCGGCGTTGTTCCGCCGGACTCCCTGGGTGCTGGACCGCCTGTTGGACCACCCCGCCCTGCTCCGCCGCCTCGGCCGGCGCAGCGCCGCCGTGCGGCCGGAAAGCCTGGGCGAGCTGTGCATCTCCGTGCTGAAGGGCGAAGAGGGGCGGCAGCGCAAGGAGCTGGAAAAGACGCTCCGCTGGCTGGAAGAGATCCGGCCCGAGCTGGTGCACCTCTCCACGGCGCTTTTGGCCGGCGTGGCCCGCCAGATCGTCCGGCGGTTGCGCGTTCCGGTGGTTTCCAGCCTCAGCGGCGAAGACGTGTTTCTGGAGCGACTGCCGGAGCCCCATTACTCGGCGGCCCGGGCGGTCTTGCGGGAGCGCGCCGCGGACCTGGCGGCCCTGATCGCACCGAGCCGATACTACGCCGGGTTCATGGCCGAATACCTGGGCGCCCTCGCGGGGCGGATCCACGTAGTCCCTCCCGGCTTGAACCTGGCAGGGCACGGGTTGCCGCCCGCGCCGCCCCCCGGCGCGACCAGCGGCGGCGCCCCCCGGCCTTGCGTCACCATCGGCTACCTCGGCCGGATCTGCGAGGAGAAAGGACTGCACCAGTTGGCCGAAGCCTTTTGTCTTTTGGCCGAGGATCGGGACCTGCCGCCGACCCGGCTGGTCGCGGCCGGGTACCTGGGCGACGCCGACCGCCCCTATCTCCGCCAAATCGAGGCCCGAGTGGGCGAGCGGGGCTTGGCCGACCGCTTCCGCTATCTGGGCGAGGTGGATCGGGCGGAGAAGATCGCCTTCCTCCAGTCGCTCGACCTGCTGAGCATGCCCGCGGTCTACCGGGAGCCCAAGGGACTGCCGGTCCTCGAGGCATGGGCGAATGGGGTTCCCGTGGTCGTCCCGGCCCATGGGGTCTTTCCCGAGCTGATCGCCGACACCGGCGGCGGGGTCCTCTACGAGCCGCACGACGCCGCTTCGCTTGCCGCGGCGCTGGGGCGGCTCATCGAAGACCCGCAGGAGGCCGCCGCCTGCGGCCGCCGCGGCCACCAGGCCGTCGCCGAGCGCTACCATGCCGAACTCATGGCCCGCCGCACGATCGCGGTGTACGAGCGGGTGCTTGGCAAGTTGCCGGGCTGACCCCGGCGGCCTTGTTTTCCGCGGCGGACGGGGTATAGTGAGGATCGACCGCCGCGGCGGCAACGGCTCTTCGACGAGGAGAAGGTAACCTAGAGTGTCCCGGAATTGAGTAGGACCGGCGTCTCGCCGGTCCGGGGGAGGTTGCGCACGCTGCGGGGACCATAGGGTGGGACAGAGACGGGAGTCTCGCCCGTCCGCACCGCCGTTTCCAAAACCCCCGGACCGGCGAGACGCCGGTCCTACTGGTTTCCCGGACGGCCTCAGTTGACTGTAGGGTGGGACGAAGACTTTGATCCAGGTTTGCGATTTTCACAAGGCGTACCGGGAAACCGTGGCGGTGGCCGGGCTGAGCTTCGAGGTCGGGTCCGGCGAGATCCTCGGGCTGGTGGGGCCCAACGGGGCCGGCAAGACGACGACCCTTCGGGCGATTGCCGGAATCATTCCGCCCACCCGCGGAAAGCTCGGCGTGGGCGGATACGACGTCGTGGCCCAGCCGGTCGCCGCCAAGTCGCTGCTGGCCTACGTCCCCGACGATCCCCGGCTGTTCGAATCGCTCACCGTGTGGGAGCACCTGGAGTTTGTGGCCGCGGCGTACCGGGTGGGCGATTTCGCGCCCAAGGCCGAGACCCTGCTCCGGCAGTTCGAGCTCGAGGGGAAGCGGGGGACGCTCGCCCAGGAGCTCTCCCGCGGCATGCGCCAGAAAGCGGCCATCGCCTGCGCCTACCTCCACGACCCGCGGGCAATCCTCTTGGATGAGCCGCTGACCGGGCTCGACCCCCAGGGGATCCGCACGATGAAGGACTCGATCGTCCAGCGGGCCCGGGCCGGCGCGGCCGTGATCATCAGCTCCCACCTCCTGGCCCTGGTCGAGGACGTCTGCACGCACCTCCTGATCCTCGACCGCGGCAAGCGGGTCTATTTCGGGCGGATCGAGGAGGCCCGCTCGGCGTTTGCCGAAGCGGGCGCCAGCGCGTCGCTGGAAGAGGTCTTCTTCCGCGCGATCCAGCCGCAGAACGGTTCTTGACGATGGCCATGCACCCGGGACTGGTCAAGCTGGCACGTTTGCGGTTCCGCGCCGCGCTGCGGCAGGCCTTCCGCGGCGTCAGGACGGTCCGCGGGGCGCTCTTGTGCCTGCTCGGCGTGGCCGTCTTTACCCTGTGGCTCGGCCCCAGCCTGGCGATGGTGGCGCTGGCGCCGGTGGAGCCGGACACGGAGAAGTTCCACACCGGGTTCCCGCTGGCGATGCTCGGATTCACGCTCCTCTACGCGCTCCAGGCGCTGGCGCAGAAGGGGGTGAGCTTCAACCTGGCCGAGGTGGACTTCCTCTTCAGCGCCCCCTTTACGCGCCGCCAGCTCCTGCTCTACAAGATCGCCCTCGGCATGCCGGGGCTTCTGCTGCTGGCGCTGTTTCTCTCCGTGTTCGTCCACGGCTACGCACCGCGGTGGGTTTTCGGCTTTCTCGGGGTCGCCCTGGCTGCGCTCTTCCTGCAACTGGTGGGCATGGCCGTCGCGCTGCTGAGCCAGACCGTCGGGCAGTACGCCTACACGTGGTCCCGCCGCGCCGCGCTGGTTCTCACCTTGGCGGGAGTCGCCCTGGCGCTGAGCTGGGTCTTCTCCGACCAGGCGGATGGCGGCTTCTTGGCCGGAATGGAAGGATTCCGCCAATCCGTGCTCGGCCGGTGCCTGACGGCCCCCGCGGAGCCCTTCGCGCGGGTCATCACCGCCAGCTCGCTGTTTCCCGAATTGGTCGTCTGGGGATCGCTCGCGCTGGGAATCGACGTGGCGGTTTTGGCCTTGGTGATGAAGCTCGACGTGAACTTCCTCGAGGCGTCGCTGGGCGTGAGCCAGCGGATCTACGAGCGGCTCCAGCGTGCCCGGCGGGGATCGGCGTGGGTTTCCTCCGGCAAGGCCTGGGGCTCGATCCCACCGCTTCCCTGGCTGGGGGGCGCGGGGCCAATCGCCCGCAGCCAGCTCATCAAAGCCGCGCGCAGCATCCCCAACGCGATGGTGTTCATCGTCGTGATGGGAACGCTGATGATGGTCGGCGCCGTGGCTTCCTCGCGCGTCCCGAGCTTTCCGCTGGAGACGCTCCTCGGCCCCGTCCTGATGCTGAGCCTGATCCTCGGGCGGACGCTGGGGTGCGACTTCCGCGGACACCTCGATCACATGGAATCGCTCAAGGTGCTGCCGCTCCGCCCGGCCGCGGTGGCGGCGGGCCAGATCGTTACGCCGGTCCTGCTGCTGACCGCCCTCCAGCTTCTCCTTCTGGCGATCGCCGTGCCGCTGGCCGAGTCTCCCACGGGGCTCCTGGCGGCCGTGGCGGTGTTCGTCTTGCCCTTCAATGCCGTGCTGCTGGGCGTGGAGAATCTCCTGTTCCTCCTTTTCCCCGTGCGGATGGTCTCGGGGACGGCCGCCAGCTTCCAGCACTTCGGGCGGGGGATCGTGGAGATGTTCCTGAAGATGGCTCTCCTTTTGTTGGCGGCGAGCATTGCCGGAGCGGCCGGCCTGGTGGCCTTCGTCCTGTTGGCAGGGTCCTGGATCGCCGCCTTGGCCGTGGCCTGGCTGATCCTCGCGGGAATCGCCGCGCTGCTGATTCCGTGCGTGGCCTGGGCTTTCCGCCGCTTCGACGTCAGCACCGACACGCCGGCCTAGGCGATGATTCTGAAGTCTCTTTGTCAGGGCTTCCCGGTTCTCCCGGCCGCTGGCCCTCCGGAATAACCGGACTGCGGGATTGCCCCCTCATCGTGGATCGTGCTAAGCTGACTGGCACTAGGGCGGGGGCGGATCCAAGACCGACTGCCACTCTGGGCGCTTGCTCTGACACGGATAACGGCAAGTGTCCCCGCGGCGATGAGCGGTTGGAAGTCGAGGGCAGATGGCTGAATCACGCGGACACGTCGAACTCCGCTGCCGCGCGTGCTCGTGGCGGGAGGCGTGCGGCCGGGAGGCGATCGGCGGCTGGCTCCGCAAGGCCCGCAAGGTCCGGCCCGGCCGCGAGCCGGAAGAGGAGATCCTCCGCGAACTGCTGCGGGCCGCCGCGCCGGACTACTGCCCCCGCTGCGGCGGCCCAATGGAACTGCGGCTTTCCCGCTCCGGCGGAATTACTCGATATGTCCTTGTTTGCGCCGCGAACCCGCCTTGTCGATTGTGAACCGTGAAACGGAGGAACCGCAGATGAACGCAGATCAACGCAGATTCGTCAAGAAACGTCTTCCGCCGCGTCTTCTTCGTCCGCGTTTATCCGCGTTCATCTGCGGTTTCCTTCTGTGTGGCCTCCGCTCGCTTGGGCCGCTGTCCATGGACCAGCCTGCTTTCGGGGGGGATCGCGGCGGCGTGCTGAACGTCCGCGACTTTGGAGCCAAGGGCGACGGCAAGACCGACGACACCGCGGCCTTCCAGCGGGCGATGGACGCGGCGGGCAAGGCCGGCGGGGGCGTGGTCCTGGCGCCGCGGGGCGTCTACTTCTTCGCCGGGCACCTGAGCGTGCCCCAGGCCGTCACGCTCAAAGGCATCTGGGAATCGGTCCCCGCCCACAACGGCATCCGCGACCGCGGGCTCCCCAAGCCCACCGACGACGGGACCACCTTCCTGGTGACCGAGGGGGCCGGACGCGAGGACGGGCCCGCCTTCCTCACGCTCGGCACCAACAGCACGCTCAAAGGGGTCGTGCTCTACTATCCCGAGCAAAACGTCAGCGACGTGCCCAAGCCCTATCCCTGGGCGATCGCCATGCGGGGCAAGAACCCGGCCGTGCTCGACGTGGAGATGCTCAACCCCTTCAACGGCATCGACGCCACCCACAACGAGCGCCACTTGATCCGCAACGTCCAGGGCCAGCCGATCCGCCGCGGCGTCTGGGTCGACGCGATCTACGACATCGGCCGGATCGAGAACGTCCACTTCAACCCCTGGTGGAGCACCAGGCCCAAGCTCTTCCAGTGGCAGATGGACCACGGCGAGGCCTTCATCTTCGCCCGCAGCGACTGGCAGTACGTGCTCAATACCTTCTGCTTCGGCTACCACGTCGGTTACCGCTTCAACGCCACCAGGGCTGGGACGTGCAACGGGAACTTCCTGGGCATCGGGGCCGACGACTGCCACACGGCCGTGGTGGTGGAGCAGAGCGCCCCGTTCGGACTTCTCGTGACCAACGGCGAGTTCGTTTCCTTCCACGGCCCGGACCCGACGATGGTCGAGGTCGCCAAGACCCACTCGGGGAGCGTGCGGTTTGTGAACTGCGCCTTCTGGGGCCCCTGCCGCCAGATCGCCAAGATCGCCGGCACGGGCACGGCCGGCTTCAGCGACTGCACCTTCACCCAGTGGGACGCCCGGCGCGAAGGCCGCCACGCGATCCAGGTCGAAAGCGGCACCGTGCTCGTGCGCGGCTGCGAGTTCCGCGAGAACAAGCCGCAGATCGAGCTCAAGGAAGGCGTCCGCCGGGCGGTGATCACCGACAACGTGGTCACCGGGCCGGTCCAGATTACCAACCAGAGCAAAGGCAACGTGCAGATCGCCAACAACGCCGGCACGAAGTAGCCGGGCAGGACGGATTGCCAATCCGGTAGGACGGATTGCCAATCCGTCCTACGTCGGGCTTCTGGGCCCATCCTGCGATGGTCCCTGTGCGCATCGAGGGCTGCAGCCACGACTTGTGATCCGCTCGGCCGGCTGATAGAATCACCGGTTCCAACTGCGTTCGTCTCTCCTTTCCCGTTGGGTAATGAACCGTGAGCAACAACAGACTCAAGGTGGCGGTGATCGGTGGGGATGGGACCGGGCCGGAAGTGGCCGCCGAGGCCGTCAAGGTCCTCAAGGCGGTGGCGGGCCTGGAAGGGATTGCCCTGGAACTGAAGGATTTCGACTACGGCGGGGACCGCTATCTGCGGACCGGCGAGGTCCTCCCGGAGGGGGCCCTGGACGAGCTGCGCCAATTCGACGCCATCCTCCTGGGGGCGATCGGCCATCCCCACGTCCCGCCCGGCGTCCTCGAGCGCGGCCTGCTGTTGGAAATGCGATTCCGCTTCGACCAGTACATCAACCTCCGGCCGGTGAAGCTGTTTCCCGGGGTGGAGACTCCGCTGAAAGACAAGGGCCCGGACGACATCGATTTCGTCGTGGTGCGCGAGAACACCGAAGACCTCTATTGCGGCACGGGGGGCTTTCTCAAGAAGGGCACGCCCGACGAGGTCGCCATGCAGACGGCCGTCTACACCCGCAAGGGCTGCGAGCGGTGCATCCGCTGGGCCTTCGACTATACTCGCAAGCGCAGCAAGAGGAAGCGGCTCACCCTGGTGGCCAAGACCAACGTGCTCACCTACGGCCACGACCTCTGGTGGCGGGCCTTCCAGGACGTCGCCAAGGAGTATCCCGACGTCCAGACCGACTACAACCACGTCGACGCCTGCTGCATGTGGATGGTCAAGAACCCCGAGTTCTACGACGTGATCGTGACCACGAACATGTTCGGCG
>Ga0153916_10001319_pt1 | contig 17635 bp, 15 predicted proteins | sample Opewatmetagenome_FD_109642 | JGI IMG/M metagenome (GOLD analysis project Ga0153916, IMG submission 109642) | Freshwater wetland microbial communities from Ohio, USA - Open water 3 Core 3 Depth 4 metaG | ecosystem: Environmental > Aquatic > Freshwater > Wetlands | place: USA: Ohio, Lake Erie... | reverse complement strand
TTGAGTCGGAATGATAGTTTATCCTTAAATGTCAACAGACCCCTAATAGTTAATCATGTTTTTGATGGTATTGCCCGAGAGCCGTCTTATGGCAATAGGTGTAGGGTTGATGAGGGTACAATCAATATAAACATATTGTTTTTTAATAGGTTAAAGCAATTATCAGCAAAACACGGACTAGAAACATGACATTTCCACTCATTTGCTAGTATGCTGAATCTAAGTTTGGCAAACAGCGGGAGTAGCGGAAATGCATCAACCTCCAGAATCCGCTTTTAATTTCGAAGAATGGGCCTTGCTCGCAAAATCAGACCCTCAGGCCTTTGAGGCGAAGCGTGAGGAGGCAATTGCGGCGATGATTGCCGGAGCCCCGCCCCGCGTGCAGGCGAGATTGCATGGCTTGCAGTGGAAAATTGATGCGGAGAGAAGCCTTGCAAGTAATCCTTTGTCGGCATGTATGCGGATTTTTAACCAAATGTGGACCTCGGTCTATGGCGAAGGGGGATTGCTGGAGGCGTTGCACAGTTTAGAGGGCCCTCCACTGCCTGAGCGTTCTCCAGGGATAGTGCTTCAGCTTCATCAACGTCAGGATCAGGCTCGCAGCGAACTGAGCAACTGACCGATCCTTGTTTTAACCCCCGAAGATCCATTATTTTGTCGGCTCCCCGCCGGGACTTAGATGGGCTTATGCTTGGCAAGGATGCTTAGTATCTTGATTGAAATCCATGATGGCTTATGCATGATTTATTAACAAACCCGGCCATTCAGGCCGGGCTGATACCCTTTTGCACGGCACTCCTCCTCGGCTTGCTGCTCAAACGCATGGGTTGGTATTGGACAGGTTTGGCGCTGACGGCGGGGTTCGCTGCGACGGTGTATTTGGTGGTCGGGTTTCAATTCCAGCCATGGACCGGGACGCGCAAGATTATCGCGCTGGGTTTGGGCGCCGCGGGCCTGGGCATGTTGTTGGATATCTATCCGTGGAGTCGTCGCTGGTTCTCCGGTTTGTTATTCATCATTATGGGCGCTGCGGTGCTATGGATGATCTGGCCGGTATTGCAACGTCGTGCAGGGTTGGATTTATGGATGGCGGGCATCGGCAGCGTAGTGTTCGGCGGGTGGTGCGCCGTCGCCCTGGAATCGCTGCGGTCAAAGCCAGTTCAAGCCGTCGGCGCTGCAGTGGCCCTCGGGTTCGGCACGGGGGGAGTAGCGCTGCTGGGCGCATCTGCCCTGCTCGGCGAGTTGGGTTTGGCGCTTGGGGCGGCGGCAGGGGCGTTGTGGTTACTGGTGACGTTTACGCGTAAGACCGATATTGGGTCGTTGGCCATGTTGCCTGCCGGGGTATTGGGCGGCCTGATCGGGATCGGCGGACATCTTTATGCCGAAGTGCCATGGTATAGTTTGGCGCTGCTGGCCTTGGTGCCGGCGTGTGGTCACGTGTCGATTCCAACACAGTGGCCGCACCGGTTGCAGGCATTGGCAGCGCTGATATTGGCGGGTGCGCCGGCCGGGATAGCCGTTTGGTTGCTATGGCATGTTGCGGGCGGCGTGCCGCTTTGAGCGATTAGGTGCGTACATTTAACAATAGGAGCTTGACTATGCGAAACATCGTGAGTGCCGTTGTATTTGCCGTTTTACCCATTACCGTGATGGCGGCGGATTCTTTTACCGTTGATCCCGCCCACACCTTTCCCAATTTCACTATCAACCATCTCGGGTTCTCCACCATGCACGGCCGTTTCGGTAACACCACCGGCAAGCTGTCCATCGATGAGGCTAATCATGCCGGTTCGGTGGACGTGGTGATCGATGCGGCATCGGTGGATACCGGCTTCGGCAAGCGCGATGATCACTTGCGTTCGCCTGATTTTCTGAACGCGAAGGAGTTCCCGCAGATTACCTATAAATCCACCAAGGTGACCATCAACAAGGATTCCTCGGCTGCGATGGTGGAAGGTAATTTTACCTTGGCCGGAGTCACCAAGCCGGTTACCTTGAATGTGACGCACATGCACTGCGGCATTAACCCCATGGACCCCAAGAAACAGCAATACCGCTGCGGTTTCGATGCCGAGGCCAAGATCAAGCGTTCCGACTTCGGGGTGAAATTCGCCGCCCCTGCTATCGGCGACGATATGAATATTTCCCTTGAGCTGGAGGCTCAGCGGGATTAGCGCATGCTGAGGCGTGAGGCGAAGCTAAAAAGCCTTGCCTCGCGCCTTATTTCTCTTGTCGCACATTCTCCGACAGGGCATTGCTCAGCGCCGCGTAGTCGGCCAAGCCTAAAGTCTCGGGCCGCCGCATTGGATCGATGCCAAGCGCCTCGATTTGTTCCGTCGTTAACAGACCTTTGAGGGCATTGCGCAGAGTCTTGCGCCGCTGCGAAAAGGCGCGGGTCACCAGCTCGGCAAAGCGGCGTTCGTCGATGATTTTGACCGGCATCTCGCGATGGGGGATGAGCCGGACCACGGCGGAATCCACCTTAGGCGCCGGCTTGAAGGCGCCGGGCCCTACGGTAAACAATAATTCCACCGTGCACCGCAGTTGTACCATGATGCCGAGGCGGCCGTAGTGTTCCGTATTCGGCGCGGCGGCGAGGCGTTCCGCCACCTCCTTTTGCACCATAAAGTGCATATCGCGAATCACGGGAAGTTGTTTCAAGAGGTGGAAGAGCAGCGGCGTGGAGATGTTATACGGAAGGTTGCCGACCAGGCGCAGAGCCTGTCCCGCGGCAATCGTTGCAAAGTCGCACTTCAGTACATCCAGGTTGTGAATGCGCAATTCACCGCTCCCGTCGCATATTTCCTTTAAGTGAGGAATGACATCTCTGTCGATCTCCACCGCAGCGAGGTGGCCGACAGCACTCAACAAGGGGCGGGTGAGCGCCCCTAACCCTGGGCCGATCTCCACCAGATGTTCGTCGGGACGCGGATCGATGGCGCGGATAATGCGGCCGATGACGGCGGGGTCATGCAGGAAATTTTGCCCGAAGCGTTTGCGCGGGCGGTGCGCGGGGCCGGTCATGTTATGTCGTTCCGGTGCGCCGAGCGATCTCGATGGCCAGAGCCAGCGCCGCTTCCAGGCTGCGGGCATCGGCTCGTCCGGTGCCGGCCAGGTCCAAGGCCGTGCCGTGATCCACCGAGGTGCGGATGATGGGCAGCCCCAAGGTAATGTTCACCGCATTGCCGAAGCCCTTGTATTTCAGTACCGGCAGTCCTTGGTCGTGATACATGGTAAGCACGGCATCGGCATGGTCGAGATATTTGGGGATGAACAGCGTGTCGGCGGGCAGCGGCCCGGTAAGTGCCATACCTTCGGTGCGCAATTTATCGAGCACCGGCTCGATAATCTCCAGTTCCTCGCGTCCGAGATGGCCGCCTTCGCCGGCATGGGGATTGAGGCCGCACACCAGAATGCGGGGCTGCTCGATGCCGAAGCGCATCCGGAGGTCGCGATGCAGAATGCGCATCACCCCTTCCAGATGCGGCGCGGTGATAGCGGCGCTGACCTCCTTGAGGGGGAGATGGGTGGTGGCCAGCGCCACGCGGAGCCCCTCGGTGAGCAGCATCATTACCACCTGCGGCGTGCCGGTGATCTCCGCGAGGAATTCAGTGTGCCCGGAGAAGGGAATGCCGCCGTCGTTGATGATGCCCTTGTGTACCGGTCCCGTGACCAGTGCCGCGAAGCTGCCGTCTCGGCAGCCGCGGACGGCGCTTCGCACGCTTTCCAGCACATACTCGGCGTTGGCGGGATCGGCCGTGCCGCACTTCACCGGCGTGCGCAGCTTGAGTGGCAGGACCTTGAGAGTGCCGCGCGCCTGCCGCTGCGGCGCTTGCTGGAAATTACACTCATCGAGGCTAAGCGGCAGGCCCAATTGTTTGGCGCGGGACTCTATTAACGCAGGATCGGCCGCAACCACCAGTTCGGCATCGTGTGCGCTCTGAGCGAGCGTGACGCACAAATCCGGCCCGATGCCGGCGGGCTCGCCGGGGGTAATGGCGATGCGCGGGGTGATTGTTCGGGTAGCCACCGTTGTGATGCCTTCGTCGTCTTGCTGTGTCGGAAACCGGCGGACTATAGCGCGATAATCTTCAGGGCGCGGCCAGGCGATTTTCGATATAGGCGTCATCGCGCAGGCGCGCCAACCAGGATTGCAGCTCTTCCTCAATCTTACGCTGCCGGAGTGCATCGCGGGCTTGGCCGCGAACGATGGCGTCGGTGTTGTCGTGGCGCCGCCGTTCGAGTACCTGAACGATATGCCAGCCGAAGCTGGTCTTAAAAGGCGCGCTGATCTCCCCCGTTGCCAGTTTGTCGATCTCTGCCTCAAAGGCCGGGACCATATCGCCCGGATTGACCCAGCCGAGATCGCCGCCGTTGCCGGCGGTGGCGGTATCGCTGGAGACGCCGCGCGCCAATTCGGCGAAGTCCGCGCCGTCCTTGATGCGCTGCCGCAATTCGCGCAGCCGCGCTTGGGCGGCATCATCGCCGGTCAATTCATCGGTACGGATCAGGATATGGCGGGCATGGGTCTGAGTGACGATATGGCGCTCGTCGTTGCGCTGTTCCATGAGTTTGATGATGTGAAAACCGCTGGGGCTGCGGATCAAATCGCTGATGTCGCCCGCCTTCATGTGCGATACCGGTTCCACGAACAAGGTGGGCAGTTCCGCGAGCTTGCGCCAGCCCAAATCACCGCCTTGCAGGGCTTGCTGTCCATTCGAGACGGCGATTGCCGTCTCCTGGAAATTGGCGCCCGCCCGCAGTTTCGCCAGGACTTCCGCCGCGCGGCGCCGTGCGGCGCCGATCCGTTCGGAGGAGGCCGCATCGGGCACGGCGATGAGGATGTGGGCCAGGTGATATTCCGCGCCGGTGTCGCCTTGGGCGCGCTGCGTGGCGAGGAAATTGTCGATTTCCTGTTCGGTGACCATAATCCGATCGCTGACTTGGCGCTGCTGGACGCGGCTGATGATGATCTCTCGGCGGATATCTTCGCGGAAGGTGGCGAAATCATAGCCTTCCTTTTCCAGCGCGGCGCGGAATTCGCCCAGCGATAATTTGTTGTCTTCCGCGATGTGTTCGATGGTGCGGTTAAGGGTGTCGTCATCCACCCGAATGCCGTTGTGGTCGGCAAGTTGCAACTGCAGGCTGGCAAGGATCATGCGGTCCAAGACTTGCTCTTCCAGCACCGCATCCGGCGGCAGCGGCGACGGCTGGTTTTTGAGCTGGTCCTTGACGGCATGAAGCCGGGCATCCAGCTCCGTGCGGGTGATGACATCGTCGTTTACGACCGCGACGATCTTTTCGAGGGCTTGCCGAGAGGCGGGCGGCGTGTTGGCGGCCGTCGCGTTCAGGGACAAGCCTATCACTAGCCAGCAAAGAAAAAGGGCACGGGACATGGTGTAATTTGCATCCTCAGCGAGCGATGGATAAGACTGACGTTGCCGGCGCGGGTTCCGCTCGGAAACGCGAGGTGTCTCTAGTGGCCGGGCCGGTAACCTAGAATACCACGTTCCAGCACGGCTTCGGCGGACTGCCCGATATTCGCCAGGCCCTTCAGTTCCAGTTGCAGATAAAGGGAACGGTTGTTGTCGCCGGCGACATCGCTCACATAGCGGCGGGAGGTAGCGCGGAATATCCAGCAGCAACTTTCATATTGGATGCCGGCCAGGGTCTCCAGGGCGTGATGATCGCGCAGGGAATAATTCCAGCGTCCCAGCAATTGCCAACGAGGATCAAGCAACCACAGGAAGGAGAGATCGGTTTGAGTTAATTGATCGCGGAGGAAGCGGTAGCCGGCGTTGAACAGCCTCCGCTCGTCAGCGTGGTAACGGAATTGGAAGGCGCCTTGATCCACTTTATCTATATCGGGGTTCCACTGTAGATTGAGGGTGGTGGACCACCGTTCGCTGAGACGGGTGGCGGCCTCGGCCACGATATCCGAGGCGTTGCGCGTTTCCGGCGGTCCGCTCAGCGTGACCCGGCGATCGGCCATATAAAAAATCTCGCCAAGGGAACCGCTCAACCACTCTCTGCCGCTGGTTTGATCGATAAGGCGGCTGGTGACGGCGACGCTGACCTGGTTGGCATCGCCGAGCCGGTCGGAGCCGCTGAATCGATTCTCCTGGAAGAGTTGGGCGACGCTGAAGTCGAAGGCGCTGGTGTCGAATAAGGGGAGGCTCGTTTGGTCTCGATACGGCACCCGCAGGTAATAGAGACGGGGTTCCAGGGTCTGCAGGAAGGTGCGCGCGCCCAGCGTCGCATCCCGCTCAAAGAACAGGCCGCTGTCGATGCTGTAAAGCGGAGCGGTTCGCGCGGGGTCAGCCTCCGCTGCCGTCTGGTTGTCCAGTTGATATTGGGTGTGGTTCAAGGCGATCTTGGGTCTGAAGAAGTAGCTTTGGGATTCCAGGGGCCAGGCCAGGGAAGGGGTGACGCTAAGGCGTGTGCCGGTCAAGCTGTCGGCCCGTTCGAAACGGACATATTCGCTATCAAGCCGATAGGATGCTGCGAAGGGTTGTGGCGGTGGTGCGGCGGTCAATACCAGTTGCGGCAGACGCTGGTAGGGACGGGAGGCTGCAGGTAACGTAGGGTCCAAGGTTTGGTAACCCTGCAGCCGGGTGAGAAAGTTGGCGTAGTCGCCGTTGTAGTTGAGGTCCAAACGCCGCTCCACATAGGTGGTGCTGGCGGAGGCTAGGCTGTTACCTAAGTCGGCCAGATAGCGATCATCGGAGATGTAATTGGCATTGAGGCTGGTATTCCAATGGGGTGTGAATTGTGTGCGGTGCTGATACGCCAAGGTGCCGCGGTCGGCGCCGAATTTGCGGTCGTTGGGCAGATATTCGGCTTGAATCTCTCCCTGGCTGGCCTCAGTGAGGTAGCGGAATTCCCCTTTGGCGAGGAGGCCGCGGTGTTCGATCAGACGGGGCGTGATGGTCGCGTCGCGGTTCGGTGCAATATTCCAGTAAATTGGCACGCCGATATCGAAGCCGGCGGTATTGGAATAACCCAGGATCGGCGGCAGCAGTCCGGTTTTGCGCGCGTCATTGAGCGGGAAATTGATGTAGGGAAAATAGAAAAACGGCACGTTCTTAAAACGCAGGCTGACATTGTAAGCCTCGCCTACCGCCTCGCTGTGGTTGAGCGTAACGGTTCGGGCGCGCAGCTCCCAATCCAATTGGTTGGGATTGCAGGTGGTGTAGGTGGCGTGGCGCAGGTGGGTGATTTCGGCGCTTTCATGGATGATCGTGGAGGCATGGCCGCTGGCATGCCGTTGCGAGAATTCATAGCGGGCCGCGCTTACCTCCCCGGTGCCGGCGTCGAGATTAAAGCGGGCCGACGTCCCTTGCGTGATCAGTCCCCCTTGCTGAAAACGTACGTTGCCTTCTGCGTTCACGGTTCCGGTCTGGCTGTCGTATACGGCTTGGTCCGCCTCCATCTGCTGCGGTCCGCGTTTGATCGAGACATGGCCGATTAAGGTGTACAGCTCGTCAAGTGTTCCCTCGCCGTAATCGCTATTAAGATAAGTGGGATACTGGTCAGGGGAAAGAATATCGCCGCTCGCAGTTGGGGCCGGTGGCGTGGCGCTGTGGCAGAGCCCCCACATTTCATCGGAATCCTTCGCGGCAGCACTGCCCGGCAGCCAGGCCGAGAGGCTTGCCGCCACACAGGTGACGAGCGTTAGTTTGGGAATGATCACGGAGTTATACTTCATGCCGTTGGTCAAAGGCCGCTTAAAATCGCATAGAATACCCTTTCCTTTCAATGAGCGGGTGTGCGGGGAGTGAAATATTGCCGCGGCAAAATAATCTTCGGTTTACTATGAGGTAAAAAGCATAACTATGAGCGAACGCCTTACAGAGTTGCAGGCTTGGCTGCGCGATGACCTGGGCTTGAATGACTTTACCGTCGTCCCGGCGTCCAGTGACGCCAGCTTCCGCCGCTATTTCCGCGTAACCGGCGGCGGTCAGAGCCATATCGTGATGGATGCCCCGCCCGACAAAGAAGATTGCCGTCCCTTCGTGGCCACCGCCCGCGCTATGGCCGGGTTGGGATTGAATGTGCCCCGTATTGTGGAAGCGGACCTGGCGCGCGGCTTCTTGCTGTTGAGCGACTTGGGTTCCCGGCATTACTTGCAGGCATTGAACGAGCAGACCGCGGATCGGCTGTATGGCGATGCCTTGGGCGCGTTGCGTTTGTTGCAGGCGGCACCGTTGGCGGGCGCCGCTTTGCCGGAGTATGGGCGCGACTTGTTGTTGCGGGAGATGGCCTTGTTTCGTGACTGGTATTTGGCGCGTCACCTGCAGATGGCGATGGGCGAAGCGATCAGCGAGATTTTGGAGCAAGCTTTCGCGTATCTTGCGGAGGAGGCATTGTCTCAACCGCAGGTGTGGGTGCACCGCGACTATCATTCGCGCAATCTCATGGTTACGGAGGCGCATAACCCCGGTATCCTCGATTTTCAGGACGCGGTCATCGGTCCGGTGACCTATGATCTGGTCTCTCTGTTGCGCGATTGTTATATCAGCTGGCCGCCGGAACGCGTGGCGCAGTGGGTGAAGGGGTATTTCTCGGCTCTACAGGCCGAAGGCAGATTGCAGGGAGTGAAGGCCGGGCAATTCACGCGCTGGTTCGACCTCATGGGGATACAGCGCCATCTCAAGGCCATCGGGATTTTCGCCAGGCTCAATTACCGCGACGGCAAGCCCGGCTATCTGCAGGATATCCCGCGCACCTTGGCTTATGTGGTCGAGGCGAGCGCCCATTATCCCGAGATGCAGTCCTTGCGGCGGCTTGTGATGGAGCGGGTGCTTCCTCAGCTGCCTCGATAGCGCATGCAGGTGCCGTGCATGAAAGAGAGCAATATTTCATCGGCGAGGATTTCCGGCGGAAAGTAGGTGCCGGCGATGCGGGCGCTATGGATGCTGGCGCCTTCCAATTTGGCCTTGCTGAAATCGATGCCGCGCAGGTCAGTTTGGCGGAAGTAGCTGCCGGACATGTCCAACCCCGCGGCATCGATGCCGCGCAGGTCGATGCCGCGGAAGTCGCAGTGGGTGAGGTCACAGGTCTTGCCGCGCGCCTTTTCTTCATTGAAGGCGTCGATCTTGCCTTCTCTGAGCAGGCGGTAGAGGGGGTCGGCCTTGATTTTGGGAGTGATGCTCATTTAGTTTCCTCCGCTAAAGTATCTCATTTTTAGGGTTGCAGCCATTCTTATAACCGTAGCGAGGCGGCTGGCGACCACGCCTACGGTGCATCTACGATCTGGAATTGGAACAAGGAAAAAGCGTTGCTGGCATCCACCAGTTTGGTGAGCCGCGCGTAGAAAGTTTGGGTGCCCGTGTTGACGAGAATCACCGAATCCACGTCGTAGACCGCGGCCGGGGTAATCAACGTAGTGGGATATTGCATAGGGTCTAACTTGGGGATTAAAAGACTGCGGAAATATTCGCTGTCCTTCCCCACGCCCTTTACGCCGCGGGTAGCCACGGGCGCAGTATCGTCCGCGAGCAAACGGATGCCCAGCTGCAACTTTTCCTTTGCCGAGGTGCGCAACCAACGCACCACGCCGACGCTCCAATCGTTGGCGCCCGGGGCATGCTCGGATTTAAAGGCGATGACTTCGCCTGTTATAAGGCGTACGCCATGGCCCTTTTTGCATGAGATGGCCATACCGCCCCGGCTCTGATCCATGAGTTGACAGACGATGCTTTCAAATGCCGGATCGCTGCCACCCTTTTGATGCTTGGCATGGCTTTGCGAGGCGTACACCTTTGTCCAAATATCCTGGGGTTTTGCAGGATCGGCGGCAAATTGGGAGGTGCGAGGTTGAAAGATGCCCGTGGCTAAACGCTGGGCCTGGTCTTCATGGAGCCAGGGCGCGTCATTTTCCGCCGCCAGATGCAGCCCTTGTCCCTTTGCGCCGGACTTGCCTTTACGTACTTCGATCTCGCTGAGCTCGGGGGTGAAATCCGCTCCGTTGCCGGCGAAGTGGTGGGCAGCGCTGATGCCAACCACCAGCTCAACGGGGATGGAAGCTTGCTTTCGTTCCGAGAGGCGCTCGATGCGCAGGCCCCAGGCATCGGAGAGGCGTTTGTACATATTGCGCAGCTTGCGCCCTGTCAAGGTGAGATGACCCGACTCGCCTTTGCCCGAGATCAGCAGTTCTTTCATGCGATGTTCGAGGGCGGCAAGGATACCGCTAATATCCATGGTGCGGCCATCGGCGGGCGGCTGCATTTTTTTATGAATGGGAGCATATTGCGGCGGGGTGTCCTGATCCAGGTCCACATAGAGATTCCCGTTGGGCGAGATGCCGGCGGCGAGGGGGCGAATGTGGCAGTGAATCGTCCACTTGTCCAGTTCATGAAACACCTGCAGTGCTTCGCCTTGCATGAGATGGTAAGGATTGGCGAGCGCGAGCATGATGATGCGCCGGTAAGTGTGGTCGATGGACCGTACGCTGTTATCTCCAGCATCATGCTGGAGAGTGGCCGCGAGAATCCCCTGTCTTTCCGCAAAACGGTAAATCTGATGGATTTCCAGCCAAAGGTTTTTGGGCTCCGGCGCATAGAGACCATAGGTGTCTACCAATAATCGGGCAAGATGATGTATGGCATATAGGGCGGCGGCCGCCGCCGTGTTGCGGTCAGTCTCGGCAGCGGGTGTGCTGGCGGCCGCAGTCAGGAGTACGGTTTTGTAACCGATGGCAATCTCGCTGAGTAAAGAATGGGCAAGTTCAGCCGCTTCGCGGTGCTTATCCGTGAGGGGGACGGCCGCGGTGGCGTACTGCTTGTGGAGTGATTCCGAGAGGCCGTCGATCAAGGGGCGGCATTGGTCCAAGAAGTAATAGCGTTCATTGACAGGCGCCTCCGCCCGGTTGGCTTGTTGTAGCGCGGCCAGCAGTTCCTGCCCTGTTTTCGTGGGAGAGCCTAACGGCAGGGATTCCAGCCATGTTTTCAGCTTGGCAGGGTTGAAAAGGGGGGCCACCCTAGGATTCGGGATTTGTTGAGGAACGGATATCCGTATTGCGTCCATAGCGTAGTCGATTCTTCGCGGGCCACCAAATATCTATATCGGTCAAAACAAGCGGCTATTAAGTCCTATAGCGGGATTGGTCCCAGTATTGTCGCTAGTTATGGCGGACTGTCGCAGCAGAGGTTTTAAAAGTTAAAAAATTATATCAGCTCCTTCCCAACAAAAGGGCTACTTAAATTTTGATCGCTTATGCGTCGGGAATGGCTATGTCTGCATTATTTGTCGGCAGTTGGAGATTTCCTCGCTGCGCTCGGGTTATATATGAGGGGAGTAATATGTGCTTAGTACGCGTATTTTACTGATTTGCACCGCCTTACTTAAAGGACCGCATGCGTGCCGTTTCATCAAGCCTGTTTCAGTAATAATGCAACGGGATGAGCTGTGCGCACTCCCATCGTGCAGCGGCGCGGGACAGCAGAACATATGCGCCGCATGGCGGCATACGGCTCCGATGCGTTGCCTAATGTAAATGGTGGGCCCGCTCGGACTCGAACCGAGGACCAAGGGATTATGAGTCCCCTGCTCTAACCAACTGAGCTACAGGCCCGGAAGGAGGAGAAGTATAGCTCGCCGAGACGGTGCTAGCCAGCGTTGAAAAAGTAAGGGGAGGTATTTCCTCCCCTTACTATCTTTCATCAACAACGGTCACGCGGAATCGAGAAAACTGCGCAATTGTTCCGAACGACTGGGATGTCGCAATTTTCGCAGCGCCTTCGCTTCGATTTGACGGATACGCTCGCGGGTAACGTCGAATTGCTTGCCCACTTCTTCCAGTGTGTGATCGGTATTCATTCCGATACCGAAGCGCATGCGCAGCACCTTGGCCTCGCGGGCGGTAAGGCTTTCCAGGACCATCTCGGTAGCCTCGCGCAACCCTTCGAAGGTGGCGGCATCGGGAGGCGACAGATCGTTGGTGTCTTCTATGAAGTCTCCCAGGTGCGAATCCTCGTCGTCACCGATGGGCGTCTCCATGGAGATGGGCTCCTTGGCGATCTTCATGACCTTGCGCACCTTGTCCTCCGGCATCTCCATGCGTTTGGCCAGTTCCTCCGGCGTGGGGTCGCGCCCCATTTCCTGCAGCATCTGGCGCGAGATGCGGTTAAGTTTGTTGATGGTCTCAATCATGTGCACCGGGATACGGATGGTGCGGGCCTGGTCCGCGATGGACCGGGTGATGGCCTGCCGAATCCACCAGGTGGCATAGGTTGAGAATTTGTAGCCGCGGCGATACTCGAATTTATCCACCGCTTTCATCAGGCCGATGTTGCCTTCCTGGATCAGATCGAGGAACTGTAGGCCGCGATTGGTATATTTCTTGGCGATGGAGATGACCAAGCGCAGGTTCGCCTCAACCATCTCTTTCTTGGCGCGGCGCGCCTTGGCCTCGCCGATAGATATGCGGCGATTGATATCTTTGATTTCGGCAACGGATAGGTTGCAAGTCTCTTGCATGGTGCGCAGCTTGTCCTGAATCCTGCGAATCTCATCGGCATGATTCGCCAAGGTCGCGGCATAGCCATGCTTGCCCTGAAGTTCTTGATCAAGCCAGCCCGCGTCCGTTTCATGGTCGGGGAAAGAAGTGATGAATTTTTTGCGCGGCATGTGCGCCAGGTTGACGCAAATATCCATGATTTCCCGTTCATGGGAGCGGATGTGATCCACGGTAGTGCGCAAGCTGGTTACCAAGCTGTCGATGAATAGCGGCGCCAATTTGAGCTCCAGGAACTTTGCGCTTATCTCATCCAGCCCCTTTTTGGCCTTGTTATGGTCCTTGCCGTGTTTCGCAACGACAGCCGCCCATTGCTCATGCAGTTCTTTGAGCGCGATAACGCGCAGGCGCACCTGCTCCGGATCGATATTGGGATCGGCTTCCGCTCCCTCATCGTCGCCGCCGGCCTCTTCTTCCTCTTCATCATCCAGGCCGGCAACATCTTCATCCGATATGGCTTGGGCCAAGGCAGGGGGCACGGAAGCATCTTGATCTAGATTGGGATCATTGATGCTGCGGACCACCTCGCCCATGCGCAGTTCATTGGCCTCGACGCGTTCATACGCTCGCAGCAGTTCGGCGATGGTCTGTGGATATTGGGCCAGTGCCGACAATACTTGGGTTTCGCCGTCCTCGATGCGCTTGGCAATTTGGATTTCGCCCTCGCGGGTCAGCAGCTCCACGGTCCCCATCTCCCGCATGTACATGCGCACCGGATCGGTAGTGCGGCCAAATTCGCCGTCAACGCTGGCAAGCGCCGCCGCCGCTTCCTCGGCGACATCTTCATCGGCGACCTGGGTATCGGCCAGCAACAGGGTATCCGCGTCCGGCGCCACTTCGTGCACCGGTATACCCATGTCGTTAATCATGGTGATGATGTCTTCAATTTGCTCGGGGTCGACGATGGCGTCCGGCAAGTGGTCATTGACTTCGCGGTAAGTTAGGAAACCCTGTTCCTTGCCGCGGGCGATCAATAACTTCAATTGTGACTCTTGCTGTTCGTGGTTCATTACTTGTACAACTCAGATGTTAGAAAATTAGCCGGGCATTCTACCCGACATTGGTATCCGCTGCGAACTCTTCAATAGGAATAGGGGTTATTGGGGATCCACCGGCGCAGCGGCGCTGAAGTTCCACAAATTCCAGTTTTTCCGCCGGAGTCAGCCCTTCCCCTTGCCATTTGGCATGCAATTCTTCCCGGCGCCGTTCCGCCAGGCGGCCGTCCAGCCATCGCACGACACCGCTGAATTCCGCCTCGATCCCCTCTTCCGGCAGGGGTGGCTCCCACTTCGCCAATTCTGCGAGGTGCCCCCCTTCCGGGGTGTCTCGCCACCGCTCTATGAGTGCTCCACTATGGAGATTGGGTCGAGCTTGTAGCAATTCAAGTATAGCAATCAACAAACCTATCCCCGGGATATCCAACGTTTCCCAGCGCTTGGGCGAGCCGGCCAATGCCGCAAGCCGTGGGGCATGCAACAACAGCCCTATCCCTAAGCGCACCGGCGACAAGCTTGGCCGTTGGGCAAAACTTAGCCGGGATTTTGCTTGAACGGGTCGTCTTGCCGGGGCGGTCTTCGGGTACGCCGCTCCCAGCGTGCGCGCCACCACTTCAGCGTCTAGCTGGGACAATTCAGCAAGCTTAGTCATCATCATATGTTTTAATACCCCGGTCGGTAACTTCGACAGCCAAGGCTTGGCAAGTTCCACAAGTCGAGCCCGGCCTTCCATGCTGGATATGTCGGCCTGCTTGATCAGTACTTCATAAAAAAATGTTGAAAATGAGACAGATTGCGCAATTCGTTGTTCAAAATCTTGCTTGTTTTCTCTGCGGATCAGAGAATCCGGATCCTCGTTCTCCGGTAGGAACAAGAAGTGAACCTCACGGCCTTCCCGCATGGCAGGGAGAGTGTTTTCCAGGGCTCGCCTCGCAGCCTCCCGTCCGGCGCGATCGCCGTCAAAGCAGAAAATGACGTTGGATGTTACGCGGAATAATCGTTCCACATGTTCGTTGCTGGTAGCGGTGCCCAAGGTGGCGACCGCGTAGCGAATGTCATGTTGGGCGAGTGCGACTACATCCATGTAGCCTTCTACCACGACAAGCCTATCTAAACGTCGCAAGGCCTTTTGTGCTTCATGAAGGCCGTAAAGCTCGCGACCCTTATGGAAGACCGGTGTCTCGGGGGAATTGAGGTATTTGGGAGTGCCGTCCTTATCCAGAACCCGCCCCCCGAAGGCAATGACCCGGCCGCGCCGGTCGCGGATAGGGAACATGATCCGGTTGCGGAAACGGTCGTAATACCCTTCTTTATCTTTTTTAACGATGAGTCCCGCTTCCAGGAGCAGGGCGTGGTCCTTTGGGTCCTTGCCAAGTTCCCGCAAAAGGTTATCCCATCCAGGAGGTGCGAATCCTATGGCGAATTCGGCGGCAGTGGCGCCGCTCAAGCCGCGTTGCTTGAGGTAGGCCACCGCTTGAGGGTGATGGCGAAGCTGCTGGCGGAAAAAAAGCGCGGCTTTTTCGAGGATCGCATAAAGCGGATCATGGGATGAAGCATCGCCCCCCTGGGTGGCTGAGTGCGGCATTTCCATTCCCGCCTTGGCGGCAAGATCGCGAACGGCTTCGCCGAAATCCATGTGTTCATAGGCCATAAGAAAACCAAGCGCAGTGCCATGGGCGCCGCAGCCGAAGCAGTGATAAAACTGCTTGGTCGCACTCACCGTGAAAGAGGGGCTCTTTTCCTCATGGAATGGACAGCGCGCCGTGTAGTCGCGCCCGGTCTTGCGCAATGGGACCCGCGAGTCTATGACATCGACGATGTCTACGCGGCTCATCAGTTCATCGATGAATTGCTGGGAGATGCGGCCGGCCATGGTGGTGGATTGTATGCCGACGGGATGGAAACGTCAGCCTATTAAATTACCCGCCGGCTTAAGCTCAGGAGCTGAGTTTTTCTTTTATTTTACGACTTACCTGCCCCATGTCGGCGCGACCCTGGAGGCGGGGCTTTAACAAGCCCATGATTTTTCCAATGTCTTGGGGGGATTTGGCGCCGCTTGCGTTTATTGCCTCCGCGATGACGGCATCGATTTCAGCTTCGCTTAGGGCTTTGGGCAAATACTCTTGGATCACCGCCACTTCCGCCGCTTCTTTATCGGCCAGTTCCTGGCGGCCTGCCTGCTGAAATTGGGTAATGGAGTCGCGGCGCTGTTTGATCATCTTGTCCAATACCGCAAGAATATCGGTGTCGGTGAGCGTGATGCGTTCGTCGATTTCGCGCTGCTTTACGGCGGCCAGAACCAAACGGATCGCGCCAAGACGATCTTTGTCTTTGGCCCGCATCGCCGCCTTCATATCCGACTCGATGCGTTGCCTGAGTCCCTCGGGGGCTTCACTCATGGCGGCGGGATCAATAAAGCCGTATGCGGTTCACGCGATCCCGTGATGTCTTTTTGAGATGCCGCTTTACGGCGGCGGCGGCTTTGCGCTTGCGGATTGAGGTGGGTTTCTCATAAAACTCGCGGCGGCGGGTTTCGGTGAGGACCCCGGCCTTTTCGCAGGTGCGCTTGAAGCGACGCAATGCGACTTCAAACGGCTCGTTTTCGCGGACTCTTACTGATGGCATGTGTGTGCTGACCTCGTTTACCCTTGCAATCTTGCAATTTAGGAAAATATAACTCTATGACCACTGGTTATTGGCCAGGGCGCAACAGTCTAGCGGGTGGCCGCCCGGTATTCAAGTGGAGACGGCGCGGGATGATTCCGGAGAGCAGACTGGGCAGGCTGGGTCGGGTTTCAGGGCGGAGACTCGCCACGCCATGTTTCTGGCGTCAATTTGCAGCAAGCGGCCGCGCAGTGAATCCCCTATGCCGACTAGGACTTTAATGGCTTCGACAGCTTGCAGGCTCCCGATGACGCCCGCGAGCGGAGCAAGTACCCCTGTTTGGGCGCAGGTTTCCTGGACATCGCCTTGGTCCGGGTAGAGGCAGTGATAACAAGGGCTAGGGGATAAATCAAAGCGAAAGCTGGTCACCTGCCCTACCATGCGGATGACCGCGCCTGAAATGAGGGGGGTTTTTAAGGTCACGCAAGCCGCGTTGAGTGCATGGCGGGTAGGGAAGTTATCCGTAGCATCAATAACCAAATCGGCCTTTTCCACCTCTGTATGCAAGCGTTCGCCCGCTAATTTAGAGGAGATAATAATCGTTTGGACATCGGGATTAAGGGCGTGAACGGTATCCGCCGCCGAGAGGGTTTTGTTGCGGCCGAGGTCGGCGGTTTGGTGGAGGATTTGCCGCTGTAGATTGGAAAGCTCCACCACGTCATCATCGCATAGCACCAAGGTCCCGATGCCGCTGGCAGCCAAATACATGGCGATGGGTGAGCCCAGGCCGCCCAACCCAACCAATAAGACCCTGGCCCTTAATAGAGAGTCTTGCCCTTCGAGATCGATCTCCGGGAGCAAGAGGTGGCGGCTATAGCGACGGAGTTGGTCATCATTCATGCGCGATGTCGGTTACTCGGGAGAGTAGGCATAGACCTCGGCTTGCGGGGTGCGCCCGTCATCGGCCCAGCCCCCCATCAGGTAAATGGTGTTCTCCAATGTGGCGACACCCATGGCGGCGCGGGGTACCGGCATGTCCGCAATGCGTTGCCAGCAGCCTAATGCGGGGTCAAAGCAGGCCGAGCGGTTATGAATATTGTCAGTGCTATATCCGCCGAATATGTAAATTCGTCCATTGAGGGTGCATGCGCCGAGGCCGGCGGCTGGCCAGGGTAGGGAATAGCGCTCGTCCACAATCCACCGTCTGAGTGTGGGGTCATAGCGCTCCACGATGGTAAAGTTGTTGAAGCCGTCGGGGGTAAAGGCCACTCCCCCCATGGTGAGGATGGCTCTGTCGACGACTACGGCGGCGAGGGCAAAGCGGGGTTGGGTCAGGGGGGTGATCTCTTCCCATCCGCCTTTGGCGGGATTTAAGCGTTCGCAAAAGTCGAATCCTGGGTCGGTCTTGGGGCCGGCTTTGGTCGCATCGGGATGATGGCCGCCCAATACATAGATATCTCCGTTGAGCACCGCCACCGCAGGATAGTCGTGGGGCATGAGCAGGTCAGGGCCCTTATCC
>Ga0153916_10001318_pt1 | contig 17639 bp, 13 predicted proteins | sample Opewatmetagenome_FD_109642 | JGI IMG/M metagenome (GOLD analysis project Ga0153916, IMG submission 109642) | Freshwater wetland microbial communities from Ohio, USA - Open water 3 Core 3 Depth 4 metaG | ecosystem: Environmental > Aquatic > Freshwater > Wetlands | place: USA: Ohio, Lake Erie... | reverse complement strand
GTTGCCGAACGGCGATCCGGACGACTCCCGCGAGTTTCTCACGATCAACGGCCGCCCGTGGCCGCTCACCGAGCGCCTCACGTACGACCTGGGCGACTCGGTGCGCTGGCGGCTCGTGAACCTGAGCGCGGCGCCCCACCCGATGCACCTCCACGGGTTCTTCTACCGGATCGACAGCCGGGGAGACATCGCGCGCGACACGATCTATCGGCCGGATCAGCGACGCATGGCGGTCACCGAGCGCATGGCGCCCGGCACGACGATGGCCCTGGTGTGGTCGCCCAACCGGCCGGGGGGGTGGATCTTCCATTGCCACCTCACGTGGCACGTGATCCCGAACCCGACGCTCGGGCCCGATCGCGAGACCGCCGAGCAACGGGAGCACCACGTGCTGCACGAGGACCCGAGCCACGATCCCGATCATCACGTGGTGCGCGGCATGGGCGGGCTGATGCTGGCGATGTATGTGCGCCCGCCCGAGGGCTGGCGTCCCCACGAGCCCAAGCGGAGGCAACTGCGGCTGTTCGTGCAGTCCGACTCGGCCTCCGGGGACAGCACCCGGCGGTTCGGCTACGTGCTGCAGGAGGGCGATCGTGAGCCCGCCCCCGACTCGGTGCGCTGGCCCGGCTCCACCCTGGTGCTGTGGCAGGGCGAGCCGACCGGCATCTGGGTGATCAACCGCTCGCCGGAGCCCACGCAGGTTCACTGGCACGGGCTCGAGATCGAGAGCTACTACGACGGGGTTGCCGGCGTGGGCGGGTATCCCACCATGCCGACGCCGGCGATTCTCCCGAACGACTCGTTCGAGATGCGGATCACGCCGCCGCGGGCGGGAAGCTTCATGTACCACACGCATGTGAACGACGTCCATCAGGAGAGCCGCGGGCTCTACGGGCCGTTGATCGTCCTCCCGCGCGGCGCCCGCTGGGACCCGGAGACGGACCGGATCTTCATGGTGGCGAGCGACCCCGACGAGGCCCGCTTCATCCTCAACGGGACGGCATCACCGCCGCCGCTTGCGTTTCGCGCCGGCGTCACCTATCGCTTCCGCCTGATGAACATCACGTTGGGCGGGCCCAATCTGCACCTGCGCCTCGTGCGCGGCGACGCGCTCGAGCGGTGGACGCCGCTCGCGAAGGACGGCTGGGACTACCCGCCGGTGCGGCGGGTGCCGCGCCCCAGCGAACAGCTGGTGAGTGTCGGCGAGACCTACGACTTCGCGTATCAGCCTGCCGCGCCGGGCGACCTGGCCCTGGAAGTCCGTCGTGGGGACGGGGAGCTGGTCACTCGGGAGGTGATCCGGGTCGGGCGACAGCCCTAGCAGGGCGGCGCCTCCCCCGTGGCCCCGGGGCGCCGCCGCAGGGAGCGCGGGGCGGCGCCCGCTACGGCAGCGCCGACACCCGCAGCAGCACGTTGCGCCCGGGGTTCAGCGCGAACTCCTTGTAGCGGCTCAGGAAGCTCTTGTACGCCGTATCGAACAGGTTCCGCACCTCGAGGTCCAGCCGCAGGGCGCGTCCCGCGAGCGTCACGGTCGAGCCGGCCGAGAGGTTCACGAGCGCGTAGCCGTCGGTCGGGAGATCGAGCGGATTGAGCCGCGTCGGCTTGAGCGCGATGTCCACTTCTGCGCCCGCGTGCGCCCGCGTGAAGCCGCCGAGCCTGCCGGTGTGCACGTCGGCTCCGACCGTCAGGTGCGGGGGCGGCACGAGCGGCAGGGGCTGCTCGGTCTGGAGATTGGTCCCGCGCACCGCATCCGCCTTGGCCATGACGGTGAGTGGCGCCGCCACGTCCGCCTCGAGCAGGGCCTCGGCGCCTAGCAGTCGGGCGTCCGCCTGGCCGTACCGATAGACGCGCAGGGAATCGCGGACCTCCGAGGTCGGGGCCACGAACACGTAATGGGCGATCTGATTGCGATACGCCGCGATCTCGCCGCGGATTCTCCGTCCCTCCCAGCGCATGCTCACATCGACGTTCGTCCCGAGCTCCGTTTGCAGGTCCGGCCGGCCGATCTCGTAGCGCGCCTCGCCGATGCGCGGCCCGTTGGCGTACAGCTCGAACAGGTTGGGCGCGCGCCACGCCCGCCCGGCGTTGGCGGCGAGCGCCACGTCGGCCCACGGGCGGAACACCACGCCGACGTCGCCCGAGAAGGCGGTCCAGGTGCGGTGGCCGTCCTGCGCGATCCCCAGGCTGGTGTTCCGGTCCCAGTCGAGCCGGCGCGCGTCGAAGCGAATGCCGCCGAGCACGCTCCACCGGCCCGCGCTCGCCTGCTCGAACAGGAACGCCGCGCCGGTGCGGACTCGGGCATCGGGCACCAGGGGGATCGGGCCGCGTGTGTCGTTGTTCTGGTACATGCCCGACGCGCCCGCCACGCCGCGCACCGCCCGCCCTAGGGCGTGGTGCGCCATCAGATCGCCGGAGGCTGTGGACAGGAGCAGGTTGAACGCCTCGGCCTCCTGGCCGGGCGTCGCCGGCACGACGCCGGCCTCATCGGACAGCTCGATCAGCGAGTGGCGCTCGAACTGCCCGTTGGCCTCGAGCCGAACCGAGCCGAGATAGTAGTTCGCCGCCAGCTGCACGCGATCATCGGCCGCCTTCCGCTCGGGGCCGCCCTCCTCCGTGCCCGCCGCCGAGTCCGCCGGGGGCGGGCCGCCCGCTTCCAGCAACTTGAACTCGCCGCCGTAATGCGCGATCCGGAGGGTGGCGTCGGCGCGATCGCCGCGGACCCCGACCGCCGCCTCGCCGTTCATGGCGCCGAAGCCCGTGTTGTCGAGCTCGCCGGCCGGCGTGTGCAGACTGGCCGCCTTGCGGCCGACGAGAAACAGCCGCCAGCCGACGAGACCGGCAGCCCCGTCGCCGCGCAGCGCCGCCCCGAACTCCGCGTTGTTCGAGGCGCCGTAGATTTCGGCGCCGAGGCGCGCGAAGCCTCCTCCGCCACCGGCGCTCGGCAGGTCGGTGGGAATCACGTTCACCACGCCGCCGAGCGCGTCGGAGCCGTACAGCACGCTGGCCGGCCCGCGGATCACCTCGACGCGCCGGGCGAGCCGGGTGTCGACCGAGGGACCGTCCTCGTCGCTCCACGAGTAGTCCTCGAGTCGGCTGCCGTTGTCGAGCACGAGCACGCGGGAGCCCGAGAGCCCGCGGATCACCGGCTTGCCGATCTGCTCGCCGGTGGTCAGCGCCGTCACCCCCGGCAGGCCGGCGATCGCGTGCGCCAGCGAGACGGTGAGCTCGCGCGCCAACCGCTCGTCCCCGAGCGAGGCGACCGGCAGCGGCGACGCGAGGGCCGGCGACGGGCTGCGCACCGCGGTCACGGTAATCGGCTCGATGTCGAACGCGCTCGGCTTGAGCACGAGCCGCACGGTAGTGGCGCCCCGGACCACGACCGAGGCCGTCGCCGGCGCGTAGCCCATCAGGCGGGCCACCACCGTGTACGTCCCGCCTGGCAGTTCGGTCAGCCGGAACGCCCCCGCGGCATCGGTGAGCGTCGAACGGCTGAGCTCCGCGACGAGCACCAGCGCGTCGCGCAGCGGCCGGCCACCGGCGTCGGACACGCGTCCGGACAGCTGCGCCTGCGCCAGCGCCGCAGCCGGGAGGGCACCGACCGCCGCGGTGAGGACGGCCGAGAGCCACAGAACGCAGAGCTGGACGGCACGACGCACGGGAACCTCCGGCCATCGAGTTCGATCCGGGCCGCGGATCCGGGCACGCAAGGTGGAGAGGGGCCGGCTTCCGCGGGGTCCGGGCCGCGCTTCAGTACGAGTGGTCGTCGAGCACCACCTTGCCGCGGAACGTCCAGTACACCACGAACGTGTACGTCGCCACGAACGGCATCCCGATCGCGGCGATCAGGAGCCCGATGCCGAGCGTCTTCTTGCTCGACGCCGCAGTGTACACGGTCCAGCTGTTCCCGGGGTCGTTGCTCGCGGTGACGATGTTCGGGTAGACAGCCAGCGCGAACAGGAACACCAGGCACACGATCGTGAGCGCGGACGCCAGGAACGCGCGCCCGAAGCGCCGCAGGAACAGCGCGCGGGGAATGTAGGCGATGGCGAGCACGTTGAGCACGACCACCCCGACCGTCCACGGCTCGTGACGGAAGTTGGCCGCCGCGCCGGGCACCGCGAGCAGCGTGGCGATGGTTGTGAGCAGGTAGAGCACGAGGAAGACGCCCCACGCGTGCCACACCCAGCTGCCCAGCCGCTGCTGCACCGCCCCCTCGGTCTTGAGGTAGAGGTACAGCGCGCCGTGCACCGCGAAGAGGGCGACCGCGAGCAGCCCGACGAGCAGCTGGTACGGTCCCACGACGTCGGCGAAGCGCCCGATGAACAGCCCGCCGGCGTCGAGCGGCACGCCGCGGACGCCGTTGCCGACCGCGACACCGAACAGCAGCGTCGCGAGCAGGCTGGAGCCGAAGAATCCCCAGTCCCACGCGCGGCGCCAGGCCGGATGCGGCAGCTTGCCGCGGAATTCCAAGCTCACGGCTCGGAAGATGAGCGCGAACAGAATGAGCATGAACGGGAGGTAGAACCCGGAGGCGATCGTCGCGTAGGCCTCCGGAAACATGGCGAACAGCGCCCCGCCGAACGTCACGAGCCAGACCTCGTTGCCGTCCCAGATCGGCCCGATCGCGTTGACGAACAGGCGGCGCTCGCGCTCGTCGCGCGCCAACGGGTGGAGGATCCCGACACCCAGATCGAAGCCGTCCAGCACCGCGTACCCCGTGAGCAGGGCGACCATCAGCCCGAACCAGATGAGGTGCAGGTTCACGCTCACGCCTCCCGGTCGTCGGTCATCGAGGCGCGGTGGCCCAGCAGCGAGCCCGCCGCGGCCGCCAAACTGGGGCTGCGGGGCGCCGGGGGCGGCTCCGGTCCTGCCTGGATCTTGTGGTTGAGCACGACGATCCACAGGGCGCCGAGCAGGAGGTAGATCAGACCGAACAGGACCATCGAGCCCAGTACCTGGGAAGCGGTGACCACCTCGCTCACGGCGTCGGTCGTGCGGAGCCCGGCCACGACCTCCCGCCGGGTGCCGTCGGGCTGCTCGACCGTCACCGTCTCGTAGCGCAGGTAGCCGTCGGCGTCGAGTGCAGGCGCGCCGTCCGGGCTCCGGACGATGGGCGGCTGCACGATCCAGGGCTGCCGTCCCACCTCCGCGGCCACCCAGCCGAGCTGATTGGCCGCAACGGCGCCGCCGACCGCGAACACGAACACCCACAACAGCCAGCGGGTTTCGAACAGCCGCCCGCGCCAGCGCAGGAACGAGGCCAGCAGCGTGAGCCCGATAAACGCGGACCCCAGACCGATCATCAGGTGATACGACGCGAACGGGATGAGCACCGGGGGCCGGTCTTCCGGCCGCACCTGGTCGAGGCCGAGCACGGGGGTGCTGAAGTCGTCGAACAGCAGGAAGCTCAGAACGCCGGGGAGGGCGACGTCGTAGCGGATGCGATCCGCGGCTTCGTCGGGCAGCCCGAACAGCGTGAAGTCGCCGCGGCCGCTGGTGAACTGCGCCTCGAACGCCGCCAGCTTGGCCGGCTGATAGCGATAAACGTTGCGCGACTGGAAATGGCCGCTCACCAGGGCCCCGAGGCTCGCCAGCGTGCCGAGCAGCAACGCGCCGCCGAACGAACGGCGGGCGAAGTCCTCGTGCCTGCGCTTGAGCAGATACCAGGCGCTGATGCTCATGATGAAGAAGGCGCCGACGATGAAGCTGCCGAGCCACACGTGGACCAGACGGTGCACGGTGGACGGGTTGAACACCAGCGCCCAGAAGTCGGTGATCTCGGCGCGCAGCAGGTTCGCCCCGCCACGGGCCACCTGCACGAGGTGGTGCCCGGCGGGCGTCTGCTGCCAGCTGTTCGCCACGACGATCCAGATCGCCGAGAAGATCGAGCCCAGCGCCACCATCACGGTCGAGAAGAAGTGCATCCTTGGGCCCACGCGGTCCCAGCCGAACACGAGTACTGCCAGGAACCCGGACTCGAGGAAGAACGCGAAGATGCCCTCCGCGGCAAGCGCGGAGCCGAACACGTCACCGACGAAGCGGGAGTACGCGGCCCAGTTGGTGCCGAACTGGAACTCCATGACGATCCCGGTCGCGACGCCGACGGCGAAGTTGAGCGCGAAGATCTTCGTCCAGAACCGTGCGGCCGTCTCGTAGATCGCCTCGCTGGTTCGCAGGAACATCCCCTCCAGGTACACCAGCACCACGCCCATCCCGATGGTGAGGGGCGGGAACAGATAGTGGAACATGATCGTGAGCGCGAACTGCAACCGTGACAGCAGGACGACGTCCATGAGGCCCCAAGAAGGCAGAAGGCTGAATCTAGAATACCCAAGGGAGTGTGGGGCCAGCTACTCCCAAGGGGCGGGACGCGCCCCGGACGGGAGGGCCCTCCCCGTCCGGGTGCGTCGGTTGGTCGTCAGGCCGAGCCAGCCTCCCGTTCCTGCTGCAGCACGCTGTGGCGCTTGCCGTAGCCGAAGTAGATCGTGAGGCCAATGAGCAGCCAGACCACCAGCCGGATCCACGTGTCCATCGGGAGGGTCAGCATCAGCCCGACGCAGCACAGGATGCCCATGACCGGAACGAACGGCACCCACGGCGTGCGGAACGGCCGGTCGAGGTCCGGCCGGGTCCGGCGCAGCACGAGCACGCCGGTGCACACGAGCACGAACGCGAGCAGGGTGCCGATGTTGACCAATTGGCCGAGCAGCTGAAGGGGCAGGAGGCCCGTGGCGACGCCCACCGCGATGCCGGTGAAAATGGTGGAGAGGTACGGCGTCCGGAATCGCGGGTGCACTTGGCCCGCCCACTTGCCGAGCAGGCCGTCGCGGGACATCGAGTAGAACACGCGCGACTGGCCGAGCAGCATCACCAGGATGACCGAGCCCAATCCGAGCACGGCACCCACGTCCACCGACACCCGGACCCATGCCGGAGCGCCGATCTTCTCCATCGCGTAGGCCATTGGGGCGGGGAGATTGAGCTCCCCGAACGGCACCATCCCCACGAGGACCCCCGAGACCACGACGTAGAGCACGGTACAGATCGCCAGCGACCCGAGGATGCCGATCGGCATGTCCCGCTGGGGATTCCGCGCCTCCTGGGCCGCCGTCGAGACGGCGTCGAACCCGATGTAGGCGAAGAACACCAGCCCCGCGCCGCGCAACACGCCCGACCAGCCGAACGTGCCCCACTCGCCGGTGTTGGCCGGAATGAACGGCTTCCAGTTGGCGGTGTTGATGTGCCCCAGGCCGACCGCCACGATCAGCAGGATGATCGTGACCTTGAGGATCACGATGACGTTGTTGACCGTCGCCGATTCCTTGATGCCCACCACCAGGATGGTCGACATCAGCGCCACGATGAACATGGCCGGCGCGTTGATGATCGCGCCGGTCCAGTTGAGCCCCCCATGCGCGCAGCCGGCCACCGCCGCCTGGACATTGGCGCCCGTGCACCACTGGAACGGCGCGTTGGAGAAGTGGGGGGGGATGTGCAGGTTGAACTGCTGCAGCAGGCTCACCATGTGTCCCGACCAGCCCACGCCCACGGTGGCGGCCCCGGCCGCGTACTCGAGTACGAGGTCCCAGCCGATGATCCAGGCCACGAACTCCCCCATGGTCGCGTACGAATACGTGTACGCGCTGCCCGCCACCGGCACGGCGCTCGCCATCTCGGCATAGCAGAGGCCCGCGAACGCGCACGCGATACCCACCAGCACCATGGAGATCGGCACCGCCGGGCCGGCATGGAGCGCCGCCGCCTGCCCGGTGAGCACGAAGATCCCGGCGCCGATGATGGCGCCGATGCCGAGCGTCGTCAGGTTGAGCGGCCCGAGCGTGCGCTTCAGCGAGCGCTCGCCGGTTCCGTCAGCCTCGGCGCGGAGCTTGGTGATGGACTTGGTTGCCCACAAGCTCATGTTGAGACTCGCAGTGTTGGAAATGGGGCGCGGTGGTCGCCGCGCGTTCCCCTGGCCGGGGTGCCGCCCGAGACGGCGGCGGGGAAGTCGTTCGGTAGACTAGAGTGGGGGGGCAGGGGCGTCAAGACGGCGGCCGCTCCGCCGCGAGCTGCTCGATCCGCCGCTTCACGTCCGCCACCACCGGCTGGAACTCCGGGTCGACGTCCCGCCACAGCTCGACGAACTTGGAGTAGGCGTCGAGCGCACGCTGCCGGTCGGCGCGCCGCTCGTACAGCTCACCGAGCCGCTTGAGCGTGGGGGCGAGCTCGAGCGGGTCGGCGTCCATGCGGTTCAGGTCGGGCAGGGTCACCGCCCGCTGCCATACGGCAACCGCGGAGTCGGCCTGGCCCGCGGCATCGTAGGCGCGCCCAAGGTCATACAGACCGCACACCACGCAGCCCATCGCGTCGTTGAAGGCGCGCCATGCCGTTGCCGCCCTCGTGTAGTCCCGCTCGGCGAACGCCACCTGCGCCTCGATGACGTGGCGCTCGGGCGTGCGCCGTCGGCCTGCGGGCGCATCCTGCTCCCAGCTGCGCTGCATGGCGCGCGCCAGGTCCGGGCGCCCCGCGGCGGCGTAGAGACCGACGAGGTTCGAATACGGTCGGTCTGCCGCGGACGTCCGGGCCAGCGGATACTGCCGGAGCGCGGTCCCGATGATGCCCAGCGCTGCGGCCGTGTCACCGCGCAGCCGCAGCTCGAGCCATGCGGGGCCGAGCGCGAAGGTCAGCGCGAAGGCCGTGTCGCCGCGCTCGGCCGCCGCGGCCTCCTCGCGGCCCGCGATCGCCCCGGCCGCGGCGATCTGACCGCGCACCAAGGCAATCGCGACTGCGTCGCCGGCGGTCGCGCGCTCCCAGAGGGGGCTCCCCGCGGTGATCGTCTTCAGCGTGTCGTCGTATGCGGCGCTCGCCGCATAGTCGCCCCGCGCAAACGCAAGCATTGCCTGGTACAGCCGCGACGTGGGATTGCCGGGCTGCCGGCGCGCGAGCGCCGCCACGGCCGAGTCCGCCGCCGCGAAGTTCCCCAGCGCCACCTCGGCCTCCGCCAGGTTGGTGAAATGCTGCCACACCATGCTGTCGCTCATGGCGATGGCGTGCCGCAGGATCTGTGCGGCCTCCGCGTACTGGTGCATCCCCATCAGCGGTATCGAGAGGTTGTTCAGCGCCGTGGGGTCGTCGGGCTCGATGTCGAGCAGCGACCGGTACGCCTCGACGGTCTTCGGGACGTCGTACTCCACCTCCTGGTAGTAGTACGCCGTCGCCAGGTAGCGCTCGACCGGGGGAAGGCGGTCGCGCAGCGCGAACGCCCGCGCGGCTGCCTCCGCGACACGGGAATGGTCCGCCCCCGTGTTGCTGAGCGCCACCGCCATCTTGCGATACGCCATTGCAAACGACGAGTCGAAACCGATCGCCTCCTGGTAGAGCGCGACCGCGCGGTCGAACTGGCCGGCGTTGTGCGCGGCGAGCCCGCGGGTGTAGGCCCGCAGCGCATCCAACGACGCGGTCGTGACCTGGTCGAGCGGCTCGCTCCCCCGAATCGTCCGCAGCGACTCGCCGATCCGCTCGCGCAGGTGGCTCGACAGCCGGTCCACCGCCCCGATGATGCCCGCCGCGTCGGTGGCGGTCTCCCGCAGCGGAACCAGCGTGGAGCCGTCGGCCGTGGAGACAAGACGCGCCGTGAGCACGAACCCGCTGCCAAGCGGTGCCACCTCGCCGCTCACGATCGCCGTGATGCCCCCGCGCACGGCGATCTCCCGGGCAACCGCGAGATCGAGCCGGGTGCCCGGCGGGCGCTGCATGCGCTGCAGGGCGGCGGCGATGGCCGCAGGCTCCACGAGGTGCACCATCGCCGACTGCCCGAGGTCGATCCGCAAGGCCTCCGTGATGGACGGGGCGAGCGTGGAGTCGGGCGTGCGGTTGTCGAATTCCGCGATGATGATCTGGTCCCGGTCCTTGAGCACGCCCGAGGCGACGAGCGTGCCGACCGGCCCGATGCCCAGGATCCGCATCGCCGTGTAGCCGGCCGCCGCCACCGCGAGCGTGACGAACGCGAGCCCCCCACCCCACAGCGCGCGCCGCCAGGTGAAGTGACGCTCGAGGCCCGTCGCCGGGGTCGTGACGGGGATCCCCTGGGTCCTGAGCAGCGCCCGCTGCCGCTCGTGGTGCCCCGTCAGCAGCATGATCGGCAGCCCGACGGCGAGCAGGACGAACGCGGCCAGGAGCACCCAGTCGGGGAGACCGAGCGCCTGGACTAGTCCGTACACCACGGCCAGAACCGCCACCCCCACGAGCGTGAACAGCGTCCCGACGCGCAGCGGATGGGCGCGGCGCGCGGCGGCGATGTAGGCCTCGGCGGGGAACAGCCGGGTCCCGGTGGGCGTCGTGCCGCCGCTCGGGGTGAGCAGCGCGTCGAGCAGCGGCAGCAGCTCGCCGGCGCTCTGCCACCGGTCGGCGGCCCGCTTCGCCAGACAACGCATGATCAGCCCGTTGAGCGGCTCGGAGACCGCCGGGCGGTGCACCCCTACCGGCTCCGGCATCTGGGTCACGTGCGCCGCCATCACCGCCTGCGGGGTCGGCGCCGTGAACGGCGGTCGGCCGCACAGCATCTCGTAGGCCAGCGCACCGACGGCGTAGATGTCCGCCCGGTAGTCCACGTTCGGATCCGCGGCGGCCTGCTCGGGCGCCATGTACGCCGGCGTGCCGAGCGCCATGCCGAGCGAGGTGAGCGAGGTCGCCCCGCTGGAGGCTGTCACCGCCTTGGCGACCCCGAAATCCGCCACCAGGGCGTGACCCTCCGAGAGCAGCACGTTGTCCGGCTTGATGTCGCGGTGCACCACTCCGTTCCGGTGGGCGTAGGCCAGGGCGTCCACGACCTCGCGCAGGATGCGCACGGCTTCGGGAATCGGCAGCTCGCGCTGGCGCGCCAGCCGGGCCCGCAGCGATTCCCCGTCGATGAACGGCATCACGTAGTACAGCAGGTCGCCCGCGGCCCCGGCGGTGAGCAGCGGGACCACATGCGGGTGCTGCAGCCTGGCGGCGAGCTGGATCTCGCGATGGAACCGGTCCTTGTTCACGCCCGGGGCCATCTCCGGCGGCAGGACCTTGATCACCACCCGCCGCTCGAGCGCGGTTTCCACGGCGAGGAACACGCGGCTCATCCCGCCGCCTCCGAGCTCGCGCTCGATGCGGTAAGTGCCGCCGACGGCGGCGCTGAGCTGTTGCTGAAGGTCGGTCACGCCAGCTACGCTCCCGAGAGTCGCGCGAACTATACGACGGTTGGGGAGCGCCGACCAGACTGCGGCGGAGTTCACCCGGAATTCAACTCCCCTTCACGGGCGCTACCCGACACTCCGTCTACCGTTCCCCCGGAGCCCCCCGATGACCTGGCTCGCGCTGATTCCGGGTCTGCCGATCGTGCTGCTCGCAATCCTGTGGCTGGTCGGCGAGCGCGGACACCTGGCTCTCCCGTCCACCCGGGCCGCGCTGCGCCAGAGCCGCGACGCGTCCGGCAGCGGGCGGCCCCGCGGCGGCCTGGGCAGAGTCCTGCACGGGTACGTCTACGGGCGCTGGACCGAGCAGTACATCCGCCTGGCCCGGCGGGTGCTTCCCAGGATGTCGCCGGCCACGAAGCGGGCGTGGGCGGACCACTACCACGGCAAGGTGTTACCCACCGAGCTCGCCTGTGCGATCATCAAGCTCGACCACGACATCAAGCGCACCGACCTCGAGCGGATCATCCCGTATCCCACGGCCCGCGACATCCTGCTCTCGGGCCCGCCCGGCGTGACGCTCCTCGACTGCCCCTGCCGTGCCGGGCGACCCAACCCCTGCCGGCCGATCCAGGTGTGCATGCTGGTGGGCGGTGGTGATTTCGTGCTCGACCATCGGCCGGGGCGCGCCCGCCGCGTGACCCAGGAGGAAGCGCTCGAAGTGCTCGCGCAGGAGCATGAGCGCGGCCACGTGCACACCGCCTACTTCAAAGACGCGTGCGACAACCGCTTCTATGCCATCTGCAACTGCTGTAAGTGCTGCTGTGGCGGACTCGAGGCCATGGTCAAGCACGGCATCCCCATGGTGGCCTCGTCGGGCTACGTCGCGGAGGTCGATGAGGGGGCCTGTATCGGGTGCGGCGACTGCGCGGAGGCCTGTCCGTTCGGCGCGATGACGGTGCCATATCGGGCCGAGGTCAGCTGGGAAAAGTGCATGGGGTGCGGGGTGTGCGAAGGGCAGTGCGCTACGGGAGCCGTCACGCTCGTGCTCGATGAGCGGAAGGGGCTCCCGCTTGATGTGCGGCGGATCGGGACCGCGAGTCCCGCCGAGCGTGGCGCTCCAAGTTGGAACGGCGCTAGGGTGTCAGGCTGAGCCGGTAGTTCGGCCGCAGGTAGAGTAGCTCGAACCCCATCCGCCGCAGGTTGTGCGTCGAGGGATTCGGCTTGTCCGGTGTGTCCTCCGCCGTTTCAGACAGGAACCACCGACACCCCCGAGCGATCCCGTCGCGCAGCCGCGCGGCAATCAGCGCGCTCTGGGCGCCATGCCGGCGGGCTTCGGGAAGCGTCGCGGCCCAGCTCAGGTGCCCCGCCTGGCCCGTGAAGAAGACACTGGCGGCCCCGACGGGCCGGTCGCCGTCGAGCGCCAGATAGTGCAGTGTGTTGGTCTGCCCGACGCCGCCCGCGAGCCAGTCCTGGAGCGGGGCGGGGAACTGAAACGCCGCTCCAACGATCCCGGCGAAATCCGCCGCGCGCTCGGTCCCGATCGGGACGATCGCGAGATCCGTGTTCGGCTCGGGGGGCGGGCTCGCGTCGCGCCAGAGCTTCATCCAGTTGTTGTGCTGCACGAACCCGCGGGCGGCCAGCCAGTCTGGGATGGCCGCGGGCCGGGCTGCGGGACTCAGCTGGATGAAGAACCGGGATGCCCCTGCCGCGCGGTACGCGCTGGTAATCTCGTCGATGTGCGGCGCCGTGGCGGGTTCCGCCATGCCGAGCCCGATGGCGCGGTTGAACGACAGCACGTCCACCCGCGCCGCAATCGCGACCACGGCACCGCCGACGTGACGGAACTGCACGCCCGCGGCACGCTCCACGCCAAGGGAGGCGGTGCGGTAGAGCGCCGCGGCGTGCTCGGCGTCGACGTGCTCCGCGAGCTGGGCGAGACGATGCGAGTCGAGCATGGGCCGCCCAAGGTGCGATGGGTCGGGCGCGGGCGCCAGATGGCCCTGACTTCCGGACCCGTCCCGTCTATTCTTCCCAGGCTCCCCGTCGCGTCGCCGGCGCGGTCCCGGGGGGCGGGACACTCGGAGAGGGAGCTGGCATGACGGGAAGCATGATGCGACTCATGTTCCTGGCGACGATCGCGTTCGCCGCTGCGTGCGGGCCCTCGCAGCAGGAAGCGCAAACCGCGATCAAGGAGGCGGAAGAGGCCATCACCGCACAGCACGCGGACGCGCTGCGCTACGTGCCGGACGCGTTCAAGGCGGTAATGGCGGGCTACGACACGGCCAAGACCGCGTTCGCGGCCAAGGACTACCGCAAGGCCGTCACGGCGGCGCATCAGGTGACGGCGTACGCCCGGCGCGACCTGTCGGCAGCGATCATGCGGGCCAAACAGCAGGTGTCGGACCGGCTCACGGTATTGCGGGACAGCGTGCAGCAGATGCTCACGGCGCTCGACAAGCGGGCCGGCCCACGGGGTCCGACGCGCGCCGCGGTCGATTCCCTTGAGGCGAATATGCGGAAGGCGCTCGCCGCGGAGCAGCGCGGCGACGTGGCTGACGCGCTGCACGCGGTGATGCGGGTGCAGACGGAGGCGACCGCCCTGTCCCAGAAGGTGGGGCTGAAGTAGCGGGACGGGGGACCCCTGCGCTCAGCGCCGCTCGATCAGCACCCGCATGACGTGGGACACGTCGAGGTCGTCGCGCCACACGCCGTAGATCCGGTCCCCACGGAACACCCGCGGCGCGAATCGCGTGGGCATCGTGACCACGCCGAGCAACCGACCCTCGCGATCGAACACGTCCCAGCCCCGACCGCCGGCGTCCTCCAGCGGGTTGTACGTGCGACGCTCTTCCGCGCTCATCGTTGAGGCGGCCTGCAGCTGCTGAACCCACAAGGTCCCGTCGGGTCCGGCCTGCAGGGCGGCGTAGGCCGGCAGGTAGTCGCCGAACGTGACGACGCCCTTGAGGCGCTCCAGCACGGCCGGCGTGGCTCCGGCCTCCCGCCACGCGCGCATCAGATAGTCCAGCATGGTCCGTCGGTCGGCCTCCGCCACGGCCTTCCGCGTAAACGGCTTGGTGATCATCCGCTCGAGGCGCCCGCCCGTGGCGTACACGCCGATGCGGTACTCGCTGTTGACCCCCTGGTAGAGCCGCCCGCCGGCGCCGATCGCCCAGGCCGGCTCCGGGGCGTACAGCCGGATTTCCGGAGTCTGGCCGGCGAGCCGCAGCGACCCGCCCGACGCGAATGTGAACAGCGTGTCGCGCATTGCGCCGCCGGGCGTGACGCGCACAATGGCGTCCCGGCCCTCGGCCGGCGAGGCTGCCGCGAGGGGGATCGGACGGAACTGCGCCGCCACGATCCCGGTCCCCGTGGAGCGCCAGATGAACGGGATACCGCGCTCAAGGTGGAGCCGGACGGACGCCAGAGGCGTCCCGGCCGCGGTATACCGGTTCAGGCGGCGGTTGGCGAGGTCCGGGACGAACAGGGTGTCGCCGGAGGTGACGCAGACGAAGGTCGCGCCACGCCCGATCTCGCCCGGCCTCGGCTCCCGGACCGCCGATCGTGCGCTCGTATCGGCCGCCGGCGCTGAACACCTTGACGTGCTGACCCTGCGTGTCGAGCACGTAGATGCGCCCGTCCGACCCCACGTCGAGCCAGCCGATCGCGCCGAGCTGATACTCCGGCCTTCCTTCGCCCGCGCCAATCCGCAGATCCTCCCGGACAGTCCAACGCTGCGCCTCCGTCCAGAGGCCGATGGCAGGATTGCGGACGATCGCGACGCCGGCACTGTCGCGCACGCTCCCCTTCCACTGGGCGCGCGCCGGGGTCGTCGGGATCGCCAGGAGGCTGACGAGTCCGGCAATCCACAGGACCAGGGGCGTGCGAGCGGCCAGCCTGGTGTGCTCTACGAGGCCGCGATGGTTCCGGACCGTGTGCCTCCAAGGCCTCCGCGGGCGTTCCAGATACAGGGTCGGTGCGCCCCGACCGAAGGCCGCGCCTGGCGGGCGGTCGCGCTTCATGTGCCCTCCTTGGCGTCGTCCGGGAGCGTGTTCAGCATGCGCTGCATCCGGGTGCGGTAACCGTCCAACGCCGCGCGGCCCAGTTCCGTGAGCCGGAGCATCGTGCGCGGCCGCTTGCCCACGAACGTCTTCTCGACCGCGACGTATCCCGCCGCCTCGAGCTTGCTCACGTGCGACGAGAGGTTGCCCAGGGTGAGTCCGGTCTGCCGCTGGACGAACAGCATGTCTGCGCGCTCCACCACCGCGAGGTAGGCCGTGATCATGAGTCGGGCGGGCTCATGGACCAGCCGGTCGAGGTCGGATGCCTTCGGGGGCTCGCCCGCGTCACTCGTCACCTGGCTTCCTCCTCGCGCAGCAGCGGATTGCGCCGCAGGAAACGGAGGCACAGGAACAGTCCGGGCAGGAAGATCACGAGTCCGGCCACGAGGTGGACCAGTGGGGAATCGGTGAAGCCGCGGGCCAGGTTGGCGGCGGCGAACACCGCGGCAACGCCATACATCCGCGGCAGATCGAGCAGCCGGCCCATCGCGGCGAAAATCGCGAAGAGCATCACCGACATCAGCACGTTGAGCAGGCCGGGCCGTGCGGAACTCCCGGTGAGCACGCCGCTCGCGAGCAGCAGGTACAGTGTCACCGTGAGCAGCACCGACGCGCCGATTACGAAGATCAGAACTGTGCGTCGGGCCTCGCGCCGGGGCCCGAACTTCACCAGGCCGATCCGCGGGACGGTGAGGAAGCGCTTGCCGGCAATGAACAGCACCGGCAAGGCCAGCACGAGCAGGGTGACCGCGGGCTTCCCAGTGACGTCGCGGAGATACCCCACCAGCAGCATGGCGCCGAGGAACATGTCGAGGAGGCCGTCCTCATGGGTGGATTTCCAGGCCTTGAGTTCCAGAGCGCCTAAGTCGAGCTGGCTTCCCATCTTGGCTCCTCGTGCCGAAAGGGACTGCATGTGCGCAGCAGGATGATTTGCAGTACAGATTAATTGGCAACAGTATAGTACCGCTTGACCAACTTGTCAATGCGTACCATAAGCATATGTAATAGATAATGTTACGATGTGCGGCCTGGTGCTGGCAGCGGCGCGAGGCCAGTGCCGGCTGCAAAGTGGGCCCTTTTCCCGGTTGGGCATCCGATGCAGGTTACGCGCGTTCAATGAGCTGGCTTCTCGGTCTATTCATCGCCGGGGTGGTCGTCCTCCTGGTCCTGGACCTGGGGTTCGTCCACCGCGAAGCCCAGGTCCTGCCGCTCAGGCAGGCGCTGGTCCGCGCGGCTGTGTGGGTGGGCTTGGGGCTCTCCTTTGCGCTCGTGGTGTTCCTCGCCTACGCGCACCACTGGACCGGACTCGGCGCGACTCCCGACCCGGTGGACGGCCTGGTGAACACCGGGGCCAGCGCGATGGTGAAGTACCTCACGGGCTACGTCGTGGAGGAGTCGCTCTCCGTCGACAACCTGTTCGTGATGGCGGTGATCTTCAGCTACTTCCGCGTGCCGCCCGCGCTGCAGCACCGCGTGCTGTTCTGGGGGATCCTCGGCGCCATCGTCATGCGGGGTGGGATGATCGGCCTCGGAGTCGCGCTGATCACGCGGTTTCGCTGGGTGCTGTACGTCTTCGGCGGGCTGCTGATCATCACGGCTATCCGGATGCTCCGGATGAAGGCCGGGCACACGGACCCGGGCCGAAACGCCATGGTGCGCCTCGCCCGCAGGATCTTCCCGGTCACCGCGGACTTCCACGGCAAGCGCTTCGTGATCCGGGCCGGCCCGCGTTACGCGGCGTCCGGCGACGAGGCGGTCATGCGCGCGAAGCGCGGCCTGGTGATGCTCACGCCGCTGGCGATCGCGCTGATCACGATCGAGACCACCGACCTGCTGTTCGCCCTCGACTCGATCCCGGCGATCTTCGCGATCACCGCGGATCCGTTCATCGTGTTCACGAGCAACGTGTGCGCGGTCATGGGGTTGCGGTCCCTGTATTCGGCCCTGGCGCATCTGCTGAACCGGTTCCGCTTCCTCAACGTCGCGCTTGCGATCGTCCTGATGCTGGTCGGGCTCAAGATGCTGGCGTCGGCATGGCTGGTGGCGCGCGTCGGCCACGGGTTCACGTTCTACTTCCTGGGGGTGGTCGTGCTCGTGCTCGGGGCGGGGATCATCCTGTCGATGGTCGTGGACCGCCACCCCCGGCGGCGGGCGCGAGGCTAGTGCGGCTGGCCTCTTCACCGCAGAGATCGCGGAGAACGCAAACATGTAGGTGGACGATTTGCCGTGAGTTTCCCCGCAACGTCCTCTGCGAGCTCCGCGTACTCTGCGGTGCACGCTAGCCGATTGTCATGAGGACCACCATGCGTACGACCGACTCTCATGACCCGCGATATCTGCTGAGCGCGGTGCTCTGCGTCTCGCTGGCGGGTGTCGCCGCCGCCCAGAACGCCCCGCGCACCGTCGCCGAGAAGAG
>Ga0153916_10001317_pt1 | contig 17644 bp, 11 predicted proteins | sample Opewatmetagenome_FD_109642 | JGI IMG/M metagenome (GOLD analysis project Ga0153916, IMG submission 109642) | Freshwater wetland microbial communities from Ohio, USA - Open water 3 Core 3 Depth 4 metaG | ecosystem: Environmental > Aquatic > Freshwater > Wetlands | place: USA: Ohio, Lake Erie... | reverse complement strand
GTGTCTTCGTCTTGCCTTCGATCGGCGTTTACCATAGGATGGAAGAGGAGAAAGGATTCGACCATGGGGAAAAGAGCCGCTTTATTTTTTTTATTTGTCGCAATCACGTTCAGCTTGATTCTTCCTGGATGCAGGAAAGGCCAAAAAGAGGGTGCCCCGGCTGAATATCAGCCAACGGCCGCCGCTGCCGGAGTGTTGCGCGTCCTGAGCGCGACGCCCTTGGGCAAGACCTCTAGCCCGAGAGAAGCCGAGGCCGTTGTGGCCATGTTCGACCGGCCGATGGCGGCTCTGGAGGCTCTGCCCGAGGGCAAGGGCAAAACAGTTTTGAAGTTCGAGCCTCCGGTCGCAGGGAAGACCCGCTGGCTGGGCTCGCGGACACTGGCTTTCGCTCCCGACCGGCGATTTCCTCTGGCTACCGAGCTCAAGGTCACCGTACCTGCCGGCACCCGGGCGCTCGACGGATCGTTTCTTAGGGAAGATTACGTCTGGTCGTTTCAGACGCCGGCGCCCATCCTGGTCCAGCATTTCCCCCAGGACAAACAGAAATGGCTGGGGCTGGATACTCAAGTCCTCCTGGTCTTCAACCAGTCCGTCAACAGGGACGCGTCCCGAGATTACATATCTCTTATCTCTGCCGATGAACAGGGCCGAGAAAAAAAGCTCGACTTCCGTCTGGCGATTCCCTCTGTGGAGAAACTCAAGGACGAAAACCTCGATATCCAGCCGAACCAGGCCCTCCTGATCGAGCCGCGGGAACGGCTTACTCCCGGATCCTCCTATCTGGTGGAGGTGAGGCAGGGGCTGGCTTCAGAGGAAGGTCCGCTGCGGATGGAGAAGGGCATCAGCTTCAGCTTCGAGACCTTCCAGCCATTCCGGTTCATCGGTCTGGAGGAGTCGGTCCGCCTCAATCCTTCCACTAACCTCCAATTCAAGTTCAACAACCAGGTCGGGTACAAGAGTTTTGTCCAGCATCTTCGCTTTGACCCGGCCGTCCAGATTCCTGAGTATTACAGTGAATGGGATTACAGTAACGATATCCTGTTCCTCTCTCTTCCCCTCGAGCCCGAAACACAGTACACGGCCTGGATCGATCCGGAGCTCAGCGATGACTTCGGCAACCGGCTCGGTCAAGGAGCCGAGGTCAAGTTCTCGACTGGCTCCTATCCGACTTCCGTTTCCATGACCACCGGGTTTGGGATCCTGGAGGCCTATGGAGAACCGGAGTACCCCGTCTCTGTCCTGAATGCCGAGCGCATCTCCTTCCAGGCCGCCCGGTTGAACAAGGACGACATCATCCCCCTCCTCGTGCGGCCCAAGATCTTCTGGTCGGACCAAAAATTCTCGGCCCGGCCAGGGTTTTTTCAAATCGAGAGAAGCCTGGACCCGAAGGCCCCGAGGAACAAGCGCCAGGTTGTCCCCCTCGAGTTGGGCGCGCTCCTCGATGATAAATATGGGCTTGTTTTTCTCCAGCTCGATACCAATATGCCGGAAGATAAATGGGACAGGTATCTCAAAGTCTTCCTCCAAATGACCGAATTGGGAATCAGTGCCAAGTTCTCCCCGGACAGCGATGTCTTCTGGGTAACTGAACTTCAGACCGGGCTTCCCGTCCCGGAAGCGGACGTGGAGATCAGGGACGATCTCAATAAAATCAAGTGGAAGGGAAAAACGGACCTGGCCGGAAAGGCTGTTGGCCCGGGATGGAAAGAGCTGGGATTAAAGGGCAAGGAAGCCTGGGATGAGCCGCGTCAATGGGTGTTCGCTACCCGCGGCCGAGACATCGCCTTCTCCTCCTCGGAATGGGGCACGGGGATCGATCCCTACCGTTTCGGGATCGCCTATGACTGGGCTCCCCAGCCTGCGGTCATCCAGGGAAGCGTCTTCACCGAAAGGGGGATCTACCGGGCGGGTGAAGAAGTCCACATCAAGGGCATTGTCAGGAAGAAGGAAAAAGGGCGCTGGGTCCTCCCCTCTTCAGCCAAGATAGACTGCGAAATTTTGGATTCTTTCCAGAAGCCGGTATTCAAAGGCGGGGCGGACCTGGATGAATACGGGTCCTTCGCGCTGGACTACAGCACCACCGGGGAATCCTCCTTGGGCTATTATCAAATCAATGCCTCCGTGCCGCCCGAAAAAAAGGGTGACCCGTCATTTCCTTTGTCTGGATCTTTCCGGGTCGAGGCTTTTCGGCCGGCCGAGTTTGAGGTTCATCTTAAGGCCGCCAAAGAGAGCACTGTATTCGGCCAGGAATACGCAGCTGAGGTCAGGGCTAACTATCTCTTTGGAGGTGTCATGGCCGGTCAACCCGTTACCTGGAGCCTCCGACTGAATCGGACCAGCTTTTCTCCGCCTGGATTCAACGGGTATATCTTCGGCAACGAACTCGAGTGGGGAGACGAGGGGACGGAAGAGAGCAGCCGCCTGGCCGCCTCGGGCGAGGCGACACTCGACCCGCAAGGAAAGTGTAAAGTCCAGCTTCCGGTTCGCGCTGAGAAAGAAAAGGACTCCGTCACGGCGGTCTTTGAAGCCTCCGTTGTCAACCCCAGCCGGCGTTCGATTTCCAACCGCATCCAGACACTAGTCCACCGGGGCGAATACTACATCGGTCTCCGGCCATCGACTTCCTTCCTGAAAAAGGGGGAAACGTTGAGCTTCGATGTCATTACCGCCGACCCTCTCGGCACTCTCCTTCCCGAGAAAAAGGTCGGGCTGAAGCTCATGAAGCGGGAGTGGCGATCGGTGCGCCAGGCCGGGGTCGGAGGCCGGTTCCGCTGGCTCACGGAAAAAGAAGATATCGAGGTCATGAGCCAGGAAGTGCGGACCAAGAACGAAGCTGTGAAGGTGACCTTCTCTCCGGATAAGACCGGATACTATTTCCTGCTGGGCTCGGGTTCGGACAGCCTGGGAAACAGGGTTACGACCACCACTTATTTTTATGTGACGGGTCCCGATTATGTCCCATGGGAGAGACGGGACGACGATTCGATCGAACTCGTTTCAGATGCCGAGAACTATAAGCCGGGACAGAATGCCCGGATCCTGGTGAAATCTCCCTATGAAAAGGCCAAGGCCCTCATCACTATCGAGCGGGAGCTCGTCCTGGAGAGCCGGGTTGTAGACATCGGAGGCACCTCCAGCCAGGTCGAGATCCCCATCCTTCCCGACTACATCCCTAACGTTTTTGTCTCCGTTCTGCTTGTCCAGGGGCGGAAGGCCAGTGCCGAGGCGGATGAAAACCAGGACCTCGGAAAGCCCTCCTTCAAGATCGGCTACATCAACTTGAATGTCGATCCTGCAGAAAAGCGTCTGGCCGTCGTAATCCAGAAGGATAAAGAAGAATACAAGCCCAGGGAAGATGTGACGGTCAAATTCAAAGTCAGTGACCACGGGGGCACGGGTTGCCGGGCTTCTCTGGCCGTGGCCGTGGTCGATGTCGGCGTCCTCAACCTTATCGGCTATCAGACGCCCGACCCATTCTCTGTGTTCTATGGCGAACGGTCTCTTTCGGTCCGGACCTCGGAGACGAGGATCCATGTCGTCGGCCGGAGGGACTATGGAGAAAAGGGCGAAGAGGCAGGCGGCGGAGCCGGCGAAGGGCTGGCCGCTCCGTTGGAAACCGCGCTTGCCGAGGTGGAGCTTCGAGGCGACTTCCGGTCGACCGCCTATTGGAACCCTTCCCTGATTACTGATGAGAACGGAGAAGCCAAGGTGACGTTCCGGCTGCCCGACAATCTGACGACCTTCCGAATTATGGTGGTCGCTCAGACCAAGGACTCCCTCTTCGGCCGTGATGAAACGACGTTCCGCGTGTCCAAAAAGCTGCTTCTCCAAGCCGCCCTTCCCCGCTTCGCCCGGGTCGGAGATACATTTGAAGGCGGAGTTCTCGTCCATAACTTTTCTTCGCTCCAAGGGGAGGTCGTCCTCAGCGTCCAGGCCTCGGGTATTCAACTGAATGACCGGCAGCCGGAGCGCCGGTTCGCGCTCGGGCCCGGGCAGAGCCGGGAAGTTCTCTATCCCTTTGAGGCCACAGACTCCGGCCGGGCCACTTTCTCTTTCCGCGCCAAAATGGGAGAAGAATCGGATGGGCTCGAGTTCAGCATCCCGCTGCATCTGCCACGTCCAACCGAGTCAGTTGCCCTCTCCGGGGTCACGAGAGACTCGGCCGATGAGAAACTTTCTATTCCTGAGGGGATATACCCGGAACACAGCCGGATCGAACTACAGGCCGCTTCTTCGGCGCTCCTGGGCTTAGGAGGAAGCCTCTCTGACCTCGATAGTTATCCGTACCTCTGTCTGGAACAGCGGCTAAGCGCGTTCCTGCCTTATATCCTGGCACCCCAGGTCTTGCTGGACTTCAGGATCACTCCAAAGCGGCCGGATGAGTTGCGGAGGACAGTCGCTGAGGGAATTCAAGAGCTCTATGCCTACCAGAAGGACAGCGGCGGTTTCAGCATCTGGCCGGATTCCCGGTTTGAGTCCCCGTTCCTGTCTTGCTATGCGGCCTTTGCTCTGGCAAAGGCCGCGCAGAGCGGGTTCGACATCGAGAGCGACCGGCTGGAGCGGTCGCTTTTCTATCTCCGCACTTTCCTGCGCGAAGGCTGGAACCCGGAGCGCTGGCCGTTCAGCGCCGCTGATTGGAAGACCGTCAAAGCTTTCGCCCTCTATGTCCTGGCCCTGACCAAACAGCCGCAGCCCGCCTTTGCCGACGGGCTCTTCGCCGAACGAGAATCACTGCCGCTGTTCGGAAAGACGCTCCTCCTCAAAGCCCTCTATCACGGAGGGGGCTCGGCCGCGGTCCAGAATACGCTCTATCAGGAGCTCATCAACAAGATCAAGGTTACGCCGACGAGCGCTCATTTCGAGGACGAGGAAGCCGGTGCCGGACACTGGATCTATTCATCGAACCTCCGGACCACCGCCTTCATCCTGCAGACTCTTGTCGAAACCGGGCGCGAACACCCCTCACTTTCGGCGCTGGCCCGCTGGCTGGTCGAAAAGCAGCGCAATGGGGCGCGGGTCTCCACCCAGGAAAACCTGTTCTTGTTTTACGCTCTGAATGAATATTACCGCAGATACGAGGGATCGGAGGGCAATTTCCGCGGCAAAATGAACCTTGCCGGCAAAACCCTGCTCGAGTCGGAGTTCGGCGGCGCCGAGCGGGAGATCAAGCGGACGGAAATCAAGGTCTCAGAGCTTGGGCTCGGCGCCAAGAGAGACCTGGCGCTCCACGTTGAGAAAAGCGGCGCCGGGACGATCTATTATGGTGCCCGGATGACCTATGCTCCGCGCGGCGCGCTCCCCGCCCGGGACGAGGGGATCGCCGTCGTCAAGAGGATCGAGTCCCTCGATGGCAAGCCGCTGGAGGTCGTCCCTCCCGGCGGCCTCGTCGTCGTCACCGTTGAAGTCGCCACGCCCCAGGAATGCCTCTTCGTCGTCGTCGATGACCCGCTGCCGGCGGGCCTCGAAGGGGTGAACCCCGAATTCCAGACAGAGAGCGACGAGTATCGCATTGTCCTCGAAGAGGAAGGCCCCGTGCACCTAAGGATGTGGTGGCGGGGGTTCAACCACTTCGAGATGCACGACGACAGGGTCCTCCTGTTCGCCGACTCGCTTCCTGCCGGCGTCCATACGCACCGCTACTTGGCGCGGGCCGTGAGCTTCGGGAACTTCGTTCTGCCGGGGACTCTGGCCTGTGAAATGTACGCTCCGGAGGTGTTCGGCCGGAGTCCGGAAAAAGTGATCCGGGTGGCCCGATCGAAATGAAAAAGCGGCTCCTGCTGGTTCTCTTGGCCCTTCCTGGAGTCATCTCTCTGACTATTCTCTTGCCTTTTCCCAAGAGCCGGCTCAGCCCCGGACACGTGGTCTCTCTTCGGCTCTTGGACAGGAACGGAACTCTCCTGCGGGAGGTGCTTTCCGATGAGGGCGGCCGCTGCCGTTGGGTTCAGCTTGATGAGGTCTCTCCTCATCTCCTGCGGGCGACCATCGCGGCCGAAGACAAGCTCTTCTTCCTCCACCGGGGGGTTAACACAATCTCAATGCTGCGGGCGCTCCTGCAAAACCTGCGGCGTGGAGAGGTCGTCTCCGGAGCATCGACGATCACCCAACAGCTGGTGAGAAACCTGTATCCCGCTCCCCGGAACGTCTGGGTGAAACTCCGCGAATCCTGGCTGGCCCTCCGCCTGGAATGCACCCTGTCGAAGCAGGAGATCTTGGCCCAATACATCAACAGGATATCTTATGGGAACCAGGCCTACGGGATCGAGGCCGCATCTCGCTTGTACCTGGACAAGCCCTCCTCCCAGCTCAGCCTGGCGGAAGCCGCCTTTCTTGCGGCCATCCCTCGCTCCCCCACTCTTCTCAACCCCTACCGCGCCTTCCGTGGTGTCAAGAAGCGGCAGCTCGATATCTTGGGAAAGATGCTGGAATTGGGACTGATCGCCGGGGCCGAACACGACAGAGCCAGGGCAGAGGATCTTTGTCTCCTGCCGGCGACAGAAAGGTTCAGAGCGCCCCATTTCTGCGACTTTGTCCTCAGTCAGGTCCCTTCGGAGGAACGCAAGACCCTGAGCGCCATCGGGACGACACTCGATTATGGACTTCAGCGCAAGATCGAAATTTTGCTCAAGAATGGACTGAGCGCGATGGAAGGCCGAGGGATTGAAAACGGCGCGGTCGTCGTCCTCGACAACCGCAGCGGTGAGATCCTGAGCCTGGTCGGATCCCGGGACTTCTTCGACGAGGCCCATGACGGTCAGGTCAACGGCGTCCTGGCGCTGCGTCAGCCCGGGTCGACCCTCAAGCCGTTTACCTACGGCCTCGCTCTGGAAAATGGCTTGACGGCGGCGTCACTAATCGAGGATTCTCCCGACCAACTCCGCAACGTCGAGGGTAACTATCGGCCGCAGAACTACGACCGCCGGTATCACGGACTCATCAGCCTGCGCACGGCGCTGGCGTGCTCCTACAATATCCCTGCTGTTGCCGTGCTCCAGGCGATCGGCCCAGACCTGCTCTACCGGCGGCTCCAATCAATCGGCTTTGAGAGCCTGCGGGAGACGCCCGGGTACTATGGTCTGGGGCTCACCCTTGGGAACGGAGAAGTCAGCCTTCTGGAGCTCGCCAGGGCGTATTCTGTCTTGGCCCGGCGGGGACTCTATCTTCGAGAAAGGACGATCATGAGCCTGGTCAGGAAAGATGGCCAGGAGGATCCGTTGCCGATCCGGGAGGCGGCCGAACGCGCCTTTTCACCTCAAATAGCCTATATCATCACCAACATCCTGGCCGACCGGGATGCCCGCACGCCTTCCTTTGGGTATCACAACCCCCTTTCCTTCCCTTTCCCGGTAGCCGCCAAGACCGGGACTTCCAAGGACTTTCGGGATAATTGGACGGTCGGCTACAGCCCGAGGTACACAGTCGGGGTCTGGGTGGGGAATTTCGACGGCGAGCCGATGCATAATGTTTCGGGGATCACCGGCTGCGGGCCGCTCTTTAAGGACATCATGCTCCTGCTCCACAAGGGAGAGGCCGGGACCGATTTTACCGAGCCGAAGGGCATCGTCACGTCTGCCGTCTGTCCGCGATCAGGGCTGCGGCCGAATGAATTCTGTCCGGGAGTCGTGAAAGAGGTTTTTATCGAAGGGACCGAGCCCCGGGAGGAGTGCACTCATCACCAGAAAAATCCGGCTGTTTTGCTCGTTGCTGAAAAACGAAACGGCGAACCGGCACCGGCTCGCTTCGCGATCACCTTTCCCCGCGACGGCGACATCTTTAAACTCGACCCCGTTCTGCGGAAAGAGCATCAGCGCATCAAACTTCGGGCCGTCTTTCCTGTGACCAAATACCCGGCCAGGATCAAATGGTGGGTCAACGGAGATAAAGTGGGTGAAACCGGGCCCCCTTTCTCGATCTTCTGGAATCTCCGGCCGGGTTCCTTTACAATCAAAGCAACTGCAGTGAGCGATGGACCTCCGGTTGAGAGTCGGCCGGTCAAGGTCGTCGTCCTGACCTGAATCACCTTCGAGGAGGCCTGGGAATGAGAAGACGCAATGCATTGCTTGCGCTCGGCGGGTTGGCGCTTTTAAAGCCGCCGGCATCCGGCAATACAGGAGGAAACAACGATATGAAACAGGAAGTCAAGACGGACAAGGCCCCCAAGGCCATCGGCCCCTATTCGCAGGGTATCGTCGCCAACGGGTTTGTCTTCTGCTCGGGGCAGCTCGCCTTCGACCCGGCCAGCGGGGAACTCAACACCGGTCCGGCCGAGGAACAGGCCCGGATGGTTTTGAAAAATATCGGCGCCGTATTGCAGGCCGCTGGGAGCTCGCTGGACCAGGTGGTTAAGACAACGATCTTTCTCCAGGACATGAACGACTTCAACAAGGTGAACCAAGTCTATGCCGAGTTTTTTAAAACGCCCTTCCCGGCCAGAGCCACCGTCCAGGTGGCCCGCCTCCCCCGCGATGCCAGGGTGGAAATCGAAGCCATCGCCCTAGTGAAATAGAAGAAAAAATAGGGATGGGTCCAGGCGCCGTGCCAACCGGTCCAGGTTCGTCCCCTTCATTTGATCAGGTCGAATGGGCACGATGGATAAAGAAAAGCGGTTTTGCTAAAATACTTATCAATGCCGATATATGAGTTTGTCTGTAAGAAATGTAGTCTCCACTTCGAGTCGCTCGTCCGCCTGGGCGGGGAAAAGGGAGTGACCTGTCCGGCGTGCCGGTGCGGTGAAGTCCGGAAGCTCTTCTCTTCCTTCGGCATAGGCGGCGGAGGGAGCCGCCTTAAAACCGACTCGAGCTCGTGCTCGACCTGCACGAGCAAATCATGCAGCACCTGCCACTGAGGCGCTGCGCCTCTGCGATCAACCCAAAAACCCTTTGATGCTATCGACGATGTAGTCCTGCTGTTCCGCAGTCAGCTCGGGATGGATGGGCAGGGCCAGGACTTCCTTGGCTGCTTTTTCTGAGACGGGAAAGTCTCCCCGTCTGTAGCCGAGGTCGGCGAAGCATTGCTGCTGATGGAGAGAGAGGGGGTAAAAAACCGACGTCCCGACTCCGTTTGTTTTGAGATGGGCCTGCAGCTTGTCCCGGTCCTTTACCCGGATCACGTATTGATGGTAGGTGTGGAAGTTCCGGGCCCCGCTATCCCTATAGACAGCGACAGGCGTTTGGACGAACCGGGCGTCTTTCATCCCCAAGGCCGCGAACTTCTGGTCGTAGTAGGCCGCCCGCTCCCGGCGTTTCTGCTGCCATTCATCGAGATGCCTGTATTTCACCCGCAGTATGGCCGCCTGGAGGGCATCGAGTCGAAAATTTCCGCCCAGGATCTTGTAGTAATACTTCCCGATGCCGCCGTGAACCCGCAGCATCTTCAGCTTATCGGCCAGCCGGGCATTGTCGGTCAGCACCATCCCCCCGTCCCCGTAGCCGCCCAGGTTCTTGGATGGATAGAAAGAAAGGGTTCCCAGAGTGCCGATGGCGCCGGCCCGGCGGACGCCTTTCCGGCCGGGGTATTCAGAGCCAATAGCCTGGGCGGCGTCTTCGACCACCCGGAGGTTGTACTTGGCGGCCAGCTTCATGATGGGATCCATGTCGGCAACCTGGCCGTAGAGATGGACCGGGAGGATGGCCTTGACCCGGGCGATACGGCGCCCCTTCTTGAGTTTCAGCAGGACCTCTTCAAGGCTGCGAGGGTCGATGTTATAAGTGACCGGATCGATGTCGCAGAAGACGGTTTTGGCACCGAGGCGGGCGATCGCCCCGGCTGTTGCGAAAAAGGTGAACGGCGTCGTGACGACCGCATCCCCGGAGCCGATGCCCAGGGCCATCAAGGAAATGATCAGTGCGTCCGACCCGGATGATACCCCGATGGCAAAGCGGACGCCGCTGTAGGCGGCGATCTCCTCCTCCAGCGCTTTGACCTCAGCCCCCAGAATGAAATTCTGGGCGGATAGGACCTCGAGCACCTTCCCGTCAATTTCGTCTTTGATGGAGGCGTATTGGGCTTTCAGGTCGAGCATGGGAATATTCATCGAATCTCTCCTTATATTAGAGTCTTCTTCAGTTTTTTCTTTTCGATCAAGAGCTGTCCCTGGTAGGAGACATAGCTCAGCAGGATCATCACGCGTTCCTTGTCGCCGATTTCCTTCTGAAATATGCCTTTGAGGCCCTTGAGCGGGCCCTCGGCGACCTCGATCTCATCTCCCACTAGGGGCATCGCGCCGTGCTTTTCGAGCTCGATCAGTCCCCCAATCTCCCGGGCCCTGATCTCCTGGATGACTTCGTCGGGGATGGGTATGGGTCCCTCCGTGTTTCCCACCACCCTTTTGATGCCGCGGGTGTACTTGACCGTATGGTATTGGCCGGGGAACTCGAAGACAAGGAATCCGTAGCCGGGGAAAAAAGGGCGGACCCGATCTTCCTGCTTGTAAACGGGATTATAGTACTTGAACCCGCCCTCGGTGAACATCTTTTCCACCTGGAATTCCTTTTTTGGCTTGGTGTTGATGACGTACCAGTTTTCCATGGCATTCAGTCGAGGAGCCTGAGAGTCCTGTAGAATTCAGGCCTCCGGTCCTGCAGAAAGTGCCTCTTGGCGAACGAATGCGCCAGCCTGGTCAGGTCGCAGTCCGAGTAGAGGATAAAATCGCGGTCTTTTGGCGCGCGGGCGATCATCCGGCCATCTGGGTCGACGACAAAGGACTCTCCGGCAAAATGGTTGATCTCTTCCTTTCCCACCCTGTTGGCCAAAGCTGCGAAATACCCGTTCTGGAAGGCGGCGGTTTGGAGCTCTGCCTCGAAAATCCCCTCGGTCCACTCCCCGATCGCTCCAGCTTGGGGGACGATGACGACTTCCGCGCCCTGGAGGGCGAGCCCGCGCATGTATTCAGGAAAATGGCGGTCGTAGCAGATAGCCACTCCGATCTTCCCGGCACGCGTGTCGAAGACGAGAGAATCCCTGTCGCCGGGCGCATAGAACCCGCGCTCATGGAAACCGGGTCCTTCCATGATATGGGCCATCCGGACGACTCCGAGAATCCTGCCGTCGGCATCGATCACCGGAGATGAGTCGTAAGTCCTTTCGCCGTCTTTTTCCAGGAGGTTGAGCACACAGACAACACCGTACTCCCGGGCTAAATTTGAGAAGACATCCGTCGTCGGCCCGGGTACGGGCTCAGCCATGGCCAGGGCCTCCGGAGTGGCCGGATACTGAGGGAGAAACCTGAGGAAGCCCAGCTCGGCGAAGGCGATGAGACGGACTCCGGCGCGGGAAGCCTCTCGGAACGCCTCCACTCCCCGCCCTACGTTCTCTTGCCGGTCGGGTGAGGCGTGCTGCTGGACGAGGGCGATCTTCATCATTTTTTCTTGGCAGCGGCCATCGTCTTTTCGACGTCCTTTGCCTTTTTGGGGATAGGCCGCCCGAGAACGCGGCTCCCGTCCTTGGTAATAAGAACATTGTCCTCGATCCTGACGCCGGTGAAATCCATGTAGTCTTCAACCTTAGCGTAGTCGATGAACGCGGCCAGCCGCTTCTCGCTTTTCCACTTGTCGATGAGCGCGGGGATGAAGTAGAGCCCGGGCTCGACGGTGAGGACGAAACCGGGCCGGAGCTCTCTGGCCATCCTCAGGTAGGCCAGCCCGAACTGTTTGCTCCTCGAGACCGTCTCGTCGTAGCCGACATAATTCTCGCCCAGCCCTTCCATATCATGGACGTCGAGGCCGATCATGTGGCCAAGGCCGTGCGGGAAAAAGAGCGCATGGGCTCCGGCCGCGACCGCCTCCTCGATGTCGCCTCTCATCAACCCGAGTTCTTTGAGCCCCGAGGCCATCGTCTTGGCCGCAGCCAGGTGGATGTCCTTATACTTGATTCCCGGCTTCATGGAAGCAATGGCTTGGATCTGTCCTTTTAAGACGATCTCGTAGACTTCTCTCTGTTTCTGGGAGAAGACGCCGCTCACGGGCAGAGTCCGGGTGATATCGGAGGCGTATCCGAGGGCAGAACTGGCCCCGGCATCGATGACCAGCAGGCGGCCCTTTTGCAGCCTGTTGTGGTGATGAGGATTGTGGAACACGTGCGCGTTCATGCTCAGGATGACCGGGAAAGCCGTCTGTAGGCCATGGGCTAAGACTATGCCTTCGATCGTCCCGACGATGTCGCTCTCGTAGAGCCCGGGCCGGACCGAGGTCATGGCGGCGAGATACATCTTATGGGTGACGGCAAGAGCCTTTTCCATCTCGGCGATCTCCTCCTGGCTCTTGATCGCCCGCTGGGACACGACCGCCTTGATCAGCTCAGCGGAAACATTCTTCTTTATCTCTTGAATCGGTGCGCCCAACAGCCCGGAAAGCCTGGCCGCAGTTTCGGAGCGATAAGGAGGGAGATAGTGAATCGGCCGGTTCTGTTTTCTGGCCTCGGCGATCGTCTCTTCCAGTCTGGAAACCGGCGCCGTCAGGAAGACGCCGGCAGCCGCTGCCCTGTCCTTTATCTTGGGCTGCTCTCCCATCCAGATCACGTCTTCGAGGGTGATGTCGTCGCCAAAAACCGTATCGGTCCCGGCCTCGACATCGACCACGGCGGCGAGACCGGGCGAATCCAGGCCAAAAAAGTAGAGGAACGGGCTGTCCTGCCGGAAGGGATAGGTATTGGCCGGATAGTTCATCGGGCTTTCTTCGTTCCCCAGGAACAGGATGAGTCCGGATTTCACTCCCTTTTTGAGGAGCGTTCTTCTCTGGATATAGGTTTGGCGGTCGAACATGGCTTCACCTCCGAACGGAATTGCGACCCATAGCGTATACCAGATTGACGCCGAGAATTCAACCTAGAAGCAAGAGTGTTCGGTGCGGCGGATGATCTCTTCCTGGAGCTCAGGCCCGAGGTCGACGAAGTAATCGCTGTAGCCGGCGACCCGGACGATGAGGTCGCGGTATTTCCCCGGATCTTTCTGCGCCTCCCGCAGGATCTCGGCCGTCACCACGTTAAACTGAATGTGATGGCCGTCGAGCTTGAAATAGGACCGGACGAGATGGGCCAGCTTGCCGATTCCCTCCTCGGTGGACAGGAGCTGCGGCGTGAACTTCTGGTTGAGGAGAGTTCCTCCCGTGCGCAGATGGTCCATCTTGGATACCGACTTGATCACCGCCGTGGGGCCATGCCGGTCCGAGCCCTGGACCGGCGAGACGCCCTCGGAGAGTGGCTCGCCGGCTTTCCGACCGTCCGGGGTGGCGCCGGTGACCTTTCCGAAATAGATATGGACCGTAGTCGGCAGTAGGTTGATCCGGTAGCTGCCGCCCTTTGTGTTGGGCCGGCCGTTTACGACATCGTGGTAGAGCTCGAAGATCGAGACCATGACCTCATCGGCATAGTCGTCATCGTTACCGTATTTGGGCGTCTTGTTGATCAGCCGCTGCCGCAGAGCTTCCCGCCCTGCGAAATCGCTTTCGAGTGCGTTCAGAAGCTCGGGCAAGGTCAGATTCTCCCGGTCGTAGACGTTGTATTTGATCGCCGTCAGCGCGTCCGCCATGGTGCCGACGCCCACCCCCTGAATATAGGAGGTGTTGTAGCGGGCCCCACCGTCATGATAGTCCTTGCCGCGGGCGATGCAGTCGTCGATGAGCAGCGAAAGGAAGGGCGTGGGCATGTATTCGGCGTAGATCCTCTCGATGACGCTGTTGCCTTTGACCTTGATGTCGACAAAATGGTTGACCTGCTTGCGGAAGGCCTCGAAGAGCTCCTCGTAGCCGACGAAGCGCGCCGGGTCTCCGGTCTCGAGGCCGATTCTCTTCCCCGTCCTCGGGTCGACACCGTTGTGGAGGGTGATTTCGAGGACCTTGGGGAGGTTGAAATAGCCGGTGAGGTTGTAGTTTTCCTTGCCGAAGATCCCGGCTTCGACACAGCCGCTGGCCCCGCCCTGCCGGGCGTCTTCGAGAGATTTCCCCTGGCCGATCATCTCCTGGACGATGGCGTCGGTGTTGAAGATCGAGGGCTGGCCGAACCCGGTCTTGACGATGCGCAGGGCCCGCCGCAAAAAGCGGTCCGGAGTCTTCTTGCTTATCTGGACCATCGAGCTCGGCTGGAGGAGCCTCATCTCTTCGATGACATCGAGGATGAGGAACGAAAGGTCGTTGACGGCGTCCGAACCGTCTTTCTTCACTCCGCCGACGTTGATCAGGCAGAAATCGGTGTAGGTGCCGCTCTCCTCGGCCGTGACTCCGACCTTGGGCGGCGCCGGCTGATTGTTGAACTTGATCCAGAAAGCCTGGAGGAGCTCCCTGGCCCTTTCCTCGGTCAGAGTGCCGTCCTCCAGCCCTTTCTTGAAAAACGGATAGAGATGCTGATCCAGCCGGCCGGGGTTAAAAGAGTCCCAGGTGTTGAGCTCGGTGATGACTCCCAGGTGGACGAACCAGTAGTACTGGAGAGCCTCCCAGAAGTCGCGGGGAGCGTTCCTGGGAACGAAGGAGCAGACCTCGGCGATCCTCTCGAGCTCGGCTTTTCTCCGGGGTTCCTTCTCCTGGGCGGCCAGTTCCCTGGCCCTTTCGGCATGCCTTTCGGCGAAGCGGACGAGGGCGTCGGCGGCCACGGACATCGCCTCGAGCTCTTCCTTCTTCAGAAAGGCCTCGGGATCGGTCCGAAAATCGAGGCTTTCGATGCTCCTGCGGATCTCCGCCCGGAAATCCGCAAACCCTTTTTTGTAGATCTTGTCATCGAGGGCGGTGTGGCCAGGCGCCCGCTGCTCCATGAACTCGGTGAAGACGCCAGCCTCGTAGGCGGCCTTCCATTCATCGTCCATCTCGGCGAAGATCTTCTCCCGCAACGTCTGTCCCCGCCAGAAGGGGATGATCTCCTGTTCGTAGATTCTTCGCGTCTCCGGGTCCACCTTGAATGAGGTCTTGGGCCGGCTATTGAGGATATCGAGGTCCGAGAGGCTATGGGCGGTGATCTCCGGATAGGTGGGCGTCGCTTTGGGACCGGTCCCTCGCTCGCCGACGATCAACTCTCCATCGTCTATGTATACAGTCTTGTGTTCAAGCAGATGCCGGAAGGCCAGCGCCCGCTTCATCGGCGGGGACAGAGTCGCCGCCGCGCTCTTCCTGTAAAAATCGGTCAGCAGCTGAGCCCGCTCGGCATTAATCGACGGCTCGGCCTGCAGGGTCTTTTCTCTCAGTTTTTTAATGCGCTCGTTCATGGTCATTCTCCCAAACTCACCCGGAATCCGCGGTTCTCCAGGTCTTTTTTTATCCGTTCCAAAAGCTCCGAAGAGGGAGGCGTGAAGTCGTCGCCAACGGCCTTCTTTTCGAGTCCCCGGTACTTGTCCCGTCCCAGCTTATGATAAGGGAGGAGGCTGATCTCGCTGATCGTGCCCAGAGAGCGCAGGAATTCCGCCGTCCGGCGGATATCCTCCTCGCCGTCATTGACACCGGGAATAACGGGAATGCGGACGACGGTTTTCTTGCCCTTGGCCGCAAGCCGCTTGAGGTTCTCTAGGATTGTTTTATTGGATTCGCCCGTGAAAGCGATGTGTCGGCTCTCGTCGATAGCCTTGAGGTCAAACAGAAAAAGGTCCGCTTTTTCAGCGATTTTTTCCAGGACATCGGCCGGGGCAAACCCGCAGGTATCGACGGTAGTATGGATCTCGTTCTTGTGGCAAAGATCGAGGATCTCACTCAGAAAATCGGGCTGGGCAAGGGGCTCGCCGCCGGAGAAAGTCACGCCGCCGCCCGATTCCTCTTGGAAGATGCGGTCCTTGTCGATCTCCCCTAAGAGTTGAGCGGCGCTCAACCGTCGGCCGACCACCTCGATCGCCTGGGCAGGACAGACATCCGCACATTTGCCGCAGGCGTCGCAGCGGAGCCGGTCGAGTACAGGCGAACCAGCCGTCTTGACGATGGCTCCTTCGGGACAGGCGACAACGCACTCGCTGCAGTCAGCCAAGCAGCGGGAGGCCCTGATCATGATCTCCGGCACGAAAGACTGCCCCTCGGGGTTGTGGCACCAGCGGCAGCGCAGAGGACAGCCCTTGAAAAAGACAGTCGCGCGGATACCGGGGCCGTCATTGATGGAATACCTTTTGAGGTCGAAGATCAGGCCTTGGCTCTTGCCGTCCATCCGCTATTTCTCCGTCTTGCCCAGGGTCGAAGAGGCTCTCCGATAGTATTGGTCGATGTATCTTTCTTGGACCCGGTAGGACCAGTGGACATCCCGGACAAAGGCGGCGGCTTCGGCCGCTTTTCTCTGTTTCAGCAGCCGGAGAAGCTCTGCGTGCTCAGCGATAGAGGCCATCTCCCATTCTTTGACAAATCCCTTCTGACGGGGGAAGTCATAGAGACGTTTTTTCAGGGTCCTGACGATTCGAACCAAGTTCTCATTCCCGCACAAGGATAAATAGACGTCATGGAGCGCCAGGTTCTTCTCGTAATAGAGGTCAAAGTCATCGGCCTCAATGGCCTTCTGCATTCCCTCGGTTAACTCCTCCATATCCTGGATCTCTTTCTCGCCGATCCTGTCGAAAGCCTGCAAGACGGCTGCGCTCTCCAGGGCTCCGATGATCTGATAATAATCCTTGATATCCTGGAGGGAGAGGACGTTGACGATGACACCCCGGCGCGGATATATAGTGACAAAGCCTTCGGACTCAAGCTGCAGAAGCGCATCCCTCAAAGGCGTGCGGCTGACACCCAGCTTGCGGCTGGTCTCGTCGAGGTTGATGGCCGTTCCGGGAAGAATGTCTCCGCTGCGAAGTTGCTCCCGCAGATAATCGTAGACCTGTTCCTTGAGAGACTTGATGTTGAGAATGGGCTTATCGGCCATATTATTTGTATATACGTTCTGATATGTAATATATTACACATTATTCTGTTTTGTCAAGCAAAATCTTTTGACGACCTCCCCTATTCCAGGGAAGATCATCCATCTTCCCCTCAAAGGGAAATCGCGGGAGGAGATTTGGGCAGAATCTAGGGCTAGTTGTAGGCCTTGTGGAGGGCATCCTGGACGGTCGACTGCAGGTCGGCTTCCTCGAACGGCTTGGTGATGAAGCCGAAACGAGCCGTTCCGTCGGCCCGTTCCAGGGTTCTCTCGTCTCCGAAGGCGGTGATGTAGATAACGGGGACCTTATACTGGTAGAAAATCTCGTGGGCGGCCTGGATTCCATCCAATTTGCCCTTGAGTTTGATGTCCATCAAGACCAGATGCGGCCGTCCTGCGGCAACCTTTTGGATCGATTCTTCCCCTGAATGGACAACTTCGGGCTGACTAAAGCCTATTTTTGTCAGAATACTCTGGATGTCCATGGCAATGATAGCCTCGTCCTCCACCACCAGGATCTTCCACCCATTGCCCGATAGTGGAGCTAGAACCTGTTTCGGCTGCGCTGAGGTCAATGGCTGCATTTTTGTCACTCCACATGTTTAGTCGCCCGATCCAGCCAAAAGTTGAAAAAGTAAAAAGAATATCCGTCAAAGAGGGCGACGACTCGGCGACCCGCTGCTTCACCTCCGGGTACAGGGTCTGTCCGCTCGGAACAAGCCGCAGCGTGACCATGGATTTAGTCGACGAAGGCAGGCTAAGCGGGAAAAAATTTAGGAAGCGGCCGCTAAAACCCCCTTGAGAACATGGTCCAGAGCTTGTCCCCGAGCTCCCAATACTTGCT
>Ga0153916_10001316_pt1 | contig 17644 bp, 13 predicted proteins | sample Opewatmetagenome_FD_109642 | JGI IMG/M metagenome (GOLD analysis project Ga0153916, IMG submission 109642) | Freshwater wetland microbial communities from Ohio, USA - Open water 3 Core 3 Depth 4 metaG | ecosystem: Environmental > Aquatic > Freshwater > Wetlands | place: USA: Ohio, Lake Erie... | reverse complement strand
CAAGAGACAGTACAAGATCGAGGGGCAGTACGTAGACGAGACAATAATGGTAAGTTCCTGCGCTAACTCTTCTTTTCCAAATAACTGACGAGACTATCGAAGATTAGTTTTCCATCACCGTACTCCGACATTCGGCTTTGCCTTGTCCAATCGGGCTGTTGCCACCAGTAGAAGGCTCTTTCAGGATGCGGCATCAGACCAAATACAGTGCCTTCCGGGTTGCATATTCCCGCTACGTCATGGAAGGAACCGTTTGGGTTCGTCGGAAAACGTCCATTCGCATATTCGCCTCTTTCATCGCAGTAGCGGAAAACCAGTTGGTCATTTTCATACAGCTTTTCCAGAAATCGCTGTTCTTTTTCTTTGTCGAACATGAACCTGCCCTCCGAATGTGCCACAGGTATTCGGAGCACTTTCCCCTTTGGAACCTTCGAAGTGAACAAGCATTTTCCGCCGTTTTCATGCTTGAGATGTATCCATCGACAATTGTACCCTGGCGGAAAATTCGTTGCCAATGCAGCGTCAGGATACAAGCTTATCCCTTCAAAGCCCGGAAGCAACCCAGCCTCAACAAGCACCTGAAACCCGTTGCAGATTCCAAGGATGAGACGATTTTCGTCAACAAATGCATCTAGGTCCTTTTCCAGCTTCGCCAACAGCCATTTGGCCCAGATGGCTCCAGCCCGTACATAGTCACCGAAGGCAAACCCGCCAGGGAATACCAATGCTTGATAATCAAAAATACTTTGACACTTAACTATTTCATTGGCATGGAGAATTTCAGCTCGAACACCCAAACTCTCAAATGACCGCTTGGTCTCCGCGTCGCAGTTAGTGCCGCCGACGCGCAAGATACAAACTCTAATTTCCTCACGTTTCACGGCTTAACCCTCGTCACTCAGCGTTCCTTTCCAGCTTAACAGCAAATCGTTCAACGAGGCATCCACGACAACTTCGCCGTCCAATCCATTGATGCTCAACCTTGGAGTCTTGCTAACCCTGCCTATCTTCGCGTGCGGTTTCCCCTTGATCAATGCTTCGAAATCCTCCCTCGCCTTCTGCGAAACCTCAACCAAGAAACGACTGTTAGACTCTGAGAAAAGAAGGAAATCGTCACGGTTCAAGCCTTGACTCGGAATCTTTCGTAAATCCAGCTCCAAGCCGTATCCTCCGGCGAGCGCCATCTCAGCAGTCGCCACCGCCAAACCGCCTTCAGACAGATCGTGGCAAGCCCTAATCAAGCCGGAATCAATCGCTCTCGTGATAACTCTGAAGGTTCTTCGTGCTGTGGCGGCGCGCACCTTTGGCACGGCGTTACCAAGAAAGCCTCGAAGTCTGTAGTATTCGGACCCTCCGAGCTCCTTGAAAGTTTCGCCGACAATGTAGATTGGATTGTCGGGTTCTTTCACATCCATCGAAACAACCGAGCGAATGTCCGGGGCAACTCCTAGGGCCGTGATGAGCAATGTTGGGGTCACTGTTCCGAGGGGGGACTCGTTGTAAAGGCTGTCCTTTCCCGAAATGAAAGGTGTTCCGAAAGCGGTCGCAACATCGTAGCAGGCTTCGCAAGCCCTTACGAGGCTTCCCAGTCTCTCGGGTTTCTCGGGATTGCCCCAGGTGAAGTTGTCCAGCAAGGCTATTCTTCTTCCGCCAACGGCAACATTGTTCCTTACGGCTTCGTCTATCGCGGAGGCGGCCATCCAGTAGGCGTCAATCTTTCCGTAGTTCGGGTTCATTCCACACGAAATCACGATGCCCTTCCATGAATCTGCCAGAGGCTTTATGACTGCGGCATCGTTGGGTCCACCATACTCGCCTTGTAGAGGCTTAAGAGCCGTGTTTCCTTTCACTTCGTGGTCGTACGTCCGCACTACGCTCTCCTTGCTCGCGATGTTCGGCGAAGACAGAATCTGCAAAACCGTCTTCGTCAAATCTCTTGGTTCTGGAAAAGAAGGCTCCTCAAGGCTTGCGGGATTGTACTCTGCAATCTTCACCGTTTCAGGCGGTTCAAAAAGAAAGGCGATGCCCATTTCCGCGACCTTCTCACCCTGATAACTGATCATTAGCACAGTGTTTCGAGTGAATCTTCCAATAGCTGTCGCGTCAACATCCTCGCTCGCAAAAATCTCCAAGACACTTTCGAGGTTTTCAGGCGGCACAGCCAACAACATTCTTTCTTGCGATTCAGAAACGTAAGTCTCCCACGGCGTCAACCCCGGATACTTCAAGGGAACCTTATCCAACTCCACCGAAGCTCCGTAGCCAAACTTGTTTGCCATTTCGCCAACCGCCGAAGACAGTCCGCCCCCGCCGAGGTCCGTTATCGCCGAGGCGAACTCGCAGTCCCGGATTTCAATTATTGCTCTCTTCAGCTTCTCCTCTTCGATGGGGTTGGCAATTTGAACGGCGGGTCGAGAAACTTCCTCCGACTTCTCCGTTAGTTCGGCAGACGCGAAGGTTACGCCGTGGATGCCGTCGCGACCGGTTTTTCCTCCAGCCAGCACGATTATGTCGTTGACCTTGGCGTTCCGCTTGAACTTCTTGAGCGGAAGTAGCCCCACGCATCCGCAGTAGACGACTACGTTTCCGACGTAACTGTCGTCAAAGTGTATGGCTCCGTTGACCGTCGGGATTCCCATGTTGTTGCCGTAGCTTCCTATGCCGGCGACGACTCCCATATAGACGTACTTCGGATGCTTAACGCCAGCGGGAAGTCTATTGTGATCAAAATCGAGTGGCCCGAAACCCAAAACGTCTGTGCATGCTATCGGGTCTGCCCAGACGCCCAGTACGTCTCTGATTACGCCGCCGACGCCCGTTGCCGCGCCCCCAAAAGGCTCCACGGCAGACGGATGATTGTGCGTCTCAACCTTAGCCGCTATTCCATAACCCCTGTCAAAACGAATTATCCCCGCATTATCTTCAAAAATCGAGAGGCACCATCGCGGCTTTATTTCCTTAGCAACTTTCGAGATGTACGTTTTGAAGAGGCTGTCGATGCGTTTCCCGTTGAATTTTATCTTGCGCTTGAACGTCTTGTGGAAGCAGTGTTCTGACCAAGTTTGTCCCACCGTCTGGAGCTCCACATCCGTGGGGTTTCGCCCTTTTCCCCTGAAGTATTTCTGAATAGCTTTCATCTCTTCCAAGTTCAAGCCTATTCCAAGTTCGCGGCTTATCTGCACAAGTTGTTCGTTGTTTGCCTGCAGCAAGTTTGCTTCAAAAACTTGGGATTGGCTCTTTCTCCGTGTATAGAGGCTTTGGCTCATCTCTCTTCCTCAACGGTGAACGTGTAGTCATCTTTCGTTGGGTTTGCCAAAAGTCTGCGGCACATTTCCTCTGCTTTAGTCTGAGCTTCCTTCCTCGATTCAGCTTTGAGAGCGACGATGTAAGACTTCGCGACATTGACTGCTTCAACTTTGTAGCCGAGTTCTTTTAACAAGCGCGCGGTGGTTTGGCCTTCAGGGTCGCTATGTCCCGGCTTCAGCTTGACTTCGATTTTCAAGCGGTATTTCATGGGTTAAGTTTGAACTAGATGGAATTTAAACACTTTTGTCAGCTTCAAGGCAAACCATCAGTCTTTAAGAATGATTTTTCTGCCCTCGTGCAGAATTCTTATGCCCTCAGCCCGTGTCACGCGTCCTATCTGTTCAGCTTCCGCACCTGTACTTTCTAGCGAGTCGATCGTTCTGTCTTCGTCGTGTTCATCCACTATTATCGCGAAACCCCATCCCATGTTGAACGTCTTAAACATCTCTTCCTCGCCGATTGGCGTGCCAAGCTCGGAAGCGGTTGTCTGAATTAGCTTGAAGATGGGCTGAGGCTTGAAGTTGTCGAATTCAAAACCTATCTGCGGGGAAAACCTGGTCAGGTTGCCGAATTTCAGGTACGCATCGCCCGTGATGTGCACCGCGACCTTGACTTTGAGCAAGTCTGCGACTTTAAGCAGCGGCTCAACGTAGATTTCCATGGGCTCCAACATTTCGAGGACGACTTCCCGGTTAAGTCCTTCTGGAACCTCAAATGGGTCGTACCTTCCGCCCCACTGCTTGAGAAGCACTTTCCTTGCCAATGATACGCCGTTGCTGTGGATGCCCGAGCTCTTCAGCCCTATTATGGCGTCGTTGGGCTTCACGTCTTTGCCGTGGATTATCTTTTCGCGTGTCACTTCGCCTATCGTTGCCACAACCAAGTCGAAGCCCTTGCCTTTTACTAAACCTTTTACTACTTCGCCAACGTCGCCGATTTCGCCGCTTGGAACGATGCACTTGGCTTCGGCGGCTCCTTTTGAGATACCTGCGAGCAACTCCTCAATAAGGTCTGGGTCTGAAACTTGAGCATGGATGTTGTCTGAGATTGCCAACGGTTCGGCGCCCGACCTTATGACATCATTCACCGCTGACGCTACAGCGTCTATTCCTATCGTGTCGTATTTTTGGGCTAATTGTGTCAAGAGTACTTTTGTGCCCACACCTTCGATAACAAGGTCTAAATAGCGCTCTTCTCCGGCAGGGAAAATGTTTCCATAAGGAAGCTGAACAACATCTCCATAATGATTGTACTTGTACGTTTCACCTAAGATTTTCAGGGTCTTCTTGGACTTCGCCCTCAGTTTTCTGTCGACGCCAGCCTTCGCATACGTGAATTTCTCTGCCACCTGTGTCACTTCCAGATTCAAGTTTGGATGCCTGTTCTCTTATAAGAGGTCTATGGTTGCTGCGACAATCGCTATGATGCTTTGCCATCCTATTGACCTAGAAGACTATCATTTTCGGAAAGAAGGTGTCCTTGAATTTGGAAGGGGCAAGCGGAATTTACTCGAGAGCTGAAAGGAGAAGGGAAAAAGAACCGTAACCAGAGTTCATATTTCCGCTTGCCTTTCCATCCACTTTATCAGGGAGGGTGCCGCATGGCTGTTGCGATCGATATCGCAGGATGCAGTTGCCTCCCAGACCCACCATATCCTGCTTCGTAGTCCATTTTCGATAGTTCGTTTCGGGAAGGCGCACTCAGCAGCATGCTGAGCAATACGTAATATTGCCTGAGGAAACCAAGTCCTTTCTCACTCGTCAAGTAGAAGACTCGACCTTCTTTCATGCACTTTCCGATGAGACCGATGTCGGTGAGAGACTCCAAGAATCTCTTGAGCTGCGCGCAGTTGATTCCAGCGCGCTTCATGATGTAGAACCTTGTTGCGTCAGTTTCTTTGACGGATTCCAACACACGCGCGATGATTTCGAAGTCGTTCCTGTACTTCTTGCGCAGACCGATGAATTCCGAAGTTCTATACTTCGTGTTCAACGGTACATAGGAAGCGCCGAATTCTCGCGCATAGTTTGCCATGCTTCAGCAACCCTCAGCACTACTCTATTGTGCATTGAATAGATTAGGGGTTTTTTCCGTAGACTTCGTTGAAACCCGTTTCCGCGTCAATGTGGAGGTGTTGAAACTATTGAAAACACGATGAAAAAATCGAAGCCTTTTTATGTGCAAGTCAACTGAAACTATTGAATGGGAGCGAACGGCGTGTCACAGCGCAAGCTGACGCCCGGCGAAGCGCAGTTCCTCAGAAAGTCTCTGAGCGAAGACTACAAAGTCACGGGTATCCGGTTGCGTGAAGGCGAATATCAGTACAGCCTTGCCAAGGCGATTGCGTCCTTCCAGTTGGAATTGCATTTTCCGGATGTAAGGGAGCTGGCGAGACGTTTGTATGGGGAGGAACGAGCGAATGACATCCAGTTCATACGCAAGATTCAGACGATTCTCAAGAAGATGGAAAAGAGCGGCATCATTGAGATTTTGGCGAAGAGGAGGCCGTGGGACCTGCAACGGTATGCCCTTTCGAGCTTCAAGTTTCAAGATTCGGACAAGAACCAGGTGGTTCTCGCCACTGAACAAGAAATAAAGCAAGCATATGGTCTATTACAGTCTACATTAAACCAGCAGGAAGGTTTTACCACTAAGAAATTGAGCGGAACAGTGAAGAGTGCCATACTGTCGTTGATGGTCATGATATCCTACGGCGCGATTTTGTGGGGTCTGTTGCAGCCTGTTATTAACCCGATCGTTTTCGTGCCAGCCTTTTCCGTTGCCGTGGCTTGCTCTGTGTTGCTGGGAAAAGCACTGTCGGAGATATAACGGGAAAGTGCCTCACGTCAACGTTTAAAAGTAATATATGTGAACAAGAGGAAACGTGATCAAATTGAGGATAACCGTCTCCACTCTCCTTGTGATTGTTTGTTTGATATTCGCTCAGCTGCCACTTGGGCGCAAGGTTTCAGTCATGGGATTGCCTGACATAATATACGTGGATGATAGTAACGTTTCAGGGCCTTGGAACGGTACTTCAGCATATCCGTACGAAAACATAACGAGCGCATTAGAAAACTCCGCGAGCGGAGACACAATCTTTGTCAGAAGTGGCATATACTACGAAAACATAGTCGTAAATCAAACAATAGCGTTAGTTGGGGAGTCTGCTGATCAAACGGTTATCGATGGCTCTCTGAATACAACTATCAGCGTGATTTCTATTGTTGGAGCGGCCGGTGCAAGCGTTAGGGACTTCACCATAACAAATAGTCGCGATTTCACGACAAGCGCAGTGTTCCTCCAGGGTTCAACCGGCGTCGCAATCAGCGGCAACAAGATAACAGGGAATTTCAACGGAATAATCATCTCACTCTCTAGCGACAGCGTGATAACGAACAATATCATATCGGACAACTTGCTCGGCGGAATCAACGTTTTATCTTCAAGCGGCAACATAATTCAACGCAACGTCATTTCCGACAATTCCAACAGCGGAATCAGCCTCGTCTCTTCTAACCAAAACAACATTACCGGCAACGCCGTATCATCGAGCTTTAATGGACTTTCAATCTCGTCTTCAACTCTCAACGTGGTTTCTCTCAACAACATAGTCTTCAACGATGTCGGAATCGCTCTTCAAGCACAGAGCGACAATAATACTATATTCCACAACAACTTCACAGACACTATCCAAGCCTCAAGTTCGAATTCGGTGAATTTCTGGAGCAGCAATCAAGAGGGTAATTTTTGGAGTGACTACAACGGACGGGATGAGAACAACGACGGAATAGGAGACACTCCCTATTCTATTGTTTCGGGCAATCAGGATAATTACCCGTTGATGGGAGCGTATTTTGCGTTTGACGTTGGATACAAGGGTACTACGTATGACATCGCTATTATCTCGAATAGCACTGTCTCAGTACCGATCCTTGAAATCGGAGCAGAAACAGGAAATAGAATACTGCATTTCAATGCAACTGGGCAGAGTGGCACCTTCGGCTTCAGTAGAATCGCAGTTCCGACCGATTTGATGGCGTCACCTTACATCGTGCTGATTGACAGTGAAGAAACAAATGTAACCACGCTTGGGATTCCTGATCAGACGCATGTCCATTTATACTTCTCTTACCCGCAGGGGAATCGCACTGTAAGCATAATCTCTTCTATAACGCTTCACCTCTACTACGATCTTCTGAACGACTTCCTGAGTCTGAATCGCACCTATTTCGATCTTCTCAACTCTTACAATTTTCTCGTGGGGAACTATACTCAATTGCTGGAGGCTTCTGCCGCGTTGAATGCTTCTTATCAGCAGCTCTTGGCGTTGAACGCGACTTACGGCGATCTGCTTAACAGCTACGTTGGTTTAAACTCCTCCTACTACACGCTTCTAACCCTTTACCACGATCTCTCCGTGAACTTTTCTCAGCTGGAAGATCGAGTGTTGAACTCTGAACAGGTACAGAACACAAGGAATCTAACATACATCGTTGCGGGATTGACAGCAATTTACATTGTCACGACCGTCTATTTGTCAAAGCGTGCCCACACACGCACAAGGCCGAAAGCGAAAGCGTTTGAAGAAGCAGAAAGATGATCGGGAACATTTTCGTCTTGCACGATACCGATATGGCACTTTCTGAGAAACTACTGGACCAGTTCCCTTCCTTTTTCGTAGGCTTGCAAGTTTATGCTCACGTATTTCTGGGATACAGTGTCCTCTATGGCTTTCCTCGCTGCCTTCGGTGTCACTATGCCCGTTGTTCTTGTTATGGCTCCAAGAATCAGCATGTTTGCGTACATATTCGATCTGAATGTTTTTTCGGCGGTTTCCGTTGCTGGGATTTGGACTACTGTTGCTTTTGTATCTGGAATTTTCCTTACTGATGTGCTGTCAATTATGAGAAAGCCCTCTTCCTTCAAGTCTTTTGCGTGTTTGTCTACTGCTTCTTGGCTCATGGCAATGAGTATGTCGCATTTTCTTACAGCCGGAAAACCTGTCTTGCCATTCGATATGATTATCTCGCTTTTGGCTGCGCTTCCTCGTGCTTCTGCGCCGTAACTCTGCGTCTGAACTGCGTTTTTCCCGTCGTACACTGCTGCCTTGCCCAAGATTTGTCCAGCTAGAATTACGCCTTGACCGCCAAGCCCGCTGATTATTATTTCAGTTCTCTTCAACTTCTTGTGCCTCGCGGATCGTACTGTGCACGTTTTCAACGAGTGTTCTACGTTGCTTCTGGACAAATTCGCCCACGACTATCTTTTGGGCTAACACATCCTTGCTGAGCTTCTCTGCCTGTTCTATCGTGACGGAGTTCTCCTTGAACCATCTTAGCATTTCGCTGACGCCTTCGAACCCCGCGCGCCTTCCGAAAGCTGTGGGACATTGGCTTATAACTTCGATGAACCTGAAGCCTTGCATGTTGACTGCTTTCTTGATCGATTCTCTGAGTTCGTTCTGGTGCACCGTTGTCCAACGCGAAACATAACACGCATCCGCGGCAACAGCCAGTCTAGCGGCGTCGAGGGGTTCTTCGAAGCTTCCGTAGGGCGTGGTCGTGGTTCTTGCTTTGAAGGGTGTCGTTGGAGCAACTTGTCCGCCGGTCATTCCGTAAACCATGTTGTTAACCATTATGACTAGGACATCCAGGTTTCTTCTTGCAGCATGGATGAAATGGCTTAAGCCTATGCCCACGATGTCCCCGTCTCCGCCGAAGACAACCACGTTGACGTCAGGGCGAAACAGTTTGATGCCTGTTGCCACTGGTATGCTTCTTCCGTGAGGTGTGTGCATCGAGTCTGCGATAAAATGTGGCGAAGGGATCCATGCTGAGCAGCCGATTCCACTGCAGAAGACAAATTTGCTCAGGTCTTCGTGACCGAGTTCGTTGATAGCCCTCAAGAACGTGTTCATGACGGTGAATATGCCGCACCCCGCGCAGAAGGGCATGCGTATGTCTCGCAAGTACTTTCTGGCTGAGAATTTTTCAGTCATTTTTCCCCGCGACCTCTTCGATTTTGGCGAGCAGCTCCTCTGGAGTGATTAGCTCTCCGCCACCGATTTTGTTCATCGGGACAACCTTTGCCCGTCCTTTCGCGGCTCTTTCCACTTCATAGAATATTTGTTTCAGGTTCATTTCAGGAACGATTATCGCTTTTGCTGATGCTGCGAGTTTTTCCACGATTCCTGTGGGGAATGGCCAAAGAGTCTTAAGCCTTGCGTAGCCCGTTCTTATCCCCTTTTTCTCGGCGTCTTCGGTTGCTTCGTAGATGGCTCGCGAGGTGCAGCCGTACGAGACTATGCCTATCTTGCAATCGTCAACGTTGTAGGTTTCGGAATCTGCGATCTCGCCAGCGTGGTTTTTTATCTTGTCGTTGAGCCGCTCAACGAGGCGCCTGTGGACGAGCGGACTGGCGGTTGACCTAACCCCGTATTCATCGTGGGTTGACCCTGTGACGATGACGTTGAAGCCTTCACCCAGCGACGGCATCGGAGGGACTTCTTCTAAGCCGAAGAACGCTTTGTCTCTGGGCTTGGGCTTCTTTCTGTTGATTATCTCCATGCCCTCGACTGGCGGTACTGTTACCTGTTCTCTCATGTGGGCGACGATTTCGTCTGAGAGCAGCACGACTGGCGTGCGGAATTTCTCCGACAGGTTGAATGCTCTGACTGTCAGGTCGGACATTTCTTGTGCAGAGTTGGGGGCGAGCACGATTGCTGCGTAGTCTCCGTGTGTTCCCCATCGGGACTGCATCACGTCTCCTTGTCCACATTTTGTGGCTTGTCCCGTGCTGGGTCCGGCTCTTTGCATGTCGGCTACTACGCAGGGGGTTTCGGTCATGAACGCGTAGCCTATCAGTTCTTGCATGAGGCTGAAGCCTGGTCCTGAAGTGGCTGTCATGGCTTTGTTTCCTGTCCAGCTTGCGCCGATGACAGCGCCTAGCGAGGCCATTTCGTCTTCCATTTGGATGGTGATTCCTCCATGTTGCGGCAAGCGTTCAGCCATGTGCTCGAACAGTTCGCTGGCTGGCGTTATAGGGTAGCCTGCGAAAAAGCGGCATCCCGCGGTTATGGCGGCTTCTGCACATGCCTCGTTGCCTTGCCAGAAGTAGGTTTCTCGTTTGGCGGGTTTCATTGGTTTCTCTTCCTTCAGTGTGCTAAAAGTGGGGCGTGTGTTAGATAAAAGTTTGAGCTAGTCATTCTTGTGTTGCATGGTGTTCTGCGTTGATGGAGCATTGGTTTGGTGTGCATGTAGCTTTATGTTGCTTCTGCTAAATACTTGAAATGTAATGGTTTCAGCAGTTCCTTTCCGCGGAGGTTTACGAGGATGGTTTGGACGTTGTCTATGAATTTTCCAAGTTCTAGCCTGTAGTCATGCATGAAATTGTCGTAGTCTGCGTAGGTTTTATGAAGCGAGATCATGAAGGAGTCCACTCCCATTCCTCTGCATGCTCCAGCCATGACAATGTTCGGGGTTTGTTCCAGCCACGCCATTCCTTTCTTTCTCGTGGATTCGTATTCTTCCTTCGACGCGATGGCTTGTTTGATTTTGATAAATGTAATTGCAAATATCTCGTACCCGAGCTTTTCCCACTTTGGAATGGCTGTGTACCCGTCGATCAGCTCTTTTTCCAGGAAAGCTCTTCTTCTCGTAACGGTTGGCTGCGAAGTTCCGAGAGCTTTGGCCAGTTCTCTATCGCTTCTTCTGGAGTTCTTAATGAGTTCGAAGAGAAGTCTATAATCTAACGGCTTAACCTTCATCATGACAAATCACGTGTATGTTTTCCGTTTGGGTTCTTATGATTTGTGGAAAAGCTCATACGTCAACTGCCCAGCAGAAAGCCTAAATGCACCTGATTCCGTCTCTAGTCAATGCAAATGTCAGCGGTCGTAGTCCAGTCTGGTTAGGACATCGGCTTCCCAAGCCGACAACCCGGGTTCAAATCCCGGTGACCGCATCAACTTTAACATGTCAGCTGCTTTCCTCTGTGTGAAAACCTAGCCCTCTTATTATTGGTTCGGCGCGTGACTCTCGCGTGTTTACTATGCATCGTTCATTGTTCTGATGCAATCGTGCGATAAGCGCGTCAAAAGTCAAAAAGAAAAAAGGGATTATGGGTATGTTGCCCCAAAGTTGCTGCATGTTATTCCTATGTCGCGCATGTTGACTATGTGGTCGTCGTTGATGTCCGCGTTCGGGTTCCACTTTGAGCCTCCAGGCACTCCTCCGAAGGCGTTGCAGCAGGCACCTATGTCTCTCATGTTGCATATGTTGTCTGCGTTTATGTCTCCGGGTGCTCCTACTTTGATTTGTCCGTTGACTAGGTTGTTGTCGTACACGTTGATTTCATCTGTTACTATTGAGGCGTACACGTTTATCGTGTAGTTGCCTTTGGCAAAGCCTGTCGTGTTCCAATCAAACGTTAAGGTAGTCGTTGTCTTAGAAGCCAAATTGAGAACAGTTGCAGTTGCTATCAATGAAGCATTTGCGTAGACAGTTACTTGGAAGGTTTCTGGGAAGTCTCCGAGGTTTCCGATTTCCACGTATATGTGGGTCGTGTAGTTCTGCGAAATGATAGGAATTGGCAAGCAACCGTCTTTGCATGTCCTAACGCTGGTGACTGCTACATCGTGGTTCGGGTATGGGAACATGCACGGGTAAATCTTTGAAACGGCGACACAATGTAATGGTGCCTGCGATGGAGTCGCCACAGACCAAGAGAATCCAGTGTCTTTGTCAAAGAACCACACCATTCCAGCGTTGTCAACAGACGCTCCATACTTTCCAGAGAACGTCAAATCCATAGACTGAATGGCACCAGGCATCAAACCGACAGTCTGCTGCAGTGCTCCGTCGTTTCTCAACATATACGTGTTGTGTGGAGCACCGCCAGTGGCTGCGTAATCGCCGTTTTCAGATATCGTCACAGTGTAGAAGTCGTCCTGTGGGTTCTGTTGACTTCCGCTTTCTTTGCCTGGCCAATAGTTCCAGACTGGAGTTGCGTCTCCTGCATCCCATCCGTTGCCGCCGTCACTCCAATATGTAAGGTCGCACCCGAAGACGTTAGTGAGGTCGTCGTTCACTGAAACTACGCTTGTTCCCGTGCACGGCATGTCAACCCTCACGGCACCGCCTTTGGGAAGTTGGCAGAACCACACTACCAATCCGGTCCTGTCGAACAGTACGACCGCTGCTGGATACATGCCCATCGGCGCCTGGTAAACGCTGACCGCAACGTACTCGCCATTGCCCGATATTGCCACCCAGAAAGCGAAAGCGGCTACGCCGCACTCTGTCCATGCAGGTGTTCCGTCGCCGGGTCCCCATCCTGGTACTCCGTCTCGTAGGTGTGAGAAGTAGTGGATGAATCCGGTATTGTAGTCTGCGCATATTATGTAGTTTCCGTCCTGCGAAATTTCAACGATGGTCTCTGGAGACTGGTCGAAGTACCACCAAATCAAGCTGCCAGACTGGTCGAGCAAGTACAGTCCTTGGTCGGTTGCTGCCGCCACTACAACGCCGCCATTGTAATTGTTGTATTTGACGTCAACCGATTTGGATTCTGTTCCAGCCCAGCCGCCGTCGTAGCTCGTTGACACTGGCAGAGTTGTGACCCAGAGCACGTTACCTGGTGGTGCGCCAAGAGAGCTATCGAATAACCACACGCTTCCCGTGATGGGTGCCATAGGTGAGCGGGTTCCTGCGGCGATGTATCGTCCGTTGTTGTCCATCGCCACTGACACGACTGGATTTCCGACGGCGAATTGCCACTGTAGTGTCCCGTAGAAATCCCAGACGTAGACGTTCGTGTCTTCCGAGCCTGCGGCAACGATTCCTGTCTTGCACGAAGTCACAATTGCATATTCGATTTCAGTGTTAATTGGGAAGCCTGGTAGGTATTCCCCGTCGTATTGAAGGTACTCGTCTGGAGTGTTTTGACACGAGCCGAAGTTGTCAATGATGTACTCGGATGGGTACTCGTTAAATCCGAAAGGACCGCCAGGGCTTCCTGATGGTCCAACGGTGTAGACATCATGAGAAACGTACGCGGCATCGTTGTGAACTGTCTCTGGAGGCCCCGTATGCGGATGTGGAGGCGGCGGCAGAACTGTACCCTTTGTGAGTCCCATCTCTGCAGCGTCTATGTACGGGTCGCTTACTGCAAGCATCCAGTTCGGTGAGTCAACGCCCGCACAGGTTACATAGTGACCGCCAACGCGTACCCACTGCTGTGTAACTGGATTGAACTGCCAGAATCCTAGGAGCAGCACTACGTCTTGGCACTTCTCGATTTCCCTTTCTATCCAGAGGAAGTCTGGAGCTTTCTGCAAGTGAACATAGAATTTCCAATCGAGTCCTTGACGATATATGTATTCGTTAAGCGCCATAGTCATTTCGTGAACTTCTGTGCCGCATTGCATAATGTGGCCGAATCTTTGCCCATTGGTGTCCATGAGGAATGCAAGATCTTCGACAAGTGGTGGAACGTTCTGCGCGTCATGGTCATCCCATGCTCCATATGCGGTGACTAGCGGAAAGCCATCGTTTATGATCGATGGGTCCGGGTTTGGTTCGTACTCTGAGTCAAGCCACCACATAGAGTTTGCCACTGCTACTGGTCCGCAGTAGCTCCAAGTACCGACTGGCGGGAACGGGTTCGTCCAGTTGTGTGTACCCCATTGTTTCTGGTCAAAATCTGGAACACCGCTCGGAGCATAATCTGCGTATGGAGGCTTCCAGACCCAACTGGTTTGCATAACCTGGCCGTTCACAATTGTGTCAACAGGTATCGGGTTATGGTACGGATCTAATAAATAGTAGTCTGCTATGGTTAAGCTGCTTCTGCCTGCGCCGGTGCAGCGGAAAGTGAACTGTGCCAGTGGTATGGAGCCATGGACTGGGGGCTCAGCTACGCTTTCTATTAGCATGTAACCCATTTCATCAGCGATTACCCTGTTTGTGGTCAGGAACGGTGGGCAAGCTACGACGTCTACAGCGTCGATGATTGTTGTGTCGTAAGTTAGAATTATTCCATCTTGGAAGATGTCGAAGAAGCTGTCGACGTAGACGAATACGTCGAAAAACGATTCCACTGGAATGTCTTGTTCCGGAGGGTCGACACGGAGTGTTGTGGGGGTTTGTGCACGGACCGTGCCTATGTTGGTAGAAATTGATATAGTCAACAACAAACAAAGTGCTAAAGTCACTACTGCTTTTTTGGTTGTTTTTTGCAATCTTTCTTTTCTCCTTTCTCTCTCGTTGCCCAAACAGCTTCAGAATAATCTGAAATATGATCCAGACTAGGCTGAAAATGTCTGGGAAGTATATTCTTAGTCTAATTTTCGTATAAAAGGTTTCTGTAAGTCAATACTATAACAAGAGACCGTTCAACTGCCTAAGTATAATTGTATGAAAGGTTGAGCGTTGCTCACATTTTTCCGAAGTTGCTGCAAGCGATTCCTACATCCCGCATGTTCACTACACCGTCATCGTTTATGTCCATGTTCACGTTCCATCCTGGGCTAGCAGAATTGGTTCCGAACTTGCTGCAGATGGCGCCTATGTCTCGCATGTCGACCTTGCGGTCCGACAAGCCAGTGGCGCCTGTGACGTCGCCAGCAATTGTCACGATTACCCATGTGGTTTGTGTGTTGTCGGTTGTGTCTGTTTCGCCTATTACCTGGGTGATATTGGCAGTTATTCTGTAGTTTCCCTTGGCAAAATCGGTCGTGTTCCACGTGAACGTGAGGATTGTAGAGTTTCTGCTCGCTAACGCTAGCGTTGAATTATATGTTGTTGAGGGAATCTGCACGGTCAAGTTGAGGTTTTCCGCCTGTTGACCATAATTCACTATTTTCACGGATATACTTACTGTCAAGTTGTAGCCATGAGGAACTATGTTTCTCGAGACGCCTACGCTTATCCCGACATCACTTGGACCAGCATACGGCTTCGTCAAGGGATAGTTGTCTTGAGTTGCGCCGAGGTTGTACGGTGCATCGACTATTCCATCGCTCCCCATCCCGTCTTGGTTTACTCCTCTCAGATCATCTGGTACTGTGTGGGCTCCCCAGTAGTTTCCGCCAGCCGGATAGCCGTCGTCCCAGAAGTTTTCGCCCGTCTCATCGAGTCCCTGTTCTTCTGCGTTGTCGAAAACAGTGTTATGGTACACGCGGTTTCTTTCCGAGAATCTTATTTGTATTCCCCTCCGGTTTGAGAAGATGACGTTTTCTGTAAAGTTGTTGCCGGACGTCTCGATGGCGACTATTCCCTGATTGTTGCAGTCCGAAATATTGTTTCTTCTGAACACGTTGCCTTGGGATAGCAGAACTTCTATGCCGTGTCCGTGTCCCCATCCTTGACTTCCGCTAAACCGTATGCTGTTGTCGGCTATGGTGTTGTTGTCGCTGTCATACCACAGTAGGATTCCAGAATGCTCACCGTTGGATATGTTGTTTCCCGTAACTCGGTTTCCATACGAAAACACCAGTCTAACGCCGTCGAGTCCGCTTCCACTTGCGTTGTTGTTGACTATGCTATTGTCGAAGGAGGCGTGAAGCCCGATACTCCAAGCCACGTGCGGGGACAGCTCGTTTTCTCCAACGTTGATTTGGGACGAATTCCACAGGTCAATGCCGAAGACATTCAAGTCGAAAACGTTGTGTGTTACGTTGACGTTTCTCGAGGCTCTGAGTGAGATGCCAGCCGTACATTCTCCGCTGGTGTCGTTGCTGAAGACCCTGTTAGCGTAGAATGTGCTGTTCACGACATCTCCGACAGTTATGCCTCCGAATGTCTTGGTCACATTATTCATAGCCACGGTGTTGTTCGACCCAGACTGCAGGTAAATCCCCGTGTAGTCTCCCATGATGAGGTTTTCTGAGATCGTGTTGTTTGAAGAGAGGTGAGCGCCTAGCCCGTATCCGGTATATCTTGTTATTTCCCTGTCAAAGTGTCCAGGTTTTCCCAGAACGTCGTATCCTTGGACCTTGATTATATACTGGCCCTTTGGAAGGTCGAAGAGCGCCACCGACGTTTCCTTATCTCGACTTGCAACTCCGATGAACTCGTGAAGCTGCGGAATCCCATCCATGTTTTCATCGCGGAAAACTCCCAGCATCAACTGCGCCACATCCTCATGACCGGACACTTTGACTTTCAGAACAGGGGTTTCCGCTGTTATCTCAAGCAGTTCTGAATAGTTGCCACCCATTATGTCGTACAAGTACCACCAGACTGGAAGCGGCGGAGGATCTTGGTAAATCTCCAAGCCCGTTTTCAAATCCGTCTCGTAGGCGCCGTTAAACGCTAACGCATTGGAGCTTACATTGTTGCCGTTGCTGTTCAAGTCCAAGCCTTTCTCGCCGTTTTGAATCGTGAACCCACTGATGTTCGTGTCGTCTGCAGTCACGTTAACGACGGTTCCGATTCCGCTTCCGTCAATCTTCGTAGTGCTCCTATCTTCGCCTACTAACGAAATCGGTTCATCGACTACTACATGCTCGTAGTAAGTTCCAGCTCTAACGTAGACAGTGTCCCCCGGATTCGCGGCGTTTACCGCTTCCTGTATGGAGGGGTAATCGTCAGGCACGATCAATGTTGACGTGTCCGTTCTTGCAGTGTGGACGCCAAACGACAGTGTGGCGATGCTGACGAGTAAAATGAATGAAAAACCCGACACCCTTTTGTACACTCTTTCCTTCTCCCCACAATTCTATACGCCAGACATAAATTAAAGGCTTATCCGACCCAACTATAGAACGAAGCTCTATCCAACAGCCAAACATACGTTAGTTAAAAACTGTCCATGGCTTGAATCTTTAACGCATCATTCAAGATAGCTCAGCAATCGCCTTTGACTGTCTTCCACCTTAACAAAACTTGAAACCTTAACACCGACCCTCCTGACTCTAGACTCGGATTCTTTTAGGAATTTCTCGAAAAGTCCCCTGGCGGTGTCCTTAAGAACTTGCGCGTCGTTCGTAGGACTCTTGAGCGTTTTGGACCTGCTGTGGACGCTCAAGTCCGTCAATATCACCACTATTCCGATGGTCTTGAAGAGTACTTCGCGCTGAACAACATCTTTGACGATTTCATCACACAATTGATTGGCTCTCGCCACGATCAAACCCAAGTCTCGCGTGTCTTCCTTCAACGTTGAGATTCTGCTTACGGATTCAGCCTCTCCTCTTTCCTGAACGGGCTCATCATCGACGCCGAGCGAAGCATTGTGAAAATACGAACCGAGGTTTTGACCAAAAACTTCGATCAGCTTTTGGATATCATATTTCGCTAAGTCGCCGATCGTCGCGATGCGAATAGCCTGCATT